>Ga0081539_10001255_pt1 | contig 45037 bp, 46 predicted proteins | sample TabmetS4T2R2_FD_71023 | JGI IMG/M metagenome (GOLD analysis project Ga0081539, IMG submission 71023) | Tabebuia heterophylla rhizosphere microbial communities from the University of Puerto Rico - S4T2R2 | ecosystem: Host-associated > Plants > Roots > Rhizosphere ... | reverse complement strand
CGCACGTCGCCGTGGCGGAACTCGACGCCGGCAGCGCGCAGCCGCGGCAGGTTGAGCTCCGAGCCGCGGCGTTTGAGGTTGTCCAGCGCGACGACGTGCCAGTCCGGATGACGCTCACGCAGGCCGATGGCCAGGTTCGCGCCGACGAAGCCGGCACCGCCGGTGACGAGGATGCGCCGCTCGGCGGCCATTGTCCAAGGGTAGTGTCGCCCTCAGAGCGCAAGTTCCGGCCACGGTTCTCGTTTGGTGCCCATGCACGCCGTGGCATAACCTTCGGCGCCGCCGCCCACGACGGGCGGTCGCCGCAACCAGGGGAGAAGAGTGGTCCGAACCGTCGCCGATCGAGCCTTCCTTCCGGCCAAGAACATGCTGGAGGAAGTTGGCGACATGATGATCCTGACGGGCAAGACGATCATGTCCGCCCTCAGGCCGCCGTACCCCTACGGCGGCGAGTTCGTCAACCAGTTCCTCTTCGCCCTCAAGCTCTGCTGGTTCCCGCTCGTGGTCTCGACGGTGGCGTTCGGCTACGGCGCGCCGGGCCTCCAGGCCGCCAACTTCCTCAACCTGTTCGGCTCGATCGACCGCCTCGGCGGCTTCTTCGTGCTCGCGTCGATCCGCGAGTTCGCGCCGTTCGTGACCGCGATCGTGCTCTCCGGCGTGGCCGGCACCGCGATCACCGCCGACCTCGGCGCCCGCAAGATCCGCGAGGAGCTCGACGCGCTCCAGGTGCTCGGCGTCGACCCGGTCAAGAACCTCGTCGTGCCGCGCTTCCTCGCGCTGATGCTCGTGACCGGCCTGTTCGACATCTACGCGCTGCTCTTCGGCATCTTCGGCGGCGTCGTGGCGACGCTGACCAACGGCGCGCCGCTCGGCCCGTTCTGGGCCACGTTCTTCACGAACTCGTCGGTCGTGGACCTGTGGGGCTCGGTCCTGAAGTGCACGATGTTCGGCGCGATCATCGCGATCGTCTGCTGCTACAAGGGCATGACCGCGTCCGGCGGCGCCGCCGGGGTGGGCCGGGCGGTCAACCAGGCGGTCGTGATCGCCACGCTGGGCGTGTTCGCCTTCAACTACGTGTTCACGCAGACGCTGCTGGCCACCCACCCGGAGATCCTCAACATCAAGTAGCCATGGGCCGCCAGTGGCTTGCAACCCCGCGCGAGTGGCTCGCCTCCTTCGGCGAGATCGTCCGCTTCTGCTCGACGGTCGTCGGCGAGGTCTTCGGCCTGAAGGTCTTCCGCTTCTTCGGCGAGGCGCTGCGCCAGGCGGGGCTGCTGATCCTCTCCTCGACGCTGGTGATCTGGGGCCTGATCTTCATCATCGGGCTCCAGTGCGGCATCGAGGGCGCCTACTTCAACCGCGCCGTCGGCTCGCCGGCCTACGCGGGCGTGTTCGCCGCGTGGTGCGACCTGCGCGAGCTCGTGCCCTACGCGTTCGGCTACATGATGGCCGCGAAGGTCGGCACCGGCATCGTCGCCGAGCTCGGCTCGATGCGGATCTCCGACGAGATCGACGCGCTCGAAGTCATGGGCATCTCCTCGATGACGTTCCTGTGCGCGACGCGCCTGCTCGCCGCCTGGCTCGTGCTCCCGTTCATGTACCTGGCCGGCATCGGCGCCGGGTTCTTCGCGTCCTACCTGGCGGTGGTCGAACAGATAGGCGAGGTCTCCAGCGGCGGCTATTCGCTGATCTTCTGGATGTTCCAGAACCCGCCCGACCTCTTATACAGCGTGATAAAGGCGATGGCGATGGCGACCGTCATCGTGCTCGTCGGCTGCTACTACGGGTACACGGCGAGCGGCGGACCGGTCGGGGTCGGCACGGCGACCGCGAAGTCGATGGTGCTTAACATCGTGCTCGTGCATCTGATCGGGATGCTCGGCACACAGCTTTTCTGGGGCGCGAATCCCCGCGCTCCCATCGGAGGATAAGTGAGCGCAGCGAACGGTCACACGAGGCCGGAGGCGGAGACCCCGGATCAGAACGCGGGGCTGGACGCCCCGCGGAGGTAACCATGTCGACGACCGAACATCGCGACGACGAGTTCAAGTGGCACACCGGCAAGCAGCGTCCCACCGGCGCGGCCGACGCCGTGGAGTTCGTCGACGTCCACAAGTCCTTCGGGCGCAACCGGATCCTGCGCGGCCTCAACATGGCCATCCCCGAGGGCAAGATCTCGATGATCCTCGGCCCGTCGGGCACCGGGAAGTCCGTCTGCATCAAGCACATGGTCGGCCTGCTGTACCCCGACCAGGGCGACGTGCTGGTGCACGGCGAGTCGGTCCCGGGCATGGCCGACGACGACCTCTTCGACATGCGCAAGAAGTTCGGCGTGCTGTTCCAGGACGGCGCCCTGTTCGGGTCGATGAACCTCTACGACAACGTCGCCTTCCCGCTCCGCCAGCACACCGACAAGGGCGAGGACGAGATCGAGGACATCGTCATGCGCCGCCTGCGCGAGGTGGGCCTCGAGGGCTCGCGCGAGAAGATGCCCAACGAGCTGTCCGGCGGCATGCGCAAGCGCGCCGGCTTCGCCCGGGCGCTCGTGCTCGACCCCGACATCGTGCTCTTCGACGAGCCCGACTCCGGCCTGGACCCCGTCCGCACCGCCCTCCTGTGCGAGCTCATCAAGGAGGTCCACGAGGAGAACGGCGGCGCCTACGTGGTCATCACGCACGACATCATGTCCGCCAAGCGCGTCGCCGAGTACATCGCCGTGCTCTGGCGCGGCCGGATCGTCGAGTCCGGCCCCGCCGAGGACCTCTTCAGCTCCGACAACCAGTTCGTGCGCCAGTTCCTCAGCGGTGCATCCCAGGGCCCCCTCGGAATGGAATAGAACTAAGGGGCCTGTCCCCTCGATCGAGGCGGAAGTCCTTCCGGGGCGTTAGTGGGGACTGGCCCCTCCGCGCACGAGCGGACGATAGGGTTTCCCCCTTCTGGATTTCTGGGGGACGTACCGGAGAGGGAGTGCCGAGCCCGACGAGTGATCGCGTAAGGGAGCGTCGTCTGTGACGGTGGCCAGGGCTGCCGCGGCCGGCGCGCTCGCGTTGGCCGTGGCGCTCGCGGTCTGGCTCCTGCTGTTCAAGGGTGACGGCGGGACCGAGTACACGCTGCTCTTCCAGAACGCCGGGCAGCTCGTCAAGGGCGACGACGTGCAGGTCGGCGGCCGTCCCGTCGGCTCGGTGCGCGACATCGAGCTCACCAGCGACAACCGGGCGGCGATCAAGGTCACGGTCCGGGAGCCGTACGCGCCGCTGCGCGAGGGCACGCAGGCGGTCATCCGGCTCACGTCGCTGTCGGGCATCGCCAACCGCTACGTCGCGCTCACGCCCGGGCCGGGCGGTGCCAAGGAGCTCCCGGACGGCGCGACGCTGCGCGAGGACGCCACCACCGACGTCGTCGACCTCGACCAGATCTTCAACACGCTGGACAAGAAGACGTCCGGCGACCTGGCGGGCGTGATCAAGGGGTTCGCCCGCCAGTACCAGGGCAAGGGCGCCAAGGTCGGCCAGTCCGCCAAGTACTTCAACCCGCTCCTCTCGACCTCGCGCGACCTCGTGAACCAGGTCACGGAGGACGAGGGGGCGCTGACGCGCTTCCTCGTGAACTCCTCGCGCGCGGTCGAGACGATCGCCGAGCGCCGCGACGACCTCACCAACCTCGTCACCAACGCGAACACGACGGCGGCGGCGATCGGGTCCGAGAACGCCGCCCTGGCGCGCGCCCTCGGGCTGCTGCCGACCACGCTCAAGCGCGCCAACACGACGTTCATGAACCTGCGGGCGACGCTCGACGACCTCGACACCCTCGTCGACGTCTCCAAGCCCGCGACGAAGGACCTCGCGCCGTTCCTGCGCCGGCTCCGCCCGCTGATCGCCGCCGCGCGGCCGACCGTGCGGGACCTGCGCAGGGTGGTCTCGCTCGACGGCCCGAACAACGACCTCGTCGACGCCACGCGCAAGATGCCGGGCCTCGAGCGCGTCGCGAAGCCGGCGTTCGCCAACGGGACGAAGGCGCTCAAGAAGCTCTACCCCGTGCTCCAGTTCGTGCGGCCCTACACGCCGGACCTCGTCGGCTGGTTCCGCGACTTCGGCGAGGGAGCGTCCAACTACGACGCCAACGGCCACTTCGCGCGCATCCAGCCGATCTTCAACGCGTTCTCGTTCACGGACAACGCGGCGGGCGGCGTGCTGCGCCCGATCGTGCCGTCGCACCGCTTCGACGGCTACCAGACGCGCGTGATCCGCCGCTGCCCCGGCGCCGCCACGCAGCGCCCGGCCGACAACTCCGCGCCGTTCACCGACGGCGGCACCGTCGACTGCGACCCGAGCCTCGCGCTCCCCGGCCCATGAGACGCGTCGCCGCCGTCCTCGTCCTCGTCGCCGCGGCCACCGCGGTCGTGATCATCGCGCTCGGCTCCGGGGAGAGCCACCCCTACAAGGTCCGCGCCATCTTCGACAACGCCGGCTTCGTCATCCCCGGCGAGGACGTCAAGGTGGCCGGCGTGAAGGTCGGGACGATCGACTCGCTCGACGTCACCGACGACTTCAAGGCCGCGGTCGTGCTCGACATCACCGACCGCGGCTACCAGGACTTCCGGCAGGACGCCCACTGCATCGTCCGGCCGCAGTCGCTGATCGGCGAGCGCTTCGTCGAGTGCACCGTCACGCAGCCGCGCGCGGAGGGCTCCCAGGAGCCGCCGCCGCTGCGCAAGATCGACCGGGGGCCGGGCAAGGGCCAGTACCTGCTCGACGTCGAGCACACGAGCAAGTCCGTCGACCTCGACCTGATCAACAACATCATGCGCGAGCCGGTGCGCGAGCGGCTGTCGATCATCCTCGACGACCTCGGCGTCGGCGTCGCCGGCCGCGGCAAGGACCTCGCCGAGGTCATCCGCCGCGCCGACCCGGCGCTCCAGGAAACCGACAAGGTCCTCAAGATCCTCGCGTCGCAGAACGACGTCCTCCAGCGCCTGGCCGTCGACTCGGACACGATCCTGGCCCCGCTGGCGCGCGAGCGCAAGCACGTCAGCGGCGCGCTCGCGAACTCCGGCGCGGTCGCTCGTGCCACCGCCGAGCGCGGCGACGCGCTGCGCGCGGACATCGAGCGGCTGCCCGCGTTCCTGCGCGAGCTCCAGCCGACGATGGTCCGGCTCGGCGCGCTCAGCGACCAGATGACGCCGGTGCTCACCGACCTCGGCGCCAAGGCGCCGGACATCAACCGGGTGATCCGCAACCTCGGGCCGTTCTCGAGCACGGCCACGCCGGCGCTCGTCTCGCTCGGCCGGGCCGCCGACCGCGGTACCCCGGCGGTCAAGGCGGCGCGCCCGGTGGTCGCCGACCTGCGCCGGCTCGCCAACGCCGCGCGGCCGGTCGGCCTGAACCTGCGCAGGCTGCTCGAGTCGTTCCAGAGCACCGGCGGCATCGAGCGGGCGATGGACTACGTCTTCTACCAGGTGGCGGCGATCAACGGCTTCGACTCCTTCGGCCACTACCTGCGCGCAGGCCTGCTCGTCAACCAGTGCTCCAACTACGCGCTGACGCCGGTGTTCGGCTGCTCGGCGAACTTCAGCCAGGCCGGCGCGACGTCGGCCCGGGCGGCCGCCGCCTCGTCGGGCGACCGGTCGCTGGTGCGCACCGCGCGCGCTCTCGCCGGCGAGCCCGTCGCTACCCGCAAGCGCCACCCGGCGGCCAAGCACGAGAGCCGGCGGCGCCGTCGGCCGGTCAAGACGGCGCCGGCGCCCGCGCGGCCCCAGGCCGCCGCGACGCCGCAGCCGACCGCCACGCCGGCGCCGGACAGCTCGCAGTCGCTGCTCGACTACCTGTTCGGAGGCGACCGGTGAGGCGCGGCGCGGGCATCGCCGGCAACCCGGTGCTGATCGGCGCGGCGACCACGCTCGTCGTGCTCGTCGCGGTCTTCCTCGCCTACAACGCGAACAAGGGCCTGCCGTTCGTGCCGACGTACGAGCTCAAGGCGCAGGTGCCGAGCGCGGCCAACCTCGTGGTCGGCAACGACGTGCGCATCGGCGGCTCGCGCGTCGGCTTCGTCGGCGGCATCAAGGCCCAGCGCCGCAAGGACGGCTCGACGATCGCAGTGCTGACGCTCACGCTCGAGCGCAGCGTCTCGCCGCTGCCGCGCGACTCGACGCTGATCATCCGCCCGCGGTCGGCGCTCGGGCTCAAGTACGTCGAGATCACGCGCGGGCGCGAGTCGCAGGGCTTCGACGACGGCGCCACGATCCCGATCAGCCAGGCCACGCCCAAGCCCGTCGAGCTCGACGAGGCGCTGAGCATGTTCGACGAGAAGACGCGCGAGGCGATCGCCGCCAACACGAGCGGCTTCGGCGACGCCTTCGCCGGCCGCGGCGAGGCGATCAACACCGCGATCGGCGCGTTCCGGCCGCTGCTCCGCGACATCGTGCCGGTGGCGCGCAACCTCGCCTCCCCGCAGACGAACCTGCGGCGGTTCTTCAGCGCGCTCGGCCGCACCGCGGCGATCGTGGCCCCCGCCTCCGAGCAGCAGGCCCAGCTGTTCGTCAACCTCGACACGACGTTCACGGCGCTGCGCCAGGTCGCGCGCCCGTTCATCCAGGACACGATCTCGGGCGGCCCGCCGGCGCTCGACGCGGCGATCCGCGACTTCCCCGTCCAGCGCCCCTTCCTGGCCAACACCCAGGGCCTGTTCCACGACCTGCGCCCGGGCGCGGCGGCGCTGCGCGCGTCGGCCGGCACGATCGCGGACGCGCTGGCGGCGGGCATCAGGGTGCTGCCGCGCACGCCGAAGCTCAACCAGCGGCTCGCCTCGCTGCTCGAGGAGCTCGAGAGGTTCTCCGAGGACGTGAACGTGCCGCGCGGCCTGCGGGCGACGACGCAGGCGCTGCGCGAGCTCGACCCGACGCTCGCCTACGTCACGCCCGCGCAGACCCAGTGCAACTACGTGACGCTGTGGTTCCGCAACATCTCCTCGCTGCTCAGCTCCGGCGACCGCAACGGCACCTGGCAGCGCTTCATCATCATCCCGACGCCCCAGGGGCCGAACAACGAGGGCGGCCCGTCGAACGGCCCGGCCAACGGGCCCGACGAGGCCAACCACCTCCACACGAACCCCTATCCCCACACGGCGGCGCCCGGCCAGCCGAAGGAGTGCGAGGTGGGCAACGAGCCGTTCGCGCGCGGGCGCACCGTCCTCAGCAGCCCGCCGGGCACGCAGTCGGCGCACACGGAGAAGACGACGCGATGAGCCGTCGCAAGCCGCGCAGCCCGGTGACCATCGGCCTGATCGCCCTGGTGGTGGTCCTCGTGCTGCTGTTCCTCGGCTTCACCAAGGACATCCCCTTCACGCGGCCGTTCGAGGTCAACGCCGTGTTCCAGTCGGCGAACTCGATCCGGGTCGACTCGCCGGTGCGGATCGCGGGCGTCGAGGTCGGCAAGGTCAAGGAGGTCAAGCCCGAGCAGGGGACCGACGCCGCGGTCGTCGTGCTCCAGATCAAGGACGACGGCCTGCCGCTGCACACGGACGCCACGGCGAAGATCCGCCCGCGCATCTTCTTGGAGGGCAACTTCTTCGTCGACCTCCAGCCGGGCACCCCGGAGGCGCCGATCCTCAAGGACGGCGGCACGCTGAAGGTCACGCAGACCTCCACGCCGGTGCAGCTCGACCAGGTGCTGACGTCGCTCCAGTCGGACTCGCGCACGGACCTCAAGGATCTGCTCGACCAGCTCAACATCGCGCTCAACTCCAAGCCGACGCCGGCGCAGGACCGCTCCAGCGACCCGTCGGCGCGCGGCGAGACGGCCGCCAAGTCGTTCAACGACGCCTACGACGACATCCCGGCCGCCGAGCGGTCGACCGCGCAGGTGTTCGAGGCGCTGCTCGGCACGGAGCCCAGCCGCGACCTGTCGCGGCTGATCGACGGCACGGCCCGCACCACCGGCGCGCTCATCCGCAACGAGAACGCGCTGCGCGGCCTGATCACGAACTTCAACGCGACGATGGCGGCGTTCGCCGCGCAGGGGCAGAACCTGCGGGCGTCGATCCGCGAGCTGCCGACGACGCTGGGCAACGCCGACCGCGCGCTCAGCTCGCTCAACGCCGCGTTCCCGCCCACCCGTGCCTTCGCGCGCGAGATCCTCCCGGGCGTCCGGGAGACGCCGGCGACGATCCAGGCGGCGTTCCCCTGGATCGCCCAGGCGCGGCCGCTGATGGGCCCGAAGGAGCTCGGCGGCCTGGCCCGCCAGCTCTCGCCCGCCACAGCGGACCTCGCGCGGGTCACCGACCGCGCGATCAAGCTGCTGCCGCAGACCAACCTCGCCTCGCGCTGCGCGATCCGGGTGATCCTGCCGACCGGCGACGTGGTCATCAAGGACGAGTTCACGACCGGCGTGGAGAACTACAAGGAGTTCTTCTACACGCTCGTGGGGCTGTCCGGCGAGGGCCAGAACTTCGACGGCAACGGCATGTACGTCCGCTTCCAGCCGGGCGGCGGCACGCACACGCTCTCGTTCGGCTCGCAATCCGCGGACACCGGCCAGCTGTTCGGCAACAACGTCGCCGTGCCGCTCGGCAACCGGCCGTTCTACCCGGGCCACCGCTCGCCGTACAGGCCGGACGCCACGTGCTACAAGCAGAAGCGGCCCGAGCTCAACGGGCCGGCCGCGGCCAAGTCGCCGCAGACCGGCGCGTCCGCGACGGCGACCCGCAGCGCGCTCCCGCAGCTGCGCAAGCTGCTGCGCCCGTTCGGCTCCAAGGCGGAGGGGACGCGCTGATGGGCGTCGCGATCCGCAAGCACCTGCGCGACTTCCTGGCGATCGTCTTCCTGCTGATCGTCGCGCTGGTCGTCTCGGTCGTCATCCTCGCCCACCAGCGGCTCGCGCTCCCGCCGGGCGTCCCGTTCCTCGGCAAGGACTTCTTCGACGTCAACGCCGAGCTGACGACCGCGCAGGCCGTCACGCCGGGCCAGGGCCAGACCGTGAACATCGCGGGCGTCGAGGTCGGCCAGATCTCCAGCGTCAAGCTCGAGAACGGCAAGGCGATCATCGGCCTGAAGATCGAGCGCAAGTACGACCGGATCTACAACGACGCGACGATCCTGCTGCGGCCCAAGACCGGCCTGAAGGACATGGTCGCGGAGCTCAACCCGGGGACCGCGGCCGCGGGGCGCATGCGCGAGGGGGGCACGATCCCGATCTCCCGCACGCTGCCGGACGTGAACCTCGACGAGATCCTCTCGTCGCTGGACACCGACACGCGCGACTACCTGCGGATCCTGCTCAGCGACGGCGCGGCGGCGCTCCGCGGCAACGGCCGGCAGCTCGGGCAGACGATCCGGCGCATCGAGCCGACGGCCAAGTACGCGCGCGAGGTCAACCAGCAGCTCGCCAAGCGGCGGGAGAACATCAAGCGCGTCGTCCACAACTTCTCCCTGCTGACGGGGGAGCTGGGAAGCAAGGACCAGCAGATCGCCGACTTCGTGCAGAGCTCGAACGCGGTGTTCGCGATCCTGGCCGAGCAGTCCTCCAACCTCGAGGAGACGCTGCGGCGCCTGCCGGGGACGCTCGATACGACGTCCACGACGCTGGCCAAGGTCGACACGATGGCCAAGGTGCTGGGCCCGACGCTCCAGGCCCTGCGGCCGGGCGCCCGCTCGCTCGGGCCGGCGCTGGTGCAGACGCGCCCGTTCCTCACCCGCACGACGCCGGTGCTGCGCGACCACATCCGCCCGTTCGCGCGCGCCGCGCTGCCGACCGTGCGCGAGCTGCGGCCCGCGCTGCGCGACCTGTCGGCGGCCACGCCGAACCTCACGCGCTCGTTCAAGGTCGTCAACGCGCTGCTCAACACGCTCGCCTACAACCCGCCCGGAGACCGCGAAGAGGGCTACCTGTTCTGGCTCTCCTGGGCCAACCACGTGGGCGAGACCGTGTTCGCCACGCAGGACGCGCACGGGCCCATCCGTCGCGGCCTCGTCATCTTCAGCTGTGACACCGCGAAGCTGCTGGATGCCGTGGGCGCCAGCAACCCGGCGCTCGGCACGCTCGTCGGGCTGCTCAACGGCCCGAAGCCCGCCGACATCTGTCCCAAGAGCACGGGGGCGCCGTGAACAAGTCCGGTCCCAGCTTCGGACGGATCGCCGCGATGGTCGTGTTCGCGCTGTCGTGCTTCGGGCTGCTGCTGTTCCTGTGGCTGGCCTTCGGCGGCCCCGTGCCGCTCAAGCCGAAGGGCTATCGGGTCCACGCCTCGTTCGCCGAGGCCACCCAGCTCGCGACGGAGGCCGACGTGCGGATCTCCGGGGTGCCGGTCGGCAAGGTCAAGTCGATCGAGCCCGACAAGCGCACCGGCCGCTCCGACGTGACCATCGAGCTCCAGTCGCGCTACGCGCCGCTCGCGTCGGACGCGCGGGCGATCCTGCGCCAGAAGACGCTGCTCGGCGAGACCTACGTCGAGCTCACGCCGGGGACGGCGAGCGCGCCGAAGCTGGCCGAGAACGGCACCCTGCGCGAGTCGCAGGTGTCCGACACGGTGCAGCTCGACGAGATCCTCCGCACGTTCGACAAGCCCACCCGCCAGGCGTTCGAGACCTGGATGCAATCGCAGGCGCAGGGGATCAGCGGCTACGGGCGCGACCTCAACGACGCGCTCGGCAACCTCGCGCCGTTCGCCGAGGACACCGCGCACGTCGTCGACATCCTCAACCGCCAGGCGGGCGCGGTCCGCAGCCTGATCTCGAACACCGGCGTCGTGTTCGACGCGCTGAGCGCGCGCGACGGCCAGCTGCGCTCGCTGATCTCCAACGCGAACCGGGTCTTCCAGACGACGGCGGCGCGCGACCAGGACCTCAAGGCGGCGTTCCTCGCGCTGCCCACCTTCGAGCGCGAGTCCCAGCTGACGCTCGACCGCCTGACCGCGTTCTCCCGCAACGCCAACCCGCTGGTCACGCAGCTGCGGCCGGCCGCGCGCGAGCTGAGCCCGACGCTGCGCGACCTCGGGGCGCTGTCGCCCGACCTCAAGCGGCTCTTCGAGGAGCTCGGCCCGCTCATCGACGCCTCCAGGGCCGGCTTCCCGGCCGCCAAGCACGTGCTCGAGCAGGCCCGGCCGCTGATCGCGCAGCTCGACCCGACGATGCGCCAGCTCTCGCCGATCTTCCAGTTCCTCGCGCTCTACAAGCCCGAGCTGACGTCGTTCTTCGCCAACACGGTCGGCGCCACGCAGGCGAGCCAGAGCGAAGGCCCCAGGCAGGTGCACTACCTGCGCACGACCAACCCGCTGAACGCCGAGAACCTGGCGGTCTATCCCAAGCGGATCGGGAGCAACCGCCCGAACGCCTACGCGAAGCCGGGGAACTTCTCGCAGCTCGATCGGGGTATGCCGGTGTTCGAGAACCGCCACTGCGGGCGGTCGAACCCGTCGATCACCAACGCGCCGGCGGTGCCGCTGCCGCCGCCGTTCGGCAACCTGGTCTCCGACGAGCTGCTGAACAACATCATCACCTTTGCCTTCAGCGGGAGCCAGCGCGGCGGCGCGGCGGTGCCGTGCCGCTGGCAGGGCAAGTACGACTTCGGCGGTGAGGTCACGCAGTACCCGCACGTCCGCGCGCGATGACGCGGTTCGAGCGGATCGTGGGCGGGTCGGCGAGGAGGCCCGGCCGCGTGCTGGCGATCGTCGCCGTGCTCGCGGCGATCGGCTGCGCGGCGGCGCTGCGTCTGGAGCCGAGCGCGGCCAGCGACACGCTGGTCGGCCGCGGCGACGAGAGCTTCAAGGCCACCGAGACCTACCGCCAGAAGTTCGGCGACCACGCGGTGATCGTGCTCGTGCGCGGCGAGCTGTCGAACCTCCTGCTGACGGCGAACCTCGGGCGGCTGATCGGGCTCGAGGGGTGCCTGTCGGGCAACAAGCCGGCCGGCCAGACCGCGCCGGGCGGGGCCGGCGGGCCGTGCGGTCGGCTGGCCGCGCTCAAGCCGGTCAAGGTGGTCTACGGCCCGGGCACGTTCGCCAACGCGTCGGCGGGCGAGATCAACGACCAGATCCAGGCGCGGATCAAGGCCAAGGCCGCCGAGGGTGACCGCGCCGCCCGCGCCGCGCGCAAGGTGGCGGCGGCGCAGGGGCGGACGCCGGCCGAGCAGGACCGGGCCGCCGAGGCGGCGCGTCAGCTCGTGTACGCGCAGTTCGTGCGCGACCTGCTCCAGATCAACCTCAAGTACGGGCTCGGCCTGACCAGCCTGCCCAGCGTCGACGACCCGAACTTCGTCTCGGCGCTGTTCTTCGATCCCGCGCGCGGCGCGACGACGCCGAAGGCGCGCTTCGCCTACCTCGTGCCGTCGTCGCACGCGGCGCTGATCCAGGTGCGCCTGAAGCCGACGCTGAGCGACGCCCAGCGCGCCCAGGCCGTCGCGCTCGTGCGCGCCGCCGTGCGGATGCCGGAGTGGCGGCTCAAGGGCGACGCCGGCTACACGGTCACGGGCGCGCCGGTGGTGGCCGAGGACCTGACCGACGCGCTCGCCGGCTCGACGCTGCGGCTGCTGCTCGTGGGCCTCGCCGTGATGGCCGTCGTGCTGTGCCTCGTGTTCCGCAGCCGGCTGCGGCTCGTGCCGCTGGGCGTGGCGCTGGCCGCCGTGGCGATCACGTTCGGCGCGATGGCGCTCGTCGGCGCGCCGCTGACGATGGCCTCGATCGCCGTCCTGCCCGTGCTGCTCGGCCTCGGCGTCGACTACGCGATCCAGTACCAGGCGCGCGTGCAGGAAGGCCGCGACGCGGGCCGGGCGGCGCGCACGGCGGTGCCGGCCATCGGCACCGCCGCGCTCGCCACCGGCGCGGGCTTCCTCGTGCTCCTGCTCTCGCCGGTGCCGATGGTGCGCGAGTTCGGGGTGCTGCTCGTGGCCGGCATCGCGGTCGCGTTCGCGCTGGCGCTCACGGCGGGCACTGCGGCGCTGTCGGTGCGGCCGCGCGAGCACGCGCTGGCGCGCTCGCTGCGCGGCGCCGGAGAGCTCGTCGAGGGCGCCGGCCGCGCCGCCGGCCGGCGGCTCGGGCCGCCGCTGGGGCGTGCGGGCGGCGCGGTCGTGGGCCTGGCGCTGCGCCGGCCGGGCCGGGTGCTCGCGGTGGCGCTGGCGGTGGCGGCGCTCGGCTGGGCCGTCGACTCGCGCACCGAGGTCGTGTCCGACATCGAGCGGCTGGTGCCGCAGGACCTGCCGGCCGTGCAGGACCTCCAGGCGCTCCAGCGCGCGACCGGCGTGGCCGGCGAGATCGACGTGGTCGTGCAAGCCGCCGACCTGACGGACCCGGCCGTTGTGCGCTGGATGCGCGACTACCAGGCCGCCCTGCTCAAGCGCTACGGGTACTCGAGCACGCGCGGCTGCGGCCGCGCCGAGCTGTGCCCCGCGCTGTCGCTTCCCGACCTGTTCCGCACGGACGCGGCGGCCGGCAACCGCGGGGCGATCCGCGCGCTGCTCGACGCCGTGCCGCCGTACTTCTCCAGCGCGGTGATCACGGCCGACCGCAGGACGGCCAACCTCGCGTTCGGGATCCGGCTGGAGTCGCTCGAGCGCCAGCAGCAGATCATCGACGCCATGCGCGCCCGCCTGGACCCGCCCGCGGGCGTGACCGCGCGCCTGGCCGGGCTGCCGGTGCTGGGGGCCGAGGCCAACGCGGCGCTGTCGGACCCCGTGCGGCGGCTCGGCACGCTGGTCGTCGGGCTGCTCGCGGTGCTCGTCGTGCTGCTGCTCGTGCACCGCCGGCGCGGCCGGCGCGAGGCGTGGAAGCGGGCGTGGGTGCCGGTCGTCCCGATCGCGCTGGCCACGGGCTGGTCGGCGCTCGTGCTGTGGCTGCTGGGCATCCCGCTCAACCCGCTGTCGGCCACGCTCGGCGCGCTCGTGCTCGCGATCTCGACCGAGTTCGCGGTGCTGCTCTCGGCCCGCTTCGAGGCCGAGCGGGCCGCCGGCGGCGGCCCGGCCGACGCGCTGCGGCGCACGTACCGGTCGACCGGTGCGGCCGTGCTCGCCTCCGGCGCGACCGCGATCGCCGGCTTCGCCGTGCTGGCGCTGTCCGACGTCGCGATGCTGCGCGACTTCGGGCTCGTGACCGTGGTCGACCTGACGGTGTCGCTGCTCGGCGTGCTCGCCGTGCTGCCGGCCGTGCTCGTGCTGGCCGAGCGCCGCGCCGCGCTGCGGCGCGCGCCCGAGCCGGCCGCCGCGGTCCCCGCGTGAGGCGGCCGGGCGTCCTCGTCGGCGTGGTCGCGCTCGCGGTGCTCGCGTACATCCTCGTCAACACGCTGCGCACCGAGGGGCCGGGGTCGCGCGGGCTCGCGCCGGGAACCCGCATGCCCGCGTTCGCGGTCCCGCTCGCGCTGTCCGCCCTCGACGGCGACGCCAACGTGTCCGCCCGCGCCTGCTCGGTGCGTGGGCCGCAGATCCTCAACAGCTGCCAGCTCGCCGAGCGCGGGCCCGTCGTGCTCATGTTCTTCGTCGAGCCGTCGCAGCGCTGCGACGACGAGGTCGACCGCCTCGACCGCCTGCGCGGCCGCTTCGGCGGCGTGCAGTTCGCGGCCGTGGCGATCCGCGGCTCGCGCGACGCGCTGCGCCGCCGGGTCCGCGAACGCGGCTGGCGGCTGCCGGTCGGCTACGACCGCGACGGGGCCGTGGCCAACGAGTACGCGGTCGCGGTGTGCCCGACGATCACGCTCGCCCGCCGCGGCGGCGAGGTGCGCAGGACGCTGCTGGGGAGCCAGGACGACGCGCAGCTCTCCGCGGCGATCCGGGAGCTGGCGCGGTGACGGGCGAGCCCGACGTGCGCCGCGGGCTCGTGGCCGCGGAGATCGCCGCCGAGCACCCGGGGCTGTGGCTCGCCTGGACGGACGTCGCCGCGGCGCCGGCGCGCACCCCGCCCGAGCTGCGCGACCGCCTGCGGTCGCTCGCGGACCGCATGCGCGGGGCGCAGGCGATCGCGCTGCGCTCGCGCGACGTCCCGCACGCCTACCGGGTGTTCTTCCGGCACGTGGGCCTGGACCCGGACGTCGTGCGCACGCCGGTCGAGGCCGTCGCCGTGCGGCGGATGGCCGAGGGCGGCCTGCGCCCGCGCGGCCTGGTCGACGACGCGCTGACGATCGCGGTCCTGGAGACCGGGATCGGCGTCCGGGCGCTCGACGCCGACCGCGTCGTCGGCGCGCCGGCGCTCCGCCTCGAGGGAGGGGCGATCGTCCTGGCCGACGAGGACGGGCGGCTCGCCGCGCTGTTCGGCGATCCCGTCGAGCGCGCGGCGGTCACGAAGGCCACCCGCCGCATCGCGCTCGTCGCCGTCGCCGTCCCGCACGTCCCCGACGTCTTCGTCGAGGAGGCGCTGTGGACAGCGTGGGACATCCTGCGCGCTCCCGCGTAGGCTGTACGCGCTCCCATGCGCCGCCTCGCCCTCGCCTGCCTGCTCGCCTTCGCCGCCATCGCGCCCGCGGCGCAGGCGGAGACGCTGCACTACCGGTTCGGGCCGATCCACATCGCGCCGGGCCGGAACGACATCGTCTTCCAGCTCAACGACCAGCGGCCGCCGGTCAACGGCTGGATCACCGGCTTCCGGCCGAACCTCACCTACCTCGACGGCGAGGTCCCGCGCGTGGACGTCATCCACCTGCACCACGGGGTCTGGCTCGTCAACGGCGCCCCGGAGTTCGCCGCCGGGGAGGAGAAGACCGCCGTGCGCGCGCCGGCCGGCTACGGCTGGCGCTACCGCACCACGGACTCGTGGGTGATGAACCACATGATCCACAACCTCACCCCGGACGCGACCGACGTCTACATCACCTACGACCTCGACTTCATCCCGGACACGGCGCCACAGGCGGCGGGGATGAAGGAGGTGCGGACGCTGTGGCTCGACGTCATGGGGCCGCCGCGCCCGTACCCGGTGTTCGACGTGCACAAGGGCGCCGGCGGCCACGACGGCCGCTACACGTACCCGCGCGAGTCGCACCAGCCCGGCTACACGCTCAACCGCTACACGGTCCAGAAGGACGGCGCGCTGCTCGGCGGCGCCGGCCACCTGCACCCGGGCGGGCTGTGGACCGACCTGTACCTCACGCGCGGCGGGCGCACGGTGCGGCTGTTCCGCTCGCGCGCCCACTACTTCGAGCCGGCCGGCGCCGTGTCGTGGGACGTGGCGATGGAGACCACGCCGCCGGGGTGGCGCGTGGGCGTCAAGCGCGGCGACGTGCTCTCGGTGCAGGCGACCTACGACTCGCGCCGGGCGTCGTGGTACGAGTCGATGGGGATCCTGCCGACGATCTTCCGCGCCGGCGAGAGCGGGCCGGACCCGTTCAAGGTCGACGTCGACGAGCCGGGCGTGCTCACGCACGGCCACCTGCGGGAGAACCGCAACCACGGCGGCCTCTTCTCCGGCCTGGCGGACCCGCGGCGCCTGCTCTCCCAGCCGCCGCCGGCGAACCGCACGATCGCGATCCGGGGCTTCCAGTACGGCCGCGGCGACCTGCTGCGCACGGGCAAGCGGCGGCGCCCGCCGACGATCCGCCCGGGCGGGCGCCTGACGTTCGTCAACCGCGACGCGGGCCGCGGGATCCTGCACTCGATCACGTCCTGCCGCGCGCCCTGCAACCGCACGACCGGCATCGCCTATCCGATCGCCAACGGCCCGGTGCGCTTCGACTCGGGCAACCTCGGCTTCGGCCCGGCGGGCTTCACCGCGGCCGCCAACCGCCAGACGTGGCGCACGCCGCGCAACCTCAGGCCCGGGACCTACACGTACTTCTGCAAGATCCACCCGTTCATGCGCGGCGCCTTCCGCGTCAAAGCTCGCGCAAAGCCGCACTGAGCCGGTCCGTGGCCGCGCCGTCGCGCAGCGCGGCGCGCACGTGGCCGTCGTCACCCCACGCGCTCCCGGGCGTCACGTAGACCCGCTGGGCGGCGAGGCCGGCGGCGATCGCCGCCCCGTCGTGCTCGGTCGAGGAGAGCCAGACCAGCGGCCCGTGCCCGGCGGGGAACGAGAACGGCGTGCCCGCGAGCGCCGCGGCGAGGCGCTCGCGCTCGCGGGCCGCGGCGGCACGCCGGCGCGCCACGACGGCGTCGCCGTCGGCCAGCGCCCACAGCATGGCGGCCTGGGCGGGCGCGGACACGCCGGCGACCGGCGCCAGCCGCCCGGCATCGCGTCCGACGGCATAGCCGGCGCGGAAGCCGGCCATCGCGTGCGCCTTCGAGAACGACCGCACCACGATCATGCGGTCGCGCAGCCCCACGATCTCCGGCTGGGGCGGGGCGAACTCGGCGAGCGCGGCATCGACGATCAGCCACACCGACTCGTCGAGCCGCCCGGCCAGGGCGCCGACGTCGAGCAGCTCACCGGTCGGGTCGTTGGGCGAGCAGACGACGACGGCCGGCGTGCCGGCGGCCACGAGCGCGTCGACGTCGGGCTCGACCGCGATCGGCGTGCCGCCGGCCTCGTCCACGAGCCGCGGCAGGTAGCCCCAGCCGGGCCAGGCCACGGCGACCTCGCCCTCGAGGCCGCGGAAGGCCGCGCGCAGCAGCTCCCCGGCGCCGTGGCCGGCGGCGACGTCGGCGGGCTCGACGCCGTGCCGCGCGGCGATCGCCTCGCGCAGCGGCGCCGGGTCGGCGTATGCGTTGACCGCGCGGCGAAGCGCGTAGGTGGCCGCGTTGACCGCCTCGGCGTGAGGCGGCTCGTGCCAGGCCGGCGAGGTGAGGTCGAGCGGCGGCACCTCGCTCAGCGCCCTGGCCCGCTCGGCGTGGCGGCGCTCGATCAGGTCGCGGCTGACCTCCTCCGGCGACAGCTCCTCGAACTGGCGGTAGTAGTCGCGCAGCCGGCGGATCACTGCGGGGCCAGGTCCGGCGCGGGCCCGTGGAGGATCACGAACCAGAACAGGAACGCCACCCCGGCGATCACGGCGGTCGTTGCGAAGATCCGCACGAGCACGCCGTCGCGCTGCTCGTAGCCCGCCGCCCGGCGCAGGATCCGCCACAGGCGGTCGAGCCGGTGCGCGACGGCCAGCGTGACCATCAGCGTCGCGATCATGCCCGCGAACGCGACGGCGATGCCGAACGTCACCGAGCCCGACCAGTAGTTCACCTGCGAGCCGACCCACAGCCACGCCACCGGCTGCGGCCCCCACAACGTCAGGCAGACGAGCACCTCGAGGCAGAGCAGGGCGAGCGCGGCGGTGGCGTCGGCGCGCCGGCGGCGCGCGCCGCCCCGCTCGGGGGCTCCGCGGTAGTGCAGCGGCCCGGTGCCGGGGCGGCGGCCGATGAACAGGCCACCGGTGTCGGTCGGATCGTTTCGCGGCATCGGGGGCATCCGAGGATACGGCCTTCGGTGAATCCGGTGGTACGCTGCCGGAAAGGGGAGCGATGGCAGTCGTCGAGCAGATCCGCGGAGCCGGTGCCGCGACCAGCGAGGCCGCGGCGCGCCGCACGCTGCGCGACCAGATCGCCCGGCTCGAGCGCGAGCTGTCGGCGGTCGTGGTCGCCACCTACCCACGGCTCGACCCCGGCCCACCGCTTCCCTCGCTCGGCGGCCCGCGGCTGCTCTCGCTCGGCGAGCTCGAGCGCGTGCGCGACGCGCTGGCCGCCCGCCTGGCCGCGCTCGGCGCCGCCGCGGAGGAGCAGGCGGCGCGCCAGGCCGTGGCCCAGCGCGAGCTCGAGCGGATGTTCGCGGACCCGCCCGCCCACCGCTGGGAGCGCCTCACCGCCGCCGACCTCGGCCGACCAGGCTGCGCGACCTACCACGTGCGCCCGCGCGCCGGCCTGATCGGCATGCTCATGGATTGGTGGGTCGTGAAGATAAGCAGCGGTTGCCCGTAACCGCGTCGGTCCGTTCGTGCGCGGTGGCGCCGGCGAACGTCAACTGCGGCTGGGTAGGGCAGCGGAGAAGTGGCGCGTTGCCGCTCGTCCGCCGGGCGTGGGGCGGGTTGACCGCGATATGCGCGGCTTTCCCGCCCACGAGCTCGCCGCGCAGCCGATCCTTCGCTCCCTTACCCAGCCGCCGTAAGCGCGGGCGGCGCGCTCACCCCCTCATATGAGTCGCCCCAAGGCGCCGTGGCACCCGTTCCCGCTGGTCGAGCTGTGCGTGCTCGTCGGCATCGTGCTGATCGTGCTGGGGTTCATCGAGCGCGACACGGCACACGGGCGCGCCATGCTGCTCGCCGGGCTCGCGCTCGGCTCGCTGGGCGGGCTGGACACGGCGGCGCGCGAGCACTTCGCGGGGTTCCGGTCGCACACGCTCGTGCTCGCCGGCGTGCCCACCGTGACGCTCGCGGGCGTCCTGTACTTCCTGCGGGCGCCGTGGATCGCGGTGGTCGGCGCGGCCGCGGTGACGCTCGCGGCGTGCACGTGGCTGCTCTGGCGCGCGTACCAGCGCCACACGGCGTGATCGCCGCTCCACTACGCTGCGCGCCGTGTCCGAGCACAAGCGCATGCAGCTCCGTGGCCTGCATCACCTCACGCTGATCTCCGGCGACCTGGAGCGCACGATCGCGTTCTACCGCGACCTGCTCGGCCTCGCGATCGTCCACGACGGCCCGTCCGACGACGACCCCGGGACGCGCCACGTCTGGTTCGGCTCGCTCGACGGCGGTGCCGGGATGCTCGTGAGCTTCATGGAGTACCCGCAGCTGACCAAGGGCGTCGTCGGGGTGGGCTCGACCCACCACTTCGCCCTGGTCGTCGAGTCGCCCGAGGAGCAGGTCGCGTGGCGCGACTACCTGCGCAAGCAGGGCGTCGACTGCACCGACGTCTTCGACCGTGGCGTGTTCCGGTCGATCTACCTGCGCGATCCCGACGGCCACATCGTCGAGATCGCCACCCGCGGCCCGGGCTTCCCGCGCGCCGGCGGCGCGGCCACCTAGCGACCGCCGCGCCGGCACGCAACGAACGTTCCCTCAGGCGCGACTCCACATGAGCTCGGGGGCCGAATACACCGGGTCGCCCGCCAGCCTGGACGCCAGCTCCCGGCGCTGCCGATCGGTCATCGAGCCGATCGTCTTGGTCTCCGACATGGGGATGGACGCGAGAAACCTGCGGCAACGAGTCCGCCCCCACCTGTGCTGACTCATCAGCAGGTCGCTGATGGTCATGCTCTCGGCCTCCCATGGGCGCTCCAGCACCACGTCGGCCACGGACGTCTCGCCGTCTCCCACCTGCCGCTTGAGCTCGGCCCGAGCCAGCCGAACCCGGTTCGCCTGCGCAAGCGCCCGCATGTGCTGCGCGGCAGGTGCTGTCGCAGTTGCGTTCATGAAACCTCCCCGCAGGGGGCGACCCGCGCCTCCTAGGCGCGCGACGTCCCCAGTCGAATTTGACAACTACCGGCTCAGCGCACCGCGCGGGGACAACAGGCTCGGCGCCGGCGGCTCAGCCGGGACCCCTCGAGCCCTCTTGTTCGTTCCCTCTCTCCGTCCCACACACGGCTTGCCGTAAGCCGAGGGCGGAGGCTAGACACCCGCGGGCTCGATGGTCAACTCTCAACCGGCCTCGAAATTCGCTAGCAGCGCGTCTTTTCTAGAGCCTGGGAAATCACGCGCCAGAGCGGATTTTGTGCTATGTGCGGGCGTCGCCGGGCAGCGGGCCGTGCTCGGCCTCGAAGTTGGCGCGCACGGTCGCGAAGGCCTCGAGCGCACGGTCGAGCGTGGCCCGCTCGTGCGTGGCCATGACGCTCGTGCGCAGCAGCGCGCCGGCCGGCGGGACCGCCGGGTGCAGGGCGACGTTGACGTACACGCCGGCGTCGTAGAGGGCTCGCCAGAGCAGCACGGCCTTCCAGTCGTCGCCCACGACCACCGGCACGATCGGCGTGGTCACCGGCGGCCCTTCGTCGAGCACCTCGAAGCCGAGCGAGCGCAGCCCGTCGCGCAGGTACCGCGCGTTGTCGAGCACCCGTGCGAACAGCGCCGGGCCCTCGTCGGAGCGGATGATCCGCAGCGCGGCGAGCGCGGCCCCGACGGCCGCCGGCACCGCGGCGGCGGTGAACAGGAACGCCCGCGAGCTGATGCGCAGGAAGTCGATGACCTCGTGCGAGCCCGCGATGAAGCCGCCGCAGCTCGCCAGCGACTTGGAGAACGTGCCCATCCGCAGGTCGACGTCGCCCTCCAGGCCGAAGTGCTCGCTCGTCCCGGCGCCGCGCGCGCCGAGCACCCCGGCCGCGTGCGCCTCGTCGACCATGAGCCGCGCGCCGTGCGCCTGGCACAGCTCGACGATCCGCGGCAGGTCGGCGACGTCGCCCTCCATCGAGAACACGCCGTCGACGACCACGAGCACGCCCCCGCCGTCCTCGCCCGCGCGCTCGAGCATCTTCTCGAGCTTGTCGAGCCGGCCGTGGCGGAACGGGCGCAGCTTCGCCCGCGAGAGCAGGCAGCCGTCGAGGATCGACGCGTGGTCCCCGGAGTCGGCGATCACCGTGTCGCCGGGCGAGAGGATCGTGCCCAGGCAGCCGACGTTCGCCTGGTGGCCGGTCGTGAAGACGATCGCCTCCTCGGTGCCCATCCACTCCGCCAGCTCGCGCTCGAGCTCGAGGTGCAGGTCGATCGTCCCGTTGAGCAGCCGCGAGCCGGTCAGCCCGGTGCCGTAGCGGTCGAGCGCGTCGCGCGCGCCCTGGATGACCCGCGGGTCGCCGGTGAGGCCGAGGTAGTTGTTGGAGCCGAGCATGATCCGCTCGGCGCCCTCCATCTCCACGACCGGCGCCGCCGGCGACTCCAACCGGCGGAAGTAGGGGAGCAGGTCGGCCTCGCGGGCGGCGCGCAGCTGCTCGGCGCGCTCGTGCCCCCGGACCTTCTCGAAGACGTCGATGGCGGTCGGCATATAGGGTGCGCTCTCGTGTCGCTTGTCGTGCGTCCCGTCCAGGGTCGGCGGGACATCCGGGAGTTCATCGAGCTCCCGTTCCGGCTGCACTCTACTTCGCCCGTCTGGGTCCCCCCGCTGCGGATCGAGCGGCGGCTGTTCCTGCACCGGCGCTTCAACGCGTTCTTCAAGCACGGCGACGCGCAGCTCTTCCTGGCCGAGCGCGACGGCCGCGTGGTGGGCCGCATCAGCGCCCAGTACGACCAGGCCTTCAACGACTTCCACAAGAACAACTGGGGCATGTTCGGGTTCCTCGAGCTCGAGGACGACCCGGAGATCCTCCCGGCGCTGCTGGCCGCCGCCGAGGGCTGGCTGCGCGCCCAGGGGCGCGACCACATGATCGGCCCGATGGACTTCACGATGAACGACGAGTCCGGCGTGCAGATCGAAGGCTTCGAGCGCGACCCGTTCATCCGCCAGCCCTGGCATCCGCCCTACTACCAGCGCCTGTGCGAGGCGGCGGGCCTGGAGAAGGCCATGGACCTGTTCATGTGGGAGCTGGTGATCGCCGACCGCGACCGGATCCTGCCGATCGTCTTCAAGCTCGCGGAGGAGGTCGAGCCACGCCACGGCATCCGCCTGCGGAAGATGTCGCGCCGCTCGCTGCGCCGGGACATGGACCGCTTCGCCGAGGTCTACAACTCGGCGTGGAGCGAGAACTGGGGCTTCGTGCCGTACTCGAAGGCCGACCTGGACGCCTACGCCCAGGAGATGCACCTCGTGTTCGACCACCACTGGTTCATGGTCGCGGAGACCGCGGAGGGCGAGACGGTGGGCGTCGCGATCACGATCCCGGACATCAACCAGGTGCTCAAGCGCATGAACGGGCGGCTGCTGCCGTGGGGCTGGTGGTACTTCCTCTGGCGCGGGCGCATCATCGACCGCGTGCGCGTCGGCTTCCTCGGGGTCAAGCCCGAGTACCAGCACACCGGCATCGCGGCGAAGATGTACGTCGAGCACTTCGACATGGCGAGCGCCACGCCGCAGAAGTGGGGCGAGATGGGCTGGATCCTCGAGACCAACCGCAACATGAACCGCGCGATGGAGGCGATGGGCGGCCGGATCGTCCGGCGCTTCCGCGTCTATCAGCGGACCGTGGCTTCCACTTAGGAGGGCCTAAGAGGTACCTTTTGGCTATGCGGCGCACGGATTACCTGAAGGCCTCGCCTCCCATGTTCCAGTCGAGGCTTCTCGATCGCTTCACGCGCGTGCACCCCGTGGTGCCCGTGCTCATCTACGCCCCGGTCGTCGTCGTGATGCTGGTGCTCTCGGTCACGCGCGACGGGTGGCTGGACATGCTCGCGCTCGTGGTCGTGGGCTACGCGCTGTGGACGCTGTTCGAGTACTGGCTGCACCGGCTCGTCTTCCACTTCGAGCCCGAGGACGGGATCGGCGCGCGCCTGCACTGGATGATCCACGGCGTCCACCACGACCACCCGAACGACCCGCTGCGCCTCGTGATGCCGCCGGCCGCGAGCATCCCGCTCGCGGTGATCGTGATCGGCGCGATGTTCCTCGCCGCCGGCACTGTCCACGCCCCGGGCGTGGCCGCCGGCTTCCTGATCGGCTACCTCGTCTACGACGAGATGCACTACGCGCTGCATCACCACATGCCCAAGTCCCGCCTCGGGAAGCGGCTGCGCGAGCTCCACATGCGCCACCACTTCCAGGACGACGAGAAGGGCTTCGGGATCAGCGCTCCGTACTGGGACATGGTCTTCCGGACGTACTCCTCGCGCCGCGGCGAGACGGGGTGACGAGGCACCCGTCCGGGGAAGCCTTCATGCTGTCGAGCCCGTGAGTGAGTTCAGCGAAGACGAAGGCGAGATCGTCGACGGCCTCCCCGTGGTCGCCGAGTCGCGCGCCGTCGAGCCCGCGCGCCCGCTCGTGCCGGCGCGCCAGGCCGCGGCGCTCGCCGCCACCGGGTTCGTGGCCGGGGCCGCGACGGTCGCGGTCGTGCACCACCGGCGCGCGCGCCTCCCGCGGCGCCGCCGCCGCAAGCTCGCGGCCGGGCTCGGCGAGATCGTGGCGTCGAACTCGTTCCTGGTCGACGTCCATCTGATACGACGGGATTAGGGGCCTGTCCGAGAACCCCGGCACGTCCAGAACCGGATCTTCTCGGACAGACCCCACGGAGCTCCGCGTCGAGGTCCGCCCGCCGTGGCCGTTCCGGCTCGGCGGCGGCTCGATGGACGGCCTCGCCCGGCGGCGCGGCGCGGCGGTGCAGCGGCTGCTGCGGATCGACGGCGAGCCGGTGCTGGTCGGGATCGTGCAGCCGGCGCGCGACCGCGTGCTGTTCGCCGCCCGCGCGGCGACCCCGGCGGCCGCGCAGGCCGGGATCGAGCGGATGCGCTTCGCCACCGGCGTCGACGACGACCTGCGCCCGTTCCACGACCGCTTCGCGGGCGACCCCGTGATCGGCCGCTCGGTGCGGCGCGACTACACGCTGCGCGTCCGCCGCCAGCCGCACCCCTGGGAGACGCTGCTGGCCGCGATCACCGAGCAGCTCATCGAGCTCGACCGGGCCATGGAGATCCAGCGCCGGCTGATCGCCGCGTTCGGCTACCGCTGCCCGCACACGGGGCTGCGCGACGGCCCCACGCCGGCCGTGATCGCCCGCCAGGCCCCCGCCCGCCTCGCGGCGTTCGACCTGGTGCCCAAGCGCGCGATCGCGCTGCGCCGGTGCGCCGCCGAGGTCGCGAGCGGCCGCGTCGACCTGCGCTCGCACGACCTCCGGCGGCTGCTGGCGATCCGCGACATCGGCACCTGGACGGCCGAGATGGTCGGCCTGCACGGCCAGGGGCGGATGGACGTCGTGCCCGCCGCCGACCTCGGCTTCCTGAAGATCGTCGGCCGGCTGCTGACCGGCAACCCGCGGGCGCGCGCGGACGAGGCGCAGGTGCGCGCGTTCTTCGAGCCCTACGGCGAGTGGAAGGGCCTGGCCGGCGTGCATCTCATGCACGCCGCGGCGCGCGGCCTCATCCCAGCCCGCTGGTCCCCTGATCGAGCCCTTCGCCCGGCAGGAACTCGTTGGTCAGCGGCGCCCGCTCGCCCCGCACGAGCGGCTTGAGCAGGTTGCTCGAGCGCATCCAGTGCTCGTACGCGCTCCACTGGGCCGGGTCCTGCCAGCCCCAGGGGCGCGCGCGGTCCTCCGGGAAGAACGCCGGCAGCGTCGCGCGCAGCGAGGCGGCGGTCTGGGCGCGGTCGAGGTCGGGGTTGGCCTTCAGCAGCACGTCGACGCCCTTCGCCGGGTCGCGCCGGACGAGCTGGAAGCCGCGCGCGGTGGCCTGCATGAAGCGCCGGATGCGCGAGGCGCCGGCCTCGTCGAGGTCCTTGCGGCGCGCCGCGAAGACGAGCTCGTCGTAGCTCGGCACGCCGAGGTCCTCGATCCGCTCGATCCGCGGCTTGCGGCCGGCCTGCTGGAGCTGGATGCCCTCCACGTTCCAGAACGCCCCGATCGTCGCGTCGACCTTCTTGGCCAGCATCGCCTGCACGAGCTTGAACCCGACGTTGACCTCCTTGACGGACCCGGGGTCGACGCCGGCCCGCCGGAGGATCGTCTTCAGGTAGGCGGACTGGTAGGGGATGCCCGCGGTGCCGACGGTCCTGCCCGCGAGCTGCTGCGGCCGCGTGACGCCCTTGTCGCCGAGCGACATCAGCGCGGTCAGCGGCTTCTGCACGAGCGCCCCGACGGCGACGACGTCGGCGCCCTGGTCGCGCGCGAGCATGACGTCGGGCTCGTAGGAGATCGCGAGGTCGACGCGGCCGGCCTCGACGAGCTTGAGCGGCGTCGCCGCGTCGGACGGCGTGACGAACTTCACGTCGAGCCCGGCTCGCTCGTACTCGCCGCTCGCCTGGGCCGCGTACAGCCCGGCGTGGTCGGCGTTCGGGAACCAGTCGAGCATGACCGTGAGCGGCTCGGTGTGGCCGGATCCGGCCGTCGTGGTATCGGACTTCGCGCCGCAGCCGGCGAGCAGCGCCACGAGCGCGAGCAGGAGCGGGAGCCGGCGCGTCATCGGCTTCGGGGGGTCGATCGCGGCGTCCAGTCGACGACGCGGCGCTCGAGCAGCGCGAAGGCGCCGTAGAGCGCGACCGCGAGCAAGAACAGGAGCACGGTGGCGGCGAACGCCCGCGCCGTCGCGAGCTGGCCGTTGGCGGTCAACAGCGAGTGCCCGAGCCCCGCGTCCGAGCCCGACCACTCGCCGAACACGGCGCCGATGACCGCGACCGCGGCGGCGATCTTCATGCCCGTGAACGCGGCCGGCAGCGCGCTCGGCAGCTCAAGCATGCGCAAGGTCTGCCAGCGCGTCGCGTCGAGCGAGCGCAGCAGCTTGCGCGCATCGGCGTCGGTGTCGCGCAACCCGTCGTAGAGGTTGATCGCCACCGGGAAGAAGCACACGAGCGCCACGAGCAGCACCTTCGGCGCGAGGCCGAAGCCGAGCACGAGGACCACGAGCGGCGCGATCACCGGCACCGGCACGGCCTGCGAGCCGATCACCAGCGGCCGCAGCGCGTCGCGCGCCCGCGGCGAGACGTGCATGGCGATCCCGAGCAGCGCGCCGGCGGCGATCGCGGCGGCGAGGCCGAGCAGCACCTCCCACGTCGTCGTGGCGAGGTCGGGAGCCAGCAGCCCGCGGTCGGTCCACAGGCTGTCGGCCACCTGGGTCGGCGCCGGGAGGATGAGGTCGTCGACGAGGCCGAGGCGCACGATGGCCTCCCAGCCGGCGAGGCCCGCCAGCACGATCAGCGCCGCGCTCACGCCTCGCCCCCCAACGCGGTCAGGGCGCGCTCGCGCAGGGCCACGACGTCGGCGTCGGTGCGGTGGCGCGGGCGCTCGAGCGGCACGTCGACGGTGGCGATCACGCGGCCGGGGCGCGGCGAGAGCAGCACGATCCTGTCGGCGAGCAGGACGGCCTCCTCGACGTCGTGGGTGACGAGCAGGACGGTGCGGGGCTCGCGCCCGAGCGCGTCGGCCAGCCAGCGTTGCATCTGCGCGCGCGTGAGCGCGTCGAGCGCGCCGAACGGCTCGTCCAGGCACAGCACCGGCCGGCCGGCGAGCAGCGTGCGCAGGAACGCGACGCGCTGGCGCATGCCGCCGGACAGCTCGTGCGGGCGGGAGCGCTCGAAGCCCTCGAGCCCGAAGGCGGCGAAGTGCGCGTGCGCGGCGGCACGGGCGGCGGCCTTCCCGACGCCCGCCACGCGGAGCGCCAGCGCGGCGTTGTCGAGCGCCGAGAGCCACGGCAGCAGCCCGTCGCGCTGCGGCATCAGCGCCGCGGGCGCCGCCTCCACGGCGCCGGCGTCGGGCTCGGCCAGGCCGCACACGAGCTCGAGCAGCGTCGACTTCCCGCAGCCGCTCGGCCCGACGACGGCCACCACCTCGCGCGGCGCCGCGCGCAGGGACACGCCGTCCAGGGCCCGTACAGGCCCGAACGCCTTCCCAACCGCGGCGACGGTCACGCCGCCGGCAACGTCACGAGGCTCCACACCGGGAGCCTCGACCTCGGTCTGCATCGCTCCCTCCGCGGGCATTACCCCACAGGTTCGAAGGGTCAGGTCCAGCGAGGACCTATCTCAGCCGGGCGTTCTCCCCAGCCCCCCTGATTTGCGCTACGCACACAGCGTACCGGGTACCTTCCGGCCCTGTCATGGACTGGGAGGCTCAAGGACTTCTCGAGGGCTGCGCCGACGACGGCGCGCGGGCGGCGCGGCGGGCGCTGCTCGACAAGCTGCACGCCGACGGCGTGACGCTGGACGAGCTGCGCCGCGCCGTCGCGGAGCAGCGGCTCGCGCTGCTGCCCGTCGACCGGCTGCTGAGCTCCGAGGCCCGCTATACGGCGCGCGAGATCGCCGCGGAGTCCGGCCTCGACCTCGAGTGGTTCCAGGCGCAGCGCCGCGTGCTCGGCCTCGCGGTGCCGGGGCCCGACGAGCGCGTGTACGGCGACGCCGACCTCGAGTCGGCGAGGCTCGGCACCCACTACCGCGACGTCGGTCTGCCCGACGACCAGGCGCTCGAGGCCCAGCGGGTGCTCGGGCGCGGCATGGCGCGCTACGCCGAGGCCGTGCGCACGCTGGTCGGCCAGACGTTCCTGGAGGGCGGCACCGACGAGGCGGAGCTGGCGAGCCGGCTCGAGGCCGTGGCCAAGGTGCTCATGCCGCTGGCCGGGCCGTGGCTGGAGTACGTCTTCAACCTCCACATGCGCGAGGCGCTGCGCCAGGAGATCGTGACCGCCGAGCAGCTCGCGACCGGGCGGCTCGGCGAGGGGCGCAACTGCGCGGTCGCGTTCGCCGACCTCGTCGGCTTCACCGAGCTGGGGGAGACGATCCCGTCGGAGGAGCTGGGGAGCGTGGCCGGGCGGCTGGCGCGGCTGGCCGAGGAGGTCGTCGAGCCGCCCGCGAAGATCGTCAAGGAGATCGGCGACGCCGTGATGCTCGTCGCGCCCGAGCCGGCCCAGCTCGTGGAGGCGACGCTGCGGCTCGTCGAGGGCGGCGCCGAGGGCCTGCCGGCGATCCGCGGCGGCGTCGCCTTCGGCCCGGCGGTCAACCGCTGGGGCGACTGGTACGGCTCCACCGTCAACGTCGCCAGCCGGCTCACCGAGCGCGCCCGCCCGGCCTCCGTGCTCGCGACCGAGGCCGTCCGCGACGCCGTCGGCGACGGCTTCGAGTGGTCGTTCGCCGGCGAGAAGCGCCTCAAGGGCCTCGCCGCGCCGATGAAGACCTATCGGGCTAGGCGAACTGCGGCCGCGTGAGCGCCTTCACGAAGTCCTCGAGCTGGCGCGTCGTCCAGCACTCGTAGGCCTCGCAGTAGCGCTCGTACGTGGCGATCACGGAGTCGCCGTAGTTCCAGTACAGCCGCGGCTCCGGGTTCAGCCAGAACGTGCGGCCGGCATGGGCGGCGATGCGGGCGAAGACGTCCGCGCGCGGGTCGCGCCCGTTCGTGCGGGCGTCGCCGAGCACGATCACGGTGGCGCGCGGGTGCAGGTCGTCCTGGACCTGCGCGAGGAACTCGTTCCACACGCGGCCGTAGTCGGTGTAGCCGGACACGTCGGCCACGCCCGCGTCCTTGGAGATCGCCTCGGACGCGGCGCGGAACGAGCGCTCGCGCTCGAAGACGTCGGTGACCTCGCTGATCCGCTCGACGAACACGAAGGAGCGCATCTTGCGGAACGCGTCGTGGAGCGCGTGCAGGACGCTCAGGAAGAACACCGACGCGCTGGTCACCGAGGTCGAGACGTCGCAGAGCACGTACAGCTCGGGCCGGCGCGGCCGCCGCGGACGGTACTTGAGCACCACGGGCACGCCGCCGGTCTGGAGCGACGCCCGCATCGTGCGCCGGACGTCGACGTGCGCATGGCGCTTGCGGCCGCGGACCTCGTGGCCCTGCGTGGCCAGCCGGCGCTTGAGCTGGGCGACCACGCGGTGGACGGCGGCGAGGTCCTGGAGCGGGCCGGTCGGCAGCGCGCGGTCGAGCTCGGTGAGCGGGCGCGACGGCGGCAGCGCCTGCGTGCGCTCGATCTGCGCGCGCTCGAGCTCGCGCCGCAGGTGGGCCTCGAAGCGCCGGATCTGCTCGCGGGTCAGGCGCGGCAACGGCTCGCTGCTGTCCTCCTGCACGGGCCCGCCGGGCTCCGAGCGCAGGCCGAGCGCGCGGCGGATCCGCTGCACGTCGACGCCGAGCACGCCCGAGCCCTCGCCGCGCCGCCCGAACGCGGCGATGGCGAGCCGCGCGAGGTCGCGCATGGCGGCGTCGTCGCCGTCGCGGATCGCCTGGAGCAGCTGCTCACGCAGGTTGTCGAGCTCGATCCGCTCGCCGCCGGTGATGCCGTCCTCGCCGCCCTCGCGGACCTCGTGGCGCAGCGCCTGCTCCTCGGCGGCGCGGAAGAAGAAGCGCTCGAACACGAGGTCGAACACCCGCCGGTCCTCGGGCGACTTGGCCAGCGTGGCCGACAGCGCCGCGCGGAAGTCGACCGGCACCTCCCACGGCACCTGCTCGAGCGCGGCGAAGGCGTCGTTGAGCTCGGAGGTGCCGATCGCCACGCCCTCGGCGCGCAGCGCCTCGCCGAGCTGGAGGATGCGGGCGTCGAAGGTCACGCGGTCGCGCCGAGCCGCACGCCCACGCGCTCCGCCACCGTGTCCAGGTCGGTGCGGTGCTTGACGATGATCGACATCGTCTCGCGGAACACGTCCTGGTCGATGTCGTCGGCGCCGAGCAGCAGCAGGGCGCGCGCCCAGTCGATCGACTCGGCGATCGACGGCGGCTTCTTGAGGTCGAGCTCGCGGACCTGCTGGACGACCTCGACGAGCTTGCGGGCGGTCGTCTCGGCGAGCTCGGGCGCGTGCAGGCGGACGATCTCCAGCTCGTGCTCGGTGCTCGGGTAGTCGAGCCACAGGTACAGGCAGCGGCGCTTGAGCGCCTCGGTGAGCTCGCGCGTGTTGTTGGACGTGAGCAGCACGACCGGGTGGGTGCGCGCCTCGATGCGGCCGAGCTCGGGGATCGTGATCTGGAAGTCCGAGAGCAGCTCGAGCAGCATCGCCTCGAACTCCTGGTCGGTCTTGTCGATCTCGTCGATGAGCAGCACCACCGGCTCCTCGGTGGCGATCGCCTGCATCAGCGGGCGGCTGAGCAGGAACTCCTCGCCGAAGATGTCGTCCTGGACGGCGTCCCAGCCCGTGCCGTCGGCCTCGGCCTGGATGCGCAGGAGCTGCTTGCGGTAGTTCCACTCGTACAGCGCCTTCGCCTCGTCCAGGCCCTCGTAGCACTGGAGGCGCACGAGCGTGCGGCCCAGATACCGGGACAGGGCCTTCGCGAGCTCGGTCTTCCCGACGCCGGCGGGACCCTCGACCAGCACCGGCTTGCCGAGCCGCGCGGCGAGGTAGCTCACCAGCGCCGTGGACTCGCCGGGCAGGTAGCCGGCGGCGCGCAGGCCGGCGGCGACGTCGTCGACGGATGCGGGAACGGCGCTTGTCATCGCGTCTTGAGTCTAGGTTGTCCGGCGTGTTCGAACCGGACCTCGCCCCGTTCATCGTCCTCATGGGGATCGGGTTCGTCGTCGGCGTGGCGGGGCACGTCTACCAGTCCCGGACCGCGGTCGCGGCGGGGATCGGGATGATCTTCGTGGCCACGATCCTGCTCCCCCTGGGGGTCTATCTCAATGACCGCTGAGTACACGACGGTGCAGCTGCCCGACGGACGTGCGATGGAGGTGCTGCGCCACGGGCCGCGCGACGCCTTCCCGCTCGTGTTCCACAACGGCACGCCGGGCGGGCCGGTCGAGATCGCGCCGCTCCACGAGGCCGTCGACGCGCAGGGCTGGCAGCTCGTGGCCCCCGCGCGGCCCGGGTACGCCGGCTCGGCGCGCCACGAGGGCCGCAGCGTCGCCGACGTCGCGGCCGACGTGGCCGCGATCCTCGACGCGTTCGATCTCGGGCGCTTCGCGACGCTCGGGTGGTCCGGCGGTGGGCCGCACGCGCTCGCCTGCGCGGCGCTGCTGCCGGACCGGTGCACGGCCGCGGCGACGCTCGCGGGCGTCGCGCCCTTCGAGGCGGAGGGCCTCGACTGGGACGCGGGCATGGGCCCGGAGAACGTCACGGAGTTCGGCACCGCCGCGCGCTCGCGCGCCGACCTCGAGGCGCTGCTCGAGGAATGGGCGGCCGGGCTGGTCCAGCTGACCGGCGAGCAGGTCGCAACCTCGTTCGGCGAGCTGATCGACGACGTCGACCGCGCGGCGCTCACCGGCGAGTTCGCGGCGACGATGGCGGCGATGATCCGCCACGCACTCTCCACGGGCATCGCCGGCTGGGTCGACGACGACCTCGCGTTCGTGCGGCCGTGGGGCTTCGATCTGGCCGCGATCACGGTGCCGGTGTCGGTCTGGCAGGGCGCCCACGATCACATGGTCCCGTTCGCCCACGGGAAGTGGCTGGCCGCCCACGTCCCCGGCGCGACCGTGCACCTCGACGACGACGAGGGGCACCTGTCCCTCGCGCGCCAGATGCCGCGCATCGTCGCGGAGCTCAGCGGCAGCTGAGCAGCCGGCGCACGAGGTCCTCCCAGCCGGCCGCGAGCCGCTCGATGCTCATGCCGCGCACCCTGCGCATGTAGTTCACGTGCGTCGCGACGAGCGACGCGAGCAGCGTGTCGGTGAGGTACTCCCAGTCGGCGTCCGGCGCGGCCTCGCGGACGAGCAGGCCGACGTGCACGCGGTAGACCGCGAACGGGCCGGTGCGGTAGCGGTCGAGCCGGCCGTCGGCGGCGGCGATCAGATGGCCGTGCTGCGCCAGGTGGTGGAGCAGGCGGCGGCCGAAGGCGATCAGGCGGTCGATGGCCGGGGCGCCCGGGCCGAGCGGCGCCGGGCCGCGGATGATGTCCTCCTGGAGGCGGCGCTCGTGCTCCTGGAGCAGCGCCATCACCAGCCCGGCGCGGTCGCCGAAGCCGCGGAACAGCGTTCCCTTGCCGACGCCGGCCTCGGCGGCGACGGCGTCCATCGTCACGCACTCGGCGCTGCGCTCGGCGAACAGCTTCTCGGCGGCGGCCAGGACCTTGTCGCGGTTGCGCGCGGCGTCCGCGCGCAGCGGCGGCTCGTCCTGGAGGACCGGAAGCGCATCCACGGTGTGCAACGTAACCGACACGATGGTCAGTATAGCCGCAACCGGACCACAGTCCGTTTCCTGTGCTACAGTGGTCGACGTCACGAAAACGGACCGCAGTCCGGTCCCAACCGGGGAGACATTCCACACATGACCACCGCCACTGCCATTCCCGCCGGCACCTACACCGCCGATCCGGTCCACTCCTCCGCCGGCTTCGCCGTCAAGCACATGCTCGCGACGTTCCGCGGCGGCTTCGCGACGATCGACGCGACCGTCACGGCCGAGGAGGACGGCACCGCGAGCCTCACCGGCACGGTCCCCGTCGCCTCCGTCGTCGTCAAGGACGAGAACCTCCAGGCGCACCTCCAGTCGCCGGAGTTCTTCGACGGCGAGCAGTACCCCGAGATCCGCTTCGAGTCCGTCGACCTCGCGATCGACGGCCAGGCCGCGACGCTCACCGGCGACCTGACGATCAAGGGTCACACCGAGCGCGTCACCGCCGAGGGGTCCGTCGTCGGCCCGATCGAGGATCCGTTCGGCAACACCAAGCTCGCCCTCCAGTTCGAGACCGTCGTCGACCGCACCCGGTTCGGCCTGAACTGGAACGCGCCGCTGCCCAAGGGCGGCTTCATGCTCGCGAACGACGTCACGCTCTCGGTCGACCTCGAGCTCCTGAAGGCGTAAGCGATGAGGGTCCTCGGCATCTCCGGATCGCTCCGCCGGGACTCGTTCAACTCCGGCCTGCTCCGGGCGGCGGCTGACCTGCTGCCGTCCGGGGTCGAGCTGGAGGTCTTCGAGGGCCTGAAGGCGATCCCGCCCTACGACGCCGACGACGACGTCCAGCCGGCGCCCGCGCCCGTCGCGGCGCTGCGCGAGGCGATCGCGAACGCCGACGCCGTGCTCATCGCGACGCCCGAGTACAACGCTTCGATCCCGGGCGTGCTCAAGAACGCCCTGGACTGGGCCTCGCGCCCGCACGCGACGAACCCGCTGCGGGGCAAGCCCGCGGCCGTGGTCGGCGCCTCGACCGGCATGTTCGGCGCGGTCTGGGCCCAGGCCGAGACCCGCAAGGTCCTCTCGACCATCGGCGCCCGCGTCGTCGACATGGAGCTGCCGGTGCCCGAGGGCGACGAGCGCTTCGACGCCGACGGCACGCTGCGCGACGACGAGGTCGCCGAGCGCTACGGCGAGGTGCTCGACGCGCTCGTGGAGGCGGTCGAGGTCCGGGCCGCCGGTCTCGCCGCCCGCGCCGCGTAGCTACGCGGCGTTTACCCCGGCTGGGTGGGGCGGCGAGGGTTTCGGCGGGGGTGTGGTCACTTGACGTGAATAGTTCGCCACAAGTGACCACACCCCCGACGGACGAGCGGCAACGTGCCATGACTCGGCCGCCCTACCCAGCCGCAGTTGACGTTCGTCAGTAGAGGCGCTCGTCGTCGTCACGCTGCGCCGGCCGCGCGCGGCCCGGGGCCTCGGGCGGCTCTCCCGACCAGTCCGGGCGCTCGCCGAGCACGTCGGTGACCGCCGCGGGGTCCGTGCGGCGCCGCGGCGGCCGGGGCGGGCGCGGCGGCGGCTCCTCCTCGGCGACGGGGTTGGGCGGCTCGGGCCGGTGCACGGCGCGCACGCGCGCCCCGGTCACGGCCAGCGCCGTCGCCGCCGCGAGCGCCGCCGCGATCCCCCACTGGAGGCCGTAGTCGGTGCTCGGGCCGGAGGCGTTCGGCTTGTCGAACAGCCGCCACACGATCAGCAGCGCCGCCCACCCGCCGGCGATCATGATCGCGGTGCCGTCGCCGCCCGGCAGGTGGAAGGCCCGCCCCTGGCTGCGCGCCCAGATCAGGAACAGCACGGCCGCGGCGACGAGCAGGACCGCGGCCTCGACGAAGCTGAAGACGCCGAACGCGCTCACGTTGCGCTTGACGAACTCGCGCGTGCCCGCCGGGACGAACGACTGCGTGTACCAGGGCAGGAGCTCGGTCAGCACGAGGGCAGCGGCGGCGATGCCCGCGTTGCGCATCTCGGGCGGCAGATCCCGCAGGCGCTCGACGGCGCTCACGACACCAAGTCTGACATTCGATCGGGATGGCTCGAGCGACCGACGTGGGTCATTCGACGGGGATGTCCTCCACGTCGCGCGCGGGCGGCTCGCCGCCCTCCAGCCGCGCGATGTACCAGTCGAGCACCGCGCGGAGCGCGACCAGGAGCTGGCGCAGCGCCTCGCTGAGCTGGTGCGTGAGCTCCGACGGGACGACGCCGCGCAGCGACTCGATCAGCGCGGTGATCTGGCCGAGGTCGAACCCCGGCGCCGGGCGCTCGGAGCCGGGCACCGACCAGCCGCGCGGCGGAACCGAGCGGCTCGCGGCCTCCTCGGCGACCCGCTGGGCCTCGCGCAGGAGCTGCTCGGCCTCGGCGTAGCGGTCCGGCTCAGCCATCCTCGAACCCCACCACGAGCGACCCGCCGGCGAGCTTGGCCGACGTCGGCCGGAAGCCGGCGAGCGCGCCGGGCAGCACGATCGTGCGCTTGTGGCCGTCGACCCGCACGACGAGCTCGAGCCCGATCTTGCGGAGCGCGACGTCGCCCTTGCTCACGAACGGCAGGTCGAGCCGCAGCTCCGCGCGCGACCCGTCGAGCGCGAGCTCCTGCGCCAGCCGGTCGTGCAGCACGGCCGCGGGATCGCGGTCGGCGAACACCGCGCCGGCCAGCCGGTCGAGCATCTCCGCGCCGAGCACCTCCTGGTCGAAGTACGGGGCGCGCAGGACCGGGACCGGCGCGAACGAGGCCTCCACCTCGGCGAGCTGCGCCGCCTGCACCTCGCGCCAGGCGCCGAAGTAGGCGCCGACGTCGCGCGGGAAGACGCGGTTGACCACGACCGCGTCGCACAGGTAGCCGTACAGGTTCAGGTACGTGAACGTGCGCATCGCCTCGGCGACGACCATGCGGTCGGGCGTCATGACCAGCCGCAGCGTCACGCGCGACGCGTCGCGCAGCAGCTCGTGCATCGCGATCAGGTTGCGGACGAGCCGCTGGACGTCGTCCATCACGCGCTCGTCGGGCAGCGACAGGTCGAAGAACGCCCGCGCCAGAGGCCGCGCGGCGGTGAGCAGCGCGCTCTCGCGGCCGAGCACGCGGTCCAGCCACCAGCGCGCCGCGTCCGGGAACGAGAGCAGCCGCAGCGTCTCGCCGGTCGGCGCGCAGTCGACGACGATCGCGTCCCAGTCGCCGGACTCCGCGTGGCGCTTGAGCTGGAGCAGGCTGAAGAGCTCGTCGGCGCCCGGCGGGACGGTCAGCTCCTCGGCGGCGATCCGCTCCACGCCGCGCTCGGCCAGCACGCCGCCCAGCCACTCCTGGGCGGCCGACCAGTTGCGCTCGAGCTCGTCCTGCGCCTGCACCTGCTGCGCCCAGACCCCGCCGCCGGCGTCGGTCGGCTCGGCCCCCACGGGCATCTGGAGCGACTCGGCGAGCGAGTGTGCCGGGTCGGTGGAGAGCACGAGCGTGCGGGAGCCCGACGCGGCGACGCGGCGCGCCGTGGCGGCCGCGACCGACGTCTTCCCGACGCCGCCCTTGCCCGTGTAGAGGATGATCCGGGGCGCCATGAAGCCCCGGGAGTCTACGGTCGCTTCTTCTTCCGGGGCTTCAGAACTCTGACCGTCGTCTCGTCGGCGGACGCGTTGCCCGCGAGGTCGGTGGCCGCGAGGCGTACGTCGTAGATCCCGCGCCGGCGCGGCACCTGCCAGCCGAACGAGCGCCGGCCGTGGCCCACCGCCCCGAACGGGCGCGACTCGACGACCCTGCCGCGGCGCGTGATCGTCAGCGTGACCGTGGAGATCTTCGAGAGCTCGAAGCGCACGCGGCCGTAGCGCCCGCCGCGCAGGCGCGTCGGCCGCACGGTCAGCTTCGGCGGCGTGTGCTCATAGGCGGCGAAGTGGTCCGCGGTCGTGCAGTAGACGGCGATCTTCGTCCGCTCGCACAGGTGAGCCAGGAAGCCGCGGAGCAGCTCGTGGTAGGAGAGCGACGACTCGTAGGAGGTGCTGCCGCGCGCGTACAGCGACCACGCGCCGGTGTCGTAGAGCGGCGTCTCCACGCGCGCCTCGGGCTCGGCGGCCTCGAACAGCTCCATGCCCGCCGGGTCGCCGGACCAGCGCGTGTAGTCGTAGAGCCCGACCAGCGACTGGATGAACGCGTTGATCACGCGCAGGCGCGGGGCGAACGAGTAGATCGCGTAGTGGGCGCCGTGCTCGCTCGGGACGCGCACCCCGGTCGGCGTGCGCTCGCGGAAGATCGCCAGCGCGCGCTTGGCCACCGGCAGCACGTCGGCCTGGCGGTGCAGGCGCCGGGCGGCGCGCGCGAGCGCCTGCACGGCGGTGCCCTCGGCCATGCCGCTCACCCACGGTGGCCGGCCGCCGTCGAACGTGAAGTAGTACTCCCAGGCGACGCCGCCGGCGCGCTCGGCGGCGAGCGGCAGCAGCTCGTCGAGCATCGCCGCCAGCCGCGCGTCGTACTGGCCGCCCCAGAGCCCGTTGAGCTTGCCGAAGTTGCCGAGCATCTGGAGCTGGAGCCCCTGGCCGGGGTAGTACTGCCACACGAGCTCGGAGCCCTGGAACTCCATCCGCTGGCCGCCGCCGAGCGACGCGCCGGTGCTCCAGAGCTGGAGGTTGCGCTCGAGCGTCAGCCACAGCGGGTTCAGGCGCGACGCGGTGAGCTTGCCGCGCGCGGCGATGTCCTCGAGCGTCCGCACCACGGCGGTCATCTCTCGCCGGCCGGTCCCGTGCAGGCGGCGGGCCGTGCGGCGCGCGTCGAGGTAGGCGGCACGGCGCGCGGAGTACGCCTCGGGCGTGATCGCGCCCGCGTCGCGCAGGCGCTTGAGCGCGCCGGTCACCGTCGGGCGCCTGCGTGCGGTGCGCGCCGTCGTCGCCACGCCCCCGCCGCGGCGCCGGGGAACCGGCATCGTCGTCGAGGGAAGCGCCTTATCGTCATGCGCGCGGAGCTTGCCGTCGATACCCAGGACCAGGACCTCGTCGGCGGACGCCGTGGCGGCGCCCGCGAGGCTGCACAGGATCGCGACAATCACACAACGGACGACACGCATTCCTCCCATGACCCCGATGCTAGGCTCGAAGTTGCGGCGCGTCGTGTGCTGCAACCCCTCGCTCATGCGATCGCGCTCGCTCCTCACACTCCTCCTCGCCGTGCTGGCCGCGGGCCTGCTGGCGAGCTGCGGCGGGGGCGGTGACAAGGCCAGCTCGAGCACCGACCCGAACCAGCTCCTCAAGGACACGTTCTCGGGCAAGAAGGACATCAAGTCCGGCAAGCTCGACCTCGCGGGGACGGTCAGCTCCGGCTCGAACCCGGCCGTCAACCTCAAGGTGAGCGGGCCGTTCGAGAGCCAGGGCAAGGGCAAGCTGCCCAAGCTCGACATCGACGTGTCCTTCGACGGCGGCGGCCAGAGCATCCAGGCGGGCGTGACGACGACCGGCGACAAGGGCTTCGTCAGCTTCGGCGGCACCGACTACGCGCTCTCCGCCCCGGTCTTCCAGCAGCTCGAGGCCTCCGTCGAGCAGTCGTCCAAGCAGGCCTCCTCCTCCAGCAACGGCCACCTGTCGCTCGCGAGCCTGGGAATCGACCCGAGCAAGTGGCTGACCAACGCCAAGAACGAGGGCGAGGCGAAGGTCGGGGACGCCGACACGATCAAGATCACCGGCGACGTCGACCTGTCCAAGGCGCTCGACGACGTCAACGCCGCGCTCCAGAAGCTCCGCACCATCGGGGGCGCCCAGGCGTCGAACCTGCCGCAGCAGCTGACCGAGGCCGACAAGAAGCAGGCCGAGGACGCGATCAAGAACCTCTCCGTCGAGGTCTACACCGGCAAGGACGACACGATCCTGCGGCGCATGGTCATCGCGATGAAGCTCGCGGCGCAGAACCAGACCGCCGACGTCAAGCTCGACTTCCAGCTCCTCGACCTCAACCAGGGCCAGGACATCAAGGCGCCGGCGAACCCGAAGCCGTTCAACGACCTCGTGGGCAAGCTCAACGGCCTCGGGCTCGGCGGCCTCGGCGGGTCGAGCTCGGGCTCGGGCTCCTCCGGCTCCTCGGGCAACGCGCAGAACCTCGAGAAGTACTCGCAGTGCATCCAGGACGCCAACGGCGACAACTCCAAGATCGCCAAGTGCGCGGACCTGCTGACCCCGTAGCGGCCGACCCCGCATAATCCCCTCGGTGAGCCAGGCGCAGGCCTCCTTCAACCTGCGACGCTTCCTGCTGAGCGGGGACGGGTGGCCCTATCTGCTCGTGCCCTTCATCCCGATCGCGGTTGCGCTGGACCTCGGCGACGCGGCCCCGGCGTTCGTGTTCTTCGCGTCCGCGCTCGGCGTCATCCCGACCGCGGCGCTCATGGGCCGCGCCACCGAGGAGCTGGCGGCCCGCTCGGGCCCCGGCATCGGCGGCCTGCTCAACGTGACGTTCGGCAACGCGCCCGAGCTGATCATCGCGTTCTTCGCGCTGCGCGAGGGGCTGCACGAGGTCGTCAAGGCGTCGCTCGTGGGCTCGATCCTCGGCAACATCCTGCTCGTCATGGGCGCGGCGATGCTGGTCGGCGGGTCGCGCCGCGGTCGCAACCGCCAGTACTTCGACCGCACGGCCGCGCAGGCGCAGGCGCTGATGCTGCTGCTCGCGTCGGTCGCGCTGGTGATGCCGGCGGTCTTCCAGCTCGTCGTCGGCGGCTCGCTGCCGAGCCCGACCGAGCGCGATCACCACTTCCCGGGCGACCTCGAGGCGATGTCGGCGCTCGTCGCGTGCGTGCTGCTCGCGTCGTACGTCGCGGGTCTCGTCTTCTCGCTCAAGACGCACCGCGACCTGTTCAACCCGCCGCACGACGACGACGAGGAGGAGGCCGATGACGCGTGGACGTTCCGCCGCAGCGTGATCATGCTGGCGATCGCCGGCGCGGCCGTCGGGCTGATGTCGGAGATCCTCGTCGGCTCGATCGAGGAGGCGTCGCACGGCATCGGGATCTCGCCGTTCTTCGTCGCGGTGATCGTCGTCGCCATCGTGGGCAATGCCGCCGAGCACTGGGTCGCCGTCTACTTCGCGTGGCGGGACAAGATGGACCTCTCGATCAACATCGCGATCGGCTCGAGCGCGCAGGTCGCGCTGTTCGTCGCGCCGGTGCTCGTGCTGCTGTCGCTCGTCGTCGGGCCCTTCCCGATGCCGCTGGTCTTCAACGGGCTCGAGCTGGGGGCGATCCTGCTGGCGATCATCATCGCCAACCAGGTCGTCCAGGAGGGCGAGTCGACGTGGTTCGAGGGCGTGCAGCTGCTCGCGGTCTACGTCGTCCTCGGCATCGTCTTCGTCTTCGTCTGACGGCGCCGTGGAGCGCCCCGCCGTTGACGTTCGCTAACGGAGATACGACCGGCGGATCCTGCCCATCCGCATGCGCTGCGGGTGGTCGCCGACCGGGATGCTCGCGATCTCGCGGCGCTTGCGGTAGGAGATCACCGCCACGCGGTCGTCGCCGCTGACCGACACGAAGCAGTTGCGCCCGTCGCCGCTGTTCGTCGCCCAGTACGGCGTGTGGCCGACGGGGATGATCTTGTAGCGGAAGCGGCGCCGGCCGACGATCGCGGCGTAGTCCGACATCGTGCCCGCCACGCAGAACTTCGTGCCGCGCGGGTTGATCGCCAGCCCGTGGTGGGCGGAGTCGAGCAGGTACTGCTCGCGCGTCATGTGCTTGGCCTTCTCGCTCAGCGGCAGGTGGGCGATGCGCAGCGGCCGGTCGCGCTTGAGGTCGTAGGCGACGAAGCCGTGCAGGAACGAGAGCTGGAAGAAGACGTAGCGCTCGTTCGGCGACAGCGCCATCGGCCGCACGGCCGCGCTCATGTTGGGCCAGCCGTACTGGGCGAGCTTGGCGCCCATGTCGATCCGCCGCAGCACCTTCAGCGTGCGGGCGTCGACGATCTCGAACCAGCGGTCGCCCTTCGTCTTGTCCATCGACGGCTCGTCGAGCGCCGTGTACACCGCCCCGATGCTCGCGTGGTAGATGAGCTTGCCGTCGCGCGAGAAGTTGTTCTCGTGCGGCTGGTCGCCGGACGGGAAGCTGCCGACGATGCGCCCGGTGCCGGTGTCGATCTCGTGCACCTTGCGCGCGGTCGAGGCCGACACGAGCAGGTGCCGGCCGTCCGGCGAGAGCGCCATGTGATCGGCGCGGTAGCCCTCGACCCGGGTGCGCCAGAGGATGTGGTGCGTGCGGAGGCTGATCGCCACGACGTCGGCCAGGCTCGGCCGCGAGAAGTAGACGACGCGGCCGTTGCGCGACGTGAACCCGTCGTCGACGTACTGGTCGTGGCCCTCGCCGACGGCCTGGCGGATCAGGTTGAAGTAGGCGAGGCGGTCCGGGCTGGCGCGGATCTCGGCCAGCCGCTGCTGGAGGTCGGGCACGACGTTGATGCGCTCCAGGCGCGTGAAGCGCTTCGGGTCGACGAGGTCGGCCGTCCCGGCCCAGTTGTTGCTGACGACGAGGACCGGCCGCGTCCGCTTCTTGGCGGGGGCGGCCGCCGGCGCCGCCGCCGCGACGGCGACGGCGAGCAGGCACGCGCAGAGCACTCGCATGTGGCGCAACCCTACGGAATCCGTCTCACTGCGGTCGCAACTCGCGGAGCTGGCGGTCGATCTCCGTCTCGACGTCGAGCGGCTCCTCGCCGCGGGCCACCCGCCGGGCGTTGCGCGCCTCGACGAGCGTGCGGACCTCCTCGCGCAGCTCCGGGTCCGGTGCGGGGGCAGTCAGCTCGCGCAGCTGGGCGTCGACGTCCTCGACGGCCTCGCCGCGGGCGGCGCGGCGCGCGTTGCGGGCCTCGAGCATCTGGCGGATCTCCGCCTCGCGCTCGGCCGAGCTCGACGCCGGGGCGGCGGGCGGGGCCTCGTCGCCGATCGACAGCCCGCCGTGCCCGATCTGGTCGTACGAGCCGCCGCTGGTCACGAGCGCCCAGATCGCCGCCACGGCGGCAACCCCGACGACCACGAACAGCACGATCGCGAACGCGCCCTGCATGCGCACACATTCTGCCCTCCATGCGTCCAGGATGCGCGGTTCGTTCTTGCTGGCATCGGAGGGGGTATGTACCCTTTGAGGAGCTGTTGACTGACTAGTCAATCTGGGAGCCGAACCCGTGGTGGATTTCACGCTGACCGACGAGCAGAAGGCGTTGCGCGAGATGGCGCACGACTTCGCCGAGAAGGAGATCCGGCCCGTCGCCTGGGAGTACGACCGCGACGGCACGTGGCCCGAGGGCATCCTGCGCAAGGCGTGGGAGCTCGGCCTCATGAACGTGCACACGCCCGAGGAGTACGGCGGCCCCGGCGCCTCCTACCTGGAGGGCGCGCTCATCGAGGAGGAGCTCTCGTGGGGCTGCTCCGGCATCGCCACCTCGATCGGCGCCAACGGCCTCGCCTCGGCGCCGCTGGCCCTGGCCGGCTCGGAGGAGCTCAAGAAGCAGTACCTGGGGATGCTCTGCGAGGACTACAAGCTCGCGTCCTTCTGCCTCACCGAGCCCGACGCCGGCTCCGACGTCTCGGGCATGCGGACCACCGCCGTCCGCCACGGCGACAAGTACGTCATCAACGGCTCCAAGTGCTTCATCACCAACGGCGGCTACGCGGACTGGTACACGGTCTACGCGAAGACCGACAAGGAGGCCGGCCACCGCGGGATCTCCTGCTTCATCGTCCCCCGCGACGAGACCGTCACGGTGGACAAGAAGGAGGACAAGATGGGCCAGCGGGCCTCCAACACCGCGACCATCACCTTCAACGACACCGAGATCCCCGCCGACCACCTGATCGGCGCGGAGAACAAGGGCTTCAAGATCGCGATGATGACCCTGGACCGCACGCGCCCCGGCGTGGCGGCCATGGCCACCGGCATCGCCCGCGCCGCCTTCGAGTTCGCGACGAACTACTCGAAGGAGCGCATCCAGTTCGGCGTGCCGATCGCGATGCACCAGGCGATCCAGTTCATGATCGCCGACATGGCGACCAAGGTGCACCTCTCGCGCCTGGCCACGTGGCACTCGGCCGCGCTGCTCGACCAGGGGCGCCGCAACACGATCGAGTCCTCGCACGCGAAGCGCTTCGCCGCCGACAGCGCGATGGAGGTCGCCACGGACGCCGTGCAGGTCTACGGCGGCTACGGCTTCATCAAGGACTACCCGGTCGAGAAGCTCATGCGCGACGCGAAGATCATGCAGCTCTACGAGGGCACGTCGCAGATCCAGCGGCTCGTCATCGCCCGCGAGACGCTGCTGCCGCGGCGGATCGAGGAGCCCGCCGCCGCCACCGCGTAGGGCTCACTCGCCGCGCAGGAGCAGCCGGTCCTCGAGCCGGGCGAGCCGCCGCACCAGCGGCCGCACGCCCGGCGCGATGGATGCGCAGCAGGTACGTGTGCAGGATCTGGCGGTAGTCGACGCGGCCGTCGGCGTAGACCGCGATGTCCTCCGGGATCGCGTCCCAGGAGTTGCGCGATAACGAGAAGACGGGGGCGATGAGTTGCGCAAGGCTTTCCCGTCCTAGCCATAGCGCATCCGAGAGCGAGGAGCGAAGACGTGACGAACGTGGCCGTGCGGGCCGAAGGGCTGGTCAAGAACTACGGCGACATCGAGGCGGTCCGCCGCGTGGACCTGACGATCGAGGCCGGCGAGGTGTTCGGCTTCCTCGGCCCGAACGGCGCCGGCAAGTCGACGACGGTTCGCATGCTGACCACGCTGCTGACCATCACCGCGGGCAGCGCCCAGGTGGCGGGCCTGGACGTGGCGACCGAGCCGGACGCCGTCCGGCACCGGATCGGCGTCGCGCTCCAAGAGGCCGGCCTCGACCCGCGCCAGACCGGGCGGGAGCTGCTGGTCCTCCAGGGGCGGCTGTTCGGCCAGACGCCGCAGGAGGCGGCGGCGCGCGCCGAGGAGCTGCTCGAGCTGGTCGAGCTCCAGGACGCCGCCGACCGGCGCATCAAGGGCTACTCGGGCGGCATGAAGCGCCGCCTCGACCTCGCCTCGGCGCTCGTCAACCGACCCGAGGTGCTGTTCCTGGACGAGCCGACGACCGGGCTGGACCCGGCGAGCCGCCTCACGATCTGGGACGAGGTGCGGCGCATCAACGAGCGCGGCACGACGGTGTTCCTCACCACGCAGTACCTCGAGGAGGCCGACGCGCTGTGCGACCGGCTGGCCATCATCGACGGCGGCCTGATCGTCCGCGAGGGCACGCCCGAGCATCTGAAGGCCGAGCTGAGGGCCCGGGCCGGCATCCCCAACCCGACGCTCGACGACGTGTTCCTCGACGCGACCGGCCGCACGCGCAGCCGCGTCGCCGGCGACGTACAGGAGGTGGCGTGATGGCGCAGGCCTGGACGCTCGGCAACCGCGCGCTGCGCGAGGCGTGGCGGACGCCGGAGGCGCTCGTCCCCACGCTGTTCATCCCGCTGTTCTTCCTCGTCGTCAACGTCGGCCAGGCGGCGAAGATCTTCCCCGGCTCCACGACCGCCTTCCTGCACGGGCAGGGCTACGGCGCGTTCCAGCTCCCGAGCTCGCTGCTGCTCGCCGCCTCGTTCGGCACGGCGGCGCTGTTCCTCGTCGAGGACATCGAGGGCGGCTACTTCGACAAGCTGCGCGCGACGCCGATCCCGCGCTCGGCGATCGTGCTCGGCCGCCTCGTCGCCGAGTTCGCCAAGGGCCTGCTCATCTCCGTGCTGATCGTCGTGCTCGGCCTGATCTTCGGCATCTCGATCGCCAGCGGGCCCCTCGGCTTCGTGCTGCTCGTGCTGCTCACCGCGCTGTGGGCGTGCGTGTTCGTCGGCTTCATGCAGCTGATCGCGCTCAAGACGCGCAGCGCGGCGGCGACGAACTCGGGCGGGCTGGTGTTCTTCCCGCTGCTGTTCCTCACGCCGAACTTCGTGCCGCGCGACCTGCTCACGCGCCCGATGGAGATCGCCGCCTCGGTCAACCCCGTGACCTATGTGATGGAGGCGCTGCGGTCGTTGATCCTCGAGGACCTCGTGTGGAGCAAGATCGCGTACGGGTTCGGCGTCGTCGCGGTGCTGTTCGCGCTGATGATCGCGTTGAACGTGCGTGTGATTCAGCGGTATGACTGACGCATGACCTTCATCGAAGCCGTCGGCGAGCCGAACTACGCCGCCGCGTTCTCGCTGCGCCCCGAGATCTACGCCGCGTGGCAGCAGCTGCTCGGCACTCTCAAGGAGGGCATGGACCCGCGGCGCTACGAGCTGGCGACCGTGGCCGCCGCGCGCCGGATGCGGTCGAGCTACTGCATGCTCGCCCACGGCTCCGTGCTGATCGACAAGTTCATGCCCGCGGAGGAGCTCCGGGCGATCGTCGCCGACCACCGGGCCGCCGGCCTGGACGAGGTCGACGTGGCGATCATGGACCTCGCCGAGAAGGTCGCCGACGACGCGCTGACGGTCACGCAGGAGGATGTCGACCGGCTGCGCGGGTTGGGCCTGTCCGACGCCGACGTGCTCGACGTCGTGGTCGCCGCGGCCGCGCGCTGCTTCTTCACGAAGGTGGTGGACGGGGTGGGCGCGCAGCCGGACGCGAAGTTCGCGGCGCTCGACCAGGACCTCCGCGACGCGCTGGTG
>Ga0081539_10001254_pt1 | contig 45041 bp, 41 predicted proteins | sample TabmetS4T2R2_FD_71023 | JGI IMG/M metagenome (GOLD analysis project Ga0081539, IMG submission 71023) | Tabebuia heterophylla rhizosphere microbial communities from the University of Puerto Rico - S4T2R2 | ecosystem: Host-associated > Plants > Roots > Rhizosphere ... | reverse complement strand
CAACCTTGGCGAAGCGCTCAGGCGAATCTCCGAAGGCGCGGCGATGATTCGCACCAAGGGGGAAGCGGGCACCGGAGACATCGTCAACGCCGTCCGCCACATGCGTGCGGTCTTCGGTGGGATCCGGCGCCTGCAGTCGCTGCGCGGCGACGAGCTCTTTGCCGAGGCGAAAGAGCTCGCCGCGCCCTACGAGTACGTGAAGTGGGTTGCGGAGAACGGCCGCCTGCCCGTGGTCACGTTCACGGCGGGCGGGATCGCGACTCCGGCGGACGCGGCGCTCTGCATGCAGCTGGGCGCGGACGGTGTGTTCGTCGGCTCGGGAATCTTCAAGTCCGAGGATCCGATGTCTCGCGCGAAGGCGATCGTCGAGGCGACGACGCACTTCAACGACCCGGAGATCGTCGCGCGGGTGTCGACCGGGCTCGGGGAGCCGATGCGAGGCCTCTCCGCCGCCGGGCTCGCACCCGAAGAGCTGCTCGAGTCTCGGGGCTGGTAGGGGCGAAAGCCGGCAGTCTCTGCGCGTCCCGCGCGCGGATTTCCCACGTACGCTCGAAGCGGGGGCAGAGGGGCCGAAGGCCCCCGGGGGTAAAGTTGGACGCGTGCCGGCGATGCGACCACAGATCGGTGTCCTGGCAGTGCAAGGAAACTTCCGCGAGCACGCGGAGGTGCTCCGCCGCCTGGGCGCGGACGCGGTCGAGGTGCGCAAGCCGGAGCAGCTGGAGGCGCTCGACGGCCTGATCATCCCGGGTGGCGAGTCGACCGCGATCACCCGGTTGATCCGGATCTATGGGCTCGAGGACGCCATCCGCGGCTTCGAAGCCCCGATCTTCGGAACGTGCGCCGGCATGATCCTGCTCGATCGCAACCACCTCGGGCTCGTGGATCTCGCCGTGGAACGCAACGCATACGGCCGCCAGGTGGCGAGCTTCGAGGCCGACCTCGAGCTCGCCGAGGGCGGAACACCGCTGCGAGGCGTCTTCATCAGGGCACCGCGAGTTGCCGCGGTCGGGCCTGACGTCGAAGTGCTCGCGGAGCTCGACGGCGAGCCGGTGCTTCTGCGCCAGGGGCGCTTTCTCGTCGCCTCGTTCCATCCCGAGCTGACGGACGACACCCGCGTGCATGAGCTCTTCCTCGATCTCGTCAGAGAGGAGACGCGTGTCGGGGCATAGCAAGTGGAGCTCGATCAAGCACAAGAAGGGAGCCGCCGACGCGAAGCGGGGCCAGCTCTTCTCGAAGCTCTCGCGCGCGATCATCATCGCGGCGCGCGAAGGCGGGCCGGACCCCGACGGGAACGCGACACTCGCCGCGGCGATTCAGAAAGCTCGCGACAACTCCATGCCGAAGGACAACATCGAGCGCGCGATCGCGCGCGGATCGGGGGCGGGGGCCGACGCCGAGGCCTACGAGACCGTGACGTACGAGGGCTACGGGCCCAGCGGCGTCGCACTGCTCGTGGAGGCGGTGACCGACAACCGCAACCGCACAGCGGCGGACATTCGGCACATCTTCGCGAAGAACGACGGCAACCTCGGCGGGAGCGGCGCCGTCGCGTGGCTCTTCGAGCGCAAGGGGGTCATCCTCGTGCCCGACACGGAGGACGAGGACGAGGTCATGCTGGCAGCGGCCGACGCCGGCGCCGACGACGTCCAGCTCGAGGGGTCGAGCTATCAGGTGACGACACCGCCCGACGAGCTCGCCGGCGTTCGCGCGGGCCTCGAAGCCGCCGGCATCAGGGTCGACTCGGCCGAGCTGACGATGCTGGCCCGGACCACGGTGGGCATCGAGGACGAGTCCGCGGCTCGCAAGCTCCTCCGGCTCATGGACGCCCTCGAAGAGAACGACGACGTCCAGGACGTCTACTCGAACTTCGACATCCCGGAAGGCATCCTCGAGGCCGTCGCCTAAAGGGGTATATCGAGCGTTTCGCACGTTTCCGATATCTGGAAACAGCGTGCGAATCGAAGTGAGTGATCCCAATCTTCTCGAGGATCTGCGCGGCTATCTCCAGCGCAACGGCTGTCCGAGCGAGCAGAGCGGGGCGGAGACGTGCGAGGTGCGCGTCCTCTGGCCTGCTGACACTGTCCGCACCGAGAACGGCGAGCGCCTGAAGATCTTCCGGCATCTGCGCGAGTGGTGCGCAGATCACCCGGGCACCCGCGCAAACATCCTCGGCTAAGCGCTCTGGCCGGCATGACCAGCCGGGCAAGGCCCGGCTTTGCCATGCCTCACGACGCTCGATCGCTTGGCTCCCATCAGGGAGGAACGTCCGCTCCCGTCCCTAACCTCGATGCGTGAAGGTTCTCGGCATCGACCCGGGTACGGCAGCGTGCGGTTACGGCATAGTCCTCGCAAACGGCGTCCGCCTCCAGGCGGTCGAGTTCGGCTGGTGGCAGACCAAGCCGCGGCAACGGCCGGAAATGCGACTGAAGCGGATCCACGACGGGGTCGCAGAGCTCATCGCCCGTCACGAGCCGGATGCGGTCGCGCTCGAGGAATCCTTCGTCGGCGCCGACGCCCGCATCGCGCTCTCCGTCGGACAGGCGCGCGGCGCCGCGCTCGTCGCCTGCGCCCGCGCGCGCGTGCCGTGCATCGAGTACGCGCCGGCTAGCGTGAAGGCGGCGGTCTGCGGCTACGGTCGCGCGGAGAAGCAGCAGATGCAGCAGATGGTGAAGGCGATCCTGGGGCTCTCCGAGCCGCCCGAGCCGCACCATGCAGCCGACGCCCTCGCAGTCGCCATTTGCCACGCGAGCGCGCCGCGCCTGACGACGATCATCGGAGCGGCGCGTTGATCTCGCGCATCCGCGGCCGCCCGCTCGCCTGGGACGCCGAGGGCCTGGTCGTCGACGTCGGCGGCGTCGGCTATCGCGTCTACGCGACACCGAGCGCCGTTCGGCTCGCGGACGGTGCCGACGAGGTGTCGCTGCATACGCATCTCCACGTCCGGGACGACGCCATGCAGCTTTTCGGGTTCGCGGACGCCGACGAGCGCGAGCTCTTCGAGCAGCTGCTGAGCGTCAGCGGGGTCGGGCCGAAGGTCGCGCTCGCGATCGTCTCCGGTTACTCGCCCGGCGAGCTCAAGCGGGCGATCGTGCGCGAGGATGCCGACCTCTTCCAGACCATCCCGGGGATCGGCAAGAAGACCGCGCAGCGAGTCGTGCTCGAGCTGAAGGAGAAGATCACTCCACTGGCGGCGGTGGAGGCACCGCACCTCGGCGCGGGCGACGGCCATGTCGTTGCTCGCGACGCGCTCGTGGAGCTCGGATACTCGCTCGCCGAGGCGGAACAGCGGTTGTCCGACACGGATCCCGACCTGCCGCCCGCGGAGCGCGTCCGCCAGGCGCTGAGAGCGGCATGAGCGCCGAACGGGTGACCACAGCAGTCCTCGCGCCGGACGAGCAAGACCTCGACGCCTCCCTGCGTCCCCGCCGCCTGGCCGACTTCGTCGGGCAGGCGAGAGCGAAGGAGCAGCTCGCAATCGCGCTGGAGGCCGCCAAGGGCCGGGGCGAGGCGCTCGACCACGTGCTTCTCGTCGGACCGCCCGGGCTCGGGAAGACGAGCCTTGCCTACATCGTTCGAGAGGAGCTGGGCGTGGGCATCCGGACGGTGGCGGGGCCGGCACTCGAGCGGAAGGGCGACCTCGCCGCCATCTTGACCTCGCTCGAGGAGCGCGACGTCCTCTTCGTCGACGAGATCCATCGGCTGAGCCGGGCCGTGGAGGAGATCCTCTACCCGGCCCTCGAGGACTTCCGGCTCGACATCGTCGTCGGCCAGGGCCCGGCAGCGCGCACGCTCACGCTCGACCTCCCGCCCTTCACGCTCGTTGGGGCCACGACCAGGACCGGGCTCCTAACGACTCCCCTTCGGGACCGCTTCGGCATGACTTACCGGCTCGACTATTACGGTGTCGACGACCTCACGACGATCGTCCGGCGCTCGGCTCGGATCCTCGACGTCGAGATCGCCGACGCGGCGGCGAGCGAGATCGCGCGACGCGCGCGCGGGACGCCGAGGGTGGCGAACCGAATCCTCAGGCGCGTGCGCGATGTCGCAGAGGTTCGGCACGACGGGGCCGTCACCGTCGAGGTGGCGCAGGAGGCGCTGTCGCTCCTCGAGGTGGACGAGTCGGGCCTCGAACGCATGGACCGCGACCTCCTGTCGGCGATCGCGCACAAGTTCGGCGGCGGGCCGGTCGGGCTCTCGACGCTCGCCGTCTCTCTCGGCGAGGAGCCCGACACGATCGAGGACGTCTACGAGCCCTATCTACTGCAGCTGGGCCTGATTCAGCGGACGCCCCGTGGTCGGATCCTGACGGAGTTGGGTCGCGAACGCGCCGGCGCCGTCGTCGCGGACGAAGCCAGCCTCTTCTAGCGCCTGTATTGAAGCTCGTGCCAGGAGGGCACGGGGGCCAGCTCGAGCAGCGCGCGCCCGCCGCGCGGATCGCGGTAGCCGAAATCGGATTGCTCCTCGTCCCACGCGACCTCGAGGAGGTTCTCCTTGACCCGGTGGTCGAGCCAGGCGCCGCGAAAGATCAATTTTCTGAGCCAGTAGACGAGCGATTCGTCTCCGACGATCGAGACGCGTTCCCAGTTCCTGACGAGGTATGCGCCGAGCGCGCTCCTTGGCTCCGCGATGTGGCCGTGAGCGGTGAGCTCGACGAGATCGCTCGTCTCCTCCTCCTCGAGCTCGCCCGGCTCGACGAGGCCGAGCTTGACGGCGGCGGCATTGACGCGCTGCTCGAAATCGATGGCGTTGAAGCTGAATCGATAGCCCAGGAACTCGACGACGAAGTCGTCACCGGACACGTAGTTCGTCGCCTCGCTCATCTGTGTTTGAGGATAACGTCCGACCCGGGTCCTAGCCTTCCTGTCATGCACGAGGGCACGTGGAGGCTTCCTCCGTGCCCCCGCCCGGAGGTCGTGGCTCTCGCCGGGGAGCTTGGCCTCACCGAGACGACCGCGAGCGTTCTCGTCAGGCGGGGATACGGCGACCCCGAAGAGGCGAGGGCCTTCCTCGCCGCGGAGATCCCTGCCCATGATCCCTTCCGCCTCGGAGACATGAGCGCCGCTTGCGATGCCATTCGGGTCGCCATCCGCGACGGCAAGCGCATCTGCGTGCACGGCGACTACGACGTGGACGGGATTTGCGCAACCGCGCTGGCGGTGCTCGTGCTACGGCAGCTCGGCGCATCCGTCGACTGGCACCTCCCGAGCCGCTTCGAAGAGGGCTACGGGGTTTCGGGGGAGACGCTCGAGCGCCTCGCCCGCGAAGACTGCGGGCTCGTCCTCACGGTCGATTGCGGCATCACCGCTGTCGACGAGATTGCCGAGGCTCGCAAGGCCGGCTTGGCGGTGGTCGTGACCGATCATCACCGGCCCGGCGACGAGCTGCCCGACTGTCCGGTCGTCGCGACGCGTCCGTCCGAGTATCCGTTCCCGGACCTCTGCGGCACGGGCGTCGTCTACAAGCTGGCGCAGGGGCTCGGGGCGGATGGGCTCGACCGGCACCTCGACCTGGTCGCACTCGCCACCGTCGCGGACGTCGTCCCGCTGGTGGACGAGAACCGCGGCCTCGTCGCTGCCGGGCTCAAGCTGCTCGCACGGACGGAGAAGGCAGGGCTACGAGCGCTCATGCACTCGGCGCGCGTCGACCCCGCGGTGGTGGACGCAGGGGCCGTCTCGTTCCGGCTCGCGCCACGCATCAACGCCGCCGGGCGCCTCGGGCATCCACGTGCGGCGCTGGAGCTGTTGCTGAGCGAAGATCCGAAGGAGGCCGAGCGGCTGGCCGGTGAGCTGGAACGGTTGAACCGCGACCGGCAGGCGGTCGAGGAACGCATCCTGGACGAGGCGCTCGCTCAGGTCGCCGAGTGGCCCGAGTCGAAGCGTCGCCGGCGCGGCTACGTGGTCGCAGGCGAAGGCTGGCATCGCGGCGTCATCGGCATCGTCGCGTCGCGGCTGGTGGAGCGCTTCCACAGGCCCGTCGTCCTGATCGCCGGAACCGATGGGGAGTGGACCGGCTCAGGGCGGTCGATCCCCGCCTTCGACCTGCACGCCGCGCTGGGCGCGTGCGCCGGCCACCTCGAGCGGTGGGGCGGTCACCGGGCCGCCGCGGGCCTCTCGATCCAGGAGGCTAACCTCGACGCCTTCGCCGAGGCCTTCGCGGCGCATGCCGGGAAGATGCTCGACGACGAGGACCTCGTTCCCTTGTCCCGGGTGGACGCTGCCGTCGACGGGCGGGAGCTCACCTTGGGCCTGTCCGAAGAGCTCGCGAAGCTCGCGCCGTTCGGGCTCGGGAACCCTGCGGTGCGCCTCCTCGTCGGCGGTTGTGAGGTCTGCGACCTCACTGCGGTCGGTGAGGGCGGGAGGCATCTCCGCGTAGGTCTCAAGGCGAATGGCCGCTCGCTGCCGGGCGGGATCGCCTTCGGCCGCGGCGGCGAGCTCGACCGTCTCCGACGCCCGACGCTCTACGACGTCGTCTTCAAGCTGACGATCAACCGCTGGAACGGGACCGAGGCCCCGGAGCTGCGCATCGACGGTGTCTTCGACACGCACGAGCACTATGCGGCGCTTCGTGCACGGCTCGCGGAGGAGTGGTCGCGCACCGGCGGCGCACGCAGCGCGGAGGCCCGCGCGGTGTTCGCGGAGCTCGGCGTCAACGAGGGCACCGCCTGGCGCTCGCTCTTCGAGTCGCCCACCTTCCTGGCTGCCTTGGAGACGACCATGCCACTCGCTGCCTAACACGGCACGGGTGCCAAAAGACCCCGTCGCTAAGATGGGTTCATGGCGGATCAGCTTCTAACTGCAGCCGCCGAGCGGCACCACGAGCTCCTCGAAGAGCTTCTGGCCGAGGTGGCCCTGTACAACCCGGACGTCGACCGGGATCTCCTCGAGCGAGCCTTCGTCTTCGCCTCCGCCCGGCATGAAGGACAGCAACGGCGCAGCGGCGAGGACTTCATCCTCCATCCGCTCGGCGTCGCGAAGATTCTCGCCGACCTCGGGCGCGACGACGCCACGCTCGCCGCTGCGCTCATCCACGACGTGGTCGAGGACACGCACGCGACCGTCGAGGAGATCCGCGCCGACTTCGGGGACGACGTCGCGACGCTCGTCGAGGGCGTGACGAAGCTCACCCGCATCCAGTTCCAGAGCCGCGAGCAGGCGCAGGCGGAGAACTACCGCAAGATGGTCATGGCGATGGCCGAGGACTACCGGGTCATCCTCATCAAGCTCGCCGACCGCCTCCACAACATGCGCACGATCGAGTACCTGGGGAAGCAGAAGCAGCTGCAGAAGGCTCGGGAGACGCTCGAGGTCTACGCGCCGCTCGCACACCGTCTCGGTATCCACACGATCAAGTGGGAGCTCGAGGATCTCGCCTTCCAGACGCTCCACCCGCGCAAGTACTCGGAGATCCAGGCGATGGTCAACCAGCGCCGAGCCGACCGCGACAAGTTCGTTCAGAACGCGGGCAAGGTCCTGAAGCGCGAGCTCGACAAGGTCGATATCCCCGCGGAGATCTCCTCGCGCGCGAAGCACTTCTACTCCATCTACGAGAAGATGGCCAAGCGCGGTAAGGAGTTCAACGAGATCTACGACCTGACCGCGATGCGCGTCCTCGTCGCGCGCGCCGGCAAGGAAGGCGAGCGCGACTGCTATGGCGCTCTCGGGGTCATCCACTCACTTTGGAAGCCGATGCCCGGGCGCTTCAAGGACTACATCGCGATGCCCAAATTCAACATGTATCGGTCCCTGCACACGACGGTCATCGGGCCCGAGGGCAAGCCGCTCGAGATCCAAGTCCGAACCCTCGACATGCACGAGACGGCCGAATACGGCATCGCCGCCCACTGGCTCTACAAGGGCGCGAAGGGCAAGAAGGGCGATGCCGACCACCTCGCCTGGATGAAGCAACTCGCTGAGTGGCAGCGCGAAGAGCCCGATCCGCAAGAGTTCAAACGCGCCTTTCCCGAGCTCGCCTCGGACGAGGTCTACGTCTACACGCCGAAGGGTGAGCTCAAGAACCTTCCCTCCGGCTCGACGCCGATCGACTTCGCCTACTCCGTGCACACCGATGTCGGCCACCGGACCGTCGGAGCGAAGGTCAACGGGCGCATCGTTCCGCTGCACTACCGGCTGCAGACTGGCGACTTCGTCGAGATCCTGACCTCGAAGCAAGCAGGGCGTGGGCCGTCTCGCGACTGGCTCTCCTTGGCGGCGTCCTCGCGCGCGCGCAACAAGATCCGGCAGTGGTTCACCCGCGAGACGCGAGAAGAGACCGAGCAGCGCGGCCGCGAGAGCCTCGAGACGAACCTGAAGCAGCACAACCTGCCGTACAAGAAGCTCGCGGGCTCGCAGCTGCTGGCTCAGGTGATCCGCGAGATGGGGTTCAAGAAGGCCGAGGACTTCTACCTCGCGCTCGGCTCCGGAAAGCTGCAGGTCTCCCAGGTGGTGAACAAGCTCCTCCAGCGCCTGAAGACGGAGGAGGGTGTCACCGAGGAGCCCGCGCCGGCGAAGCCGAAGGCGCGCGAAGCGGTTTCCTCCGAGAACTTCGGCATCGTCGTCCCGGGCGTCCAGGACGTCCTCGTGCGGCTCGCCAAGTGCTGCACCCCGGTGCCGGGAGACGAGATCGCGGGCTACATCTCGCTCGGCAAGGGCATCACGATCCACCGCCAGGACTGCCCGAACGTGAAATCGCTCATGCGCAACCCGGAGCGCTTCACCGCGGTGGAGTGGGACGGAGGCGCGTCACAGAGCTTCCGTGTCCAGATCGCGGTCGTCTCGTGGGATCGCCCGCGGCTCCTCGAGGACGTCGCGAGGACCTTCGCCGAGCACGGCGCGAACATCGTCGAGTACGGCGGCCACGTCCAGGATCAGATGGCGAAGAACTGGTACGTGGCCGAGGTGGGGGACATCAAGGCCCTGCGCGGCCTCCTCAACGCACTGCGGAACGTGGACGCGGTCTTCGACGCGTTCCGAGTGACTCCGTCGTAAGCGCGCGTCCCGCAGCTTCGAAGTACCGGGAGACGCGCCCGCGAGTTGCGCGACGCGTTAGCGTTGACGCGTTCCGCGTCACGCCCTCGTAGCTACGCGTCGAGCAGCCAGCGCGCCGTCTCGATGTGCTGCGGCAAGTACTCGCTGTCGAAGGCCCAGGCGACGGTCTGAGCGATGGCCCAGCCGCGTGCGCGCTCGCGATCGACGCCCGGGTCGCCGCTGAGCCGGTCAAGGCGTTGCCGCACGGCACGCTCCGAGTGACCGAGCTCGAAGGAGCGCACGATCGGCGCAAGCCCGAACTCGCGCTCTCCGACGAGCGGTTTCGGGTCGATTACGAGCCAGGGTGCGCGCCCGGCTCGCAGGACGTTGTCCGCGTGCAGATCCTGGTGGAGGAGCACCTGTTCGCCCTGCGTCGGCGGTAGTTCCCGGAGGTAGGAGATTGCAGCATCGAGCAGCCGGCGCTCGAACGGGCGCCCCGCATCCGTCCAACTCCGCTCCAGTCCTTCGGCCCACCAGGCGGCTTCCTCGGCAAGGGGCCGAAAGGGTGGCGTCGCAGGGATCCAGAGAAGCGGCAGCAGCTCACTGAAGACGTCGAGAGCTCGCTCCGGCTCCTCCTCGCGAAGCGCCGTCCCGGGGACGCACCGCTCAATGAGAAGAGCCCAGCGCTCCGGGTCGTGCGCGAGCAGCCTCACGGCACCGTTTCCGTCCCAGGCTCGGAGGGCGTCGCCTTCGTGCTCGCTCTCCCGGTGCGGAAAGCAGATCTTGAGGACGGCTTCGCTGCCATCCGGGAGCCGCGCGGGCGAGGCGAGAGAGGCTTGGGCATACGGGAACGGCGGGCCCAGTTCGACCTCCCATTCCGCTATGCATTCATCGATCAACGCCGGCAGCCGCTCGAGCCATGCGCGGCCTTCAGGAGTCTTCTCGGCCCAAGCGAGCCCGGGGTGCGGAGCCGGCATCGCGAGCAGGGTAAGCAGATCGAGTGATCGGATCCCTCGTTCGAGGGAAGAACTCACTCCTCCAAGGGATCGAGAGGCGCTGTTTCGTCCCCCGAACAGGGGATACGGGGGCAAGTGCCGTGAGCCACCATCTGTGCAAGCGATGAGCGGCACCGCGAAGCAGGCGAGCGAAGGGTTGAATCCCGCTGCGGCGGCCTTCGAGTTCGCCGTCGTCTGGCTCACGATCGCAGGGGCCGCGCTGGCCGGATGGCCGGGCGAAATCGGCCATGAGGACTGGGTGGCGTTTGCCTCCCTCGTCCCGCTGATCGCGGCAGTACACCTCGTCGGAGCGGAGCGGCAGAGGCATCAGGGGTCGCACCTATCGCTCGCACCGATCTTCGCCGCGGTCCTCATCCTGCCGCCCGCTCTCGCCGCGATCGCCCTTGCGCTTGCGTTCGTGCCCGAGTCCCTGCGCTCGCGGCCGCGCTGGTACATCGTCGTCTTCAACGCCGCCAACTTCGTGGGCCCCGCCCTCCTCGCTCGCGCCGTCTTCGACGTGCTCGCCGACTCGTCCGAGGGAGACTGGGCGCTCGCGGCTCTCGCAGCGATCGGCGCCTTCCTGCTCGTGCACTACGGAGTCCTCGCCGTCATGCTGCGCCTCGCGCGCGGGGTACGGATCGCAGAGACGATCCGGGTCGATTGTGTGCTCATCGACGCCGGGCTCGTCTCGCTCGGAGCTCTTGCAGCGGCGCTGTGGGACGTGAACCAGGCACTCGTTGTTCTGACGCTGTTGCCGCTCGCTCTCGCGTATCGGTCGTTTGCGATCCCGAGCCTCATCGAGGCGACGCGGATCGAGCCGAAGACGGGCCTCTACAACATGCGCCACTTCAATGCCGTGCTCTCGCAGGAGCTCGAGCGCGCGAGGCGGTTCGGCAGACCGATCTCGGTGCTCATGGTCGACGTCGACCACCTCCGCGCGATCAACACCGCACACGGGCATCTGGCCGGCGACCGCGCGCTCACGAACGTCGCGGCGGCGATCGGCCGAGCGACGCGTCAATACGATCTCGCCGCACGTTTCGGCGGCGATGAGTTCTGCGTGCTGCTCCCCGAAACGGACCTCCAAGGTGCGCTCGTGGTTGCCGACCGGATCCGCATGTTCGCCGAGCAAGCCGAGGAGCCACGTATGACGGTTTCCGTCGGCGTGGCCGTTGAGCAGGGGGGAGATGTGACGGCTGCCGACCTGATCGCGCTCGCCGATCGCGCCGCGTACCGGGCCAAGTTCAGTGGTCGGAACAGCGTCGCGTTGCCGCCCGACGGCGATCCTGTGCATGAAGCCGAGCGCGTCCTCGACGCGGTCCGGGACAGCGCTTAGCTAGCCGCCAACTCAGCGTGCGGTCTCGCACGGCGGCGGCTGAAAGCGGCAGCGCGTTTGAAAAACGCCGACAAGCGGCAGAAATGTCTTGATCAGTAACGGGAGGGGCTGCGGCAGTGCGAATCACCTTTCTCGTGGTACTTGCGCTCTGTGGAGGCTTCAGCAGCGCGGCTATGGCAGCCGGCATCGATCCGGTCGGCACGGTCACGGGCGCGCTCTCGACCATCGAGTCGCAGACGACGGTGGCGTCTAATCTCACCGGTCAAACCACTGTGGTCACGGGCCAAGTAAGCTCGACGTCCGGCCAAGTAAGCTCGACGTCCGGTGCGACGGGCGCCGACGCCACAAACGCCGCGACAAGCGTCGTCAGCGCCGCAACGAGCGGGAGCGGAGCGGGCGGACAGACCTCTGCCTCCGGTGGCGGACAAACCTCTGCCTCCGGTGGCGGACAGACATCCACCTCTGGTGATTCAGGAACACGGAAGAGGTCGCAGTCCGGCGGGACGAGGCGGTCATCCAATGATGCCGGGGCCCGGACACGCTTCGACCGCCTTCCTCGCCGTTTTGAGACCCTTTTGGAGCGCATCGAGTCAGGACACAGGGTCCGCGCCAGCATCGCGCGTCTTCGCTCTCTCCTTGCGACGGCCACTCCGAGGATGAGGCATCGAATCCTGCGCCTCATCCGGAGCGAGATCCACCGACTCGAGCGCAACGGCTTGACCCGTCGCGAGCGAGTGGCCGTGCGGCGACTTCACCGTCTGCTGGCCAAGCTCACCGCCAAATCCTCGCCCGGCGTGGCTCGCGCCTCGTTCCCGGGAAGATTTCCTTCCGGGATCGTGTCGAGCCTTGCCGATCCTGCCGGCGGGGTTGCAAGTGAAAAGGCGGTCGGCCGCGAATCTGCGAGGGAGCGGGGCGGCCCTGCTCTGAGCATCCCAGGAGTGCAACTGCCGACTCCGCAATACCCGTCGGATGGGTTCCCGTGGCTTTCGGCGCTTCTCTGGGCTTTTGCGGTTGCCGCCGCCGCCGTGGCGATCTGGCGCACGGCTCTCGAGCTCGCAACTCGGTTGCCCGGGAATCGGGGCTGAGCCTTCCTTACGTCTAGCCGGTCGGCTTCGGGTCCCGGCCGACCTCCTCGCCCCACTGTGACGGGCGGTCCCAGCCGACCAGTGCATGTGCGGAGACGAGCAGCGCGACCCGTTCGAGAAACCCCCGGTCGTCGTCGGTGAACGCGGCCGGCTTGTCCGAGTCGATGTCGATCTCGCCCACGACCCGGCCCTCGTAGGAGATGGGCACGACGATCTCGCTGCGCGTGGAGGGAAAACACGAGAGGTAGCGCTCGTCGGCATTGACGTCGTCCACCACCTCGGTGAACCCCGAGGCGGCGGCCGCTCCGCAGACACCCTGCCCGACCGGGATGCGGACGTGCTCCGTCGCCTCCGGGCCCTTCCACGGGCCGAGGACGAGGTCGTCTGCCTCGACGAAGTAGATCCCGACCCAGGAGTAATGGTCGAAGCGGTCATGAAGGAGCTCCACCGTCTGACGGAGGACCTCGTCGGCCTCGCTCTCGCGGTTGAGGATGCGGTCGACCGCCTCGAGGGCGCCGGTGTAATCGGTCACGAGGGCACCGCCAGCTCGAGGTCGGCTCCCTCGAAGCCCGCGATCACGTCCTTGTAGCCCTCGGGAATCGGCATCGGGCACCGCGCGTCGAGCTCGACCAGAACCATCGTTTGCTCGGCGGTGCACATGAGGACGTCGTCGTCGACGCGGTACGCGGCGTACTCGTTCGTCATGCTCGAAGTCCCGATCCGCTTCGTGCGGACGAAGACCTCGAGCAGATCGTCGAAGCGCGCCGGCGCCTCGTAGACGACGTTCGAGGCGCGCATGACGAACTCGGAGGCTCCGGTGTCGAACGCGAGCAGCTCGAGATGGCGGTGGTACTCGACGCGGGCGTCGTCGAAGTAGGGGAGATACCGGCCGTAGTAGACGATCCCCTGCGCGTCGGTGTCCGAGAACCCGACGCGAGTGAGTGCCGCGAACTTGAACGGCGGCTTGCGATCGGTGGGCCGGCCGAGATTCACGGCGCAAATCGTAATCGCCCCGCTGCGGTTGACCTTTTGTGCGCAGTTTGACAATCTCTCGCCCGCTAGGTGTACGGGAACCGACTGGGGGAGTGAACTCATGAAGCGCTGGACGTTTCTGGCCTGTGCGCTCGTTGCCGTGCTCGCGACCAGCGGCGCGGCCCCGGGGGCGGGCGGCAAGAGCAGCAAGCTGGTACTCGACATGTATCGCGCGACGGTCACGAGCGCTCAAGCCGGGGATCTCGTCCGCGGAGGCTATGACGTCGCTGCGGTCCGGCAAACGTCAGCCGGCACGCAAGTCGACCTCGTCCTCACGGCGCCGGACCGTGACCGCCTCGCGGCGCAGGGGATCAAGCTCGGCCTGATCCGGAACGCGAAAGGTCAGACCGTTCGCCAGCAGGCGGCTGCCCAAGCGGTCGGGGGCTACAACGTATGGCGCTCCTATGACGAGCCTGGCGGAATCCGCGACGAGCTCTACGCAATCGCCAAGGCCAACCCCAACATCACGAAGCTGGAAGTCATCGGCCACACGGTGCAAGGGCGCGAGATCCTCGCCCTCAGGGTGACGAAGAACGCTCGCACCGTTGCCGACGGCACGCGTCCGGCCGCCCTCTTCATGGGGACGATCCACGCACGGGAATGGATCGGGACCGAGGTCGTGCGGCGTGAACTGCACTACTTCGTCGACAACTACAACAAGAACGCGACGGTGACGAACCTCGTCAACACCCGCGAGCTCTGGTTCATGCCCGTTGCCAACCCTGACGGATACCAGTACACGTTCGACACCGAGCGACTGTGGCGGAAGAACCTCCACGACAACGATGGCGACGGTCAGATCACGAACGCGGACGGAGTCGATCTCAACCGAAACTACGACATCAAGTGGGGCTACGACGACGAGGGCTCCTCGGGGCAGATCTCGAGCGAGACCTTCCGTGGAACCCGGGCGGCGTCCGAGCCCGAAGTTCAGGCGCATCAAAGCCTCATCAACCGGCTCAAGTTCAAGTTCCTCGTCACCTACCACTCGTACGGGCCGCTCCTCCTCTATCCGTTCGGCTGGCAGATTCAGACGCCGTCGGCCGACGACCCACTGTTCGTTGCCTACTCCGGTACGGAGGCGAATCCCGCGATCACGCATGCAGTGCCGGGCGGCGCCCAGTTCGACCCAGGAGTCGGGGCCGACCTCTATACGACCAACGGGACAACCGATGACTACTCCTACTCCAAGACGGGAGCCCTCAGCTGGACGCCCGAGCTCGAAGAGGGCTGCGACGGCTGCGGCTTCGTCTTCCCGGACGATGAGAACCTCGTCCAGGCCGAGTTCGAGCACAACCTCCCGTTCGCCCTCGACCTGGCGAAGTCGGCTCCAGATCCGTCGAATCCGGTGTCCCATCTCGGCAACACGGTCAAGCCCTTCTATCTCCAGATGTCCAGCGTGGAGCCGGAGACGACGAACAATCCGATCGTCGACTTCCGCTTCTCCGTCTCCTACGGCGACCCGCAAACGGTGCGCGTGCTGGCTAGGCGCAGTCTCGGTGCGGTGACGCTCCGCTACCAGATCAACGGCGGCGCGATCGTCTCGAAATCGACCTCGGATTGGAACGGCGGCGAGCGCTACGGCGACATCGGCGACGTCTACTACCGCGTCATGCAGGGTGCCGTGACGGGCACGAAACCGGGCGATTCCGTCAAAGTCTGGTTCGTCGACGCGGACAACCCGGCCGCGCAGAGTGACTCGTTCACGTACACGGCGAAAGTGGAGTCGTCGAACGATGTTCTCGTCATGTCGGCCGAGGACTACACCGGGATTTCACCCGCGTACAAGAAGACGAACGGCCCGACATATCTCTCGTATTACCTGGACGCACTGGCGGCGGACGGCATCGGTGCTGACGTCTACGACGTGGATGCGAGCGGGCGCAAGGCTCCTAGTCAGCTAGGCGTCCTCAGCCACTACAAGGCCGTCATCTGGTACACGGGCGACGACATCATCACGCGCGAGCCTGGGATGGTCGCGGGTACGGCATCCCGCCTGGCCAACGACGAGATGCTTGCGGTGCGCGCATACCTGAACGAGGGCGGCAAGCTCCTCTACACGGGCAAGTACGCCGGTTTCGAGCAGGCATTCGGCTACGAGTTCAACCCGGAGACGAATGCTCCCTGCAACCCGAATTCCGACGCGGACGGGTGCCAACCCCTGTCCGACGACTTCTCGCAGTACTACCTCGGTGCGTACATCTACAACGACGATGCGGGGGCGACGTCGAACGGGAAGATCTTCGACATCGTCGGCACGGACACCCCGTATCAGGACGGGCTCCGCTGGTCGATCGGCACACCGAGCGCCGGCAACCAGGATCACAGCGCGTCGTTCATCCCAACGAGTGAGCTCTTGCCGGTCTCGCGCTTCCCGCAGTTCAACAGCTGGATCTCCGCGAAGTTCGACCGAGCCGGCGGCCCGTTCGACCCGCACACCGGATCGCAGTACATGTACTCCCAGATCGGCGATCAATCGTGGAAGCGCCTCACACGCACGATCACTGTCCCGGCCGGTGGAGCGACGATGTCCTTCTGGACCTCGTACGACACCGAGGCGGACTGGGACTTCACGTTCGTCGAGGCGCACACGGTCGGCCAGGACGACTGGACGACCCTTCCCGACCAGAACGGGCACACGAGCCAGAGCACGGGGGCGAATGATCCCGACCTGGCGAGCTGCCCGGCCGGGTGGGAGGAGATCCACCCGTTCATCAGCCACTACCAGACGCACAACGCCGACAACACGTGCACGCCGACCGGCACGACCGGATCGTGGAACGCTGCGACGGGCAACTCCGGCGGCTGGCAGCAGTGGTCGGTCAACCTGGCCCCGTATGCGGGCAAGCAGGTCGAACTCTCGATCGCCTACGTGAGCGACTGGGCGACGCAGGGGCTCGGCGTCTTCGTCGACGACATCGCCGTCTCGACCGGCGAAGGCACGACGTCGTTCGAGGACGACGGCAATGCTCTCGATGGCTGGACGGTCACGGGGCCGCCTGCGGGCAGCGCTCCGAATCCGAACAACTTCGAGCGTCTGGCTGCCGGTGCCTTCCACGAAGGCCCCGTCGTGGCGACGCCCGACACGCTCTTCTTCGGCTTCGGCCTGGAGGGCGTCTCGACCCCCGCCGGGCGGAACACCGTGCTCGGGCGGGCGATGAACTACCTACTGCACTGACAGGAACTCGCGGCGAGGCCCTAGTCGCGGATAACGGCTAGGGCCTCGTCCCGCTTGCGCTCCATGAGGCCCTCATCGAGCGCCTCGAGGTTGAGGCGGAGGAGGGGCTCGGTGTTGGAGGGCCGCACGTTCATGTGCCAGTCCTCTGCCGTGACGGAGATCCCGTCGAGATGCGAGACCTCGCCCTCGCGGCCGAAGTGCTCCTTGATCTCCTGCAGCTTGAGCGGGACGTCGGCCACCGGCGTGTTGATCTCGCCGGTGATGAAGTAGCGCTCGCGGTAGGGGCGCAGGAGCTCCGAGAGCGGCTTGCCCCGCCTCGAGACGAGCTCGAGCATGAGGAGGGCGGGAATCGTGCCCGAGTCGGCCTGGTTGAAGTCCCGGAAGTAGTAGTGGCCGGACACCTCGCCTGCGAAGGCGGCGCTCTCCTTACGCATCCGGTGCTTGATGAAGGCGTGGCCGACGCGATTGACGAGCGGGACGCCTCCGGCGCCCTCGACGGTGTCTCGAACCGCCCAGCTCGCCCGCACGTCGTAGATGATCTTCGCGCCCGTTTCCTTCTCGAGAATCGACTCGGCAAGCAACGCCGTGACGAAGTCGCCGGGCACGAACTCGCCGGTGTCGTCCACGAAGAAGCAGCGGTCGGCGTCCCCGTCGAACGCGACCCCAAGGTCGGCCCCCTGCTCGCGCAGCTTGCCGACGATGAACTCGCGGTTCTCCGGTAGGAGCGGGTTCGGCTCGTGGTTCGGGAAGCTTCCGTCGGGCTCGAAGAAGCAGCGCACGGCATCGACGGGGAGCCGGTCGAGGATGGGCGGAAGCATCGCGCCTGCCATTCCGTTCGCTGCGTCGATCACGACGCGAAGCGGCTTCACGCTCGACGGGTCGATGAAGGAGAGCACCGTGTCCGTGAAGGCCGGGTAGATGTCGACCCTTTCAGCCCCGTCGCGGTCGGACGCGGACGTTTCCTGAATCGCCAGTGCGCGATCGCGGATCTCGGCGAGGCCGGAGTCGCCGCCGACGGGGAGCGCTCCGCGGCGCACGATCTTCATCCCCGTGTAGTCCTTCGGGTTGTGGGAGGCCGTGACCGTGACGCCGCCGTCCAGGTCGAGGTGTCCGACGGCGAAATAGAGCATCTCCGTCCCGATCAACCCGATGTCCTTCACCGCCGCGCCTCCTTCGGAGGCTCCGCGTATGACCGCTTCCGCCATCGCGGGGGAGGAGAGGCGCATATCTCGACCGACCGCGATCGCCTTGGGCTCGAACTGCTCGACGTAGGCGCGCCCGATGGCGTAGGCGCCCTCTTCGTCGAGCTCGCCCGGATAGAGGCCGCGCACGTCGTAGGCTTTGAAGGCCTTGGGATCGAGCGTCACACCGGCATGCTACGAGCCCGCGGGAAGCTCGGCTTCCAGCTGTCGGGCCGTCCCGTCGAGCCACGCCTCGTCCGCTCCGGCGCAGGCACGGGCGAGGGCGCTTCTGAGGCTCTGGGCCACGATTGGCCGGTCGTCCCCGACTCCCGCGAGATAGACGGTGCGCTGCCGGCCGAGGAAGAGGCGCGCCTGCACGGCCCGTACGTAGACCCGATTCCCGTCGGGGAGGTCGAGCTGGAGGGCGCCGCGGCCGGCCGCCGATGGCGTGAGCGCGAGCCGCTTGCGGGCAGGTAGGGAGCGGCCGCCCTGGCGCGGCACCATCATCGTCATCGGGTTTCGGGGGTGGATACGAAGATTCCAGCCGTCACCGACTCGGAGGCCCGCCTCCCGGCCGCAGCGCGCGCAGCGGATGCGCGCCGTCCAGCGCCCGCTGAGCGCGTCGACGTAGTCGAGCAGCTCGTCGACGTGGCCGAACGGCCGCTGCCACCAGCAGCGCCAGCGCCGGAAGGTCAGGCCGGCCACGACGCGGCGAGCTTCCGCCGAGTGGCCTCCAGTGCCTCGGGCAGCACCTTCACGTCGGCGAGGACGGGCATGAAGTTCGTATCGCCTGCCCAGCGCGGAACGACGTGGAGGTGGACGTGGTCGACCACGCCCGCGCCCGCGATCCGGCCCAGGTTCCATCCGACGTTGAACCCCTGAGGCTGCATCGCCTCGGCCAGCGCCCCGAGACCCGCGGCGGCGAGCTGGTGCACCTCGAGAGCTTCGTCGTTCTCGAGGTCCCCGAACTCTCCCTCATGCCGGTTCGGCGCGACCATCAGATGACCCGATGCATACGGATACTTGTTTAAGACGACGAACGCGCGCTTTCCGCGGTGAACGACAAGACCGTCTTCGTCCTCGCCGTCGCGAGCGCGGCAAAAGACGCAGCCCTCCTGCTCGTCGGCGCTCTGGATGTACTCCAGGCGCCAGGGCGCCCAGAGCTGCTTCACAACCAGCGGCGCCAGCGAAAGACGCCGAGGGCGAGCAGGAAGAGCGCGACCATCCCCGAGACCGTCGCGATGAACGCTGGGGTGGCAAAGCCCCAGTTCATCCCGAAGATCCCCGAGATGAGCGTGAGCGGGAGGAAGATGACCGAGAAGACGGTGAGGATCTGCAGGCGATACTGCTGCCGGTGGGAGATGATCGACTCGTTCGTCTGTTCGAGCGCCTCGACAACCTCCTTGTAGTTGTCGAGCAGGTCCCAGATGCGCTCGGCCGCGTCGACGATGTCGTCGAAGTAGAGCTCGAGGTCCTCGGGAAGGAAACGCTGCGTGTAGCGCTCGAGAATGCGGATCGTCGCGCGCTCCGGCTTGATGATCTTGCGGTACGCGATGATCTCCTGCTTCGTGTTGGAGATGTCGCGCACGATCTCCTCGGAGCGGCCCTCGAAGAGATCGTCCTCGATCGCGTCGAGCTTCCACCCGATCTTGTCGAGGATCGGGAAGCAGTAGTCGAAGAGATCGTCGAGGACGTGGTAGAGCAGGTAGCCGGACCCCTTCGAGAAGATCTCGTCGCGGAGCTCGACGTCGTGCTGACAGCGGTTGAAGAGATGCGTGACGGGCAGGAGCTCGGCGTTCGGCAGGGTGATGAGGAAGTCGGAGCCGATGAAGACATCGAGTTCGGCCGCGTTCAGCCGCTGGACAGTCTTGTCGTAGAACGGGAAGTGGAGGACCACGAAGAGGTACGACTCGTACTCGTCGATCTTCGGGCGCTGCCGCTTCGACAGGACGTCCTCGATGTCCAGGTCATGAAAGCCGTAGCGCTCGGCGAGCACCGCCGCTTCGAGGGGGCCGGGCTGGTCGACGTGGATCCAGGTGAGCCCGTTAGCGGAGAGCTCTGCGATGCGCGGCTCGAGCGGCTCGGCGACTTCCCCAGCGGTCCGCCGGGTCCGTCCACGCCTGATGCGGGGCAGTGTCGGTCGTGCCATCGGTACTGAGAGGGTCGTCGAGTCGCATTCCAGTACGGGATTCTACCCCGGAACCCTGTTTTCGTCCCCCCATTCGCTGCTGCAAATTCAAGGAAAAAGGCGCAGTGGCATGCGTACACTCACGTCGTGAGGGTCTGCCAAGCGTGTGGCCAGGACAACCCTGACGGGTTCCGGGTCTGCGGCTATTGCGGCACGCCGTTCGCGTCCGCCGAGCCTCCCTCGGAGGTGCGGAAGACGGTCACGGTCGTCTTCTCGGATCTCGTGGGGTCGACGAGCCTCGGCGAATCGCTCGACTCGGAGACGCTTCGGGAGGTGCTGGCGCGGTACTTCGCCGCGATGCAGGCCGTCCTCGAGAGTCACGGCGGCGTGGTGGAGAAGTTCATCGGTGATGCGATCGTGGCCGTCTTCGGCCTGCCCAGGCTCCGGGAGGACGACGCAGAGCGGGCAGTCCGTGCCGCGCTCGCGATGCGCTCGGCGCTCGACGAGGTCAATGCCGAGCTGGACAGGGGCTGGGGAGTCAGGCTCGCAGTCCGCACCGGGGTGAACACCGGGGAGGTCGTCGCGGGAGACATCACAGCAGGGCAGCGCCTCGTCACCGGCGACACGGTCAACGTCGCGGCTCGCTTGGAGCAGGCCGCGGGGGCGGGGGAGATCCTCCTCGGCGACCTGACGTATCGCCTCGTTCGGAAGAACGTCCAGGTGGAAGCCGTCGAGCCACTCGCTCTCAAGGGCAAGGCGGAGAACGTCCCCGCCTGGAGGCTCGTCGCTCTCGAAGAGGAGCTCCCCCAGCAACGACGCGAGACGCCTCTTGTCGGGCGTGAACGTGAGCTGAAGGTGTTGCGCGAGTCTTTCGAGGCCGCGCTCGGGCCTTCACGCTGCCGGCTCGCGACCGTCCTCGGTGCCCCGGGAATGGGCAAGTCGCGGCTGATCGACGAGTTCGTCCACACGCTCGGCGACCAGGTTTCCGTCGCGCGCGGGCGCTGCCTCTCCCATGGGCGTGGCGTGACCTTCTGGCCGATCGTCGAGATCGCCCGGCAGACAGCCGGAATCCTCGACGACGACACGCCCGAGGTCGCGCGCGCCAAGATCGCCGAGCTGGTCGGTGATCACGACGTTGCCGATCGCCTGTCGTCGGTGATCGGTCTCTCAACAGCCCAGTTCCCAGTGGAAGAAGGGTTCTGGGGCGTGCGGAAGTTCCTGGAATCGCTGTGCGAGCCTTGTCCGCTCGTCCTCCTCATCGAGGACGTCCACTGGGCGGAGACCACCATGCTGGACCTCCTCGAGCACGTGCTTTCGGCCGCTGAGGCGCCGATGCTCATGATCTGCACGGCCCGACCGGAGTTCTTCGAGATCCGGCCCGAATGGCAAGGGCTCCAAGGATCGGTTTCGCTGCTGCTGGAACCGCTGAGTGGAGACGAAGCAGCTCGCGTGGCCGCGAACGCGCTCGGGGATACGGGGCTCGACGAGGCCGTCCAGGACCGAATCATCGCGGCGGCGGAAGGCAATCCGCTTTTCGTCGAGCAGATGCTCTCGATGATGATCGAGGACGGCGTCCTCGTTCGTGAGAACGGGCGCTGGGCTCCTTCCGCGGATCTCGGCGAGATCACGGTGCCGCCGTCCATCCAGGCATTGCTCGCGGCGCGCCTCGACCTCCTCGGTCAGGCGGAGCGAGCCGTCATCGAAGCGGCCTCCGTCGCGGGTCTCGTGTTTCCCGAGGACGCCGTCCGAGAGGTGGTCTCGGAGGACGTCGCGAACCAGCTGGGCGCGCTCCTCGGCTCGCTCTCGAGGAAGCACCTGATCCACGCCGAGCAGCGCGTCGCCGGTTCCGATGTGCGTTATCGCTTCGACCACGTACTCATTCGCGACGCGGCGTATCAGGGGATGCTGAAGCGCGCCCGGGCCACATTGCACGAGCGCTTCGTGACCTGGGCCGACCGCGTGAACAGGGACCGCGACCGGGCGACCGAGTTCGAGGAGATCCTCGGCTATCACCTCGAGCAGGCGTACACGAATCTCAAAGAGCTGGGGCCGCTCGACGAGCACGGCCTGGAAGTCGGCCGCAGCGGTGCAGGCCGGCTGTCGTCGGCGGGCCGGCGAGCGTTCGGACGAGGCGACATGCCCGCCGCTGCGAATTTGCTGCGCCGGGCAGTGATGCTCCTACCCGAGGGCGACGCAACGCGTCTCGAGCTCCTGCCCGATCTTGGCGAAGCGCTCATGGAGGTCGGTGAGTTCCCCTGGGCCGAGCTGTTCCTCGGTGAGGCCGTCGAGTCCGCTGATAGCGACGAGCCCGGCCTCGTTGCTGCGGTAGCCCAACTCCTTCTCCTTCGTTTGAAGGGCCAAGTGGGCGAGGCTGAACGCTGGGGTGAACGCCTCGTCGAAGAAGCAACTGCGGCGGTCGCGCGCTTCGAGGTGGACGGGGACGACGCGAGGCTTGCCACAGCCTGGCGGCTTCTGGCCTGGGCTTACGGCACGTCCTTCCAACTGACGCAAGCTGCGGAGGCGGCCGAGAGGGCGATGACGCACGCTCGACTCGCGAGAGACACGAGACAGGCGCGGAGAGCAGCCTCTCATTACGCGATGGCGGCACTGCATGGCCCGATCCCCGTCTCGCAGGCGATCGAGCGCTGCGAGGAGATCGCAGTTGAGTCCCGAGGCGACCGACGAACCGAAGGGCTCGTCCGCAGCACGCTCGCTCCCCTCTACGCCATGCGTGGCGAGTTCGAAGAGGCTCGGAAGCTTTACGAGGGAGCACAGACGATGCTGGCGGAGCTCGGCCAGACGGTTCTCGGCTCGTCCACGTCTCTGGCGAGCTCTGGAGTAGAGCGCCTTGCGGGTGACCTCACTGCGGCCGAGCGCGAGCTCCGGCGCGACTGCGCCGCTCTCAGTGAGCTTGGCGAGCGGTACTTGCTTTCAACGGTCGCCGGTGAGCTCGCTCGCGTGCTGTACGAACAGAGCCGCCTCGACGACGCGGAGAAGATGAGCGAGTACGCTCACGAGCTCGCCGACGCGGACGATGTTGCGTCCCAAACGCTGTGGCGGACCGTGTATGCGAAGGTCCTCGCGCAGAAAGGGAGCCGCGACCAGGCACTTATTCTGATCGGCGAAGCCGTGGACATCCTCAGTACGACGGACGCGATCGTCGCTCAGGCTGAGACACTCGTCGACCTTGCCGAAGTGCTGCGTCTGACGGGTCAGGAGCAAGAAGCCGACTCGGCTCTGGAAGGTGCGGTGGCGCTCCTCGAGGCGAAGGGCAACGTCATCCGAGCCAATCACATTCGAGCCCTTGCTCGAACAGCTGCGTGAACAGTTAGTGGAAGTAGCCGTTGTGGCTGTTGAGCAGGGTCGCGACCCAGTCGCCATCTGGCAGCTTGGCCACATTCCTGAGACAGGGAAGCTGGCTCGCCGGCGGAGTCGCGGATGAGCAGCGCGCGGTGATGACTCGCAACGGGCAGCCATCCAGGCATTCCGTGTAGACCACGGCGAACTTCTTGGCGTTGAGAGAGGACGGGATCAACGTCTTGTCCCACCGCGACGGGAAGGCGAGCGGCGGGTCGAACGTGCCCGGGATGTCCGCGTGGAACCAATCTCCGCTGCGGCAAATGACCTTCTTCGGGCAGGGCAGATCGACGCTCTGCTCGTCGATCGAGGCCGTCGTTGCCGTCGGTGACGTCGTGATGACGGCCTGGCCGATCAGAGGATCGCTGGCCGTTGCGACTCCGGTGTTCGTCGGATCGGTCGTCAGCGTGACCGACGCGCCTTTCGGGACGAACGAGGAGGCCGTGCCGGAGACGGCTGCGATCGTCGTATGGTCGGTGGCCGACACAGAGTCTTGCTTCGGGTCGGCGGTAGGTCCGTCGTTCGTGCGCTCGTCGAAGGACGCCGTCACCGTCGCGGACGCCGGGCCTTCCGCCTGGGGTGCGCGCGCGACGAAGTCGATCGTCGCCGTCGCACCGCCGGCGATCTTTCCGAGCGTGCAGTTCGGATGTGCGCCGATCGAGCAGGACCCGACGCTGGGGGTCGCCGAGACGAGCACGAGGCCGCCGGACAGCTGCAGGTCAGCCGTCGCGTGGGTTGCGGACTGCGGGCCGCCGTTCGCGACCTGTACCGAGTAGGAGACGAAGTGAGGTGCGTTCGCCGTAGAAGGAGGAACGGTCGCCGGATCGCCGACGATGTCGACGCACACGTTCGGCCCACTCGTCGCGCACGTCTCGTTCGGGCTCGCGGCCGACCCGACCGCCCCGGCCAGCATGAGGATCGCTCCCGCGAATGCGAGCACGATGAGGTTCAGCGTTCGTCGCATTCCTTCTCCCTCTCCTCGGACAGCCCCGAGAACGACTCGGGTCGATGGTTTCACTCCGGGGAGTGGAGGTCAACAGGGATGCGCCTGGCAGGATTCGAACCTGCGACCTTGCGCTCCGGAGGCGCACGCTCTATCCCCTGAGCTACAGGCGCGGAGCGTCGTAGTGTACCGCCGTGCGCTTGACCCACCGGCCTGCGACCCTCCGGCTGAACGAGCCGTTCACGATCTCTCGCTCCACCGACGTCGAGGTCGAGGAGATCTTCGTCGAGCTGGAGGCGGGCGGCGTCGTGGGATACGGCGAGGCATCTCCGCAGGACGTCTACGGCGAGACGAGCGAGTCGGCCTCCGCATTCCTCGACGAGGCAGAGCCGCTCGTCGGTGACGATCCGTTCGCCTTCGCCGAGATCGAGCGTCGTCTCGCCCAGGTGCCGGGCGAGATGGCGGCCAAGGCCGCGCTCGATTCCGCGCTGCACGACCTCTGCGGGAAGCTGACGGGCCAGCCGGTCTGGCGCCTCCTCGGGCTCGACCGGGCGGGGCCGCCCACGTCCTGGACGATCTGGCTCGGAGACCCCGACGACATGGCGCGGCGGACCGAGCTGGTGGGGACGAGATTCCGGCGTCTGAAGCTCAAGCTGGGCGCGCGCGACGGTCTCGACGTCGATCGGGTCCGTGCGGTGCGCTCGGTGACCGATCTGCCGCTCCAGGTCGACGTGAACGAGTACTGGGAGCTCGAGGAGGCGCTCGAGAACTTGCACGCGATCGCGGGGCTGGGCGTCCAGTACGTGGAGCAGCCACTCCCGGCGGGGCACCCCGAAGGACCGCGGCTGAAGAAGGAGTCGCCGCTCCCCATCTACGTCGACGAGGACATCCATACGGCGAAGGACGTTCGGGCGGCTGCCGAGCGGGCTCACGGCGTCAACATGAAGCTCGCGAAATCGGGAGGAATCCGGGAGTGCGTCCGCATCGCCCACGCCGCGCGCGCCCTCGACCTCGGCGTCATGCTCGGCTGCATGGTCGAGTCGAGCGTGGCCATCGCCGCGGGCTGCCAGGTGGCAAGCCTTTGCGACCACGTCGACCTCGACGGCAACCTTCTCCTCGCAGACGATCCTTGGGAAGGCGTCGAGTTCGCCGACGGCGTCCAGCTTCCGTCCCTCGAGCCCGGCCTGGGTGTCCGACAAGCGGTACCTCATTCTCGCTGAGGATCGGGCCCTCGACCCGCACTACGGGAAGACGGCCCGCGGTGTGATCCTCTACGGGCCGGACCCGGTCGTCGCGCTCGTCGACTCGCACGCCGCCGGCGCGGAGGTCGAAGGGGTGCCGGTCGTCGCGACCGTTGCCGAGGGGCTCGCCACCGATCCGCCGCCGACGACGGCTCTCGTGGGCGTGGCGCTCGCGGGCGGTCGACTTCCGCCGGAGTGGCGGAGCGTGCTCAGGGAGGTGCTGGCAGCCGGCCTCGACCTCGAGACGGGCATGCACGAGTTCCTCGCAGAGGACGCGGAGCTCGCGGGGCTCGCCGAGCGCCACGGTGTCGAGATCCGCGACCTCCGCAAGCCGCCGGAAGATCTCAGCGTCCCCACGGGCGAGAACCTCGCGCACGATGCTGCGGTCGTCCTCACGGTCGGCTCGGATTGCGCGATCGGCAAGAAGACCGTTGCCATCGAGCTCGATCGCGAGGCGCGAGCCAGGGGGCTCCGCTCCGTCTTCGTCCCGACAGGCCAGACGGGCATCGCAATCGCGGGTTGGGGAATCGCGGTGGACGCCGTCGTCTCCGACTTCCTGGCCGGTGCCGCCGAGCGGCTCGTCGTCGAGGGCGCGCGGCGCGGCGACATCCTCTTCGTCGAGGGCCAGGGGTCGATCGTCCATCCGCAGTTCTCCGGCGTGACGCTCGGCCTGTACCACGGGAGCGCGCCGCACGTGCTCCTTCTCTGTCACAAGGCGGGCGCGACCGAGATCGAGGGCGTTTCGGGGCACCGGATCCCGCCGCTCACGGACCTTGTCAAGCTGTACGAGGCGCTTGCGTTGCCGGCCCGGCCGGCGCGCGTTGCGGCGATCGCCCTCAACACGGCGGAGCTCAGTGATGAAGCGGCGCGGCGCGCCGTCGCCGAGGCAGAGGAGGCGACCGGGCTGCCCGCAGACGACCCTGTCCGTTTCGGACCAGGCCCCCTCTTGGAAGTCGTACTCGCGGCGGTTCCGTCGGGTATAACGAGGACGTGAGGGACATCCGCGTCAGCCGGCTCGCAGGCCTGATCGTCGAGTACTCGCTCGCCATCCAGCCGCGCCAGATTTTGCGAATCGACGCGCCCGACGTTGCGGCGCCCCTCGTGCTCGAGCTCTACCGCGCCGCGCTCGCAGCCGGTGCGTTCCCGTACTCCACGCTGTCGGTCGATGGGCTGCTCGAGATCCTCCTCGAGGACGGCACGGACGAGCAGCTCACCCACGTCTCAGCGCTCCAGTTCCACGAGATCGAGACGATCGACGCGCTCGCCACCGTCTGGTCGGAGACGAACACCCGCTCGCTCTCCCGCGTCGACCCCGACCGTCACGCGCGGTTCCTGAAGGCGCAGCGTCAACTTTCGAACCGCCGCTGGGAGCGGATCTCCGCCGGCGAGCTCACCTGGTGCGGGATGCTCTATCCGACCAACGGGCACGCGCAGGACGCCGACATGTCTCTCGGCGCCTACGAAGACTTCGTCTACAGCGCGTGCCATGTGGACGAAGACGACCCCGCCGCGCATTGGCGCCTCGTCGCGGCTTCTCTCCGCAACCAGGCCGACGAGCTCGAATCCGTTCGCGAGCTGCGCATCGTCGGGCCCGACACCGATCTCGTCGTCGGGGTCGAGGGCCGCAAGTGGATCGCCGCGGACGGGCGGTACAACATGCCCGACGGCGAGGTCTTCACGAGCCCGAGCGAGACCGAGACGGAAGGCGAGATCCGCTACACCTTCCCGGCCATCTACCACGGTCGCGAGGTCGAGGACATCCGCCTCCGATTCGAGGGCGGCCGCGTGGTCGCCGCGGAGGCCGCGCGCGGGAACGACTACCTGCAGTCGCTCCTCGACATGGACGAAGGCGCGCGCGTGCTCGGGGAGGTCGCGTTCGGCCTCAACTACGAGATCGACCGCTTCACGCGCAACATCCTCTTCGACGAGAAGATCGGCGGCACGATGCATCTGGCTCTCGGGTCGGCGTTCCCACAGGCGGGCGGCTCGAACACCTCCGGCCTGCACTGGGACATGATCTGTGATCTCCGAGCCGACGGGGAGGTCTACGCGGACGGCGAGCTGATCTGGAGGGCGGGCCGATTCGTCCGCGCTCCGGAAGCCGCGGCACCCGAGCCGGTCGAGGCGGAGCTTGGTTGATTCCCGGGTCGGCCGCCTGGCCGACGTCCTCGTCAACTACTCGACGCACGTCGAGCCCGGCCAGCTAGTCCTGCTCGAGACGACTCCGCTCGCGGCACCACTCCTGCGCGAGCTCTACCGGTCCGTCCTCGCCGCCGGCGGCCATCCGCACGTGCGCCTCGGCCTGGAAGGAGCCGCAGAAACGCTTCTGACCGAGGGGAGCGACGAGCAGATCGACTGGGTCAATCCCATGCGCCGGGAGGATTTCGAGCAGGCCGACGCCCGCATTGCCGTCGAAGCCAGCTCGAACACGCGGGAGCTGACCGGCGTCGAGCCCGCGCGCCAGGCGCGCTATTCACGGGCGCGGGAGAGCCTGCGGGAGCGCTACCTCGAGCGCTCACGCCTCGGCGACCTCCGCTCCGTCGTGAGCGCGTACCCGACGATCGCGTCCGCACAGGATGCGGAGATGTCGCTCGCCGACTACGAGGATTTCGTCTACCGCGCCGGCTTCCTCGATAGGGACGACCCCGTCGAAGCCTGGAAGGAGCTCGGAGAGCGGCTCGGGAGCCTGAGCCGCTGGTTGGGCGAGCGCCGCACGGTCCGCGTCGTGGCCGAGGGAACCGATCTCACGGTGGGCGTCGCCGGGCGCACGTGGATCCCGTGCGACGGCAAGGAGAACTTCCCGGACGGCGAGGTCTTCACCGGCCCGGAGGAGACGAGCGTCGAGGGGAACATCAGCTTCAGCTACCCCGCGACGTTCGGCGGCCGCAGGATTAGAGGCATCCGGCTCGGGTTCGAGGGTGGTGAGGTGGTGCATGCCGAGGCCGACGACGGCGAGCCGTTCCTGCACGAGATGCTCGCGATGGACGACGGCGCCCGCCGCCTCGGGGAGTTCGCGTTCGGAATGAACGACGCCGTACGTGAGTTCACCGGGCACACGCTCTACGACGAGAAGATCGGCGGCACTGTGCATCTCGCGCTCGGCATGTCCTATCCCGAGAGCGGAGGGGTCAACCAGTCCGCGCTCCATTGGGATCTCGTCTGCGACCTGCGGGCGGGAAGCGAGGTCTACGCCGACGACGAGCTCGTCTGCCGCGACGGCGAGTTCCTGGTCGACGTGCGCTGATCGCGCTTTTGGGAGACACGCATATGCCGCGCGGGGGGCGGCAGCTGCCCGCCGAATGCGTCCGGCTGCTCGAGGGTGCCGACCTCATCCTGCACACCGGCGACGTCACAGCGGCCTCCGTTCTGACCCAGATCGAGTCCTTCGCGCCCGTGGCCGCTGTGCACGGGAACATGGACGAACCGGAGCTCCGGATGTCTCTTCCCGGGCAGCGTGTCGTCCAAGCGGAGGGAATTCGCATCGGGCTCGTCCACGACGCGCGCGGGGCGGCGGGTCGCCACCAGCGCCTGCTCGAGGCCTTCCCGGGATGCGACGTCATCGCCTACGGGCACACGCACCTGCCCGAGCTCGAGCGGGTGGGGGAGACGTGGATCCTGAACCCCGGCAGCCCGACGGAGAGACGCCGTGCGCCGCAGCACACGATGATCGTGCTGGAAGGCGGAGAGCCGACGCTCGTCGCGATTGGCTGACGTCCGGTCGAGTCTGTACTATGCGAACATATGTTCGCAAAACCATCGAGAACAGCATTGCTCCTCGTCTTGCTCGCCATCGCACTCGTGCTTGCGACGGCCCGGCCGTCACGCGGTGCGGGGGCGGAGACCCGCTATCTCGTCCGCTCCGGGGACACGCTCTGGGCGATCGCAGCCGCGCAGTACGCGGGCGATCCGCGCAAGGCGGTTTGGCGCATTTCGGAACGGAACGGACTGCGGGACGGGCCGTTGCAGCCCGGCACGGTGCTCTACCTGCCGCAGTGAGCTCTAGCTCGCGACGAGCGCGGAGGAAGGCTCCGCGATCCCGAAATCCTCGGGGCGCTTGTACACGGCCTCGAAGAACGCGTCGACGACGGCAGGGACGAACTGCGTCCCGCGGCAGGAGCGGACCTCCTCGAGCGCCTCATCGGTGGAGAGCGCCCGCTGGTAGGGGCGCTCCGTCGTCATCGCGTCCCATGCGTCGGCGAGGCCCGCGATCGCTGCGGTCACCGGGATGTCTTCGCCGGCCAGCCCGTCCGGGTACCCGCGGCCGTCCCAGCGCTCATGATGGTGGCGGATGATCGGGACGGAGTCGCGGAGGCGGCTGAACTTCCCCACGATGCGGGCGCCCTCGGCGGAGTGCGTCTTCATGAGCTCGTACTCGTCGTCCGTCAGTCGGCCCGGCTTGGTCAGGAGCGCGTCGGGGATCGCGATCTTCCCGATGTCGTGGAAGAGCCCGCCGTACCGCAGCGCGTCGAGCTCCTTGATCGTGAGCCCGAGCTGTCTGCCGATCGACAGCGAGATCCGCTGCACGCGGAGGGAGTGGCCTGCCGTGTACGGATCCTTCGCGTCCACGGTCGCGTTCAGCGTCTCGATTGCCTCGAGGGAGCTTTCCTCGAGACGCTGATACGACTCGCTCAACGCGACGGAGCGCTCGCGCAGCGTCTTCGTCTGGCGCCGCAGGGTGCTCGAGGCGCTGCGCGCCAGGACGACGAGCAGCGCCCAGAGGAGCAGGAAGACCGCCCCGATGGCGATTCCGAGCTCACGCCGGCGGGCGGCGATCGACGCTTCGACCGGCGACGCGTCCGCGTAGACCTCGTAGGCGCCGATCACGCGGTCGGAGTCCGAGAAGACCGGCGCGTAGACCTCGAGAACGCTGTCGACGCGGAGCTTCGACTCGACGGCGTCCTCTGCGTCTCCGAGATCCTCGAGGCCGCCTTCGGGCTCACCGGTCTCGAGCACCTCCCGGAGGTCGTCCCCGAGCGGGAACCGCTTGCCGATACGGCCCTGCGCGAGCGAGGCCCATGCCAGGACGCCGTCGCTGCGCCAGACCTTCACGCTCAGGATGTCGGGCCGTCCCTCGAGGCTGCGACGGAGGATTCCGGTGACCTCGTCGCCCACGCGGACTTTCCCGCCCGAGACGAGGCGGGGGGAGAGCACGCCGCTCGTATAGAACGCGAGCGACGTCTTGCCGTCGTCGACGGCCTGCTTGCGCAGCGCGCTCGTCATGATCGAGCCGAGGACGATGCCGCCAGCCGCAAGGACGACCGCCGCCACGACGACGAGCGCCCACAGGAGCGTGAGCGACTGGGCGACTCGCTGCGCCATCGTCACACGGGCCACTACGTCTTTCGGGATCGGGTTTCGCGCGGCCGAACTTGAGCCCCGCGCACCCCTAGACTTGGCGCGTGGACCTCGACGTCGTCTTCCTCGGAACCTCTGGTTCAGTCCCGACCGCGAGGCGCGGTCTCGCCGGGACGCTGCTGCGCCGGGGCGGTGAGCGCATCCTCGTCGATTGCGGCGAAGGCACGCAGCGCCAGCTCCTGCGCTCGACCGTAGGGCTCGTCGAGCTGCACGAGGTCTTCCTCACGCATTATCACGCCGACCACTACCTCGGCCTGCCGGGCATGCTGAAGACCTTCGCGCTGCGCGGCCGCAACGCTCCGCTGACCGTCTACGGCCCGCCCGGGCTCGTCGATCTCTTCGGCGTCCTCCGCCGGATCTTCGGGAAGCTGACCTACGACGTCGAGCTCCAAGAGCTCCGGCCGGGCGAAGGCGTCGAGCGCTCCGACTACCGGATCTTCGCTTTCTCGGTCGAGCACGGCGTCACGGCGAACGGCTACTGCCTCGTCGAGGACCCCCGCCCCGGCCGATTCGACCTCGACAGAGCACGAAAGCTGGGGATCCCGCAAGGGCCCCTCTTCGGTCGCCTGCAGGCCGGGGAGAGCGTTGCGCTTCCGCAGGGCGGGACGATCTCGCCCGAGCAGGTGCTCGGCCCGCCGCGCCCGGGGCGAAAGATCGTCCTCGCCGGCGACACGCGGCCGGGCCGCGAGGTGCTGGAGGCGGCGCGGGAGGCCGATCTCCTCGTCCACGAGGCGACGTTCGCCTCCGAGGAGCAGGCTCGGGCGGACGAGACGCTCCACTCCACGGGAGCCGCAGCAGCAGAGCTCGCGCGGCTCGCCGGGGTCAAGATGCTCGCCCTCACGCATCTCTCGAACCGCTACTTCGGCCCCGAGATCGCGCGCGAGGCGAGGGCCGTCTTCCCTCGGACGGTCGTGCCACGGGACTTCGATATCATCGACATCCGCTTTCCGGAGCGGGGTGGGCCGCGCCTGGTGAAGGGCGGCGCGCTGGGCAGGCAGAAGGAGGCCGACGCGCATGGGAGCGATGGTTCAGCTGGCGGTGGCGAGGAACCTCACGGAGGCGGAGGAGATTCAGACGATCCTGAACTCCGCCGGGATCCCGTCGGAGCTCGAAACGGCGGTCGAGCACCATCCGAGACAGCTGGATGACGCGCCGCAGAAGGTGCTGGTCCCCGAAGACTCCCTCGAAGACGCCCAGCATGCGATCGAGGCCATGGGCGAGCCCGACGACATCGTCGAAGACTGACGCCTGACGACTCTCGTCGGCCGGGGGACCCCGGCCTGGCGCCGCTCGCAGCGGGATCCAGACCGAGCGGGCCCTCGTCGTACCAGAGCCGTCAGCGTCGCAACGGGTGGACGGCGTCCGCAGCCGTAGCTAGTCTCCTGCCCGCACACCTTTAAGCCGGTCCCGTGAGGCCGGAAAGGAGTCGCTGATGGCTGCGCAAACCGAAGCGGGCAAGGTCCTCCTGGACTCCGAGGCCCTGAACAGGACGATCGCCCGCATCGCGCACGAGATCGTCGAGGGGAACCGGGACCTCGAACGCACGGCCCTCATCGGGATTCACACGCGGGGCGTGCCGCTCGCTCAGCGCCTCCGTCGGCTGATCGCAGACTTCGGCGACTCCGAGATCGCGCTCGGGACTGTCGACATCACGTTCCACCGCGACGACGTCGTCGTCAGGAACGGCGAGCCGCCACGGCATCCGCAGCCCGTCGTCCGGGCGACGCGGCTCGACTTTCCGCTCGAGGGGATGACCTGCGTGCTCGTCGACGACGTGCTTTCGACAGGACGCACGATCCGCGCCGCGATCGAGACGCTGTTCGAGTACGGCCGACCCGCGCGCGTCCAGCTCGCCTGCCTGGTCGACCGCGGGCACCGCGAGCTCCCCATACGCCCCGACTACGTGGGCAAGAACCTGCCCACCTCCCAGAGCGAGCGCATCCAGGTGCAGCTCGTCGAGGTCGACGAGGTCGACCGCGTCCTGCTCGTCAACGAGCCCGAGAAAGGAAGGCACGATGGCTGAGGTAACTCCGTTGCTCCGCGACGAGCTCTTGCCGCCTCGGCGCCTCGAGCGCCGGCACCTGATCTCGATCGCGGATCTCACGAGCGACGACGTCGAGCGGCTGCTGTCGCTCTCGCGCGCATTCGCGCGGTCGCTCGAGCGTGAGGTCAAGAAGCTGCCGACACTCAAAGGCCGGACGGTCGTGAATCTTTTCTACGAGTCCTCGACGCGGACGTCGTCGAGCTTCGAGCTCGCGGCCAAGCGGCTCTCGGCGGACGTGATGTCGATCAAGGCGTCCGGCTCGGCCGTCGACAAGGGCGAGTCCCTGAAGGACACGGCGATCACGATCGGCGCCTATGACCCGGACATCGTCGTCATCCGCCACCCGCACATCGGAGCTCCGCACGTCGTCGCGCGCTGGACGAAGGCGCACGTCGTGAACGCGGGCGACGGGACGCACCAGCATCCGACGCAGGCGCTCCTCGACCTGTACACGATCGACGAGGAGCTCGGTGGGATCTCGGGCCTGCACGTCGCGATCGTCGGAGACGTTCTCCACTCGCGCGTCGCGCGCTCGAACATCCAGGCGCTCGCTCTCATGGGAGCGCGCGTGACCCTAGTCGGGCCGCCGCCGCTGATCCCGAAAGGCATCGAGTCGCTCGGGTGCGAGGTCTCCTACTCGATCGACGCGATCCGGGATGCGGACGTCGTCTACGTCCTGCGCATGCAGCGCGAACGCATGCTCGAAGGTGCCAACTACGTGCCCAGCCTGCGCGAATACACGGCACGGTGGGGCGTCACGCCGGAGCGGCTCCGGCCTGGCCAACGGGTCATGCATCCGGGCCCCATGAACCGCGGCGTCGAGATCGATCCCGCCGTCGCAGACGCGGCGGACGCGCTCATCGAGCGGCAGGTGCGCAGCGGCCTCGTCGTCCGCATGGCCGTCCTGTACGACCTCCTCACCCATGGGCCGGTCGAGGTCAAGGTCGCCGAAATCGAGGAGGTGGCATAGCCGTGCTGTTCGGAGGAAACGGGCGCAAGGACGATCTCGTCCTCGAGGGAATCCGGGTCGTCGACCCGACCGAAGGGGTCGACGAGGTCTTGACGATCCGTGTCGAGAAGGGCGTCATCAGCGCACTGGAGCCCTCGAGCGCGGATGCGACCGAGCGCGGACGGGTCGTGGCTCCCGCCTTCGTCGACCCGCACGTGCACCTGCGCACGCCGGGCCGGGAGGACGAGGAGGACATCGCCTCCGGGACCCGTGCCGCCGCGGCCGGCGGCTACTGCGCGATCCTCGGGATGCCGAACACCGATCCGGTCGTGGACTCTGCGGCCGTCCTCGGCGCCCTGATCGAGCGCGCGGAGGTCGAAGCGGAGATCCCCGTCGGATTCCTCGCCTCGATCACGAAGCGACAGGAGGGGGCCGAGCTGACCGAGATGATCGAGCTCGCCGAGCGCGGCGCGGCGGGGTTCAGCGACGACGGGCGCCCGGTCGAGTCGCCGGGCCTCCTCCGGCGCGCTCTCCAGTACCGGCAGGTGGCGGGGCGGCCGATCGCGCTTCACTGCGAGGAACCGACTCTGTCTCGTGCCGGTCAGATGCACGAGGGCAGAGTCTCTGCCGAGCTCGGGTTCCACGGCTATCCGTCTCTCGCCGAGAGCGTGATGGTGGCGCGAGATCTCGCCCTCGCGGGGAACGAGGAGCAGCCCGTCCACCTCTTGCACCTGTCCGCGAAGGAGTCCGTCGACGAGCTTCGGCGTGCGCGCGCGGCCGGAGTCCAGGCGACCGGCGAGGCAACGCCGCACCACCTGTGCCTCACGGACGAGGCGATCCGCAACCTCGACCCGAACCTGAAGATGAATCCTCCGCTCCGCGCGGAGGAGGACCGCCAGGCACTCATCGACGGGCTCCGCGACGGCACGGTCGGCGCGATCGCGACCGACCACGCGCCGCATGCCGCTTACGAGAAGGACGTGCCCTTCGAGGAGGCGCCCTTCGGCGTCACCGGACTCGAAACCGCCTTCGCCGTCCTCAACACGCGCCTGATCGAGCCGGGCGTCCTGCCGCTCGCCACGGTTCTCGAGCGCATGAGCGCGGGCCCCGCCCGGATCTACGGCCTCGAGCCGCCCCGCATCGCGGTCGGGGCACCGGCGAACCTCGTCGTGCTCGACCTCGAGGCAACGTGGTGCGTGGCCGAGGACGAGTTCCGCTCCCGCTCGGCCAACTCGTGGCTCCTCGGGGCGACGCTCAAGGGCAGGGTCGTCCAGACGGTCGCAGACGGCAAGCTGGTGTACGCGGCGTGAGGGACTTCCTCCTCCTCGAAGACGGGACGGTCTTCGCAGGCCGCTCCGTCGGCGCGGCCGGAATCGCCTTCGGCGAGGCCGTCTTCACGACGGCCATGAGCGGCTACCAGGAAGTGGTCACCGACCCGAGCTACTCCGAGCAGATCGTCTGCTTCACCGCGCCGATGATCGGGAACTACGGCGTCGCCACCGAGCGCTCGGAGTCGTCGCGGGCGCACGCCCGCGGCGTGCTCATGCGCCAGGTGGGCGGGGACGAGTGGCCTCGCTGGCTGGCCGACCGCGGCGTTGTCGCACTCGACCAGATCGACACGCGGAGCCTCGTCCTCCATCTCCGCGACCGCGGCGCGATGCGGTCGGCCGTGGTCTCGGGAGAGGCATCGGAGGCGGAGGTTCGCGTCGCGATCCGGGCCGAGGCCCCGATGGCCGGGCGCGCCCTCGTCGCCGGGGTGTCGACGCCGAAGGCCTATCGAGCCGGACGCAGCGGACCGCACGTCGCCCTGCTCGACTTCGGAGTCAAGCAGTCGATCGTCCGCCGTCTTGTCGCGGGAGGCGCCCGCGTGACCGTGTTCCCCTACGACGTGGACGCCACGACGGTGCTCGAGGCCCGACCGGACGGGATCCTGCTCTCGAACGGCCCGGGCGACCCGGCCGCCTTGCGTGCCCAGGTCGCGCTCGTGACCGAGCTCCTCGGACGAGCTCCGATCCTCGGGATCTGCCTGGGTCACCAGCTGCTCGGGCTGGCCGCAGGCCTGGAGACGTTCAAGCTGCCGTTCGGGCACCGCGGGGCGAACCATCCCGTGCTCGAGGTGAAGACCAACCGCGTGCTCGTGACGAGCCAGAACCACGGCTTCGCCGTGCGAGGCGACGGGCCCGAGGTGACGCACTTGTCGCTCTACGACGGCACCGTCGAGGGCCTGGCCTTCGAGCGCGCGCGCTCCCTGCAGTTCCATCCCGAAGCGGGCCCGGGCCCGCACGACGCCTGGCCGCTGCTCGAGGCCTGGGTCGAGGAGCTGAGGCTTGCCGAAGCGGCGTGACCTCAATTCGATCTGCCTGATCGGCTCCGGCCCGATCGTCATCGGGCAGGCGTGCGAGTTCGACTACGCGGGCAGCCAGGCGCTCAAGGTCCTGCGGGCAGAGGGCTTCCGCACGATCGTCGTCAATTCGAACCCGGCGACGATCATGACCGACCCGGGCTTCGCCGATCGCACCTACCTCGAGCCGCTCGACGTGGACGGTGTCGCAGGCGTCCTGGAGCGCGAGCGGCCCGACGCGCTGCTTCCGACCCTCGGCGGCCAGACGGCACTGAACCTCGCGAGCGAGCTGGCCACGGCCGGCGTCCTCGCCGAGCTCGGCATCGAGCTCATCGGTGCGAGCCACGACGCGATCCGTCGCGCGGAGGACCGCGAGCTCTTCCGAGAGACGATGAGGAGCGTCGGGCTCCGTGTCCCCGAGTCGGTGATCGTCACCTCTGTGCGCGAAGCTCCGGAGGACATCCATTTTCCGGTGATTCTGCGGCCTGCCTTCACCCTGGGTGGTCACGGCGGTGGAATCGCTCGAAGCGGCCAGGAGCTGCAGGGGCTCCTCGAGCGCGCCTTGCAGGAGAGCCCCGTGTCGCAGGTCCTGCTCGAGGAGTCCTTGATCGGCTGGGACGAGTTCGAGCTCGAAGTGATGCGCGACCGCGCTGACAACGTCGTCATCGTCTGCTCGATCGAGAACCTGGATCCGATGGGCGTGCACACGGGCGACTCGATCACCGTCGCGCCGCAGATGACGCTCCCCGACGAGGCCTACCAAGAGCTCCGCGACGCGGCCGCGAAGATCATCCGCGCGGTCGGCGTCGACACCGGCGGCTCCAACATCCAGTTCGCCCGGGAGCGCGGGACCGGGCAATTGCGCGTGATCGAGATGAACCCGCGCGTCTCGCGGTCGTCAGCGCTCGCGAGCAAGGCGACGGGCTACCCGATCGCCAAGGTCGCTGCGCGGCTCGCCGTCGGCTTCACGCTCGACGAGATCCCGAACGACCTCACCGGGACGACTCCCGCGAGCTTCGAGCCGACGCTCGACTACGTGGTCGTGAAGTTTCCGCGCTTCGCCTTCGAGAAGTTCCCGGGCGCCGACGAGACGCTCGGCACCCAGATGAAGTCGGTGGGCGAGGCGATGGGGATCGGGCGCACCTTCACCGAGGCGTTTCTCAAGGCCGCGCGCTCGCGCGAGCTCGACCACGACTCCGCGATCGAGCTTCCGGAGGGCGCGCATCCCTGGTTCCACGCCCAGCTCGACGCCGCGAAGGCATTGCTGCCCTCGAACGGCACGAGCGACGGCCTCGTCGCCGACGACTGGGCCGCGGTCAAGCGCGCGGGCTGGTCGGATGCGGAGCTCGCCCGGGCGCTCGGCACGACCGAGGAGGACGTCCGCCGGAAGCGGCGGGCCTGGGGCGTCCGGCCCGCTTATCGCCGGGTCGACTCCTGCGCCGCGGAGGTCGAGGCGGCATCCAATTACCTCTACTCGAGCTGGGGCGAGGCGGACGAGTTGCCGCCCGAACCCGGGCGCTCCGTCGTCATCCTGGGCTCGGGGCCCAACCGAATCGGCCAGGGCATCGAGTTCGACTACTGCTGCGTCCACGCGTCACGGGCATTCCGCGCGCTCGGGTTCGAAACCGTCATGGTCAATTGCAATCCGGAGACTGTCTCGACCGATTACGACACGTCCGACCGTCTCTATTTCGAGCCGCTGCGGACGGAGGAGGTCCTCGCGATCTGTGCCCGCGAACGACCGGCGGGCGTCGTCATCCAGTTCGGTGGGCAAACTCCGCTGAAGCTCGCTCGAGCGCTCGAGGAGGCGGGCTACCGCATCCTCGGCACGCCCTTCGACGCGGTCGATCTCGCCGAGAACCGCGAGCGCTTCGCGGCGCTCTGCGACGAGCTCGGGATCGCCGTGCCGGCATGGGGAACGGCGAGCACACCGGCTGCTGCCGTCGCGGTCGCGGAGGAGATCGGCTACCCAGTCCTTCTGAGGCCCTCCTACGTGCTCGGAGGGCGCAGCATGACCGTCTGCTACGACGGCGACGCAGTCGCGAATGCGACGAACGGGGATTCGCGGCTCTTGGTCGACCGGTTCCTCGAGGGCGCCGTGGAGCTCGACGTCGACGCGCTCTGCGACGGTGAGGAGACGTTCGTGGCGGCGGTGATGCAACACGTCGAGGAGGCCGGCGTGCACTCGGGCGATTCCTCGTGCGTGCTTCCACCTGTGTCCCTCCAGCCGGGGACGCTCGCGCTGGTGGAGGAGACAGTCCGGCGGCTCGCTCCGGCCCTCGGAGTCGTCGGGCTCGTCAACGTCCAGCTCGCGCTCCAGGACGGCCAGCTCTACGTGCTCGAGGCCAACCCGCGGGCATCGCGGACCGTGCCGTTCGCCAGCAAGGCGATCGGGGTCAACCTCGTCGAGGCCGCATGCCGGCTCTCCGCGGGGGAGAAGCTCTCCGAGCTCGAGCTCGTAGCGACACGCAACGGCCACGTGTCCGTGAAGGCAGCGGTCTTCCCGTTCGCGCGCTTCCCGGGGGCAGACCCGGTGCTCGGGCCCGAGATGCGATCGACGGGAGAAGTAATGGCGAGCGCGGCCGACTTCCCCTCGGCCTTTGCGAAGGCCGAGCGGGCGGCGGGGCGGCGTCTCCCGGACAGCGGCACCGCCTTCCTCTCCGTCCGCGATGCCGACAAGGGCGCCGCCGTCGACCTCGGACGAGCGCTTTCGAGTCTCGGCTTCGAGCTCTGCGCCACCTCCGGCACCGCTCGCGCCCTCGCCGCAGCGGGCCTGCCCGTCACGCACGTCCGCAAAGTGGGCGAGGAGGGAGGTGGCCCGACGATCGTGGATCTCGTGCGGCGCGGCCGCTGCGACCTCGTCGTGAACTCACCGGCAGGCCGCGGAGCCCGCTCCGACGGATACGTCATCCGCGAAGCCGCGCTCGTCGCCCGGGTCCCCTGCGTGACCACGCTGGCGGGCGCCTTTGCCGCTGTCGACGCCATCGCCCGGGCCCGGCGCGAGGATGCGCTCTCCCTGCAGGAGCGGATCAGTGCGTAGAGAGATCCTCCCGATCGCCGGAGTCGAGCGCATCGGCCCCTACAGCCTCGTACGCGTGCGCCGCGGTGGCCTCGAGTCCGGGACGCCCGGGCAGTTCTTCATGCTGTCCGCGCCCGGCCGGCTCCTGCCGCGGCCGATGAGCCTCTGCCTCGCGACCCGCAAGGAGCTCGGCTTCCTCATCGACCCGATCGGGCCGGGCACCCGTGCGCTCGTCGAGGTCGCTCGCAACGACCGCCTTCCGATCCTCGGGCCGCTCGGCAACGGCTTCCGGCTGGACGTGAAGAGACCGCTCCTCGTCGGCGGTGGGATCGGCGTCGCGCCCTTCCCGTACCTCTCCGAACGGCTCAACCGGCCGCCTGCCGTGCTCGGCTTTCGCAGCGACGAGCACGCCGAGGCCGCCGCGCTCGTCCCGAACGCGGAGATCGTGGTCGAGCCCCGCCTCGTGACGGAGCTCCTGCGCCCGGGCCACGACGTTCTCGCGTGCGGACCCGAGCCGATGCTCGAGGCCGTGCGTCGCCTTGCTCCTGACGCTCAACTTGCCTGGGAAGCGCCGATGGCCTGCGGGTACGGGGCGTGCTACGGGTGCGTCGTGCGAATCGACGGCCAGCTGAAGCGGCTCTGCGTGGAGGGGCCGGTCCTCGGAGCGGAGGCCGCGTGATCCTGAACGCCTCAGGCTGTCTGGATGCCGTCGCCGCTCCCGAGGTCGCGGCACAGCTCGACGCGTTCGTGACCAAGACGGTGACTCCGCTCGCGCGCGGCGGCAACGAGCCCACCCGCATCGCCGAGACCGAAGTAGGGATGCTGAACTCGATCGGTCTCGCCAACCCAGGCATCGACAGCTTTCTCGAGGATGTCCTGCCCGACCTCGAGGAGCTCGACATCCCGATCTGGGTCTCCGTGGGCGGCTTCTCCGCGGAGGACTACGCCGCAGTCTGCAGTCGCCTCGACGGGCGCAGTGAGGTCGCCGCCATCGAGCTCAACGTTTCCTGCCCCAACGTCGCCGAACCGGCCGAATCGGCCGCCGAGATCGTTTCCGCGGCCCGAGCCGTCACCACGAAGCGCCTGTACGCGAAGCTCTCGGCCGCCGGCGGTGACGTTGCGGCCGCGGCCGAAGCCGCCGCTGCGGCGGGCGCCGACGGCCTCTCCCTCGTCAACACGATCCGCGGTCTTGCGCTCGACCCGAAGACCCTCGAGCCGCTCCTCTCGACGGCCACCGGCGGGCTGTCGGGCCCGCCCCTCCGGCCGATTGCGCTTGCGGCCGTCTTCGCCTGCTTCAGAGCGACCCGGCTCCCGATCGTCGGCATGGGCGGCGTCGAGAGCGGGCGCCATGCCCTCGAGCTCATCGCCGCCGGCGCCAGCCGGGTGGCAATCGGGACCACCCTCTTTGCAGACCCGGAAGCACCCGCTCGCATTCGCTCCGAGCTGGCCGAAGAAGCGGCTGCTCTCGGCTTCGAGACACCGCTCGCCGCGCACGGCGCAGCCCATGGCGAGAAGGGTGCTCGGATGCTTCGAGACGTTGCCTAAATAGCCAACGAATCACGTCTTCCCTGCAAAACGCAGGGAAATCGTGGAACTGTTTCGCACTTGATGCGCGGGAGGGCGCTGTTAGAATGGCGCGCCATGCACGGCACGAAGACCCAGGTCCAGGCACCCATGCGCTCACTGGACCAGAGGATGGACGCGTTGAGGAGGGCGAACGAGATCCGCGTCCGCCGCGCCCAGCTGAAGAAGGACCTGAAGAGCGGGAGAGCGCGGATCGAAGACATCTTGCGCAACCCGCCGGGGTACGTGGAGACCGCCAAGGTCTTCGACATGCTCATGGCCGTGCCGAAGTTCGGCCGCGTGAAGGCTGCTCGGTTCCTCAACCAGTGCCGCATCAGTCAGTCGAAGACGGTGGGCGGGCTGTCCGACCGTCAGCGCGCCGAGCTGGTCGGGCTGCTCCGCCGCTGAGCAACGGGCCGAAGCTCTTCGTCGTCACCGGGCCGTCGGGGGCCGGAAAGGGCACGCTCATCAAAGGCTTGCTCGCCCGGCGCGACGACCTGGAGCTCGCCGTCTCCGCCACGACGCGCCCACAGCGCACGGGGGAAGTGGAGGGAGTGCACTACTACTTCATCGGCGACGCGGAATTCGACCGCCGCATCGAGGCCGGTGACTTCCTCGAGTACGTCACGTTCGTCCACCAGAGGTCCGGGACGCTCCTTTCCGAGCTCGACCGCATCGCCGCCAAGGGCAAAGCGTGCCTGCTCGAGCTCGAGCCGACCGGCGCCCTCCGCGTCCGCGACAGCGTCCCAGGTAGCGTCACGATCTTCGTCACGGCGCCGCTGGTCGAGCTCGAGAGGCGGTTGCGCGAGCGCGCGACGGAATCGGCCGGCGAGATCGACGAGCGTCTCGCGCTCGCGCGCGAACACCAGGAGCTCGCCGACGAATTCCATTACGTGGTCGTGAACGACGACGTCGAGCGGGCGGTGGAGGAGCTCGACGGAATCGTCACCAAGGAGCTTTCCTCGGTCGGTAGACTGAGCACGACATGATGTATCCACGGATCGACGATCTCCTCCGCAACGTCCAGCAGTCGCGCTACGCGCTGGTCATCGCTGCGGCCAAGCGGGCCCGGCAGATCAACAACTACCACCACCAGCTCGGCGAAGGCACCTTCGACGATTTTCCCCCGCCTCTCGTCGAGTCGCGCTCGAAGAACTACCTGACGATGGCCCTCGAGGAGATCGGCGAGGGCAAGATCGACGTCTCGTACAAGTAGCGCGGTAACTGAGCAAAGGAGCCGCTTGGCTCGCGTTCTCGTCGGTGTCACTGGCGGCATCGCGGCCTACAAGGCCTGTGAGCTCGTGCGCCTGCTCGTCAAGGCGGGGCACGAGGTCACCCCGATCCTGACGCCCGACGCCGAGCGCTTCGTCACGGCACATACCTTCGAGGCGCTCGCACGCCGCCAAGCCCCGCGCGACCTCTATCCGCACCTCCTCGGCGCCGACCTGCTCGTGATCGCGCCCCTCTCGGCGAACACCCTCGCGAAGCTCGCGCACGGGCTCGCCGACAACGTCCTCACACAGGCGGCTCTCGCCTTCCGAGGCCCGTTGCTCGTGGCGCCCGCGATGAACGTCCGCATGTGGGAGCACCCCGCAACCCGGGACAACGTCGCCAAGCTCCGCGAGCGGGGAGTCGAGCTCCTCGGCCCCGAGTCGGGCGACCTCGCCGAGGGAGAGCACGGGCCCGGGCGGATGACCGAGCCCGAGGACCTCTTCGCGCGCATCCAGGAGCTCCTCGGGCACACGGAGACGCTCGCCGGCAAGCGCGTCGTCGTGTCGGCCGGCGGGACGCGGGAGCCGATCGATCTCGTCCGCTTCCTCGGCAACCGTTCCTCGGGGCGCATGGGCGTCGCACTGGCCGCGGAGGCGCAGCGGCGCGGGGCGGACGTGACGCTCGTGTATGCGAATGGGTCGGTCCCGCCGCCGCCGGGTGTCGAGGTCGTGTCGGCCTCTACCACGGCCGACCTGCGGCGTGAGATGCTCGCCCGTGCGGATGCAGACGTCGTGCTCATGGCCGCGGCCGTCGCGGACTACCGGCCGAGGAAACCGGCAGAGGACAAGCGCCCGAAGGACCAGGAGGCGTGGTCGCTCGAGCTCGAGCCGACGGAGGACATCCTGGCGGAGCTCGGCTCGCGACCCAGGAACGGCCAGATCCTGGTCGGGTTCGCGGCCGACGCCGGCGAGCGGGGGCTCGAGCGGGCGCGTGAGAAGCTCGCCAACAAGCGAGGGAACCTTTTCGTCTACAACGACGTATCTCAACCCGGGATCGGTTTCGAGTCCGAGGAGAACGCCCTCGTCCTCGTCTCCGCCCGCGGTGAGAAGGAGATCGGGAGGCGAAGCAAGGAGGAATGTGCTGTGGCTATCCTCGATGAAGTCGAGGGCTTACTAGGAGGGGGCTAGTGGACGACCAGGCCGTTGAAGCCAAACAACGCGTCGAGGCGTCCAGGGGGGCAGAGCTCGCCGGGCGGGTGATCGAGAACCTCGAGCGGGTCATCCACGCACCTCAGGAGACGCTGCAGTTCTCCTTCCTGTGCCTGCTGGCGGAAGGACACCTGATCATCGAGGACTTTCCTGGCGTGGGGAAGACGAGCCTCGCAAAGGCGCTGGCCCGCTCGATCGACTGCGCGTTCTCACGCCTCCAGTTCACCCCGGACCTGCTGCCATCCGACGTCACCGGGGTCAACGTCTTCAACCAGCGCTCGAACGAGTTCGAGTTCCGGCCGGGCCCGGTGTTCGCGAACATCCTGCTCGTCGACGAGATCAACCGGGCATCACCGAAGACGCAGGCGGCGCTCCTCGAGTGCATGCAGGAGCGGCAGGTGACCGTCGACGGCGTCTCGTACCAGCTGCCGCCGCCCTTCATGGTCATGGCGACGCAGAACCCGATCGAGTACGAGGGCACGTATCCGCTGCCCGAGGCCGAGCTCGACCGCTTCACGATGCGCATCGCGATCGGCTATCCGCCCTTGGGGGACGAGGCGAAGATGCTCTCCGTCCAGGCGACGGACACTCCGCTCGACCGCCTGGAGCCGGTTGCCACCGCGCAGGAGCTGCTTGCCGCGATCGAGGACGCCCGGCAGGTCTACGTCGAGGAGAGTCTGAACCGCTACGTCGTGGCGCTCCTGCGTCAGACGCGCTCCGACAGCCGGCTCTACCTCGGCGCCAGCCCGCGCGCAGGCATCGCGCTGATGCGGGTCGCCAAGGCACGGGCGCTCGTCGCGGGTCGGGACTACGTCGAGCCGGAGGACGTGAAGACCGTCGCGCCGACCGTTCTCGCGCACCGCCTGATTCTCGCGCCCGAGGCGCGCTCGTCCGGCCTCGACGCGGAGGATCTCGTCCGGAGCGTGCTCGAGCGGACGCCGGTGCCCGTCTGATCAGGCGGGGAGGCGCAGCGTGCTGACCGACCGCGGCCGCTGGATCCTCGCGTTCGGCGGCGCTGTCTATCTGGCGGCCTGGGGCTTCGGCTCGACGGCGCTCTATCCGATCGCCCTCGGGCTCGTGCTCGCCGTAGCGGGGGCGGCACTCTGGGTGCGCTTTCTGCAGAAGCCGATGCGCTTGAACCGTATCCTCGCCGAGGGGGAGCACCTCGCCGGGGACGACATTCCGGTGCGGCTCGAGATGGACGTCGACGGCCGCATGCCCTCCGGCGCGCTCGTGGTGCGCGAGCGGCTCGCGCGCCTCGGCGACATCGAGACGGTCCTCGTCAACCGCCGCGGCCGCCTGCGCGGCAACTACCTCATCGGCGGCGTCCCGCGCGGTCGCTACGCGGTCGAGGCGGTGGACGCGATCATCGAGGACCCGTTCGGGCTCGAGCGCGTCGAGGTGAAACTGCCCGCCGGAGAGTCGATCCTCGTCTACCCGCGCCTTGTCGACCTCGACGGCCTCTTCTCGGACTCGGGGGCTCGGGCACTCGAAGGTCGTAGGCTGCTCCTCCGCCGGCCGACGGGCTTCGATCTCCACAGCGTGCGGGACTACGAGCAGGGCGAGTCGCTGCGGCGCGTGCATTGGCCCTCGACGGCCAAGCGGGGGCAGCTGATGGTCAAGGAGCTCGAGGACGCGCCCCGCGACGAGACGGCCGTTCTGCTCGATGCGGATGCGGGCGCCGTCGCTGGAGTCGCGCCCGACTCGAGCTTCGAGCTGCAGGTGCGCGCGGCAGGCTCGATCCTCCGCGCGCACGCGAGCCGCGGGCGCCGGGCGGCCCTCATCATCAACTCAGCGGCGCGCACCTATCAGCGAGTCCATTCCTTCGACGGAGACTGGCTGCGCGCGTTCGAGCTGCTTGCGGCCGTCGAGCCCGACGGGCCGACGCCGGTCACCGGGATGCTCGCC
>Ga0081539_10001253_pt1 | contig 45047 bp, 38 predicted proteins | sample TabmetS4T2R2_FD_71023 | JGI IMG/M metagenome (GOLD analysis project Ga0081539, IMG submission 71023) | Tabebuia heterophylla rhizosphere microbial communities from the University of Puerto Rico - S4T2R2 | ecosystem: Host-associated > Plants > Roots > Rhizosphere ... | reverse complement strand
CCCAGACCCCCTCTCCCTCCTTTTTTTGGCACTTGGCGCTTGCGGCTCCCGCACTCTCAGGCGCCGCAGCGTTGTCGGGTTCAGAACGGAGCTCGCCCCATTTCACATGAGGTCTCAGCCGCGCAATTCCAGCAGCCCCATGCGGCAGACATCCTGGGCGCGGAGCACCACTTCCCGGCCGCGCCAGTCCACCGCCAGCAGGTCGTATAGCCCAGGCTGCGGCTGCAGCAGCATGGCCTCGCCCGGGCCGAGGATGATGTCGCGCAGGAGGTCCGGGCCCCACTCCTGGGTCCCGGTCCTTCGCAGATGGACGCGGGTCACGGTGCGGCCCGTTCCGTTCTCCACCACCACGGCGCTGTCGCAATGCTCGGCCGGCGCCTGCGCGCGTGGCGCCTCGGCCGCGCTGGCGGCGAGCAGGACGAACGCGGCCATCAGGCAGCGGCGGAAGGCAGGGCGCATGGCGGGCCTCGATGCGTGACGCGGCATGCACTACGTCCCGCCCCGCGCTGCGGCCCTGAAACGTTTCAGGCTTGGCCTGAGCCATTCCCCCGCGGCGCCCTGGGGGCAGCGCTTGCCCGCACCCTCAACGCGCCCGCCGCCGCCGGAACGCCTGCACCAGATGTGCCGCATAGGCGATCACCACCCCCGCCACCACCACATAGGCGAGGGGATCTATCCACCCTTCGACCTGGTCGTAGTGTTCCCTGAGGAACAGCCCGGCCGTCGTCAGGAAGCCCACCCAGATCAGCGACCCGAGCGTGGTCCACAGATAGAAGACCGGCCGCGGGATGTGCACGAGCCCCGCCGGGATCGAGATCAGCGTGCGGATGCCCGGCAGCAGCCGCCCGAAGAACAGCGCCACCGGCCCGTAGCGGTGCAGCGTGCGGGTGGCGCGGTCCATGTCCTCGCCGGTGATCGCGAACCACTTGCCGAAGCGCTCCACCAGCGGCCGCACGCGCTCGGCGCGGATCACCCGGGCGAGCTCGTACCAGAAGGCGTTGCCCGCCACCGTGCCGGCGACCCCCGCCACGATCGCGCCCAGGAAGCTCATCTGCCCTGTCGCGGCGACGAAGCCGGCGAGCGGCATGATCACCTCCGAGGGGATCGGCGGGAACAGGTTCTCCAGGAACATCAGCGCGAACACGCCCGGCAGGCCGCCCGCGGCCACCAGCTCCGTCACCCAAGCGACCATTCAGCCCGTCCTGTAGAAGATCAGCGCGAGCCAGCGCCCGCGCACATAGTTGAGCCCCGACACGGTGCCGATCTCGCGCGGCGCGATGCCGCGCTCGGCGGCGGCGGCGCGGAAGGCGGCCTCCTGGCGGTCGTTCACCGCGACCACCCGGCACCGCCCCTCGGCGAGGCAGCCGGCGGCGGCGGCGCCGTCGCGCAGCAGGCGGGTCTCGCCGCCGCGGACGAACAGCAGCGAGGGCTCGTGGAAGCCGACGATGCCGAATTCCTGCGCCGGCAGGCCGGGCGCGGTGCGGTCCAGCAGCGCGGCGATGCGCGGCGCGATCCACACCGGCGCGAGGCGCGGAATGACGCCCTCGAGCAGCACGGCGTAGAGCGGCACCGCCAGCAGCGCCCCGGACAGCGCCGCGCGCCCCCACGCCGCCTGCCGCGCCATGCCGAGCAGCACCCAGGCGAGGAACAGCCCGGCGGCGAGGCCGATCAGCGGATAGGGATCGAGGTATTGCCCGGTCACCCGCGCCGCGGCCACCCCCACCACCAGCGGCAGCCCGACCGCCACCCCCGCCAGCGCGGCGATGCCGAGCCAGCGCAGCCAGCGCGGCGGATCCGGCCGCAGCGGGTCCATCGCCCAGCGCGCGCCGAGCAGCATCAGGGCGGGGAAGGCGGGCAGGGTGTAGTGCGGCAGCTTGGTCGCCACCGCCTCGAACAGCAGCCAGGTCGGCACCGCCCAGGCCAGCAGGAAGCGCACATCCGGCGCCAGTCGGTCGCGCCAGGCGGCGGGCAGCGCCATCAGCACGATCCAGGCCGAGGGAAAGGCGGTGATGCCGAACAGCGCGGTGTAGAAGCCGGGCGGGCCCCAATGGGTCTCCTCGCCGCTGCCGACCTTGCCCAGCATGTCGCCGCCCACCGCCTGGGCGAAGAAGCGGCCCTCGGTGGCGATGCCGATGGCGACGAACCAGGGCAGCGCCATCGCCAGCATCAGCGGCACGCCCCAGGCCGGGCGCAGCACGCGGAACCAGGGCGCGCTGCGGTCCATCACCGTCAGGGTCACGCCGGTCAGCGCCGCGACCATCGGAGCGATCGGCCCCTTGAGCAGGATGCCGAGGCCGAGCACCGCCCAGAACGCCGCCGCATGGCGCGCCCGGAAGGCGCCGGGCCGCAGATAGGCCCGGCCGAACAGCCCCAGCGCCACCGCGACGACCCCGAGCAGCGCGGCGTCGGTCTTGGCGATATGGGTCTCCACCACCAGGACGAGGCAGGGTGCCAGCATGGCGGCGCCGAGGAAGGCCGCCCGCCGCCCGACCAGGGTGCGGCCGAAATGGAAGGTGGCGAGCACCGCCGCCAGCGCCCCCAGCAGCGAGGGCAGGCGGTAGGCCCAGATCTCGCTGCGCGCCGGCAGCCCCGCGGCGTCCAGCGCCTGCACCGCCGCCGCCTGCGCCCAGTGGATGCCGACCGGCTTCTTGTTGCGCTCCTCCTCGCCCAGGCGGATGCGGACATAGTCGCCGCTCGCCACCATCTGGCGGCTGGCCTGGGCGAAGCGGCTCTCGTCGCGGTCGCCGGGGGGGATGGAGAAGAAGCCGGGCAGCCACAGCAGCAGGGCGAGCACGGCGAGCAGGGCGTAGGGACGCCGCGTTTCCGGCAAGCGTTCGAGGAGGTCGGCGCCCTGCATGCGGCGCGGCTCTAGCACGGGGCACCGGCCGGTGCCATGAACCCGCCCGCCCGCGGCCGGCATGGACGGCGGCCCCCGAGCCCGCCCCGCCGGCGCCCGCCGGACCGCGCGCCTTGCGCCCCGTGGGAAGCGAGCCCCAGCTCGGTCACCGGCGCCGGCCGGGTGCCAAGAACCTCGCCCCACGCCTGCCGGGCGCCGCGCCCGCAGCCCCGCAGCCCAGCGCCGGCGGCCGCCGGCCCTGGCACCGGCGCCGGCCGGTTGCCAAGAACGTCGCCCCCCACATCTGCAGGGAGCCGCGCCCGCAGCTCCGCAGCCCAACGCTAGCGGCCGCCGGCTCTGGCACCGGCGCCGGCCGGTTGCCAAGAACGTCGCCCCCCACGTCTGCAGGGAGCCGCGCCCGCAGCTCCGCAGCCCAACGCTAGCGGCCGCCGGCTCTGGCACCGGCGCCGGCCGGTTGCCAAGAACGTCGCCCCCCACGCCTACCGGGCGCCGCGCCCGCCGCCCCACAGCCCCGCCCCGGCGGCCGCCGGCGCTGGCACCGGCGCCGGCCGGGTGCCATGAACGCCGCCCCATGGAAGCCCCCCGCCGGGCCCGCCCGCCCGGCCTGCCCACCCGCCGCGCCGCGCGCGACCTGCTCGCCGCCGTGCTGGAACGCCGCCGCCCCCTCGAGGAAGCGCTGGATGCGCTGCCGCGCCTCGATCCGCGCGACCGCGCCGCCGCGCATCGCATCGCCGCCGCCGTGCTGCGGCGCCTGGGCAGCCTGGACGCCGTGCTCGAGCCGTTCCTGCGCCGCGAGCCGCCCCCGCCGGCGCGCCACGCCCTGCGCATCGGCGCCGCCGAGCTGCTGCTGCTCGGCACGCCGGCCCATGCCGCGGTGGCCTCGGCGGTGGAGCTCGCGCCGAAGGCCTTCGCCGGGCTCGTCAATGCCGTGTTGCGCAAGCTGGCGGCCGAGGGCCCCGCGGCGCTGGAAGGGTTGGACGCGCCACGGCTGGACACCCCGGCCTGGCTGTGGAGCGCCTGGCACGCCGCCTACGGGCCGGCGGCCGCGCGCGCCATCGCCGGGGCTCACGCCATGCCGGCGCCGCTCGACCTCACCGCCCGGCCCGGCTGGGAGCCGCCGGCGGAGGCCGTCGCGCTGCCCACCGGCTCCTGGCGCCTGCCCGCTGGCACCCGCGTGACCGCGCTGCCCGGCTTCGAGGACGGCCAAATCTGGGTCCAGGACGCCGCCGCCGCCCTCCCCGCCCAGCTCCTGGCTGCCCGCAGCGGCGAGCGGGTCGCCGATCTCTGCGCCGCCCCCGGCGGCAAGACCGCCCAGCTCGCCGCCGCCGGCGCCGCGGTCACCGCGGTGGAGCGCGACCCCCACCGCGCCGCCCGGCTGCGCGAGAACCTGGCGCGGCTGCGCCTCTCCCCCGAGGTGGTGGAAGCCGACGCCGCCGCCTGGGACCCCGGCGAAGGCTTCGACGCCATCCTGCTCGACGCCCCCTGCACCGCCACCGGCACCATCCGCCGCCACCCCGACGTCGCCCATCTCAAGCGCCCGCGCGACCTCGGCTCCGCCACCGAGGCCCAGGCGCGGCTGATGGCCGCCGCCGCCTCGCTGCTGAAGCCCGGCGGCCGCCTGGTCTTCGCCACCTGCTCGCTGCAGCCGGAGGAAGGCGAGGCGCATCTCGCCCGCGCCGCCACGCTCGGCCTCGCCCTGGACCCGATCACCGAACTCCCCGGCCTGCCCGAAGCGCTCACCGCAGGCGGCTGGCTGCGCACACGCCCGGATCTCTGGGCCGAACACGGCGGCATGGACGGATTCTTCGCCGCCCGGTTCCGCAAGGTTTAGGACGTGGAGGAAGAAGAAAGATCGGGGGCGGAGAGAACTCCGCCCCCGAACCCCCACCTCCTTTTTTTGGCTTATTGGCGCCCGCGGCTCCCGCACTCCAAGGCGCCGCAGCGTTGTCGGGCTGAGAACGGAGCCCAACCCGGAGGACCCCGCCGATGCCGCTCTACGCCCTCGACGACAAGACCCCGACCCTGCCTGGGCCCGGCCGCTTCTGGGTCGCGCCGGACGCCCATGTGATCGGCGAGGTGATCCTGGGCGATGAGGCGAGCGTGTGGTTCGGCGCCGTCATCCGCGGCGACAACGAGCCCATCCGCATCGGCGCCCGCAGCAACATCCAGGAGGGCGCCATGCTGCACGCCGATCCGGGCTTCCCGCTCGCCATCGGCGCCGACGTCACCGTCGGCCACCACGCCATCCTGCATGGCTGCACGGTGGGCGACACCGCGCTGATCGGCATGGGCGCCACGCTGCTGAACGGGGCGCGCATCGGCGCGCAGTCGATCGTCGGCGCCAACGCGCTGGTGACCGAAGGCAAGGAGTTCCCCGACTGCTCGCTCATCGTGGGCGCCCCGGCGAAGGTGGTGCGCACCCTCGACCCGTCGGTCGCCGAGCGCCTGCGCGAATCCGCGGCCCACTACGTCGCCAACTGGCGCCGCTTCGCCGCGGGGCTGAAGCCGATCGGCTAACTCCGTTCCGAACCGGACAACGCTGCGTCGGCCGAGAGTGCGTAAGCCGCTCAGCGCCAGGTCATCAAAAAAAGGAGGGATGGGGTCTGGGGAAGGGAGTTCATCTCCCTTCCCCAGCTCTATTCTTCCCCATCCGGTCCCAAGTACCTCAACCCCCACCCGAGCCTGAACGTTAAGCCGCCCGGGAGGCAGCGGCGATGAGGATGCGCTGGCGACGGGCGTTGATCTGGGGCGGCGTGCCGGTCCTGGCGATCGCCGCGTTCCTGCTCGTGTTCTCCTGGACCTGGTTCATCCCGATGGTCGAGGCGCGCGCCTCGGCGGCGCTGGGCCGTCCGGTCACGGTGGGTGGCCTGCATGTCCGCCTCGGCCGCCTCGCCGAGATCGCCCTCGACGACATCCGCATCGCCAACCCCGAGGGTTTCGCGCCCGACCCGCCGCTCGCCGCGGTGCCGCGCCTGGTCGTGCAGATCGATCTCGGCGCCTACTGGCGCGAATGGCGGATCGTGGTGCCGGCGATCCGGCTCGAGCGCCCGCATGTCGAGGCCGTCGCGCGGGAGGATGGCCGCAACAACTTCACCTTCGCCTTCCCCGAGCCTGCCGGCGAAGGTGCCGGGGCCGAGCAGAGCGGGCCGCGCATCGGCCTCGTCGAGGTGCTGGACGGCACCGGCCATGTCGTGCATGCGCCGCTGCGCGCCGATGTCCGCCTCGCCCTGGCTACCCGCCAGGAGGACGGCAAGGAACCCATCGTCGTCGCCGAGGCCCGCGGCACCTACGCCCGCCAGCCGCTGACCGCCGAGCTCACCGGCGGCGCCCTGCTCTCGCTGCGCGATGCGGCGACGCCCTGGCCGGTGGATCTGCGCATCGCCAACGGGCCGACGCGGGCGCGGCTGCACGGCACGCTGCAGAACCCGCTCGCCTTCGCCGGCGCCGATCTCCGCCTGGAATTCGCCGGGCCCAACATGGAGCTGCTGACGCCGCTCACCGGCGTCCCGATCCCGAAGACGCCCGCCTATCGCCTCACCGGCCGCATCTACTACGCCGAAGGCCGGGTGCGCTTCACCGACATGCAAGGCCGCGTCGGCAACAGCGACCTCTCCGGCACCGTCGCGGTGGATCCGCGCGGGGCGAAGCCCGACGTCGTCGCCGATCTCCGCTCGCGCGCGGTGGACCTCGCCGATCTCACCGGCTTCATCGGCGGCGAGCCGGGGCGCGACCGCCCGACGCGGCGCGCCAATGACGACCGCGTGCTGCCCAACGAGCCGATCGACTTCCCGAAGCTCGAGATGGCCAATGTCCATCTCACCTACCGCGCCGGGCAGATCCGCGGCCGCTCCACCCCGCTCGACAACCTCACCGCGAAACTCGAGCTGGTGGACGGCGCCATCACGCTGCAGCCGCTCAGCTTCGGCATCGGGCGCGGCGAGCTTTCCATCGCCATGACCCTGACGCCGCAGCAGAACAGCGCGCTGCGCGCCAGCGGCCAGGTGGATTTCCGCAACATCGACATCCGCCGCCTGATGCAGGCCGCGGGCGCGGAGGGCGGCGGCGGCATCACCGGCCGCGCGCGGATCGACGGGGTCGGCCGCTCCACCGCGGAAATCCTCGCCCGCGCCAATGGCGGCCTGACCCTGCTCACCTCCGGCGGCAACCTGAGCGCGGTGCTGGTGGACCTCTCGGGGCTGCGGCTCGGCCAGGCGATCTTCTCCGCCCTCGGCGTGCCCTCGCGCACGCGGCTGGAATGCCTGGTCGCCGACTACACGATCCAGAACGGCGTGCTGACCAGCCGCGCCACCCTGCTCGAGACCAGCGACGCGCTGCTGAGCGCGGTCGGCACCATCCGGCTCGACCAGGAGCGCCTGGACCTCCGCGTGCGCAGCGAATCCAAGCGCCTCACCGTGGGCGCGCTGCCGACCGACCTCGTGGTGAGCGGCACCTTCAAGAACCCGAGCGTGATGCCGGACATCGTGGAACTCGGCATCCGCGGCGGCATCGCCGCCGGCCTCGGCGCCGTGGCCGGGCCGCTCGCCATCCTGCCGACCATCGAGCTCGGCATCGGCGACGACCCGCTGTGCCGCACCCTCCTCGAACGCGGCCGCGCCGCCCAGCGACAGGCGCAGGACCGCGACCGGCGCCGGTAAGAGGCTGGGGGGCGGAGAGAACTCCGCCCCCCAGAACCCCCCACCTCCTTTTTTTGACTTATGGGAAGCGTGGCGAGCGCCGTTCTCAGCCCGACAACGCTGCGTCGCCTGAGAGTGCGGGAGGAGCCAGGGCCAATAAGTCAAAAAAAGGAGGTGGGGGTGTGGGGGCGGAGTTCTCTCCGCCCCCACTCTCGAGCCCGCACGCGCGCAGCGCGGTCACGGCAGGGCGAGCCTGTCCCAGGCGCCGAGATGCACGAACTCCTCTGCGCCGCGGCGCGCGCGCGGCGCCGTCTCGCGCGCCTTCAGCGCCTCGGGCAGCGTCTCCGGCGGCGCCGGGTAGCCGAGGGTGATCGCCGCCACCGGCTCGTAGCCGTCCGGGATGGCGAAGGCGGCGCGCGCCGCGGCGGGATCGAACCCCGCCATCTGGTGCGCCTGCAGGCCGAGCGCCGCCGCCTGCGCGGCGAGGTTGGCGCTGGCCTGGCCGACATCGTGCCAGGCGTGGCGGTTGTGGCTGCCGTTATGCGCGAAATTCGTCCGCGCGACGGACAGCATCAGCACCGGCGCCTGCGCCGCCCAGCCCTGGTTGCCGGGCACCAGGCAGGCGAGCAGCCTCGCGAAGGCCTCCGGCTCCGCGTGCCGCCGCGTCACCAGGTAGTGCCAGGGCTGGTCGTTGTAGCAGGACGCCGCCCAGCGCGCCGCTTCCAGCACCGTGCGCAGCGCCGCGTCCGGCACCGGCCTGTCGTCATAGCCGCGCGGGCTCCAGCGCGCGGCGAGGGTCTCGGCGATCGGCACGGCGGCGGGTGCGGGGCGGTGATGGCTCATGCGGTGATCCCCTCGGGCAAGGAGCGCAGCCTGCGGCGCCGCGCGCCGGCGCGCAACCGCGCTACTCGGCTTCCGCCAGGCGGCGCAGCCGCGCCGGATCGGCGAGCCGCAATCCCGCGCGCACCGCGGTGACGCAGCCCTGCGCCTTCAGCTCCGCCAGCGCGGCGTTCACCTTGGGCCGCGAGGCCGCGATCAGCGAGGCGATCTGGCCCTGCGGCAGCCGCACCAGGCCGGAGGGATCGGTCGCGGCGAGCTTCAGCAGCACCGCCGCCAGCCGCTGCGTGAGCCCGTGCAGCGCCACCGCCTCGGTCTGTTCGGTGGTGCGCCGCAGCCGCGCCACCACGGTGCGCAGCAGCGCATTCGCCGTCGCCGCATCCTCCGCGATCACGGCGAGCGCGTCCGGGTGGCGCAGCATCAGCCCGGCGACCGGCGTCAGCGTGGTGGCATCGGCGCTGCGCGGGCCGCCATCGATCAGCGCGAGCTCGCCCAGCGGCTCGCCGGGGCCGACCAGGCCGAGCGACATCTCGCGCCCCGCCTGTGTCGCGAGGTGCAGCCGCACCAGCCCGTCGAGCACCAGCAGCAGGCCGTCGGTGCCGGGATCGCCGCGGCGGAACACCACCGTGCCTGCGGGGTAGCGCACCGGCCGCGCCGCCGCGGCGAGCCGCGCGCGGGCGGCTTCCGGCACGCCGGCGAAGAGCGGCAGGGCATCGAGCTGGCGCCGGGCGGTGGCGAGGGTGTCGGACATCGCACCCCCAGCATGCCCGTCTTGTCACCCCCGAAACAAGAGTGCTGCGCCGCGCCCCGGCATCCTGCCAAGGTCGGCACGGATGGGCCGTGCTGCGGGGGCTTGAGAGGAGCAGCGTCATGGGTGGCACGCCCTGGATCGTCTACGACGACCACAACGACGGCGCCGACAACTACACGGCGGATCGCTGGAGCAGCGGCTTCGGCGAGGCCATTTTCGGCAATGGCGGCAACGACATCATCTTCGGCTTCGACGGCGACGATTCGCTGGTCGGCGGCGACGGCAACGACAGCATGGCCGGCGGCAGCGGCGACGACACGCTGCGCGGCGGCAACGGCGCCGACAGCCTGACCGGCGGCGACGGCAACGACCTGATGACGGGCGATATCGGCAACGATACCCTGCGCGGCGGCAACGGCGCCGATACGCTTTCCGGCGGCAGCGACGCCGATCGCCTGTTCGGCGACGCCGGCAACGACTCGCTTTCGGGCGGCAGCGGCAACGACACGCTCGATGGCGGCTCGGGGCTCGACAAGGTGCTCGGCGGCGACGGCGACGACGTGATCAGCGGCGGCCGCGCCGATCCTTCCAACGCCGGCCTCAGCCATGCGCTCACCGCCAATGGCGATGCCGGCAACGACACGCTGACCGGGTCGGACGGCAACGACTCCCTCGTCGGCGGCGCCGACAACGACCTGCTGCGCGGCAGCGGCGGCAACGACCGGCTGGAAGGCGACGACGCGACCGCGACCACGGGCGGCGCCGACACCCTGCTCGGCGGCGCCGGCAACGACAAGCTGTTCGGCTTCCTCGGCGACGACCGGCTGGAGGGCGACGACGCCTCCGACACGGTCGGCGGCGCCGACACCCTGGATGGCGGCGGCGGCAACGACACCATGCTGGGCGGCGCCGGCAACGACAGCATGCATGGCGGCCTCGGCAACGACAGCATGGATGGCGGCACCGGCAACGACCGCATGTTCGGCGATGACGGCGCCGACACCATGGATGGCGGCAGCGGCAACGACACCATGGAGGGGGGCGCGGGCAACGACACCATGTTCGGGGCCAGCGGCGACGACAGCATGCTGGGCGGCGCCGGCAACGACACGCTGCAGGGCTACAGCGGCAACGACACGCTGGACGGCGGCGACAATGACGACGTGCTGAGCGGGCTCACCGGCAGCGACGTGGAATTCGGCGGCGCCGGCAACGACAGGCTCCTCGGCTTCATCGGCAACGACACGCTGGATGGCGGGCTCGGCGCCGATACGCTGGACGGCGGCGACGGCAACGATGTGCTGCGCGGCGGCGGCGGGCGCGACGTGCTGACCGGCGGCGAGGGCAACGACATCTTCTCCTACGCCACCATCTCCACCGATCCGGCGCAGCACGACAGCTTCCCCGGCACCACCACGCGCGACCTGATCACCGACTTCGATACCGGCCACGCCGAGCAGGTGGTGGGCTATGTCGGCGACAAGCTGGACTTCTCCGCGATCGACGCCAATCCGGCGAGCGCGGGGCAGGACGACGCCTTCGCCTTCATCGGCCAGAACGCGTTCCAGATCGGCGCGCCCACCGGGCAGATCCGGTTCGGCCACACCGCCTCCGGCAACACCGTGGTGCAGGTGGAGGTGAATGGCGACGGCCTGGCCGACATGGAGGTGGAGCTCGCCGGGTTCCTGACCTTGCGGCAGGACGCGGAGATCCAGAACTTCATCCTGTGACGAGGACGGGGAGGTGGCGCGCCGCCTCCCCCTCACTCGCCGAAGCGCATGCGCGCCGCAATCGCGGGGTTGAAGCCCGCGACGCCGGCGCGCAGCGCTTCCGGCCACGGCGCGCGGCGCGGCGGCACGGTCAGCACCGCCGACCCGTCCTCGACCACGATCAGGAAGACGCGGCCGGTCTCGGCATCCCAGCCGACGAAGAGGCCCTCGATGCCGCAGCCGGCCTCGCCGCAGCCATGGCCGAAGACGTAGCGTTCCGCGGCGACCGAAAGCAGGCCGGGCCGGCGGATGCCCTCTGAGACCGCGCGCTGATGCCCGCCCGAGACCTGGCGCAAGGTGAGCCCCACCGAGGGCCGCGTCAGCAGCGCCGCCAGCGGCTGTCCGGCGAGCTCCCGCGCCTGCTCCGCCGCGCCGCCCGTCAGCAGCAGGGCCGCCGCCAGCACCGCGCGGCGCATCAGTCGATGCGGATATTGGCGTCGCGCACCAGCTGGGTCATCGCCGCGCGGCCCTCGCGCACATAGCGCGCGAAATCGGCCGGGAGGCTGCCCACCGGCAGCGCGCCGAGCTGCGCCAGCCGCGCGATCACCTCGGGCTCGCGCAACGCCTCGGCGAGGGCGGCGTGCAGGCGCTCGACGATCGGCGCCGGCAGGCCGGCGGGGCCGAACAGCGCCGCCCATTCGCTGATGTCGAAGCCGGGGTAGCCTTGCTCCGCGATGGTCGGCACCTCGGGCCGCGCCGCCAGCCGCTCGGCCGCGGCGACGCCGAGGAAGCGCGCCCGCCCGGAATCGACGATCGGCCCCGCCGACAGCGCGGTGATGAACACCGCGTCGAGATTGCCCGCGGCGAGATCGCGCGCCGCATCGGCGCCGCCGCGATAGGGCACGTGCTGCACATCGATCCCGGCGCGCCGCATAAACTGCGCGAGGCCGAGATGCCCCGCCGTCGCATTGCCCTGGGTGCCGACATTGATGGTGCCCGGCCGCGCCTTCGCCAGCGCCACGAACTCCGCCAGCGTGCGGGCCGGGAAATCCTGCTTCACCGCGATGACCTGCGGGAAGGTGACGACCTGGCTCACCGGCGTGAAGGCGGTGGTGTAGTCGAAGGCGAGGTTGCGCAGCAGCGCGTGGTTGACGATGTGCGAGGAGGCGTCCCACAGCAGCGTCGCGCCGTCGGGCGCGCTGCGCGCCACCTCCGCCCCGCCGACCGAGCCGCCGGCGCCGGTGCGGTTCTCGACCACGAAGGTGGTGCCGAGCCGCTCGGCCATGCGCGGGGTGATGGCGCGGGCGGCGGAATCGGCGGCGCCGCCGGCGGCGAAGGGCACGATCAGGCGGATCACGCGGGGCGGCCAGGCGGCTTGCGCGGCGGCGCGCCGCGCCGCCCAGGGCAGGGCGAGGGCGGCAAGGACGGTGCGGCGGGTGGCTTGCATGGCGGGTCTCCTCGCCGGCGCCATCGGTCGCCGCGGCGCCGCGGTCAAGGGCAGGCTCACGCGCGGCGCCCGAGCAGCGCCAGCCCGCCGCCCAGCACCGCGATCGCCGCCGCCAGCGGCCCGAAGGCGGCGAAACCCTGCACCGCCATCACCCAGCCGCCGAGCGCCGCCGCCCCGAGCCAGCCGATCGACGCCGAGGTGACGTTCAGCCCCAGCACGGTGCCGCGCACTTCCTCCGGCACATGGGCGAGCGCCGCCATCAGGCTCGGCCGCGCGACCGCCTGCACCAGCACATAGAGGAAGCCGAGCGCGACGGTGACGGCGACCCCCGGCCGCCAGGCGAACAGCGCCAGCGCCGCCACCGCGGCGCCGAACATCGCCGCGGCGAAGACCTTCTCGCGGCTCGGCAGGCGGTCGGCGAGCTGGCCGCCCAAAAGGGTGCCGACGATGTTGCCGGCGGCGAAGACGGCGAGCGGCAGCGCCACCTCGGCGAGGCTCAGCCCATAGGTCGCCTGCAGGAAGGTGGCGAAATAGACGGCGGCGAGGCCGTAGCAGATGCGCTCCGCCACCCCCATGGCGAGCAGCCGCACCACCCGGGCGGTGAGCGCGGCGCGGTAGTCGGTGCGCGCCGCGCCGGCGAGCGGGCGGCCGCCCGCCGGCGCCAGCGTCGTCACGAACAGCCCGAGCGCGGCGGCGAGCGCCGTGGCGCCGACCGCGAGGCTCACCCCGCGCCAGCCGACATGGGCGCCGATCCAGGCCGCCAGCGGCACGCCGACCAGCAGGGCGAGCGACTGGCCCGCCATCACCCAGCCCAGCGCCCGGCCGCGCTGGCGGTCCACCGTGCGCGCCGAGGCTTCGGTCATCAGCACGCCGGTGAAGGCGCCGGCGCAGGCGCCGGCCAGCGTCGCCCACAGCGCCACCGCGAGGAAGCCGCCGGAGGCCGCGATCCCGGCCATGCACAGCGCCAGCGCGACCGGCCCGCCGATCAGGAAGGGCCGCCGGCCCCAGCGGTCCGACCCGGCCCCGGCGACCAGCGAGCTCACGCCCCAGGCGACGGAGGTCAGCGCCATCAGATTCGCCACCAGCGGCAGGCTGGTCTCGAGGTCCTGCGCCATGGCGATCAGGAAGGGCGCGCGGGTCGTGCCGCTGCAGGAGGCGGCGAACATGCCGAGGCAGGAGGCGGCGAGCAGCGCCCAGGGCATCGGCGGGGGGGCAGGCGCGACCGGCGGCGGCATGGCGGCGATGCTAGCCGCGAGGGTGGCGAGGGGGGAGGGCCCCGGCGGCCGGGAAAGCTTGGGGGGCGGAGTGAACTCCGCCCCCCAAACCCCCCACCTCCTTTTTTTGGCTTATTGGCGCTAACCCATCCCGCACTCTCAGGCGCCGCAGCGTTGTCGGGCTGAGAACGGAGCTATCCACGCCTTCCCGTATCCAAAAAAAGGAGGTGGGGGGGCTTGGGGGGCGGAGTTCACTCCGCCCCCCAATCTTCTTCTTCTGATTCCTGTTGTAACGAAACCGCTCTGGCCGCGAGGGTGGCGAGGGAGGAGGGCCCGGGTGGCGAGCGCCGCTCTCGGCCCCTGGCCCCTGCTTCACCTCGGCTTAATCCGAACCGGCGAGCCTCTCGGCTCTCGGGCCTTCCAGGGGATTTGCCGGCCGATGAAGCTCCTTCTCAACCTGTCGGTCGGGCGCAAGCTCGCCGCCTCGGCGCTGCTCACCCTGCTGCTGTTCGGCGCGCTCATCGCCGCCATCGAGCGCGAGAGCGACAAGGTGGCGATGCACCAGGCGGCGCTAGGCCGCATGGCGGAGACCCGGGCGCTGCTGCGCCAGGCCGCGGCGGCGGTGAACGAGGCCGTGGTGGCCGACCGCGAGATGCGCCACGCGCAGCAGGACAGCGCGATCGCCACGCTCGCCGCGGCGGCGCAGTCGGCGCTCGGCCGCGCCGGCGCACTGCTCGCCGAGGCCGGGGCGGGCGCCGAGGCCGCCGCCCTGGCCGAGGCGCTCGGCGCGCTCTCCGGCCCGATCGGCGCCTATGACGGCGCGATTGCCGCGATCGCCGCCGCCCGCCGGCAGCTCGTCGCCCGGCGCGACGACGGCTTCTTCCAGCGCAGCCGCGACTACGACCAGTCCTTCGAGGCGGTGACCGGCGCCATCGAGTTCGATCTGCGTGGCCAGGCGCAGGAGGATGCCCGCAACCGCTTCCTCACCGCGCATCAGGCCTTCAACGAGGTCCGCCTCGCGCTGCAGCGCTTCCTCGCCACCGGCGAGCAGGCCCAGGCGGCCCGCGCGCGGCGCGGCAATGCCCAGGTGCGCGTGCACATGCAAGGCGCGCGCGCCGCCGCGGCGGACAGCCAGGCGGCGACCGAGCTCGGCCGCGCCGCCGAGCTCGCCCAGGCGACCGGGGCGGCGGCGCTCGCCGTGCTCGATGCCGCCGCCGAGCTCCAGCGCCTCGCCGCCGAGCAGGCCGACCCCGCGCGCCGCAGCCTGGAGCAGGCGCTGGCCGGCGCCGCCGGCATTGGCGAAGCGCTCGCCGATGAGGGCCGCCGTTCCACCGCCGAGGCGGTGACCGGGCTGCGCCGGATCGCGCTTGCCATCGGCGCCACCGTCGTGCTGCTGGTGCTCGCCTTCAACCTGCTGATGGCGCGCGCCCTCGGCGCGCCGCTCCGCCGCCTCGCGGCGAGCATCGGCGCCATCGCGGCGGGCGACACCGACGCCGCGGTGCCCGACCGCGGACGGCGCGACGAGATCGGCCGCATCGCCGAGGCGCTGGAAGAGCTGCGCCTCGCCGCCGCCACCGCCTTCGCCCGCGGCCAGATGCTCGAGCAGATGCCGCTCGCGACCATGACCGCCGATGCCAGGGACGATTTCCGCGTCACCTACATGAATGCCGCGAGCCTCGCCCTGCTCTCGCAGCTCGAGCACCTGCTGCCCTGCAAGGTGGCGGAGCTGCACGGCCGCAGCATCGACGCGCTGCACCGCGACCCCGGCGCCATCCGCCGCATCGTCGAGCAGCCCGACCGGCTGCCGCACAAGGCGCGCATCCGCCTCGGCGCCGAGGTGATCGAGATCAACATCGCCGCCATCCGCGACGCCGCCGGCGGCTATGTCGGCCCGATGCTGTCCTGGACCCTGGCGACCGAGAAGGCGCGCCTCGCCGACAGCTTCGAGGCCGAGGTCGGCGCCGTGGTGGAGGCCGTCGCCGGCTCGGCGAGCCAGCTGCAGACCGCCGCCCAGGGTCTCGGCCATTCCGCCGAGGCCTCCGGCCGCGAGGCCGCCGCGGTCTCGGATGCCGGCGCGCGCGCCGATGCCGATGTGCAAGCGGTCGCCGCCGCCGCCGAGGAGATGGCCGCCTCGGTGGACGAGATCACCCGCCGCGTCGCCGAGGCCGCCGAGGTCGCCGGGCGCGCGGTGGCCGAGGCGCGCGCCACCGACGGCACCATGCAGGGCCTCGCCGAAAGCGCGTCCCGCATCGGCGACGTGGTGCGCCTCATCAACGACATCGCCGGCCAGACCAACCTGCTGGCGCTGAACGCGACGATCGAGGCGGCACGCGCCGGCGACGCCGGCAAGGGCTTCGCCGTGGTGGCGAGCGAGGTGAAAAGCCTCGCCGGCCAGACCGCCAAGGCGACCGAGGAGATCGCGCGCCAGATCGGCGACATGCAGTCCGCCACCACGCGCGCGGTGGAGGCGATCCGCGGCATCGGCAGCACCGTGCAGCGCACCAGCGAGATCGCCACCGCGATCGCCGCCGCGGTGGAAGAGCAGGGCGCCACCACCCGCGAGATCGCGCGCAGCGCGAGCGAGGTGGCGACGGCGACAGCGACCGTCGCGAGCGGCATCCGCGTGGTGCGCGAAGCCTCGGTCTCCACCGAGAACGCCGCCGGCGCGGTGATGGAATCGTCGAACCACCTGATGGAGAACGCCGGGGCGCTGAAGGAGAAGGCGAGCGTGTTCCTGGCGGCGATGCGGGCGGCGTAGCGGAAGAAGAACTGGGGAAGGGAGTGAACTCCCTTCCCCAGACCCCATCCCTCCTTTTTTTGGCGACTTGGCGCTGGCGGCCGCCGTGCTCTCAGGCGGCATGCCGTTGTCGGGTCGGGAACGGAGGCCCCTCCGCCGCCCGGTTCCACTTCATCGGCATCGCGTGCTGCGCTCGCCCGTATCCGTGATCCGCCCGCGCGCATCCACCGGCAGGGTCTGCCGGCATTCGCGCACATTCCGCGGCAGCGCACGGGTCAGTACCGCCGCCGTGCCGCTGTAGTGGCACACCAGCAGGAAGCCGCGCTCGCTGCCGGCCGAGAGGTTCCAGCGCTGCGTGAGGCGCGGCGGCGCCGGACGGTCGGAAGCGCCCTCGTCGGGCACCAGGGTGGCAGGCGCCTCGCTCATGACGTCCTCCGGCGGCCCGTCCAGCACGCTGATGCCGGAGAGGGCGTGACGGCCGGGGCGCTCCGGCCCGGCGAAGGGGAAGCCGGTCGGCGAGGGGCGCGGCACCAGCGTCCAGCCAGGCGGCGCCGCGCCGCCGCCCAGGGTGGTGAGGGAGGTCGGGCAGGCAATGTCCGCCGCGCTGGCCATCGCAGGGGCCATGGCGAAGGCAATGAAGAACAGGCTGCGCAAGGCGTCTCCTCCATGGGCCGGCGCGGCATTGAGCGCGCGGCGCCGGGGTGCCGCAAGGGTGATCGGGGGCGGAGAGAACTCGGCGCCGACCCATCCCGCACTCTCAGGCGCCACGCCGTTGTCGGGCCGAGAACGGAGCTCGCCGCGCTTCCCCGTATCCAAAAAAAGGAGGTGGGGGCGTGGGGGGTCGCGGCACTGCCGCGACGTGAACTCCGCCCCCACTCCTTCTTCTCCTGATTCCGGTTCCGACGAAACCGCTCTAGAACCGAGCATCCCCGAGGAGAGACGGATGCCGCCGCGGAGGCTTGCGGAGCTCGAGCAGGAGGTCGCGCGCGACCTGGCGTTGACCGCGCATCCGCGCGCGCCGTGGCTGCAGGCGAAGACGAGCGGCGGCGCGCCGGTGCTGGACGTGCTGGTGGTCGGCGCGGGGCAGTGCGGCCTGGCGGTGGGGTTCGCGCTGATGCGCGACCGGGTGGACAACATCCTGCTGGTCGACCGTGCGGAGGAGGGGCGCGAGGGGCCGTGGACCACCTTCGCGCGCATGCACACGCTGCGCTCGCCCAAGGATCAGACCGGGCCTGACCTGAAGATCCCGTCCCTGACCTATCAGGCCTGGCACGAGGCGCAGTTCGGCGCGGCGCATTTCGCCGCGATGCGCTGGATTCCGAAGGCGTGGTGGAACGACTACCTGCGGTGGTTCCGCCGCGTGACGCGCCTGCCGGTGCGCAACGGCGTGAGCGCGGGCGCCATCGCGCCGGCGCGGACGGATGACGGGCTGTCCTGCCTGCGCGTGGAGACCAGCGCGGGCCCGCTGCTGGCGCGCAAGGTGGTGCTGGCGACCGGGCAGGAGGGGGCGGGCTATTGGTGGATGCCGGGTTTCGCGGCGGCGCTGCCGGCGGGGTTCCGTGCGCACAGCGCCGATGCGATCGACTTCGCCGCGCTGCGCGGCAAGGTGGTGGCGGTGATCGGCGCCGGCGCCTCGGCCTTCGACAATGCGGCGGTGGCCCTGGAGCATGGTGCGGCGGAAGTGCATCTGTTCTGCCGCCGCGCCGCGCCGATGATCGTGCAGCCTTATCGCTGGCTGACCTTCGCCGGGTTCCTCAGGCATCTGCACGAGATGCCGGATGCCTGGCGCTGGCGCTTCATGTCGGTGATCCTCGGCATGCGCGAGGGGTTTCCGCAGGACACCTATGAGCGGGTTTCGCGCTTCGCGAATTTCGCCATGCATCTCGGGCGGCCGTGGACGGATGCGCGGATCGTGGAGGGGCGGATCGTCGGGGCTACGCCGAAGGGCCCGTTCCGCGCCGATTTCCTGATCTGCGGCACCGGCGTGCGGATGGACCCGGCGGCGGTGCCTGCGCTCGCGCATTGCGCGCACAACATCGCCGCGTGGCGGGACCGCTACGTGCCGCCGCCCGAGGAGGCGGATGCGCGGCTTGCGGAGTTCCCCTATCTCGCGCCCGATTCGTCCTTCCTCGAGCGCGTCGCCGGCGCGACGCCGTGGATCCGCGACATCCATCTCTTCGGCATCGGCACCGCGATGTCCTTCGGTCCTGCCGGGTCTTCCATCAATGCGATGGCGATCGCCGCGCCGCGCGTCGCCGCGGGGATGACGCGCGGGCTGTTCGAGGCCGACCTGCCGCGCCTGTTCGCGAGCCTCGCGGCCTATGACGAGCCGCAGGTGACGCTGCTCCCGGAGCGCATGGCCGCGGACTGAATCGCGCCTGGCATCCTGGCCGCGAAGCTGGGGGGCGGAGATGAACTCCGCCCTCCAATGCGTGGATAGCTCCGTTCTCAGCCCGACAACGCTGCGGCGCCCGAGAGTGCGGGAGCCGCAAGCGCCAAGAGTCAAAAAAAGGAGGTGGGGGTGTGGGGGCGGAGTTCACTCCGCCCCCACTCTTTCTTCTCCTGCGGCTCAGGGCCGATAGGCGGACAGGGCGTCGGCGACGAGGGTGTCGGTCGGGATGTCCTCGGCGAGCTGGCCGTCCACGATGAGATGGGCGAGGCCGTGGACGAGGGCCCAGGCGCCGATCGTCTGGTGGCGGGCGCTGGGGGCGGGCATGGCGGCGCGGAGTGCGTCCATGGCGCGGCGGGCTGCGGCGGCGAGGCCGGGATGGGCCGCCTTGCGCAGGGTGGGCCCGAACATCAGCAGGAAGAGCGCCGGTTCCGCCTGGGCGAAGGCGAGATAGGCGCGGCCTGCGGCGGCCAGGCGCGGCTCGCCCGTGCTGGGGCGGGCGGCCTCGAGCCGGGCGGCGAGGCGGGCGAAGCCGTCCTCGGCGAGGGCGGCGAGCAGCGCTTCGCGGGTCGGGAAGTGGCGATAGGGGGCGTTGTGGGAGACGCCGGCGCGGCGCGCGGCCTCGCGCAGCGAGACGCCCCCGGCGCCGTGCCCGGCGAGCAGCTCCCCGGCGGCGTCGAGCAGGGCGCGGCGCAGATCGCCGTGGTGATAGGCCGGCCGTTCCTCGCGCATTCGTGATGTTGTCACTGACCACATCGCTCGTATGTTGTCGCTGTCAACATTGGCGCGGCCCCACGCCCCGTCAAGCCTCGGAGCCTCCCCATGCTGTTCTTCCTCCTGCTCGCCCTCGCCACCGGCGCCGCCGCCCTCGCCGGGCGGCTCGGCATGCCCGGCCTCGCCACCTGGCCCGCACGCATGCGCTGGGGCCTCGCCTTCGGGCTGGTGCTGGTCGGCCTCGACCATCTCGGCCACTCCGCGCGCTATGTCGCGATGATCCCGCCGGCGCTGCCCTTCCCGCACGGCATCGCGCTCTTCACCGGCCTCTGCGAGATCGCCGGCGGCATCGGCCTGCTCGTCCCCCGCCTGCGCCGGGCCGCCGGTTTCATGCTGGCGCTCTATTTCGTGTGCGTCTTTCCGGCCAACATCCACAACGCGCTGAGCGGCGGCGCCGGGCTCGAGGGCCTGCCGGCGGCGTCCTGGTATTATTGGGTGCGGCTGCCCTTCCAGCCGCTGATCATCTGGTGGGCGCTGCGCGCGGCGGAATTGATCGCCTGGCCGCGCGGCGCCGCGCCGCAGCCGAGGATCGCGTGATGGCCCTGCTCGTCCTCGCCGCGCTGATCTGGCTCGGCGCCCATCTCGGCATCGCCGGCACGCGGCTCCGGGGGGCGATCGCCGCGCGCATCGGGGAGGGGCCGTTCCGCGGCCTCTTCTCGGCGCTGTCCATTCTCGTGATCCTGCTGCTCGTCTTCGCCTACAACCGCGCGCCCACGAGCCTCCTGTGGGTGGCACCGGACTGGCTGCGCTGGGTCCTCGTCCTTGTCATGCTGCCGGCCTTCTTCCTCTTCGTCGCCTCGGTCACCACGCCCAACCCTACCGCCGTGGGCGGCCGCACGACCGCCGCGCCGCGCGGCATCCAGCGCGTGACCCGCCATCCCATGCTGTGGTCCTTCGCCCTGTGGGCCGCGGTGCACATCCTCGGCAATGGCGACACCGCGAGCCTGGTGTTCTTCGGCACCTTCTTGGCGACCGCGCTGGCCGGCATGCCCTCGATCGACCAGAAGCTTGCCCAGCGCGACCCCGCCGGCTGGTCGCAGCTGGCGCCGACCACCTCCATCCTGCCCTTCGGCGCCATCGCGGCAGGCCGCAACCACCTGGCGTTTCGCGAGATCGGCTGGATCGCGCCGGCGATCGCGCTGCTCGCCTGGGCCGTCATGCTCCACATCCATCGTGCCGTCTTCGGGGTGTCGCCCCTGCCGATGTGAGGGGTGTTGCGCCGCGGCCCTCGTGCGGGCCAGGAGGGGCTCTGCCCCTCCTGGCCCGGCTCCCATCGAAGTCGCTTCGCGCCTTCGATGGAGCCCAAGTCCCCGCCGGGGGGCAGCCGTGCCCCCCGGACCCCGCGTTGGCAGTACGGCGCTGCAGCCTGCCCCACCGCCGCCACGGATGCCGCGACAATGCCCTGGGAGCGCCCTTCGGCCGCCGGACGCCGCGGCTGTTCTCCCTCCTGCGCAATACCCAACACGAAGGAGGGTCCTCATGCGCCAGTCCATCAAGACCACCCTGGCCGCCACCGGCCTGCTGCTCAGCCTCGGCGCCGGCGCCTTCGCCGCGGACAATACCCAGAGCGGCACCATGGCCCCGCCGCAGCGCGCCGGGGGCAGCACGACCACGCCGGCGACCCCGGCCAGCCCGTCCCAGGCGAACCGCACGACCCCCGCAACCCCGGCCAACCCCGCGACCCCGGCCAGCCCGTCCCAGGCCCAGCGCGCGACTCCGGCCACCCCGGCCAATCCGGGCGGCAGCGCGAGCGGCCAGGTGCAGCGCCAAGGCACCGGCGCCCACCAGCAGGGCACCGCCGCGGAGCGCCACGGCAGCACGACGCGCGACCAGCGCAGCCAGGTGACGCCGGCGACCCCGGCCACCCCGGCGACGCCCGCTTCGCCCGCGGGCAACGCCGCCCGCTGATCCGCCCGGACCCGGGTCCGATCCGCCGCCCGGTCCCGCAGGGGGCCGGGCGGTTTTTCTTCGCCCAAGGTGCCGATTGACGCAGATCATGGCCGGACCGCTATAGGTTGGCGACGACAGGCCGCCCGCCAGGAGAAGGACGCCGCCATGACGGAGGATACGTTGATTGCCGTGAAGCCGGAGATCGCCGCCCGCGCACGGGTGGACGAGGCCGGCTATCGCGCGATGTACGAAGAGGCGTCGCGCGACCCCGAGGGCTTCTGGCGCAAGCAGGCGCAGCGCGTCGCCTGGATCAAGGCGCCGACGCGCATCAAGAACACCGATTTCACCGGCGATGTCGCGATCCGGTGGTTCGAGGACGGCGTGCTGAACGCCTCGGTGTCCTGCCTCGATCGCCATCTCGAGACCCGCGGCGAGCAGACCGCGATCCTGTGGGAAGGCGACGACCCGAAGGACAGCAAGAGGGTCACCTACCGCGAGCTCCATGTCGAGGTCTGCCGGCTGGCGAATGCGATGCGCGCGCTCGGCGTGAAGAAGGGCGACCGCGTCTGCATCTATCTCCCGATGATCATGGAGGCGGCCGCCGCGATGCTCGCCTGCGCGCGCATCGGCGCCATCCACTCGATCGTGTTCGGCGGCTTCTCGCCCGACAGCCTCGCCTCGCGCATCCAGGATTCCGAATGCGTGCTGCTGCTGACCGCGGACGAGGGCCGCCGCGGCGGGCGCAAGGTGCCGCTCAAGGCCAATGCGGACGAGGCGCTGAAGGACTGCCCCTCGATCCGCGACGTGATCGTCGTCAAGCACACCGGCGGCGCGGTCGCGATGCAGGCGGGGCGCGACCATTGGTGGGAGGAGCTCTGCGCGCAGCAGCCGGCGAGCTGCGAGCCGGAGCCGATGGGGGCGGAGGATCCGCTCTTCATCCTCTACACCTCGGGCTCCACCGGCAAGCCCAAGGGCGTGCTGCACACCACCGGCGGCTATCTGGTGTGGGCGAGCTTCACCCACGAGACGGTGTTCGATTACCGCGACGGCGAGGTGTACTGGTGCACCGCCGATGTCGGCTGGGTCACCGGGCACACCTACATCGTCTACGGCCCGCTCGCCAACGGCGCCATCAGCCTGATGTTCGAGGGCGTGCCGAGCTGGCCGGATTCCTCGCGCTTCTGGCAGGTGGTGGAGAAGCACAAGGTCAACATCTTCTACACCGCGCCGACCGCGATCCGCGCGCTGATGCGCGAGGGCGAGGCGCCGGTGAGCAAGCACGACCGCAGCAGCTTGCGCATCCTCGGCAGCGTCGGCGAGCCGATCAACCCCGAAGCCTGGCTCTGGTACTACCGCGTGGTCGGCGAGGAGCGCTGCCCGATCGTCGACACCTGGTGGCAGACCGAGACCGGCGGCATCCTGATCTCGCCGCTGCCGGGCGCCATCGCGCAGAAGCCGGGCTCCGCGACGCTGCCGCTGCCCGGCGTCGTGCCGGCGCTGGTGGACAACGAGGGCAACCTGCTCGAGGGCGCCACGGAAGGGAACCTGGTGATCGCCGATTCCTGGCCGGGGCAGATGCGCACCGTCTATGGCGACCATGCGCGCTTCGTGCAGACCTACTTCTCGACCTTCAAGGGCTACTACTTCACCGGCGACGGCGCGCGGCGCGACGCCGACGGCTATTACTGGATCACCGGCCGCGTGGACGACGTGATCAACGTCGCCGGCCACCGCATGGGCACGGCGGAGATCGAGAGCGCCCTCGTCGCGCATGAGAAGGTCGCCGAGGCCGCGGTCGTCGGCATGCCGCACGAGATCAAGGGCCAGGGCATCTACGCCTACGTCACCCTGAAGGTCGGCGTCGAGCCGACCGAGGCGCTGCGCAAGGAACTGGTGGCCTGGGTGCGGAAGGAGATCGGCCCGATCGCCTCGCCGGACGCGATCCAGTGGGCGCCCGGCCTGCCGAAGACGCGCTCGGGCAAGATCATGCGGCGGATCCTGCGCAAGATCGCGGCGAACGAGACCGACAGCCTGGGCGATACGTCCACGCTGGCAGATCCGGGGGTGGTGCAGGAGCTGGTGCAGAACCGAGTCGCTTAGCCCCCGGCGTTGGACATTGGGGGCGGAGTGAACTCCGCCCCCAAACCCCCACCTCCTTTTTTTGGCTTATTGGCACTGAGCGGCTCCCGCACTCTCAGGTGCCGCAGCGTTGTCGGGCTCAAAACGGCGCTCGCCACGCTTCCCCGTAGCCAAAAAAAGGAGGTGGGGGGTCTGGGGGGGTCGCGGCACTGCCGCGACGTGAACTCCGCCCCCCAGCCTTCTCATATATCACAGCGAGATATCGAGCGCCTCGATCGCTTCCGCCGGCCGCAACCGGGTCCACTCCGCTTCGAAGGCCTGCATCCAGGCGGCCTCCTCCTCACGGCCGCGGCCGACATGATCGCGCGAGACCTGCGAGCCGGACTGGGAGTCCCGCTTCATAATCTCGTTGATCGCCGCTTCCGTGCCGTCCTTCAAGGGACGGTCGGCGATGCGACTCAGGACCAGCTTGGGATTCGCCAGAATTTCTTCGTAGTGGACGATCGTGAATCGCACGTTCTGGGCGCGCACCGCAGCGAACATGCGCAGAGTCAGCCGCAGACGGGCGACTGCCTGCACGGGCGTCAATCGGAAGACCCTGAATACCGATCGCGCCCAGCTCAGCCGATCGCGCAGCATGAGAACGTATCTGGCGTTCGGAAAAGCGCCGAGAATATCGGGAACCAATCCGTTCACGTTGGATCGGAGCTTGATGGCCAGATCGCCGCCGGCATTCCCTTCGACCGGAAGGTGGAAGAAGGGCGAGACCGAGTGCCAGACCAGCCGATGGAGCCCGGCAATCCCGATCTCGCTCAGTTGCGCGGCTCGTGCCGCCGCCAATTGGGTCAGGGTATCCGGCTCTGATATGGCGTGCGAAGTGACGCAGCCCAGCAAGGCATTGAACAAGGTCGATCCGGTTCTCCCCGGCGAGAGCACGAAGATCGGGGAGGCGGCCGGATCATGCGCGCCGAACAGGGAATCCAGGTGCGGCATCGCGATCGCCGCCGCCACCTTGGCGTGCTTCCTCTGCGCGCCATAGAGGAACGGCTCGCGCAGTATGGCGGCCACCTCGGGGTGTATCGTGAGAAGCAAACGTCGACCTTCGAAATTCCAGCAATACGGCAGCGCGTGCCCGACCGGGATCCAGGAGGTCTTCCGCGGCCTGCCCCGATCGAAATCCTCGGGCGCCGCGCAGCGCGTCTTGTCCGGGGTGATCCTGCTGCGGACCGGGAAGACCGAACCGATGATCGGGCGGCCGGATTGCATCCCGTACCGCGCATCGAAGGTCTTGCCGGCCTCGGGCCGGGCCGGCGCCTCGGCGGTCTCGGAAGGACCATCCCCGGTCGCCGCGACCAGCTCGAGAAAGGACCGCGCGGATTCTCCCGCCTCGGCCTCGGCCTCGGCCTGGCGGCCGGCCCGGCCAGGCATGTCCCCAGTCTCCATGAGCGGTGTCGCCTTGTCCGGCGTCCCCGCTTCGTCCGCGGCAGACGTCATTGAACGAGCGCGTCAGCCTTGCCGCCGCCCTGCCCCGCCGCTGCCGCGGCCCTCGCATCCCGCTTGATCCTGTCGGGGGAACGGACGCTCGTGATGCCCGACCTCGCGCAGATCAGAAACCGCGATGCCCTGTACGCCTTGAGCACCTCCCATTGCGGCTTGTCGGAATCCGGCCGAAGCGCGCGCTTCTCCGTCATCCACGTTCCTGATCCGGCAGCCGCGACATCCGCCTGCTTCAGGCTGTAGCGCAGCAAGCGCCAGTCCACATGGCCGTTGAAGCCGTCCCGAGTGACCGCCTTCAACAGCTTCGCCGCCCCCTGCTTCGAGAGCAGATACCCGTCGCCCCCCGGTGCCGCCCTGGTGGAGGGCAAGCCGGCCTTGTGCGGCAGGATGGATGCCACCGAAAGGAACTGCAGCGCGCCGCTCTTGCCCGAAGGGTCCGCCATCCGCTTGTTCACGAAGACAAGCTCGGCATCCTCGGGCAGCACGAGCTCCGGAATCCCTTCGACGACGGACGTCGGGGTCACGTCGTCCTCGACGACCAGCGCCCAGTCCTCGGTGCCGCCGGCCACCGTCTCCCAGGCGCCGACATGGGCGAGAAAGCAGCCGAGGGTGTTCTTCTCCAGGCTGTCATCCCAGATTCGCGCGAGGTAGCGGCATGCCGTATCGGGAACTCCGGACATCACGATGCCGGGGGACCTCCGGAGGTCCAGCCAGGGAAACCGCGCGAAGGCCTCTCGCGTATCGCTCAGGCGCTCCGCATCCCGCTCGAGATTGATGACGTAGACCGGCAGCGGCGTCCGCATGATCCCACCTCGATAGCATGTCCGTCCCCCGGAAGGAGCGTCCGGAGACCAGGCCTTCTCCATGACCTGCGAGCCCGTCCGCGGGGCGATCGGATGCGGCGGACCGTCGCCTATGCCGCGACCGGGCCGGCGCGCCTGGCGAGCCGCTCGCGCGCCGTCGCCACCAGCTTGCCTGCGCCCTCCGAGGGCTCGTGCCGGTTGGCCGCCTCGGCGTGCTGCAAGGCGCGTTCCGGCCGGTTCAGTTTCATCCACGCCGCGGCGAGCAGCTGATGCGCCTTGCCCTTGTCCGGCGCAAAGCTGGTGGCGAGCGCAAGGGCCGCGGCCGCGTTCACGACCTGCCCCGCATCCATCAGCAGCTTGCCGGCATCCACCAGCAATTCCGGCCTCGGCACCATGCCGAGCAGCGCGTTGCCGCTGAAGAGCGAGACCGGCGGCGCCGTCTTGAGCGCGCGGTGCGCGGCGAACAGATGTCGCCACGCCGGCGTGAAGTAGGGATGGCGCTCAAGGACCCGCGTCAGCCGCTCCGCGGCGGCGGCAGGCTTGTTGCCGCGCAGCTCGCGTTGCGCCAACCGCATCATCAGCTCGGGATGCTCGCCCGCCCGCGCGATGGCTGCCGCAAGCCGATCGGTTTCCCCGGCGGGCAGCGGCACGGTGTCGTCGAGCGCCAGGATCAGCCCCTCGAAGGGATGATCCTTGCACCGCCCCTGCAGCATGCGCTCGTAGCCGAAACTCGGCGCGTGGGCGATGACGTAGTCCTCGAAGGCGCCGAGCAGGTCGGCATCGAAATGCGGGCTGTCCTGGACCACGCGGGGCTTGAACGTCGCCGCGCTCTTGCCGCTGCTCACGCGGACGGAGCGGCCTTGCTCGACGACCGCTTCGATGCGGGCGCGATCCGCGGCGCCGGTGGCGGCCCGCGCGATCTGCTCGACCGCGCCGGCCGGATCACGCGACAGATATTCGTAATCGAGATAGACGCCGTTGGGCGCGCGCTCGACCAGCCACTTGTCGTGGAAACGGCGGTAGTACACCGCCTTGCGCGCAAGCCAGAAGGCGTAATGCTCGCGACTGAGACGGTAGTTCAGGCAGATCCGCCCCATTTCGTCCTGCACGTCGAGTTCCCGATCCGATAGCGCCTCGGGAACCGGATGACGGTACTGCAGGATGTAGACGGCGTCCGAAAGGCCCTTGGGGACCTCCATGTCGCGGTCGTGGCTCTTCTGATAGATCAGGGAGAAATCGCCGCGCCGGGTGCAGGGCGTCTCCTTGCAGCAGTCGCCCACCGAGTAGGTCTCGCAGTAGTACAGCTTCTCGGCAAAGTACTTCTTCAGCAGATTCTGAAGGAAGTGATGGCCCGACCGCGGAATGGACGCGCCGACAAGGATCTTCGGAGATGCGGTCATCAGCTCCTCTGGGTCACCGTGAATCCGTGATGCGCGCGAATACCGCCCGGCCCGGGCCGCCTGCTAGCGCAGCAACCTAGTCGCCAGCAATCCCATAGACAAGGATAAGGCGAACGCCCAGGAAACGGTCAGTGCGCCCCTTCGCCGAGCAATTCGCGATACTTCTCGGCGAATTCGGCGCTCCGCAGCAGGGTGTCGCGCAGCGCCGTGCTCGAAGGCAGCCGTTGATGCGCCTCGATCACCGCGTCGCTCTCCGGCTCGCGCCCGAGGATGTAACAGAAGGCCGCGATCACGTCGCCACGCGCCAGCTGCGAGCCTTGCACGCGCAGCTGTGCCGCTTCGATGAGCAGCGGATCGGAGAAATTTTCGAGGATCAGCGTCGCCGCCTGGCGCAGGTCGGTCGCGCGCTCCAGGCAGCGGTCCAGGGTCTGCTTCGCCGCGGGGTGCTGCCCGCGCAGCTGCTGCAGCTTCGCGAGCGAGACATAGGCGCGCGGATGCCCCGGCTCGGCCGCGATCATGTCATGGAGGTCGCGCTCCGCGCCGGCGAGGTCGCCCTTGCCCTGCAGCAGCCCCGCCCGCATGCGGAGCGCGCGGAAATGCGCTCCGGGCATCGCGAGATAGCGGTTGAGCGCGTCGAGCGCGGCGTCCCGCCGCCCCGCCATGGCATGGCGCCGCGCCTCGAAGGCGAGCCGCATATCGGCCTGCGGCGTGCCGCCGGCGAGCTGCGCATGCGGCCGATAGCCGATCCGCTCCGCCGCCTCCGCCACCAGGGCCTGGAATTCCTGCAGGCTCGCTTCGTCGTAATGCTTGCTGCCGCGGATGTCGCGCTCGCGGAAGGGCTTCTTCTGCCCCGGCGCCGTCACCGCCGAGGACACCGACTGCGCGGCCAGCACCTTGGTCTCGTCGAACTGCGCCATCGGCAGGCCGAAGCGCTGGAAGATGTGCCGGTAATACGCCACCGGGTCGGCCAGCAGGTCCTCGTATTTCAGCACCAGTAGGCGGGCGTCCCGGCTCAGGCACCATTTCTCGATGAAGCCCACCGTGTAGGCGGCCTCGAGCCCCAGCCAGAAGCGCATGTAGGAGGGGGTGTGCGGCGGGCCGACCGTCGCGAGGTCGAGCTCGTAATTCGACAGCGCCCGCGCCACCGGCTCGCGCACCTGCACGAGCAGCCCGTCGAAGCGCGGATCCACCGGGTCCGCCAGGTCGTGGTCGTGCGACTTCTGCATGAAGGCGGTGGCGCCGGAGGCCATGCGCTCGGCCATCCGCGCGCAGGGGATCTGCTTGCAGCAATTGGCGATCGTGTAGAACTCGCAATAGGCGAAGCGCGGCCCGAGCAACCGGCCGAGCACCGCCTCGGCCACATGATGGCCGGCCCGCGGCATGGACACGGAGAACAGCCGCCGCATGGCGGGGGCAGCGGCCGGCGCCGGCGGAGCGGCGTGGATTGGCGCGGAAGCTTCGGTCATTGGACTTTATACGACGGCCCTGCGCCGCTGGATGCGGCCGAATCAGGAGGAACAGGCAAAAGAATAGGTGCCGAGGGGGGGCGTGTCATCATTGCGCCGCACAGAAGGGGCGCGCGGCAGAACCAGGGCGCGGACGGCGCCGGCGCCATGCAAGCGTCGCGCGAGAGAGACGCGGGCGGGAGCGGCCGCGGCGGGCGGACCGCGGGCCGCCGCGCGACCGTTCCGTGCCGCTTGATTCCCCCGCCGGGCGGGACAAGGATCGCCGGCGCATGATCCTCCTCATCGACAACTACGACAGCTTCACCTTCAACCTGTACCACTTCCTGGGCGACCTCGGGGCGGCGGTGGAGGTGCGGCGGAACGACGCGCTCGACCCGCAGGCGGCGCTCGCCCTGAAGCCGGACGCCATCGTGCTCTCGCCGGGCCCTTGCACGCCGAACGAGGCCGGCATCTGCCTGCCGCTGATCGGGCTCGCCGCCGAGGCGCGCATTCCGCTGCTCGGCGTCTGCCTCGGCCACCAGGCGATCGGCCAGGCCTTCGGCGGCGCCGTGGTGCGCGCCGCGGCGCCGGTGCACGGCAAGACCTGGCAGGTGCACCATGCCGGCACGGACATCTTCGCCGGCCTGCCCTCCCCCTTCCGCGCCACCCGCTACCATTCCCTGATCGTGCGGCGCGCGGACATGCCGGCGGAGCTCGCCGCCACCGCCTGGACCGAGGAGGGCGAGGTGATGGGGGTGGCGCACCGCACCCTGCCGATCTGGGGCGTGCAATTCCATCCCGAGAGCATCGCCTCCGCCCATGGCCACGACCTGCTGCGGAATTTCCTGACCCTCGCCGGGGTGCAGCCCTCGCCGGAGGCCGGCGACGCGCTGCACGCCACGGGCCTGCGGCCCGCCGCGACCGCATCGGCCCCCGCCGCGGCCTGACATCCATGTCCCTGAAGCCCGTGCTGGCCCGGCTCGCCAGTGGCGAGCGCCTGGCCGAGAGCGAGGCCGAGCACGCCTTCGGCCTGGTCATGGCGGGCGAGGCGACCCCGGCGCAGATCGCCGGCATGCTGATGGCGATGCGGGTGCGCGGCGAGACGGTGGCCGAGATGACCGGCGCGGTGCGCGCCATGCGCGCGCGCATGACCGCGATCGAGGCACCGCCGGGCGCCATCGACATCGTCGGCACCGGCGGCGACGCGGCGGGCACGCTCAACATCTCCACCGCCAGCGCCTTCGTCGCCGCCGGCTGCGGCGTGAAGGTGGCGAAGCACGGCAACCGCGCACTCTCCTCGCGCTCGGGGGCGGCGGATGCGATCGCCGCCCTCGGCATCAACCTCGATCTCCCGATCGAGCGGCTCGCCGCGGTGCTCGAGGAAGTCGGCATGGTGTTCCTGATGGCGCCGCGGCATCACGCCGCGCTCCGCCACGCCGCCGGCCCGCGGGTGGAGCTCGGCACGCGGACGATCTTCAACCTGCTCGGGCCGCTCGCCAACCCGGCGCGGGTGACACGGCAGATGACCGGCGCCTTCGCCCCGTACTGGCTGCGCCCGATGGCCGAGACGCTGGGCCGCCTCGGCACCGAGCATGCCTGGGTGGTGCATGGCGACGGGCTCGACGAGCTGACCCTCGCCGGCGCGAGCCAGGTGGTGGAGATCAGGGACGGGGCGATCCGTGAATTCTCGGTGTCGCCCGAGGATGCCGGCCTGCCGCGCGCCCCGGCCGAGGCGCTAAAGGGCGGTGACCCGGCGGACAACGCCGCCGCGCTGGAGGCCCTGCTGCAAGGGGAGCGCGGCCCCTATCGCGACGTCGTGTTGTTGAATGCGGCAGCGGCATTGCTGGTCGCCGGCCGCGTCGCCAACCTGCGCGCCGGCGCCGCGTTGGCGGCAGAGGCCATAGACGGCGGGGCCGCCCTTGGCGTACTGGCGCGGCTTCGCTCCGCCTGTGCTCCGGAGGTCCCCGCCCCATGAGGGCCACACCATGAACGCCCCCCAGGTGATCGCCCGCCCGGCCGAGCCGGCTTCCTTCTCCGACATCCTCGCCCGCATCCTGACGGACAAGGCCGCCGAGGTGGCCGCCCGCGCCGCCGAGACGCCGCTCGCCGAGATGGAGCGCCGCGCCGCCGCCGCCGGGCCGGTGCGCGACTTCACGGGCGCGCTCTGCGCCAAGGTCGCCGAGGGCAAGGTCGGGCTGATCGCCGAGATCAAGCGCGCCTCCCCCTCGGGCGGGCTGATCCGCGATCCCTTCGAGCCGGCCGCGCTGGCCCGCGCCTATTGCGAGGGCGGCGCCGCCTGCCTCTCGGTGCTGACCGACGCGCCGCATTTCCAGGGCGATCCCGCCCATGTCCGGGCGGCGCGCGCGGCCTGCCCGCTGCCGGTCCTGCGCAAGGACTTCATCATCGACCCGTATCAGGTGTTCGAATCGCGGGCGATGGGGGCGGACTGCATCCTGCTGATCATGGCGGCCCTGTCCGACACGCAGGCCTCCGAGCTCGAGAAGATCGCCCGCTCCCTCGACATGGCGGTCCTCGCCGAGGTGCATGACCGGCGCGAGCTCGACCGCGCCCTTGGGCTGGAGACCAGGCTGGTCGGGGTCAACAACCGCGACCTCCGCACCCTCGAGACCGATATCGGCATCACCGAGGCGCTGGCGCCGCTGGTGCCGGCGGATCGCATCCCGGTGGCCGAGAGCGGCATCCGCACGCAGGAGGATGTGCGCCGCATGGCGCTCGCCGGCGCGCGCTGCATCCTGGTGGGCGAGCACCTGATGCGCCAGCCGGATGTCGAGGCGGCGGCGCGGGTGCTGGTCGAGGCGCTCTGAGCGCCATGGGCGGCGGGCTCACCCATTTCGACGAGGCCGGCCGCGCCGCCATGGTGGATGTCTCCGGCAAGGACGAGACGGCGCGCACCGCGGTGGCGCGCGGGCGCATCCACATGCTGCCCGAGACGCTGGCACGCATCCGCGAGGGCCAGATGGGCAAGGGCGACGTGCTCGGCGTCGCGCGCCTCGCCGGCATCATGGCGGCCAAGCGCACCGGCGAGCTGATCCCGCTCTGCCATCCGCTGATGCTGTCGAAGGTCGCGGTGGAGCTCACCCCGGTGGAGCCCGATTGCGTGGAGATCGAGGCCACCGTGAAGGTCACCGGCCGCACCGGGGTGGAGATGGAGGCGCTGACCGCGGTGAGCATCGCCGCGCTCACCGTCTACGACATGTGCAAGGCGGTGGATCGCGCCATGCGCATTGACGCCATCCGCCTCGTGCACAAGTCGGGGGGCAAGTCCGGGCTGTACGAGGGCGCCTGAATGCTGTCGGTCGAGGAAGCGCGCGCCAGGATTCTCGCCGCACTGTCGCCTACCCCAGCGGAAACCGTCGCCCTGCCGGAGGCCGCGGGGCGCGTCGCGGCGCGGCCGGTGATCTCGCGCGTGACCCAGCCGCCGGCCGATGTCTCGGCCATGGACGGCTACGCGGTGCGCGCCGGCGACGCGGTGGCGGGCGCGCGGCTCGCCGTGGTCGGCAGCGCGCCGGCGGGGCATCCGTTCGAAGGCGGCGTGGGGCCGGGCCAGGCGGTGCGCATCTTCACCGGCGGCCTGGTGCCGGAAGGTGCCGACGCGATCCTGCTGCAGGAAGACGCCGAAGCCGCGGCAGGCAGCGTCACCGTCACGGAGACCGTGCGCGCCGGACGCTGGATCCGCCGCCGCGGCCTCGATTTCGCCGAAGGCGAGGCGGTGGTCGCCGCGGGACGGCGCCTGACCGCGCGCGATATCGGCCTCGCCGCCGCCGCCAACAACGCCTGGGTCGCCGTGCATCGCAGGCCGCGGCTCGGCATCCTCGCCACCGGCGACGAGATCGCGCTGCCCGGCGACCCCATCCCGCCCGGCGGCATCGTCTCCTCCAACGCCCATGCGCTGGCCGCCCTGGTGCGCGCCGCCGGCGGCGAGCCGGTGGTGCTGCCGATCGCGCCCGACGATTCCCGCGCCATCGCCGAGGCCGCGCGCGCCGCCCGCGCCTGCGACATGCTGGTGACCACCGGCGGCGCCAGCGTGGGCGAGCACGACCTGGTGCAGGCCGCACTCGGCCCGCAGGGCTTCGCGCTGGATTTCTGGAAGATCGCCATGCGGCCGGGCAAGCCGCTGATCTGGGGAAGGCTCGGCGAGACGCCGGTGCTCGGCCTGCCCGGCAACCCGGTGAGCGCGCTGGTCTGCGGCGTGGTGTTCCTGGTCCCGGCGCTGGCGCGGCTCTCGGGGCTGGAAGCGACCGAGGTGCCGCGCCGCAACGCCATCGCCGGCGCGCCGCTCGCGGAGAACGACCGCCGCTTCGACCATCTGCGCGCGCGGCTCTCGCTCGGCGAGGACGGCGGCCTGGTCGCCACCGCCTTCGAGATGCAGGACAGCTCCATGCTCGCCACCCTGGCGCGCGCCGATGCGCTGATCCTGCGCCCGCCCCACGCCCCGGCGCTGCCCGCCGGCGCGACGGTGGAGGTAATCGTGCTCGCCGAGCTCGGCATCTGATCCGCTGCCCCGGCGCGGAGCTGGGGGGCGGAGATGAACTCCGCCCCCCAGACCCCCCACCTCCTTTTTTTGATTCCGGGGAAGCGTGGCGAGCGCCGTTCTCAGCCCGATAACGCTGCGGCGACTGAGAGTGCGGGATGGGCCGGGACGTGAACTCCGCCCCCCCGCAACGCCGGGTTGGTTGTTCCGGTCGCGACAGCATGCCAGGATCGGATCGGCAGAGGACCGAACCGCATGGCCAAGGTCAAACAGAGGATCACGTTCGAGGACGCCATCACGCCCCCGGACACCTATGAGCTCCTCGGGCAGTATGACGGCTTCTTCTGGAACCACTTCGCCGCCATCGACTCGACCGACCCGGCCCATGGCGACTTCACCGCCGGCTCGGGCACGGTGGCGGTGCGCCAGACCTCGCCCTCCCAGCTCTCCTCCTTCTTCTACTCCGCCAATGGCGCGCAGGAGAATTTCGCCTTCCGCAAGCTCAGCGTGATCGACATCGACGACAACGACACGGGCGAGAGCATCTGGATCCGCGGCTATCGGGACAATGTGCTGGTGGCCGAGCAGTTCGTCTTCCTCGACGGCAGCGGGCCGGTGACCTACGCACTGAACGACGGCTTCAGGAAGGTCGACCTGGTCACCTTCGTCGGCAACACCAGCAGCTGGGCGATGGACGACCTGGTGATGCGGGTGCCGGCGCCGCCGGCCGAGACATTGCTGGGCTGAGCCGCCCGCCGGCCCGGAGCTGCGGTCAGGCCGGCATCGCGATGCCCGCGCGCGCCGCGTCGCATTCGGCGCAGCCTTCCTCCGGCGCATGCAGGAAGATCAGCGGATCGCGCGCGAGCCGCGCGCTTGCGGCCGCGACCACGTCGCGCGCACGCATCAGCCTGGCATGCGCATGGCCGACGACGCCCTCCGCCTGGCTCCGCGGGCGCAGCCAATCATCCATCAGCGCGAAGCGCGCGCAGCAATGGTCGTTCTCGCGAAAGGCGACGCGCTCCGGCCGTCCCTCGCGCAAAACCGTGCAGTGATGCTCGACGCCATAGGGCACGCCGGCCAGGAATTCGGCGAGATGGATCGTCGTGTTGGCGTCATGCCCGACGCCGAGCAGCAGCACCTGCCCATCCAGCTCATGCACGCGCCCCACCGGGCTCGCCGGAATCGCGGGCGGCAGCGGCAGCGGATCGGCGAGGATGCGCGCGGCCTGCGGCCCGATCGCCGCGAAGGCCTCCGGGTGATCGCATCGCATCACGCCGGGCTGGCGCCAGAACAGATCCGCCACGACGCCAAGATCGGCCGCAGCCGGCGTGCACGCCGGATCGAACACCGCATCGGCATCGCCGGTCCAGGACGGCATGACCAGCGTCCCTTCCGGCCCAAGCGCCTCCCGCAGCGCCGCGATCAGGCCGAGCGGCCCACCCTCCACCGGCCGCACCGCGCGGAAGCCGCAATGCACGAGCAGCACGCCGCTCGGCGCAACGCCGAGCGCACGCAACTGCGCCACCAGCGCTGCGCGCGTCAGCGTGTCACGCAGCATGCGTCTCTGCACTCAGCCGATGGACATCGGGGGCGGAGAGAACTCCGCCCCCGAACCCCCACCTCCTTTTTTTGGTGATTCTGGGACGCCTTGAGAGCGCCGTTCTCAGCCCGACAACGACGCGGCTTTGAAGAGTGCGGAAGCCACCCGCGCCAAGTATCCAAAAAAAGGAAGTGGGGGGTTTGGGGGGCGGAGTTCACTCCGCCCCCCGGCTCTTCTTCGCGCGCGCCCCGTCACCCTGCATCCTGCCCCAGATCCTCGTACAGCGTTCGCGCCTCCGTTGCCGGCCCGCGGCGCGGCGCAAGCGCCAGCACGCGCCACACCTTCACCACGCCGCGCTCCGCGCTGCCGAGTGCGAAGGTCAGCACGTCGCCGGGGCGCAGCCGCGCATGCGCCTTGTCGGTCGGCTGGCGGTTGATGCGCACCGAGCCCACGGCGACGAGCCGCGCGCAGTCGCTGCGGGTCTTCGCCACGCGCGCGCACCACAGCCACTTGTCCAGTCGTTGCCAGTCGCGGTCCTCGGTTCCGCTCACGCGGCGCCGCGCCTCGTGCTCATCCCTTCCGCAGCTTCAGCTGCGCGAGCACCGCGAAGGGCGAGTCCGGCTTGGGCATCGGCGGCAGCGCGACGCGTTCCTCGCGCGGCCGGCGCGGGCCGCGCGGCGCGTCGTGGCCGCCTTGCGGCTTGCCGGGCCCCGGCCCCTTGCCGTGCTGGCGCGGCGGGCGCTCGCGCTCCGGCCGCGGCGGCGGCGCCTCGGCGGGCGCGCCTTCTGCCGCCACCGCCTCCTCGGCGGGCTGTGGCGCAGCCTGCGCCGGCGCCTCGGGCCGCCGCTCCGGGCGGCGTTCGGGGCGGCGCTCGCCGCGTTGCGGGTGGCGCTGCTCGCGCCGTCCCTGCCCGAAGCGCGGCGGCCGCAGCTGCGCGATGCGGGCCGGCGCCGGCGGGCCGAAGGCGGTCTCGCTCGGCGTCTCCGCCGGGAACAGGCGGAACCCGAGCGCCTCCAGCACCGGCGGCAGCGTGTCGCCCTTCACGCCGAGGCGGCTCGCGAGGTCGCCCGGCATCAGCGCCGGCGCGCGCCGCGTGGCGTAGCCGAGCTCGCCCGCCACGCGCTCGGCGACGTCGAGCCGCACCAGCACGGGTCCTGCCGGCAGCCAGCCCATGGTTTCCGCGAAGCCGCGCGGCCATTCCGCCGGCGGCGGGATGGCGATGAGGCCCGGGTTCGGCAGCGACGGCGCCTCGATGCCGCGCAGCAGCGCCCAGAGCTCTGCGCGCAGCGCCATGGCGCGCGGCTTCAGCGCCTCCGGCAGGTAGAGCGCGAAGCGGCCGGCGCGGATGCCGATCGCCTTCAGCTTGGCGCGCACTTCCGGCGTGATGGCGCCGTCGGTCGCGCCCATCGCGAGCCCGAGCTCCTCGCGCAGGCGGAAGGCCGGGCCGCGCAGGCTGCCATCCTCGGCCGCCTTGGCCTCGGCGCGGGCGAGCGCGCCGAGCTCGCGGCCGATCAGCCCCTCGATCCAGGTGGCGAGGCGCGCGCGGATGCGCTCGCGCTGCGGGCCGTCGAGGAATTCCGAAGGCAGCACCTCGATCTGCGGCTTCGAGGGTTCCGGCCCGGGCTTGAGGCGCGCGACCTCGGCCGGCTCGCCGAAGCCGGCGGGGACGTTCGCCGCGGGGTGATAGGTCCAGATCACGCGATGGCTCGGGCCGAGGCTGAAGGCGCCGTCCTGCGCTGCCTCGAGCGCCGAGACGCGGCGGGGAATCTCGTTCTGCAGCGCGCGGCGCGCGGCGCGCAGCACCACGCGGCGCTCCTCCTCCTCCACCGCCGCGGAATCCGGCTCGAACTGGAAGCCCTTCACATGGCCGACGGGGTGGCCTTCCACCACCACCTCGCCGCGGCGGGTGACGGCGGAGAGCAGCTCCTCCTCGCCCTCGTCCATGCGGCGGATGAGATGCGCGGCGCGGCGGTCCACGAAGCGCGCGGTGAGGCTCTCGTGCAGCGCGTCGGAGACCGCGTCCTCAGCCTTGCGCGCCTCCGCCTGCCAATGGGCGGCGTCCTGCACCCAGTCCGCGCGCGCGGCGATGTAGGCCCAGACGCGGATCGCCGCGAGGCGGGCCATCAGCGTGTCGAGATCGCCCTCGGTGCGGCCGAGCTGGGCGATCGATTCCGCCACCCAGTCGCGCGGCAGCGCGCCTTCCCTGGCGAGATGCGCGAAGATGCGCGCGCAGAGCTTGGTGTGGCTGTCATCCGCGAGCTTGCGGAAGTCCGGCACCGAGCAGGCATCCCACAGCAGCCGCACGCGTGCGCGCGTGTCCGCGAGGTCGCGGATCTCGCCCTCGCGCGCCAGCGCGGCGAGGGTGATGTGGTCGACCGCGTCATGCCCTTTGGCGAGGCCCGGCTGTGGCGGCGATGCGGCGAGGCTGTCGAGCAGCGCATCCACCGAGGAGAAGTCGAGGTCCGAGTTCCGCCAGGCCAGCGTCTGCAACGCCTCGAAGCTGTGCGTCTCGACCTTCTCCACCACGTCTTCCGCGAGCGGCGGGCATTCCGCGGTGACGCCGAAGGTGCCGTCGCGCATGCCGCGCCCCGCGCGCCCGGCGATCTGCGCCACCTCCTGCGGGGTCAGGCTGCGCGCGGCGTGGCCGTCGAATTTCTGCAAGCTGGCGAAGGCGACATGGTCGACATCCATGTTGAGGCCCATGCCGATCGCATCCGTCGCGACCAGGAAATCGACCTCGCGGTTCTGGTACAGCGCGACCTGCGCGTTGCGCGTGCGCGGGCTCAGCCGCCCCATCACCACCGCGCAGCCGCCGCGGCGGCGCCGGATCGCTTCCGCGATGGCATAGACCTCCGCCGCGCTGAAGGCGACCACCGCCGAGCGCGCCGGCAGCCGCGTGAGCTTGGCCGGCCCTGCATAGGTGAGCTGGGAGAGCCGCGGGCGCGTCTCCACCTCGGCGCGCGGCACCAGGCGCTGCAGCAGCGGGCGGATCGTCTCGGCGCCCAGGAACATGGTCTCCACCATGCCGCGCGCATGCAGCAGCCGGTCGGTGAAGACATGCCCGCGATCGGGATCGGCGCAGAGCTGGATCTCGTCCACCGCGAGGAATTCGACGGCGCGGTCGAGCGGCATCGCCTCCACCGTGCAGGCGAACCATTTCGCCTCCGGCGGGACGATCTTCTCCTCGCCGGTGATCAGCGCGACGAGGCGCTCGCCCTTCGCGGCGACCATGCGGTCGTAATTCTCGCGCGCGAGCAGGCGCAGCGGGAATCCGATGATTCCCGAGGCATGCCCGAGCAGACGCTCGATGGCGAGATGCGTCTTGCCGGTGTTGGTCGGGCCGAGGACGGCACGGACCCTGGGTTCGAACATGGATCGTGGGATGTCTGGCGTGTCGGCGGGCCTGGGTGGCACGGGGCGGCGCGCTTGGCAATGGCGGGCGCGACGGCCACGGGATTTTGCCTGCGCAACAGGGCTGGGGCAGGCTCCGCGGCGTGACATCGGCCGCCCGCTTCGCCCTGCTGTTCGCCGCGCAATTCGCGGCGATCGGCGTGATGCTGCCCTTCCTGCCGCCGCTGCTGCGCGCCGGCGGGCTGGGTGCCGCGGAAGTCGCGACCGTGCTTGCCGCGGCGGCCGCGGTGCGGCTGGTGGCGGGGCCGGCGGGCGGGGCGCTCGCCGACCGGCTCGGCGATGCGCGGCGCTTCATGGCGGGCTGCGCGGCGCTCGCCGCGCTGATCGCCTGCGGCTTCGGCCTGGCGGGCGGGTTCGTCGCGCTGCTGCTGCTCGCCATGCTGCTGGCGGTGGCGATGGCGCCGGTGATCCCGCTCGGCGATGCGATGGCGCTGGCCGCCTCCCGCCGCGGGGCGGGTTTCGACTATCCGCGGGTGCGCGCCGCGGGCTCGGCGGCTTTCGTCGCTGCCTCAGCGGGGGCGGGCTGGGCGACCGGCCTCTTGGGGCCGCAGGCGGCGGCCTGGCTGCTCGGCGCCGCGCTAGCCGCGACCGCGCTCGCGGGCATGGCGCTGCCGCCAACCGGGCTGGCGCCGAGACGGCGCGGCGGCGGCTTCGCCGCCCTGCTCGCCCTGCCGGATTTCCGCCGCCTGGTCCTGGTCGCCGCGCTGATCCAGGCCAGCCACGCGATGTATTACGGCTTCGGGGCGATCGCCTGGAGCGATGCCGGCCTCGCGCCCGCGGTCATCGGCCTGCTCTTCGCTGAGGGCGTGGTGGCGGAGGTGGCGCTGTTCCTCGCCGGCCAGCGCCTCGGCGACCGGCTCGGCGCCGCCGGGCTCGCGCTGCTGGCTGCATGCGCCGGCGCCCTGCGCTGGGCGATCCTGGCGCACACCGCCTGGCTGCCGGCGCTGATTTTCGCCCAGCTCGGCCATGCCGCTACCTTCGGCGCGCTGCACCTCGCGGGCATGCGCGTGCTGGCGCGCATCGTACCGGCGCGCCATGCGGGAAGCGCGCAGACCCTCTACGCCGCGCTCGGCAGCGGACTGCCGGTCATGGTGGCGACACTGGCCTGCGGGCCGCTCTACGCGCGGTTCGGCGCGCAGGCCTATCTCGCCATGGCGGCGCTGGCGGCACTTGCACTGCCCTTCGCCCTGACGCTTCGCCGCAGCGGCGCGTGACGAAGACTGGGGGGCGGAGTTCACGTCGCGGCAGCGCCGCGACCCCCCCAGACCCTCCGCCTCCTTTTTTTGGCTAGAGCGGTTTCGCCGGACCTGGAATCAGGAGAAGAAAGAGTGGGGGCGGAGAGAACTCCGCCCCCACACCCCCACCTCCTTTTTTTGACTCTTGGCGCTGGCTCCTCCCGCACTTTCAGGCGCCGCAGCGTTGTCGGGTTGAGAACGGAGCTATCCACGTTTCCCCGTAGCCAAAAAAAGGAGGTGGGGGGTCTGGGGGGCGGAGTTCACTCCGCCCCCCAGCCTTCTTCGAACGCGTACACCGCCGATGAAAACGCTCTACTTGGCGCTGGTGGCTTCCGTCGGCGCGGGCGACGCAGCGCTGTCGGGTTGGGAACGGGGCGCGGCGCGCGTCACGCCCGCCGGGCCGGCACGAAGCCGAGCCGCGCGGAGATCTGCTCCGCATGCGCCATCACCAGCGGCGCCAAGGCCGGCACGCGCTCGGGCGTCAGCCGCCTTGCCGGCCCGCTCGCGCTCACCGCGGCGAAGACGCGGCCCGCGGCGTTGCGGATCGGCGCCGCCACGCAGCGCACATCGGGCTCGTGCTCGCAATCGTCCACCGCGTAGCCGCGCGCGCGGATCCCGGCGAGTTCCTCGCGCAGCGCCGCAGGGTCGGTGATCGTGTTCGCCGTGTAGCGCGTGAGGCCGGCGCGCAGCACGCGCTCGATCGCCGCCTCCGGCTGGAAGGCGAGGGCGGCCTTGCCCACGCCGGTGCTGTGGCAGGGCGAGGCCTCCATGCGCGTCACCGTGTTGTTCGGCCGCCCGCCGCCATGCTCGGCGCGCTCCACGAACACCATCTGCATGCCGTTGAAGGCGCAGAGATGGACGCTTTCCCCGGAAAGCCGCGCCAGCGTGTCCACGAAGGGCGGTGCCTCGCGATAGAGGGGGAGGTTGGCGATCGCGGTGTTGCCCAGCTCGAAGAGCTTGATGCCCAGCCGGTAGCGCTCCCGGCTCGCCTCCTGCTCGAGGAAGCCGACGGCGCGCAGGCTGTCGATGATGCGATGCACGGTCGGCCGCGGCAGGCCGGTGCGGCGGGCGATCTCGGCCGCCGAGAGCTCGCGGTCCACGGCCGAGAAGCACTCGAGGACGTCGAGCATCTTGAACAGGGACTTGATGCTCTGGCGCCCTTCCTCGCCGGGCAGGGCGATCGGCAGCTTGTCGTCGGGCATGGCGGATGGCCTAGGGCGCCCATGGGCCGGGGCGCAAGGCGAAAAGCGCGGCGCCTGCCGGCGATGCCGCTATGAGAGATTGGGGGGCGGAGTTCTCTCCGCCCCCCAGTCTTTTTCCTAGGCACCGCAGGCGGCGCGGACTGCTTCGCGGAAGGCAAGGCGCTCCGCCCGGCGGTCCACGCCGTAGGCCGCATCGAAGGGCGGCTGCGGCCAGCAGGACAGGGTGACGATGACGAGCCGCGCGGCGCGGTGGATGTAGAGGGACTGGCCGGCGAAGCCGACCGCCACCATCGCGCCGTCGGGATCGAGCCACCAGCTGTAGCCGTAGCCGGTGGCGCCGTAGGAGTTCTGGCTGGGGTCGAGTGCGAAGGCGGGGCGGCCGGCTTCGGCGGCCCAGCCGGGGGGCAGGATGCGGGTGTCGCCGATGACCCCGTCGGCGAGGAGGAAGGCGCCGAAGCGCGCGAAGTCGCGCAGCGCGACACCGGCGCGGCTGCCGCCGATCTCCTGCCCGCCTTCGGATTCCAGCGTGTAGTAGGCGTCGAACTCCATGCCGAGCCGCGCCCAGATGCTGCGCGACATGTACGCCGCGAGCGTCATGCCGGTCGCGGCCGACACCAGGCAGCCCAGCACATAGGTATCGCCCGTGTTGTAGTTGAAGCGCGCGCCGGGCGGCGCGATGCGCGCGAGGCCGCGCATGAGCGCGAGCACGCCGCCCGGGACCTTGTCGCCGAGCGACTTGCTGTAGCGGTTCACATGCGAATCGCGGTCCGTGTAGCTCTCGTCCCAGGCGACGCCGGAGGACATGGTGAGCAGGTGGCGGATCGCCACCGCGTCATAGGCGGAGCCGCGCAGTGCCGGCAGATAGGTCGAGACCGCGTCGTCGAGGCTGCGGATCGCGCCCTCCTGCAGCGCCGCGCCGACCAGGGTGGAGGTCATGGACTTGACAGTGGACATGGTGGACCAGCGCGTCTCCTCGGCGAGGCCGAGCGCGTAGCGTTCCAGCACGATGCGGCCCTCGTGCAGGACGAGCAGGCCGGCGACCTGGGTGCGGGCGATGTAGTCCTCCACCCCGAGCGCGCGCCCGCCGATCGCGTAGCGCGGCGCGATCTCCGCGCCATAGGGCAGCGGCAGCACCTGGGCGCCGCGCGCAATCGCGCGGGTGGCGAAGAGCCGGTCCACCTGGCGGTAGGCGAGCGGCTGCTCGGTCGGCGAGAGCAGCAGGAAATCCTCGCCGCGGGGCAGGTGGCGGCGCGGTGCGGCAAGCGGCGGCATGGTCCCTTCCATCGGCTGCGGCGCGGGATCGCGGCCGCCCGGACCGCGGCCGCGGTTCCGCCGATGCGCGATCGCCCGTGGCGCCGCATGATGGCGGGCGGGCGGCCGCACATCCAGCCGTGGCGCGCGCCTGGCGCAAGCCGGGGGGTGCCGGTTGCGGGCCGGGCGGCGGGGCCCATAGGATCGGCGCGATGGCGGCGGCGGGCGCCGGCCGCCGATGGGGGGTGGAAGTGCGGCATGCGCGTCCGCCGCGCGCGCCTGGCGAACCGCCCGGTGCGGGGAGCCGGCTGGGGCGCGGCGTCCTCTTCGGCCGTGGTCTCGCCGGGGTGCGCATGACGCCTGGATCGGCACGCGCCCCGCGACGCGGGCGCGCCGCCGCGTGAGGCGCCCCCGCAGAGGCGCCGCGGGCCGGGGAGCGGCGGGCGCAGCGCGGCGCGCGGCCAGGGACCTCCTCGCGGCGCCGGCCGAGGAGGCCGGTTCCGCCTCGCTCGCGCGGCTGGTCGCCGCGAGCCTCGTCTCCGGCGCCGTGGTGGGCGCGCTCGGCGCCGCCTTCCGCGCCTCCCTGGCCGAGGCCGAGCGGCTGCGCGAGGCGATGATCGCCTGGTCCTCCACGCATCCGGGCCTCGGCTGGCTGGCGCCGATGCTCGCCGTCGCGGCCTGCGCGGCGACGGCGCGCTTCCTCGTCATGCGCTTCGCGCCGACCGCGGCGGGCAGCGGCGTGCAGCATGTCGAGGCGATGATGCGGGGCGAGGCGAAGCCGAGCCCGCCGGAGGTCGTGCCGGTGAAATTCCTCGGCGGCGTGCTGGCGCTGGGCTCCGGCCTGGCGCTCGGCCGCGAGGGGCCGACGGTGCAGATGGGCGCCACCGTCGCGCGCATTACCGGCCGGGCGGCGCTGCGCGGCGAGACCGACCGGGCCCTGGTGGATGCTGGCGGCGCCGGCGCCGGCCTCGCCGCCGCCTTCAACGCGCCGATCGGCGGGGCCGTGTTCGTCTGCGAGGAATTGGCGGGCCGCTTCTCCCCGCGCCTGCTGCTGGCGGCGCTTGCCAGCATCGCCGCGGCGGTGGCGGTGATGCGCTGGCTGCTCGGCGACAGCATCGACCTGCCGGCGGCGCAGGACGGGCCCCCGGCCGCCTGGATCATGCCGTTCTTCCTGGCGCTCGGCATCCTGCTCGGGTTGTTCGGGAAGCTCTACAACCTCGCCACCGTCGGCCTGCTGCGATTGACCGATGGCGCGGCGCCGCGCGGATCGCTGTTGCGCGCGGCGGCGATCGGCGCGGGGGTGGGGCTGCTGGTCTGGTTCGCGCCCGCGATGGTCGGCGGCGGCGAGCGGCTCGCCGGCGCGATCCTCCGCGACGCGCTGCCGCTGCGCGAATTGCTGCTGATCTGCCTGGTCCGCTGCGTCATCGGGCCGCTCTGCTACGCCGCGGGCACGCCGGGCGGGCTGTTCGCGCCGCTGCTGCTACTCGGGGCGGCCACCGGGGCGAGTTTCGCCGGCGCGCTGAATCTCGCCGTCCCCGGGCTCGGCCTGCCGATGGTCGCCTTCGCCGTGGTCGGGATGGCCGGGCTGTTCACCGGCTGCGTGCAGGCGCCGCTGACCGCCATCGTGCTTGGGGTGGAGATGACGGGGCGGCACGACCTCGCCCTGGCGATGCTGGTCGGGGCGTTCGGCGCCATGCTGGCGGCGCGGTGGGTGCGCAGCCCGCCGATCTACGAGAGCCTGCGCCAGCGCATGCGCGCGGCGCGCTGACGCAGGGCCGTGCCGGCGGGGCGCCGGAACGCCGGCGCCCCCCCCCGGCGGCTTCGGCTCAGGACACGAAAATATCCGCGGCGCTGATCGCCGGCGCGCCGAGCAGCCTGGCGATGGCATCGCTGCCGCCCGCCGCGCTGCCGTTGCTGTCCCAACTCAGCACCCCGGTCGCGGTGTGGTAGACGAATTGCGGGGCGCTGCCGCTCGGCGCGTCCAGCGAGAAGGCGGCGGGAGCGAGCGGCCCCCACGCGAGCACGCCGCCGAAACCGGCCCTCGAAACCACGATCAGGTCCGCGCCGGAGGCGAAGTCGGTGAGGACGTCCTCGCCCTCGCTCGGGCCGTCGAAACGGAACTGGTCCCGCCCCGCCCCGCTGGTCAGGGTGTCCGCGCCGGGCCCGCCGACCAGGGCATCGGCCTCGCCGCCCCCCTCCAGCCGGTCGTTGCCCTCGTCGCCGAACAGCCGCGCGCCATAGACGGAGCCATAGACGGAGTTGGAGGTGCCGGAATAGGTGACGACGTCGTCCCCCTCGCCGCCATGGATTTCGGCCAGCTCGCCGCCTTGGTTGGCCCGGCCGGCGAGCTCCCCGATGATGGTGTCGTTGCCCGCGCCGCCGCGGGCGTGGCCGTCGCCGGTCCCGAGGTCGATGAAATCGTCGCCGTCGCCGCCTTCGGCGTAGTCCGATCCGGCGCCGCCGAGCAAGCTGTCATCGCCCGCCCCGCCATCGAGGTTGTCGGTGCCGTCATAGCCCAGGAGCGTGTCGGCGCCGTCATTGCCTTTCAAGTAGTCGCCGGCGTGCACGCCCCCGTTGGGCAGGCCGGCGAGCAGGTCGTCGCCGCTGCCGCCGAAGATCTCGAACCGCTCGACCCGCACCACCGCGGTGCCGTCGCTCAAGGTCGCGACGTCGGATTTCGTGAGCGGCACGAAGATGAGCGCCTCGGTGAGGTAGGAGCGGTCGATTATCGCCAGATCGATCCCGCCGCCGCCGCGCAACGAATCGGCGCCGCCGTCGCTGTACAGTCTATCGTCCCCTGCCCCGCCGAACAGCGTGTCGGCGGCGCCGTCGTTGCCGGCGCCGGCCCGGAAGAAGGGGACGTTGTCATCGAGAATGTCGTTACCGGCCCCGCCCTTGAGCTTGTCCGCGCCCGAGCCGCCTTCGAGGACGTCGCCGAAATCGCTGCCCTGCAGGGTATCGTTGCCGGCCTCCCCGAACAGCCCGACACCGTACTGGGGGAAGCGGGCGGTGCCGGTGAAGACGATGAGGTCGTCGCCCTTGCCGCCCCAGCCGCCGCTGCCGGCGGTGGTGTTCATGCCGGTGCTGAGGATGGTGTCGTTGCCGGCATCGCCATGGGCCAGGCCGCCATCGCTGCCGAGGTCGATCAGGTCGTCGCCGCTGCCGCCCTCGATCCGGTCATAGCCGAGCTCGCCGCTCAGCACATCGTTGCCGCCATAGCCGTAGATCGCATCGTCGCCACCCCCGCCGAGGATGGTGTCCGCGCCGATGTCGGTGGTGGGGTCCGCCTGCGGCCCGCCATGCAGGGTATCGGCCTCGCCGGTGCCCGTAATGCTGTCGTTGCCGACGGTGCCGTATTTCGTGGCCATGCTTTCCTCCCGATTGTGTGCATCGTCATGTTTTGGGGCGATGATAGCGTGTGTATGTTACCACAATTGCATCATTCCGGAATGA
>Ga0081539_10001252_pt1 | contig 45062 bp, 30 predicted proteins | sample TabmetS4T2R2_FD_71023 | JGI IMG/M metagenome (GOLD analysis project Ga0081539, IMG submission 71023) | Tabebuia heterophylla rhizosphere microbial communities from the University of Puerto Rico - S4T2R2 | ecosystem: Host-associated > Plants > Roots > Rhizosphere ... | reverse complement strand
CGTCCGCCTCGTCCAGCCCCAACGCCGGATCGAGCGCGTCGTGCAGCGCGACGACGTAAGCGGTGACGAGCTTGCGGCCGAGCGGCACGAGCACGCGCGCGCCGATGCGCGCCTCCGCCCGCAGCGCCAACGGCAGCCGGTACGTGAACGTCTGCGCCACGCGCACGGGCACGGCGACTTCCGCGTACTGCGGCGCAGACTCTTTCGCGCTCTCGGCGTGTGTGCTCATCTAGATCGAGGCCAGCAACTCGCGCACCTGCTTCATGTCCTCCCAGACCTCGCGCTTCTTCGACGGGTCGCGGAGCAGGTAAGCGGGGTTGAAGGTCGGCATCAGTTGCGCGCCGTGGTAGTCGTGGAACTGGCCGCGCATCTGCGAGATCGGTTTCTTGGTGCGGAGCAAGGCGCGGGTGGGCGTGTTGCCGAAGGCGATGACGACGCGCGGCCGGACTGCGGCCAACTCGCGGTGAAGATAAGGCGTGAAGAAGCTGAGCACGTCGGGCGTCATCTCGTCGCCGGTCGAGATCATCTTGACGACGTTGGTCAGGTAACAATCTTTCCGTTGCAGCCCGATAGCGGCGAGGATGCGGTTGAGCATGTCGCCCGCCGGCCCCATGAAGGGGCGGCCCGTGGCGATGTCGGGCGGGCCAGGCGACTCGCCGACGACCGCAACGCGTGCGCCCGGCTCGCCCTCGCCCAAGATCAGCACGCGCTCTTTGAACTGCGGCATGCTCTCGGCGCGTCGCCGCAACTCGTCGTTGATGGCGGCGAGAGTTTCGTTCGACGCCGCGGCCGGCTCGCCGAAGAGTAGTGATTCCTGCTGAGACACGTTTAAGCCGATGTCAGGAACTTTAACCACAAAGACGCGAAGACACAAAGAAGGCACAAAGTCCTCTTCGTGTCTTTGTGGTTGCTCTTCATTGTCGCGATTCTGTCTGGTTCAAGTAGTCGCGCACCTTCTTCATGTCGTCCCACGTCTCGCGCTTCTTCGACGGGTCGCGCAAGAGATAAGCCGGGTGGAAGGTCGGCATGACCTTGATGCCCTTGTAGTCCTGGAACGTGCCGCGCAGCTTCGTGATGCCTTCCTTCGTGTCGAGCAGGTTCTTCATCGCGGTGTTGCCGAGGACGACGATCACGTCGGGGCGGACGATGGCGATTTCGCGCAGCAGAAACGGCTTGCAGACGGCCGCCTCGGCCTGCGTCGGCGTGCGGTTCTGCGACGGGCGACAGCGGTTGACGTTGCCGATGAACACGTCCTCGCGCTTCATGCCGATGGCTTCGATGATCTTGTTCAGGAGTTGCCCGGCGCGGCCGACGAACGGCCTGCCCTGCACGTCCTCGTCCGCGCCCGGCGCTTCGCCAACGAACATCAGGCGTGCCTGGCGGTTGCCCTCGCTGTTGACGACCTGCCTGCGCCCCTCGCAACAGAGCGGGCAGCGCATGCACTGCGGGCCGATGTCGCGCCACACGTCTTCGAGCGTCTCGCCGGGGCGCGGCAGGCTCAACTCGTCCTGCGGCGCGATCTCGCCGAAGAGCGTCTGCATCGGCGCGGGCGGGTGCGCGGCGGGTGTCGGGGCGATGGGTTTACGTTTGGTTGCCATCTCTGCTTGCTCGCTTGCTGAGGCGGCGCTGCCGGTGGGGCGCGGCGGCGCGGCGGTTGACATTGGCGGGGGTGGCTTTGTACGGGCGCGCTCAATCTCCGCGGCGCGGCGCGCTTCCGCTTCGGCGTTGCGCTTGAGCGCGGGCGATTGATGGACGTTTGCCGCGGTTGACGAGGCGAAAGGCGTGCGCTCGGCGGCGGCCGTCTGCGCGGCCGCGCCTGCGCCGCCGGGTGCGGCGACGTGCGAGACGCCAAGCTCGCGCAGGTATTCAAGCTGCGCCGCGACCTCCGCCGTCAGGCTGATCAGTTCTGCGCGTGCCGTCTTGTCGGACATAAATGTGCCGGCCTCAAAGTGGTCAACCTTGATGGCGAAAAATTATAACCACGAAATCACACGAAACAATACGAAACTTGCACAACACGAAACCTGGAAGAACACGAATAGGACATTGCGCCTCGCTTCGTGTCGTTTCGTGTGATTTCGTGGTTTAGCCGTCAACATGCGCCGGCTGCGACTGCCGCAGGCGCGCGATCTCGTCAAGGATGTGCTCGGCCGCGGCGCGCTTCGACATGAGGGGCAGTTCAAGCGGCGTCGCGCGGTCGCGCGCTAATAACGTGACGGCGTTCGTGTCCGCATCGAAGCCCGCGTCGGCGCGCGTGATGTCGTTGGCGACGATGGCGTCGAGCCGCTTGCGTTCAAGCTTCGCCCGCGCGTGTGCGACGACGTGCTCGCTCTCGGCGGCGAAGCCGACGACGAGTAGCCCGTCGCGCCGTGCCGCCGCGACCGAGGCGAGAATATCCGGCGTCGGCTCAAGCGTGAGCGTCAGCGGCGCGTCCGACTTCTTGATCTTCTGCCCGGCGCGCGTCGCCGGCCGGTAATCGGAGACGGCCGCCGCGCCGATGAAGATGGTCGCGCGCGCCAACTCGCCGAGCACAGCCGCGTGCATCTCTGCGGCGGAGAGCGCGCGGACGACGCGCACGCCCGCGGGCAGCGGCACGCTGGTCGCGCCCACGACAAGTGTCACATCAGCACCGCGCGCGCGGGCCGCCTCCGCCAGCGCGAAGCCCATGCGCCCGGACGAGCGATTCGACAGGAAGCGCACCGGATCGATCTCCTCGCGCGTCGCGCCGGCCGTGATCAAGACGTGCTCGCCCATTAAATCCTGTGCCGGCGCGTTCTGTGTCGGCGCGTTCGCCGCGTCAGCCGCTTTATTAATCACGCCGCCCGCGCGCTCGTCGAGCAGCGCCAGTGCCGCCGCGACGATCTTTTCGGGCGCACTCAGGCGACCCGGCCCGATTGTGCCGCAGGCCATCTCGCCCGCGTCGGGTTCGACGACGTGCACGCCGTCGGCGCGCAACCGCGCGAGGTTGCGCGCGGTCGCCGGGTGCTGCCACATGGTCGTGTTCATCGCGGGCGCGACGAGGACGGGCGCGGTGCAGGCGAGGTAAGTGGTCGTCAGAAAATCGTCGGCGATGCCGTGGGCGAACTTGGCGATACAGTTGGCGGTGGCGGGCGCGACGAGGAAGAGTTCGACCGTCTGCGAGAACGTGATGTGCGCAATCGGGTCGGGGTTGTCGGGCGCGTAGTCGTCCACGACGACGTGCGCGCCGGAGAGGGCGCGGAACGTGAGGGGCGCGACGAGGCGCGTCGCGTGCTCGGTCATGCCGACGCGCACCTCGCAGCCCGCGCGTTGCAGCCCGCGCAGGATTTCCGCCGCCTTGTAAGCCGCGATCCCGCCCGTCACGCCGAGCGCCACGCGCCGGCCCGCGTAAGGCAGCGTCGCTCCCCGATCTGCGTTCTCCGACATAAGAAAACTCTAGCGTCTGGTGATGAAAAACTGTAGCACCAAACCGGGCGCGTGCAAAGAAGGGTGTGGGGTTCAGTTAGGCTTGAGTGGGTATGCAAGCGGGAGTTCACCACAGAGGCACAGAGGGCACGGAGGGTTGATTGATCTGCGATCCTCTGTGCTGCCTCTGCGTCCTCTGTGCCTCTGTGGTGCGCCTTAACGGCCCACGCAAGCTAGCTCAACTTTATGATCGCTCATCTCTGACCTCTGCTTTTGTGGTAAACTGTGCGTGCCGCGAAAGGAATGCCCCCGCTACAATGAAGTCGGTTAGCTGCGCCCGCGCTCGTCCGAAGTGCGCGTGCGGGCTTCGGGGGATGGGGAGATGAAGCTGCGCGTTATCTGTCTGGCGTTTTGTCTCTGCGGCGGCGCAGGCGGCGCTGCGGCGCAACGCGCGCACACGTCCGCGCCGGCCGACAGCGAATTCGGCCCCGTCGTCCGCGCCTATCTGGGCTATCTGCGCGCGGAGCAGGAGGTGGTGGACGCGCGCGAAAGCCGGCGCGAGATCACCGCCGCCTACTACCGGCGCAACTCGAACCGCATACGCGTCCTGCGCCAGATGGCCTTGCAGATCGCGCGCACGTCGCACAACGATTACCTGCCCGAACTGGAAGCCGTCGCCGCCGACGAGTTGACCACGCTGTTCGAGACGCCGCCCAGCCCGCGCACGTTCCGCACGGGCGCGATCCTCGACAACACTTTCCGCTACCTCGGCGCGCTGCGCGAGGGCGAAACCTTCTACCTCTTCGCGCGCCTAGACCCTTACGAGCAGGCCGAACTGATGCAGCAGACGGGGACGCAACCCCCGGCCACGCAAGCGCCGAAGCCACAGGCGACCGCCGGGGCGGCCGGCGCGGTGCACGGCCCCGCGTCCTCGCGCCCGCGCAAGGTCGGCCCGCCCTAAGCGCGCCTCGTTCGTATGGGCCGGCGCGTGACATCTTTAGCGTGACGGATCAACCGACACTGTTTGGGCAGCGCACGAGCGGCGGTACGGTCGCGGACGAACAACTCGTGCTCTACGCGCTCGGCGAGTTCCAGGCGCGCGGCAAGGCGCTCGCGGAGCGCGAACTGCCGCTCGACCGCCTACGCGGCGCGCTGCGACGCGCGGCCGAAGCGTTCGGCGTCGAGGAGTTGGACGACGAGGCGGCTGCTGCCGCGTTCGCCGCGCTCGGTGCGCGCGTGGGCCGCGTGCCGCCGTTTGTCGCCAAGCACCCTTACCGCGTCACCGTCCCGTCCGCCGTCGCCGCGCGCGCCCGCGAGTTCTATCAACAACAACAGGACAGGCAAGCGGCAGACGCCGGGTGAGGATGGCTTTAACTGTTGCCTCGCTTTCAGGTTCTGTTAACGTGAAAGGAGAGAGACATAATCACGAAAGCACACGAAACCACACGAAAGGACTTCAAGCCATTTCGTGTGGTTTCGTGTGCTTTCGTGGTTACTGCCTGTCCATCGTAGGTAATCGCCCACGTCGGTCGCACAAATCGTTGCGCCTGCGCGGAGCAATCTGCTAGGATGCGCGGCAACCGAAGCGACAATTTGGACAAGCGGATGGACGTTCTCTGTCGAAGGCCACGGGCCGGATTGGGGCTGTGCTATGAACACGAACGAAAGCCGACGCAGATTTCTGGGGAGCGCCGCCGGTGTCGGCGCGGCCGCGCTCACCTCGCAGTTGCACATTGAGGCGCGCGCGCTCGGACAGCAGGCGCGCGGCGGCGCAGGTACGCTACACGCCGCGCCGCCGCTCTCCGTTTCAAGCGCGAACGGCGTCGCGGCGGTCGCCAAGGCGGTCGAAGTGATGCGGCGCGGCGGCGACACGCTCGACGCGGTGATCCAGGGCGTCAACATCGTCGAGCTTGATCCGAAAGACAACTCGGTCGGCTACGGCGGCTTGCCGAACGAGCGCGGCGACGTGGAGTTAGACTCAAGCGTGATGCACGGGCCGACGCGGCGTGCGGGCGCGGTGGCGGCGCTGCGCGGCTGCAAGACGCCCTCGAAGGTCGCGCGCATGGTGATGGAGCAGACCGACCATATACTGATCGTGGGCACAGGCGCGCGCGAGTTCGCGACCGCGATGGGGTTTGAGAACGAAGACCTGCTCACGCCTGAGTCGCGCATCGCCTGGCTGCGCTGGAAGGAGACGCTGTCGAACGAGGACAAGTGGGGGCCGAGTCCGTACACGCCCGCGCCCGCCTCGCCCGCGGGCGCGCGGCGGCTGGAAGAAGAACGCGCCCGCCCCAGCTTCATCAGCGCCGACACCTACGCGGGCGGCGACCAGGAGAAACGCGACGCCCTGCTCGCCTGGGCCGACGAGGTGGCGCGTAAGCCGCCCACCGGCACGATCAACTGTCTCGCCCTCGACAAGAATTTCGACATCAGCGGCGTGACCACGACGAGCGGGCTGTCTTGGAAAATTCCGGGGCGCGTGGGCGATTCGCCCCTCATCGGCTGCGGCCTCTACGTGGACAACGACACCGGCGCGGCCGGCTCGACGGGGCGCGGCGAGGAGGTCATTTACATTAACGGCGCGCGCACCGTGGTCGAGTACATGCGGCGCGGCGTCGCGCCCGAACAGGCGTGCCTCGACGCCCTGAAGCTCATCGCCGCCCGCTACGGCAACGATCAGGAGAAGCTGAAGGACATAGACGTGAACTTCTACGCCCTGAACAAGCGCGGCGAGTACGCGGGCGCGGCCATCTGGAGCCACACGGTGACGAGCAAGGGCGTGCGCAACCGCCGCCATTTCGCCGTCGCGGAGGGGCAGGGGGCGGGGCGGCTGGTGGAGAGCGCCTACCTGTTCGAGCGGAAAGCCTGACGAAGGGCGAACTCGTGGCCGCGCCGGAGGTTAGCTTTTCCGGTCGCGGGGCGGAAAATACGCCGATTTTCCGCAAATGTTTGTTGACACGAACCGCCTATTCGTGTAAAAAGATTTGGTCAAAGCAAGCCCACAGAGGCTCGCTGACCTGCTTTTTTTAGCAAACTTGCACAGGGCGCGACCGATTTCAGAGGCGGGTTTGGCGAGAGATAAGTTCTTGAATCCGTCTCCGGTCAAGTCAAAGGGGAGACTTGTGGCGCGCTCTCTACAACACTGGTACAGCCTACTGGAGGAGAAAATGATCAGCAGAACTTGGAGCCGGACGGCCATCACGCTCAGCCTGACCGTCGCCATCATGTGCGTGTACTCAATGGTCGCGCTGGCTGCGCCGGGGCAGCAGGGGCCTGCGGGGCAGTTGTCGGTGAACGGTGAGGTCTCCGTCAACGGCACGAACGCAATTTCGGGTGCGACCGTCTTCTCGGATAGCACCATCACGACCGCGCAGAATTCCAGCGCCGTCGTCAGCCTCGGCAAGCTCGGCCGCGTCGAACTGCTGCCGAACTCCAGCGTGAAGCTCAGCTTCAGCGACAACAACGTCAGCGCGATGCTCGACGCGGGGCGCGTCCGGCTGGCGACTTCCACCGGCGTGGCTGCCACCGTGACGACCAAGGATGGCTCGGCCGTGGCCGACAACAATCAGCCGAACGTGTTCACCGTGGACGTTGAGTGCGGCAACACGCAGGTCGCCACACAGACGGGCAAGGTTGAGCTGCGCGCCGCGAACAAGGTGCAGCAGGTCGCGGCCGGTTCGAGCGCCGCGGCCGGTCAGGCTGCGCCCGGCTCGCGCTGCACCCGGCTGACGCGCGAACCCACGTTCGGCGCTTTGAGCGGCGGCGCGCTGGCGGCGCTCCTGCTGGCGGCGGGCGGCGCAATCGCGGCGGCCATCATCGCGGCGTCGCAGGATAACGACATCAACGTCGGCGGCACGGCACCGGTCTTCAGCCCGAGCCGTTAAGGTTGGGTTCGGCATCGGCTTCCGTTGCGCCACTCGTGCGTGCTGCTCGGCGCACGGCCGTTAAAGAGCTTTGCGGGTCACGCGGGGCACGTCCCGTGTGACCCGCAAATTTTTGTCCGCCGATCAGTGTGAGGGGCGCTGGCTGGTTTTCGGGTCATGCACATCGCGGTAGTGGGGACAGGTTACGTCGGTCTGGTGACGGGCACGTGCTTCGCCGAGTTCGGCGTGGACGTAACCTGCGTGGACGTGGACGCCGACAAGATCGAGCGGCTCAAGCGCGGCCAGATTCCGATCTACGAGCCGGGCCTCGCGCAACTCGTCGCCAAGAACACCGAGGCCGGCCGCCTGCACTTCACCACCGACTTGGCGGCGGCCGTCGAGCACGCGCTCGTCATCTTCCTCGCCGTCGGCACGCCGCCTGGCGCGGACGGCGCGGCCGATCTGAGCCAACTGGAAGAGGCGGCGCGGCAAATAGCGCGCACGATGACGGGCTACAAGGTGATCGTCACGAAGTCCACCGTCCCCGTCGGCACGGGCGCGCGCCTGCGTGGGCTGCTCAAGGAGCACCAGCCGAAGGCGGTCAACTTCGCCGTCGTCTCGAACCCGGAATTCCTGCGCGAGGGCGCGGCCATAGACGACTTCATGCGCCCCGACCGCGTCGTCATCGGCAGCAACGACGAAGAGGCGACCGCGATCATGCGCGACCTCTACCGCCCGCTCTACCTGATCGAGACGCCGTTCGTCATCACGTCGGTCGAGGCGGCCGAGCTGATCAAATACGCCGCCAACGCCTTCCTCGCCACCAAGATTTCCTTCATCAACGAGATCGCGAACCTCTGTGACCGCGTCGGCGCGGACGTGCACGACGTGGCGCGCGCCATCGGCATGGACAACCGCATCGGGCGCAAATTCCTCCATCCCGGCCCCGGCTACGGCGGCTCGTGCTTCCCGAAGGACACGCGCGCGCTCGTGCAGATCGCGCGGGCGCACGGCGTCGAGCCGCTGATCGTCAGTGCCGTGATCGAGGTCAACGAGCGACAACATCACCTGATGATCGAAAAGATCGAGCGCCTGCTGGGCGACCCGCGCGGGCGCGAGGTGGCCGTGCTCGGCCTCGCCTTCAAGCCGAACACGGACGACATGCGCGAGGCCGCCTCCGTCGCGATCATCCGCGCGCTCGTCGAGCGCGGGGCGCGCGTGCGCGCCTACGACCCCGTCGCGATGAACGCGGCGCGGCAACTCCTGCCCGACATCACTTACGCAACGGACGAGTACGCGGCCGTCGAGGGCGCGGACATACTCGTCTTCGTCACCGAGTGGAATCAGTTCCGCGCGCTCGACATGGAGCGCATCAAGGGGCTGCTGCGCCAGCCCAAGATCGCCGACCTGCGCAACATCTACGAACCCGACGCCATGCGCGCCCTCGGCTTCGAGTACGTCGGCGTGGGCAGATAAAAGCAGTGACGAGTGACGAGTGACAAGTGACGAGTTGGAGACTTGTCCTTGCTCGTCACTTGTCACTCGTCACTCGTCACTGTTTTCTTATGGCTCTCACAGGTATCGCACTAGTCACGGGCGGGGCGGGGTTCATCGGCTCGCACATCGCGGCAACGCTGGCGGAGCACGGGGCGCGCGTGCGCGTGATTGACGATCTGTCCACCGGACACCGCGAGAACGTCGCAGAGATCGGCGGCGACGTTGATTTCGTCGAGGCGAGCTTGAACGACGAGGCGGCGCTGCGGCGCGCGCTCGCAGGGGTCGAGGTCGTGTTTCACCAAGCGGCGATCCCCAGCGTGCCGCGCTCGGTGGAAGACCCGCGCGAGACGCACGAGGCGTGTGTCAATGCCACGTTCGCGCTGCTGCTGGCGGCGCGCGACGCGGGCGTGCGGCGCGTCGTCTATGCCGCGTCCTCTTCGGCTTACGGCGATCAGCCGGCGCTGCCGAAGGTCGAGACGATGACGCCCGATCCGCTCAGCCCTTATGCGGTCGCCAAACTCGTCGGCGAGTACTACTGCCAGGTCTTCACGCGCGCCTACGGGTTGGAGACCGTCGCCCTGCGCTACTTCAACGTCTTCGGCCCGCGCCAAGACCCAAGCTCGCAATACTCCGGCGTCATCTCGCGCTTCATCAGCGCCCTCATGAGCGGCGAGACGCCCGTCATCTTCGGCGACGGCGAGCAGTCGCGCGACTTCACCTACGTCGCCAACGCGGTCGAGGCGAACCTGCGCGCCGCCGAGACCGTGGCCGGCGTCGGTCAGATCATCAACGTCGCCAACGGCGAGCGCGTCACGCTCAACGAACTGCTTGAGACTTTGAAGCGGCTGACGGGCCGCACGGACGCGCAAGCCGAGTACCAACCGCCACGCGTCGGCGACGTGCGCCACAGCCTCGCCGACATCACGCGCGCCCGCGAGCTATTGGGCTACGAGCCGCGCATCGGGCTTGAGGAAGGCTTGCGGAAGACGATGGAGTGGTGGCGGCAGAGCCGGTTTGCAAAATAGGTGGGCAACTGCAAAACAGTTTATGGTGTACAACTCAGACAAACCTTCAATCTTCTCGGATCGGTCTGCTGTATCCAGTTCTCTAACTCCTGCTTGCTGGTCGAGCATAGTTTAAAGGATGCGCTCGTCGTGTAGCCGTGCCAGCTTCGGTCGTTGACGTGGCTGCACCTGGCCATGTGAATCATTGGTAGCCGATCAGCCTTAAGTGCTTTGTCGGAGTTCACGACGAAACCATCTATGTGCTCATCGATCCACTGGAAGTATTCCTCGTCGTTGCTGGGTATATAAATCACCGTGCCCTCCTGTCCGAATCTCGCAATTTAGCTGGCACATAGCTCCTTTAAGCTGGCGGTGTAAGGCGGCCGCGCCACGCCCTTGTCGGTGATGATGGCGGCGACAAGCTCGTTGGGCGTCACGTCGAAGGCGGGGTTGTGGACGGCGACGCCTTCGGGCGCGAGCCGCTGGTCGCGTATGTGCGTGACCTCGCGCGTGTCGCGCTCCTCGATGGGGATGTGCTCGCCGTCGGGGATGTTTAGATCAATGGTCGAGACGGGCGCGGCGACGTAAAAAGGGATGTCGTGCTGACGGGCCAGCACGGCGACCATGTACGTGCCGATCTTGTTGGCCGTGTCGCCGTTCGCTGCGATGCGATCCGCGCCGACGACCACGGCGTCCACCTTGCCCTGCTTCATCACGTGCCCGGCCATGTTGTCCGTGATGATCGTGACGGGGATGTCGTCTTTGTCCAGTTCCCACGCGGTGAGGCGCGCGCCTTGCAGGAAGGGGCGCGTCTCGTCGGCGATGACGGCGATGCGCTTGCCGGCGTCGCGCGCGCCGCGGATGACGCCGAGCGCCGTGCCGTAGTCGCCCGCGGTGGCGAGCGCGCCCGCGTTGCAGTGCGTCAGCACGGTCGCGCCGTCCGGCAGCAGTTCGCCGCCGAAGCGGCCGAGCGCGCGGTTGGCCTCGATGTCTTCGGCAAAAATAGCCTGCGCCTCGGCGATTATGTGGCGCTTGATCTCTTCGGCGTCGGAGGTTTCGGCCGCGGCGCGGCGGAAGGCAGCGCGCATGCGTTCGATGGCCCAGAACAGGTTGACGGCCGTGGGGCGCGTGCGGCTCATCACGTCGCACATGTAGTCGAAGTCGGTCTGCAAGTCGGCGGCGGTCGTGGCGACGGCCTGTTGCAGCCCGACGGCGATGCCCATCGCGGCCGAGACGCCGATGGCCGGCGCACCGCGCACCACCATCTGCTTGATCGCCTCCGCCACCTCCTCGCACGAGCGAAAGATCAGGTACTTCTCCTCGGTCGGCAGCAGGCGCTGATCGATCATCCGCACGCCCTCGCTCGTCCACTCGACTGTTTTGATCATGAAAGGTTGTCCGTAGTCAGTTGTCCGTCGTCCGTTGTTCTCGTTACGGCAGTGTCCGTTTCATCTTCGGCGCACAACTCGCGCCGGAAGCACGACGGACGACTGACCACGGATAACGGACAGGCACGCGGCATCTTACTTGACGCGCCGACGGGGCAGCAAACAGGCAATCGCGATCTCAAAGCTCAGACCGCGAGCGCGCAAAAAGAGAGACGAGTGACCGCCAGCGGGGGCGCGGCCACTCGCCCTTGAAGCTCTGATTGTCGTCGGCGCGCTAGTCTCTGGCCACGTCGGCCTTGGTCAGGAAGCCGCCGACGAGGAACAGGATGCCGAGCAGTATGTGGACGATGTGATCCATCGTGCCGAGGTGCAGGCCCAGTCCGGCGAGCGCCTCGAACATGCGGTCGGGGCCTGAGCCGAGGAGGAAGCCGGCGACGCCGAGCAGCCCGTACACGATGCCGAAGATGATGTCGAACATCCGCGCCGCGCCCAGCGAGGCCGAGAAGCCGAAGTAGAGCGCGACTGCGCCGGAGATGAGGTGCACCAGGTTGTGCGTCAGGCTCAGGTGCGTGCCGAGGAAGCCGGGCATGATGAAGCCCACCAGCCCGACCAGGATGAACACCACGCCGAGGATTTTCGCAATCGTCTTTGCCATAGCCTTAAGTCGCCTCCTTCTGGAGAGAAAAGGTGGAATGAACTTATACGACCACGCGCGCCCGCAGACAGCCGGTCGCGTCGCCGCCACTTTGAACAGCGCCTGCTTGCTGTGTGTAGCCGGATTCTATAACAAAAATGCGGCGGCACGGCCATAAATTTCGCGTCGCCGCCTGATTTCATCCGCCCGCAGACACGGTGCTATACTCTGCGCAAAACAGACACAGGAGCACAGCATGTCGGGCGAACGAAGAGGGGGGACGCAAACTAAGGGCGGAGGCGGACACGCCAGCCGCGGGGCTTCTGTACGCCTGCGGACACGGCGCTTCATCTACGCGCTGCTGCTCGCGGGGCTGCTGCCCTGCGCGGCGTCCGCCTACACGATCATCATGCGCAACGGCCGGCGCGTCGAAGCGCCCGCCCGTTTCGTCGTCACGCAGACGACGCTGACCTACGAAGCCGCGCGCGGTCTCAACGTCACCCTGCAACTCTCGCAGATCGACATCGCCGCCACCGAGCGCGCCAACGGCGAGCCGCCCGGCAGCCTGCTCAGACGCGCCGCCGCGCACGACACCAACGCGCCCGCGTCATCGCCGCGCGTAGCGCGCACGCTGACCAACCGCGAACTCGAACCCGCGCGCCGCGCCCGGCTTGAGAGCGAGCGCGCCTACGAGCAGCGGCGTAAAGAGTTGGGCCTGCCGTCGCCGGAAGAGGAGCGCCGCAGCGCGGAGGCAGAGGCAGAAACTCTGCACAGGATCGCCAGCCAACACGAAGCGGAGCAGGCGCAGGCCGAAAGCTACTGGCGCGCACGCGCCGCGGCCCTGCGTGCCGAAGCCGCCGCGCTCGACGCGGAGATGGAATACCTGCGCACGCGCCTCGGCGTCGCGCCCGACTATTTCACGCCCGGCTACGGCGCGCTCATCACGACCTTCGGCCCGCACTTCGCGCGCCGCCCATTCCCCTTCGCCGCGCCGCCCGGCAGCGTCAACGTCACGGGCGTCGGCACGAGCACGCAAGCGGGCGGCAGCTTAACCGTCGGCGGCGGCACGACGCGCGGGCACATCTTCTTCAATCAGCAGAGCACGACCGGCACGCTGCGAGGGCACGTCACCGGCACGCCCGGCCTGCTAGCGCCGCCTTTCATCCTGCTCGAAGTGCCGTTTAACTATGCGACCGCCGACACCATCGCGCTCCGCGTGCGCTTCCTTGAACTCGAAGCCGCCCGCGCCGGCCTCGACGCGCGCTGGCAGCAACTCGAAGACGAGGCCCGCCGCGCCGGTGCTCTGCCGGGCTGGCTAAGGGAATAGCTGTTAGCTGTTAGCAATTAGCTGTTAGCTTTCAGCAGCGGCCGCCGGAAAGATTCATGGACGCATCGTCTGAAGTTGCCGGCATTCACATCGGCTTATATGTTCAACTTAACCGCTCAGGACGGACAAGAGAAAGCTAACAGCTAACAGCTAATAGCTAACAGCTTCTTATGAAAAACGGTTGGGAAGCCGTCATCGGCTTAGAGATTCACGCGCAACTGAATACGGAGACGAAGATTTTTTGCGGCTGCTCGACGCGCTTTGGCGACGAGCCGAACGCGAACACGTGTCCGGTCTGTCTGGGGCTGCCGGGCGCGCTGCCCGTCTTGAACTGGCGCGCGGTCGAGTTGGGCGCGCGGGCGGCGCTGGCGCTGGGCCTGCACCTGAACGAGTTGTCGATCTTCGCGCGCAAGAACTATTTCTACCCCGACCTGCCGAAGGGCTATCAGATTTCGCAGTACGACCGGCCGTTCTCGGAGCGCGGCGAGTTAGAGATCATGACCGCGCAGCGCGACGAGGGCGGACACGCGCGCGAGTGGCAGCCGATGACGGTGCGCATTACGCGGCTGCACCTGGAAGAGGACGCGGGCAAGAACGTGCACGAGGGGCTGCCGGAGACGGATCGTTATTCCTACATTGATCTCAACCGCGCGGGCACGCCGCTCGCCGAGATCGTGACCGAGCCGGACTTCCGCACGTCCTGGCAGGCTTACGATTACGTCAACCACGTGCGCCGCGCGCTGCAATGGGTGGGCGCGAGCGAGGCGGACATGGAGAAGGGCAACCTGCGCTGCGAGGCGAACGTCTCTGTGCGGCGCGTGGGCGCGGTGGAGTTTGGCACGAAGGTCGAGTTGAAGAACCTGAACTCGGTGCGCTTCATGCAGAAGGCCATCGAGTTTGAGATCGAGCGGCAGATAAATCTCATCGAGTCGGGCGGGCGCGTCACGCAGGAGACGCGTCTGTGGGACGACCGCGCGCAGGAGACGCGCGTGATGCGCTCGAAGGAGGAGGCGCACGACTATCGCTACTTTCCCGAACCGGACTTGCCGCCGCTCGTGCTCGCGTCCGAGTTCGTCGCGCGCGTGCACGCCGAGATGCCGGAGTTGCCGGAGGCACGGCGCAGGCGCTTCATGGCCGAGTACGGCCTGAGCTACAACGACGCCGCGCAGTTGACGGCGGAGCGGACGCTCGCTGACTACTACGAGCGCGCCGCCCGTGCCGCCGGCAACCCGCGCGGCGCGGCCAACTGGATCAGGACGGAGCTGTCGCGCGAGCTTGAAGCGACGGGGCGCACGGCGGCGGAGAGCACGGTCGCCGCGGAAGAGTTGGGCGCGCTCGTGCGGCTGATTGACGAGGGCAAGATCAGCGGCAAGCAGGGCAAGGACGTGCTGGTCGAGATGTTCAAGTCGGGGAAGACCGCGGCCGTCATCGTCGCGGAGCAGGGCCTCGCGCAGGTCAGCGACACGGCCGAGATCGAGCGGCTGGTGGACGAAGTGCTCGCCGCCAACCCGGCGCAACTCGCGCAGTACCGTGCGGGCAAGACGGGCCTGATGGGCTTCTTCGTCGGGCAGGTAATGAAGGCGTCACAGGGCAAGGCGAACCCGAAGCTCGTGAATGAAGTGTTGCAGGCCAAGCTGGCTGCGTAATTGAATGAGGCGGGAGATCATTTCAACACAGAGACACGGAGGGGGCACAGAGAGCACAGAGAAAGCATTTCAAATCTGAGATCAATTCTCTTCTGTGTCCTCTGTGTCCCCTCTGTGTCTCTGTGTTGAAACCGGCCGCACGCATATCTCAACGCACAGTAATCAAGGGGAGTCATGAACCTTAACGGGAAGACAGCCGTCGTGACGGGCAGCACGAAGGGCATCGGGCGGGCGATTGCCGAGGCGCTGGTGCGCGAGGGCATGAACGTGTGCGTGAGCGCGCGGCATGCGGACGAGGTGGAGCGCGCGGTGGTCGAGTTGGGCAACGCGGGCGAGGGGCGCGTCGCGGGCGCGGTGTGCGACGTGCGCGTGGAGGAGGAAGTGCAGGCGCTGTTTGCGCACGCGGTCGCGGAGTTCGGCGGCGTGGACGTGCTCGTAAACAACGCCGGCATCGGTCTGTTCGGCCGCGTGGACGAGATGTCGTCGGCGGACTTCCGCGCCGTGTTGGAGACAAACCTGTTCGGCGTCTTCTACTGCTGCCGCGCGGCCATTCCCGTGATGAAGGAGCGCGGCGGCGGCTACATCATCAACATCTCGTCGCTCGCGGGCGCGAACCCGCACCCGCAGATGGCGGCCTACAACGCGTCGAAGTTCGCCCTGAACGGCTTCAGCGAGGCGCTGATGCAGGAAGTCCGCCACGATCAGATCAAGGTGAGCTACGTCATGCCCGGCTCGGTCAACACCTATTTCGGCGACGACACGCCGGACGAGTCGCAGGCGTGGCAGTTGCAGCCCGCAGACATCGCCCGCGTCGTCCTCGACCTCCTGCACCACGACGAGCGCAGCCTGCCGAGCCGCGTCGAAATCCGGCCGAGCCGCCCGCCGCAGAAAGGGTGAAGATGCGCCGCACACTCGTGTTCTGTTTAGTTGCCCTGTCTATCATCTGCGCGGCACAGACGCCGTGCAGCGCGGCGCGACTGACAGTTGCCGGCGGCGGGCGACAGGCGGACGACGTGAAGAAGACGGAGCTTGAAGAGGCGGCGCGGTTAGGTCAGGAAGTCGTCAAGCTGTTCGCCGAGCGGAAGTATAGCGACGCGCTCCCGCTCGCCGAACGCTCGCTGGCGCTTAAGGAGAAGCACCTCGGCGCGGACAATCCGGCGCTCAGCACCTCGCTCTACAACCTCGCGGCGCTGTATCAAGCCACAAATAAACCGGACAAAGCCGAGCCGCTGTTCGTCCGCGCCCTGGCGCTCTATGAGAAGGTGCCCGGCGTGGACACGCAGGCGACCGAGAACGCGCTGTCGAGTCTCGGCGTGATGTACTACCGCAGGGGCAAGTACGAGCCGGCCGTGGCCAACCTTGAGCGCGCGGTGGCGCTCAGGGAGAAGCGGCTGGGGGCGGAGCACGCAGAGTTAGCGCCCATGCTCGCCAATCTCGGCGAGGCGTACGTCGCCGTCCGCAAACTCGATCAAGCCGTGCGCACTTTGCAGCGCGCCATAGACATCTGGACGAAGGACGCGCTCGCGCACACGCAGGAGATCGAGCGCGCGCACGACCGCATCGCCTGCCTGTCGGCTTTCGGCGGTCACCTGCCGCCTATCGTGCGCCCCGATCTGCCGGCGGGAAGTGGGCGGGTGATTGACTTCGGCGTAATCAACGGCAAGGCGATCTCGAAGCCGCAGCCCGCTTATCCGTTGGCGGCGAAGCAGGCACGTGCCCAGGGGCCGGTGGTCGTAAAGATTCTGGTTGACGAGCAGGGCAGGGTAGTAAAGGCGGAGAGCATCTGCGGGCATCAACTACTCACGGCCGCCGCCGAGGACGCCGCGCGCGAGGCGCGCTTTACGCCCACGCTGTTCCAGGGGCAGCCGGTCAAGGTGTCGGGCTACATCACCTACAACTTCTTATTGCGTTAAGGGGCGGCCGGCGAAATAAGATGCGAGCGGTTGTGCAGCGCGTGACGCGCGCGGCGGTGCGCGTCGGCGGCGAGACGGTGGGCGAGATCGGCGGCGGACTCGTCGTCCTGCTCGGCGTCGCGCGCGCCGACACAAGGCAGGACGCCGATTACCTGGTCGAGAAGATCGCCGCCCTGCGCGTCTTCGACGACGACGCGGGGCGCATGAACCTATCCGTCGCGGAGACGGGCGGCGCGCTGCTCGTCGTCTCGCAGTTCACGCTGCACGGCGACGTGCGGCGCGGGCGGCGGCCTTCCTGGATTGACGCCGCGCCGCCGGAAGCGGCCGAGCCGCTCTACGCATACTTCGTCGCGCAGGCGCGGCAGCGCGGCCTGCGGGTCGAGACCGGCAGCTTCCGGCGCATGATGGAAGTCGAGCTTGTCAACGACGGCCCCGTGACGATCCTGCTCGACAGTCGGAAGCTATTTTGAAGCGGCCGCGCGCCGGTAATAGTATTCGTAGCGGTAACAGAAACTTTAACCACGAAACCACACGAAACAGCACGAAGAAAGCATGACTTTTGTTTCGTGTCTGTTCGTGTGATTTTGTGGTTAATCTCCTGTGATTAATCTGAATTCAGCAAACGGAGAAATGCAACGGATGAGAGCGATGAATCTGCGTCGGGCGGCGGCGACGCTGTGCTGCCTGCTGCTCGTGTCGGCGGCGGCGTGCAACCAGGACGCGGCCCAGAAGACGACCGATTTCGACGGCAACGACGAGGCGGCCGGCGCGAACGTGAAGAAGAACTTGAAGCCTGAGCCGGACGCGCAGGTCGCGGTGATCGAGACGGACTACGGGCGCATCGTGATCGAGTTGTACCCGAACCTCGCGCCGCAGATGGTCGCGCGCTTCAAGCAGCTTGCCGGCGAAGGCTTCTACAACGGCACGACCTTCCACCGCATAGACCCAGACCTCGGCATCATCCAGGGCGGCGACCCGCTCTCGAAGGACGACAACCCGGCAAACGACGGCACGGGCAGCTCGCCCTACCCGAACCTGCCCGCCGAGTTCAGCGACTTGCCTTACGAGCGCGGCACGGTCGGCGCGGCCCGCGCGCAGGACATCAACTCCGCCAACTGCCAGTTCTTCATCACGCTCCGCCGCCAGCCTCAGTTCGACGAGCACTACACCATCTTCGGGCGCGTCGTCGAGGGCCTCAACAACGCCGACATCATCAGCCACGCCCCCGTCCGCGAAGGCACGGATCGCCCCGACGACAAGATCACGATCAAGAGCATCACGCTGCAAAATAAGTGACGAGTGACAAGTGACGAGTGACGAGTTAAGAACTTTTTCTTACTCGTCACTCGTCACTTGTCACTCGTCACTGCTTTAGATCGAGTTGTCGTCGGCCTTCGAGCGCGGATCGAGTTCGTAACGCTGGCGGTCGCGCCGCTCGATCTTGTCGAGCAGGTCTAGCTCTTCGTTGTCCTCGTAGTTGACGCCGACGGCGTGCGCGTTCTCTTCGACCATAGACTGATCGGGTGTCGGATTGTCGCCAGAGACGGTCTCCGTGCCGCTGTCGTTCACGTCCTCCCACGCCGCGTCGAGGTCGCCGCCCGCGTCGGCCGGCGAGGCCGCCGTGTTATTACGCAGCCGCTGCGCAAGCTGATCCGGGTCTTTCGGCGCGCGCGCGATCTCCTCCTCCATGAACTCCTCGATCTCCGGGTCGGGCACGAAGTCAGGATTATTGCTCAGGTACTCGAACTCTTCCGGCGTCTTCTTAGGCATCTGCGAACCTCCACTCCTCGACACGATTCAGACCCGAAGCAACCAAGCTTCAGACCCGCGCAAGCTTCACTTGTCGGCTGCTATCTAAAGTGCGCCCACTATAACAAATGATTCACAAATCGGGCAAACCGCAGGCCAAACGAGCATTGACTTCTCGCCCGCCACAATCATATCGTGCCCGCGCCTTCAGTTAGGCGGCGGACGTGCGGCGGTCGCTACACGTCGGGGATTTCACGGACTGGAAGAATCACGACTCCTATCGCAAGGCTTTCGACCGGCTGATGCGCGACTTGAAGGCGGAGGCGCAGAAGTAATCAAAGGCTGTGCATAAATCTGCCGCAGAGCGGCAATTGAATTTAGCCCGGCGTTTCAACGCCGGGGAAGGGTAGTAGGATTATCGGGCGTCGCGTCAGCGACGGGTGAATCACGGCCCATATGTTCACCCGTCGCTGACGCGACGTGTTAATTGGCGCGCACTCTCCCGGCGGTAAAACGCCGGGCTAAATTCACGCGCCGCTACGCGGCGGCTTTGTGCGTGCGTTTTGGTTCACTGATATGGCGTGTGGGGTTGTTGCTTGACGGTGCGGGTGCGTGTACTTAAACTAAGGGCAGAAGAAGTCAAAGACAATTTAATTGGATTGTCGGTTTGCGGTCGGCGATGAATGATCGCGGCGCATCTGTCCGCACCAGTCCGCCGTGAAGCGACAGTCCAGGCTCGCAGGCTCGGAATCTCTCTATGGCACATAATCTCTTCAACACACTGCAAACATTCGACGCGGGCACGGGCCAACAAGGACAGTTCTACTCGCTGCCGCAACTGGAAAAAGAGGGCGTCGGCCCCGTCACGCGGCTGCCGGTCTCGATCCGCATCGTGCTCGAATCGGTCTTGCGCAACTTCGACGAGAAGACGGTCGAGGAATCAGACGTGCGCGCGCTCGCCAACTGGAGCGCGAACGCAGAGCGCACGGACGAGATACCGTTCGTCGTGGCGCGCGTGCTGTTGCAGGATTTTACGGGCGTGCCGCTGCTGGTTGATCTGGCGGCGATGCGCTCGGCGGTGGCGCGCATGGGGCGCGATCCCAAAATCATCGAGCCGCTCGTGCCGGTCGATCTGGTGATCGATCATTCGGTGCAGGTTGACTTCTGGTCTAGCCCCGACGCGCTCCGGCTCAACATGGAGACGGAGTTTCGGCGCAACCGCTCGCGTTATCAATTCCTGAAGTGGGGCACGCAGGCGTTCGACGGCTTCCGCGTCATCCCGCCCGGCATAGGCATCTGCCATCAGGTGAATCTCGAATACCTCGCCAAGGGCGTGCTGGCGAAGGACGGCGTTTACTACCCGGACACGCTCGTCGGGACTGACTCGCATACGACGATGATCAACGGCCTCGGCGTCGTCGGCTGGGGCGTGGGCGGCATCGAGGCCGAAGCCGCGATGCTGGGGCAGCCCGTCTATATCCTGACGCCCGACGTGGTCGGCGTGCACCTGTCGGGCAGTCTGCGCGAGGGCACGACGGCGACCGACCTCGTCCTGCGCGTGACGGAGATGCTCAGGAAGGCGAAGGTCGTCGGCAAGTTCGTCGAATTTCACGGCGAGGGCGCGGCTAGTCTGCCGGTGACGGATCGCGCGACGATTGCGAACATGGCCCCCGAATACGGCGCGACGATGGGCTTCTTCCCCGTGGACGAGAAGACCTGCGAATACCTGCTGGCGACGGGGCGCGACGCCGAGCACGTCGAGACCTTCCGCCGCTACTTCGAGGCGCAGGGGCTACTGGGCATCCCGCGGCGCGGGCAGTGTGACTACAGCCAAGTGCTCGAACTCGACCTCGGCAGCATCGAGCCGAGCGTCGCCGGCCCGAAGCGGCCGCAGGATCGCATCGAACTGTCGAGCCTGAAGGACAAGTTCAACGAGCTGCTGCAAAAGCCCGTGGGCGAGAACGGCTACAACAAGTCGGCGGCGGACGCGGAGAAACGTTTCCAGGCGCGCATCGGCGTGAGCGCGGCGGAAGTGCCGCAGGCGCTATCGGGCGGCGGCGTGCAGTCGCAGGAGACGCAGCCGGTCGGGGCGGGGCACACGAGCGAGAAGAACACGAGCCTCACGACCGAGACCGAGATGATGAACAATCGCCCGACGCCCGACCGCGTGACGGAGATTCCGGCCGAGGAGTTCCCCGAAGCGACGGTCGATCTCGGCAACGGCGACGTGGTCATCGCCGCGATCACCTCCTGCACGAACACCTCTAATCCGAGCGTCATGCTCGGCGCGGGGCTGCTCGCGAAGAAGGCGGTCGAGCGTGGCCTGCGCGTCCGCCCCTCGGTCAAGGCGTCACTCGCGCCCGGCTCGCGCGTCGTCACCGAGTACCTGGAGCGCGCGGGGCTGCAACAGTACCTCAACCAACTCGGCTTCAATCTCGTCGGCTACGGGTGTACAACCTGCATCGCTGCCGGTACGCCGGTACTGCTGGCCAACGGCACCGCGCGCCGCATCGAGCAGATGCCGAGTGCCGGCGGCGCGATGGTATTCGGCCCCACCGCGGACGGCGAATTGGGTATGGCGGTGCAAGCCGAGGCTATGTCTCAGGGTGTGCGCGACTGCGTCTCCCTCGTCTTGCAGGACGGGCGCACGCTGGTCTGCACTCCGGATCACGAAATTCTGTGCGCGGACGGGCGCTGGGTGCGCGCAGATCAGTTAGAGCCGGGACGTGATCGCGTGGTGATCGGCCTCGACGCGCCGCTGGACGAACCGGGCGAAGACGAGGCCGGTTACGTGCTACGCGCGGGCGAACTGCAATTCACTCTGGCCAAGCCTGACGAACGCGCGCGTGCGCTGGCCTTTGCGCGCCTGCTTGGTCACCTGCTCAGCGACGGCTCGATCAGCGCCGCGAGGCAGGGGCGGATGAATGTCGGGCAGGCGCTGGATCGTGAGGCGGTGCTCAATGACATCGAATTGGTCACGGGCAAGCGTCCCGCCGCCACACGTTACGACGAACGCAAGTGGACTGTCGTGTTACCGCAGGCACTGACGGCCGCCGTCAGTGCGCTGCCCGGCGTGCGCGTGGGCCGGCGCATCAACCAGCCCGCGACGCTGCCCGCCTTCGTGCTGGACGAGTCCTGCCCGGTGGCGGTCGTGCGTGAATTCCTGGGCGGCCTCTTCGGGGCCGATGGGTGGGCCCCGACGCTGCACCGCCTCGGCGCACGCGCGGAGGACGCGGTTCTTGAGCCGCCCGCATTTTCCCAGACCGCCAAGCCGGAACACGTCAGCCAACTCCGCGGGCTGATGAGCGAGCTTGTTCGCCTCCTCGCGCGCTGCGGGGTGAAGACCGAAGGCGCGAAGGTCTATGAGTACTCCACGCGCCGTGCCGCCTCCTCGTACCCGGCGGCGGCGGACGGCACGCCCCGCGTCGAAGTGCGCTTGAGTCTGCCGGACGGCCTCTCGTTTGTGGAGCGCGTAGGCTTCCGCTACTGCGCGGACAAGGCGCTGCGAGCCAGCGCGGCGGCCGTCTATTGGCGGACGATAAATAAGATCAGCGAGCAGCGCCTGTGGATGTCCGCGCGACTTGAGGCACGCCATGCCGAAGCGCCCGCGCTGTCCTTCGCGCAGGTGCGGCGCACGGTGGCGGCGGAGCTTGTCGAGCGCGAGCCGGCCGTCTTCCCGCACTACTCGCTGCTCGAAGGGCACGACCGCTTCGCGCGGCTGCCGCAACCGGCGGGGCGCAAGTTCCAGCCACTCCATCGGGATTCCTGCGGCTTCCCGTCGCCGGTCGAGCTGTTTCGCCAGATTGGGGCGCGCGAGTGGTTCGCGCCGCTGAGCGCGCGCGCCGAAACGGACACCGCCAAACGCTACTGCGTCGGGAAAGAATCGCTGACGCTGCCGACCATCGCGCTACAGGTGTTGGAACGCCGCGCGGCGGGCAAGCGCGCCGTGTTCGATCTGGCCGTGAACGACCTGCACGCCTTCGTCGCGGGTACGGTGGCCGTACACAACTGTATCGGCAATAGCGGGCCGCTCGACCCGCGCATCGAGGACGTGATCACGCAGCACGATCTGGTGGCGGCGGCGGTGCTCTCCGGCAACCGCAATTTCGAGGCGCGCGTGCACCAGAGTGTGAAGGCGAACTTCCTGGCCAGCCCGCCGCTCGTCGTGGCGTTCGCGCTGGCGGGGCGCGTCAACGTCGATCTCACCAGCGAGCCGATAGGGAAGGGCGAGAACGGCGAGGGGGTGTTCCTGCGCGACATCTGGCCGACGCTCGACGAGATCGGCGCGCACCTCGGCGCGGCGACCGACCCAGAGACTTATCGCAAGCTCTACAGCGAGTTCGCCGAGCAGAATCCGTTGTGGAACGAAATCCCCGCCGTCACCGGCGAGGTGTACGAGTGGGACGAGCACTCGACCTACATCCAGGAGCCGCCCTACTTCGAGCGGTTCAGCATGGAGCCGGGCCGGTTCACAGACATCAGGAACGCGCGCCCGCTCGCCATCTTCGGCGACTCGGTCACGACCGATCACATCTCGCCCGCGGGCGCGATCAAGATGAAGTCGCCCGCCGGCCGTTACCTGTTGCTGAAGGGCGTGAAGGTCGAAGACTTTAACTCCTACGGCGCGCGGCGCGGCAACCACCAGGTGATGGTGCGCGGCACGTTCGCCAACGTGCGCATCAAGAACCAGATGGTGCCGGGCACGGAGGGCGGCGTCACGTCGCTCATGCCGACCGGCGAGCAGATGCCGATCTACGACGCGTCCGTGCACTACCAGGCGGCGGGCTGCTCGCTCATCGTCATCGCGGGGCAGGAGTACGGCACAGGCTCTTCGCGCGACTGGGCGGCGAAGGGCACGCGGCTGCTGGGCGTGCGCGCCGTCATCGCCGAGAGTTTCGAGCGCATCCACCGCTCGAACCTCGTCGGCATGGGCGTGCTGCCCTGCCAGTTCCAGGAGGGCACGAACGCGCAGACCTTAAAGCTCGACGGCACGGAGCGGTTCGACCTCGTCGGGCTGGAGAGCGGCGAGATCACGCCGCGCCAGAACGTCACGCTCGTCATCCACCGCGAGAACGGCGCGGACGAGGAAGTGCCCGTCACGCTGCGCATAGACACGCCGATTGAGATCGACTACTACCGGCACGGCGGCATCCTGCCGTTCGTGCTGCGCCAACTTTTGGCGCAGGCGCAATAGAGCAATGGGCCATGGGCGGTGAGCGATCAAGCAGCCCGCGCCAGCGGGCTGCTTGATCGCTCACCGCCTGTGGCTTGTTGCCTACGATTGTATGAATGCTTACCTACTGACCGCCGCGGGCGTGTTGCTGCTGCTGTTCGTGGTTTACGACGTTTACACCACGATCCTGCACGCGCGTGGGCGCTCAGGCCCCTTGAGCGAGACGCTGTATCGCACGGTGTGGTGGCTCGCGCGGGCCGTGGCCGCGCGGCGGGCGCGCGCGCGCCGGCATCAGACGCTCAACGCGGTCGGCCCCGTGCTGCTGCCGCTCATTCTTGTCGCGTACATCCTCCTGCTCGTCGTCGGGTTCGCGCTCGTCTATCTGCCGCGTATGCCCGCGCAGTTCGTCGTCGCGCCGCCGTCCGTCACCGCGCCGTGGTGGGATTCGTTCTACTTCAGCGGCATCACGCTCGTCACCGTCGGCTACGGCGACATCGCGCCGCACACGCCGCTGATGCGCCTCGTCGCGCTCGTCGAAGGCGCGAGCGGCTTCGCGCTCATCTCGCTCGGCGTCACGTACCTGCTCACGGTCTATAGCGCGCTCGAACGGAAGCGCGCCATCGCGCTCTCGTTCTACCACCAGGCGGAGGAGGGCGCGGACGCCGCCGGCTTCATCGCGCACCACTTCGTCGCGGGTCGCTTCATCGGCTTAGAAGCCGTCCTGCGCATCGCCGCGCGCGACCTACAGGAGATGCTCGAAGCGCACATTGAGCACCCGGTCATACACTTCTTCCACCCCGTGCAGGTGCACAAGAGCTTCCCGCGCGTGCTGTTCCTGCTGCTGGAAACCTGCGGCGTGATCCGCGCCTGCCTGGACGAAGACGCCTACCGCGAACTGCGCGACCACCCGGAGGTGCGCACGCTGGAAGCGAGCGGCCGGCACGTGCTCGATCAACTTACGCGCGCACTCGACCTGAAGTGGCACAAGCGCGCGCGGCGCGAGTCGCCGGCCGCACAGGAAGAACGCTGGCGGCGCAGGTATGAGCGCACCGTCGCGCAACTCGCCGCCGCCGGCATCAAGACGCGCCGCGACGCGGACGCCGGCTGGGCCGCTTACCGCACCCGCCGCGAAGAGTGGGAGGCGCAACTCAACCGCTTCGCACACTTCCTCGGCTACGGCTGGGAAGAGATCACCGGCGACCGCGACCCAAGCGAGAGTAAGGAGCGGGATATTGCCGAATGATCATTCCCGCAGATGCGGCTTGGCCGCCTGGGATGGAGAACGTAACCACGAAACCACACGAAACAACACGAACGGAAAGCCGTTAAGTCTCGTGTCGCCTGCTTCGTCTGGTTTCGTGTGATTTCGTGGTTACGTGAACTAACATCGGCTGTGCACGGCGGCGCGTAAGTCTTCTGTCCTTATCGCTGCTTCTGGTCTGTCCTCTTTTGGTGCTAAATTAGCGGCCGGCAAATGACTCTCCCGCGCAATTTTAATCCGCTAACTTGAGGAGTAGCTCTCTGATGTCATCAACACAAGCAGCCACGGATGCGCCGCGCCGCTACCAGCTTTTCATCGGCGGCGAATGGGTGGACGCCGCATCTGGTAAGACCTTCACGACGCCGAATCCCGCGACCGGCATGCCGCTCGCCGAAGTGGCCGAAGCCGACAAGGCGGACATAGACCGCGCAGTTGCCGCCGCGCGCACGGCGTTTGAAGGGAAGTGGGCGAAGACGGGCGCGCGCGAGCGCGGGCGGCTGCTCTACAAGCTGGCGCAACTCGTCGAAGCGCACGCGAAGGAACTCGCCGCGTTGGAGACGGCCGACAACGGCAAGCCGATCCGCGAGTCAATGTACGTGGACGTGCCGCAGGTGGTCGAGAACCTGGAATACTTCGCCGGCTGGGCGACGAAGATCGAGGGCGAGACGATCCCCGTGCCCGGCCCCTTCTTCAACTACACGCTGCGCGAGCCGGTCGGCGTCTGCGGCCAGATCATTCCTTGGAACTTCCCGCTGCTGATGGCCGCGTGGAAGATTGCACCCGCGCTCGCCGCCGGCAACACCGTCGTCCTGAAGCCCGCCGAGCAGACACCCGTCACCGCGCTCGAACTCGGCAAGCTGATCCAAGAGGCCGGTTTCCCCGAAGGCGTCGTCAACATCGTGCCGGGTTTTGGCGAGACGGCAGGCGCGGCGCTCGCGGCGCACCCGGATGTGGACAAGGTCGCCTTCACCGGCTCGACCGAAGTCGGCAAGCGGATCGCGCACGCCGCGGCCGACAACCTGACCAAAGTCTCGCTCGAACTCGGCGGCAAAGCGCCCAACATCGTCTTCGCCGACGCCGATCTGGAACAGGCCGTGAACGGCGCGATGATGGCCATCTTCTACAACCAGGGCCAGGTCTGCACCGCCGGCTCGCGCCTCTTCCTCGACGAGCGCATCAAGGACGAATTTCTCGACCGCTTCAAGACGAAGGCCGAGCAGATCAAGGTCGGCGACCCGGCGGACAAGACGACGCAGATGGGGCCGCAGGTCTCCGCCGAACAACTCGAACGCATCAAGGGCTACGTGGACATCGCGCGCACCGAGGGCGCGACGGTGCTGACGGGCGGCGCACCGCCGGAATTGACCGAACAGTTTCGCGGCGGCTACTTCTTCCGCCCGACGATCTTCAGCGAAGTGAACAACCGCATGCGCGTCGCGCAGGAAGAGATTTTCGGCCCCGTCTCGTCCGTCATCACGTTTGCGGACGAGAAGGAGTTGATCCGGCAGGCGAACGACACGATCTACGGTCTCTCCGCCGGCCTCTGGACGCGCGACATCACGCGCGCGCACCGCTTCGCCCGCGAGATCAAGGCCGGCGTCGTCTGGATTAACACCTTCAACATCTTCAACGCCGCGTCGCCCTTCGGCGGCTACAAGCAGTCGGGCTACGGCCGCGAGATGGGTCGCCACGCCCTCGAACTCTACACGCAGGTCAAGAGCGTCTGGGTCGATCTCTCAGGCAAACCCATCGGCTGGTTTGGCAACTAAGGGCAGGGATGAGGGCGGAGGGATGAGGGATGAATAAGAAGCCGCGCACGTTGAGCCGTTCTATTCATCCCTCATCCCTCCGCCCTCATCCCTTTCTTCCGCTCTCCCGCATTTCGACTTGAAAGAAGGAGAAGCCATGCGTTCATATCGCACAGTTGGGCTGTTGATTCTGACGCTCTGTGGCGCGCTGCTGCTGACCGCCTGCCCGACGCAGACGAACATCGGCAAGATCAACCGCGACCCCGACCGCTACGTCAACAAAGAGGTCGGCATTGCCGGGAACGTGACCGACAGTTACGGCGTCGCCCTCGTCGGCGGGGCGTACAAGGTGGACGACGGCACAGGCTCGATCTGGGTCGTGTCGCGCGGCGGCGGCGTGCCGTCGAGGGGCGCGCGCGTCGGCGTGAAGGGGCACGTGCTGAACGGCTTCAGCTTCGGCGGGCGCAACTTCGGCACGGTCATCGAGGAGACGGAACATCGGACGAAGGGCAGGTAGAAGATTGATTCATTGATTCATTGCCCCATTGGTTCATTGAATCAATGAACAAATGACTCAATGGATCAATTGCTCTCAGCCTTCTCCGCGCAGTTCGCCGCGCTCAACGAGCGCGCGCTGGCGCTGGTGCGGCGCGTGCCGCCCGACCGGCTGTACTGGCAGCCGCGCGCCGGGCGCAACTTCCCGGTCTACTCATGCGGCGAGCACTTGCTGCGCGCCGCCGCGTGCGTCGAGCAGACGTTCGGCGGCATCACGGCGAACCTGTGGGACGACCCGTTCGAGTGGACGCTGCCGGAGACGCTCCCGACGCCGGACGCCGTCGCCGCATATCTCGCGGAGGTCGAGGCGACCCGGCGGCGCGGCTTTGCGCTCATCCGGGGCGACGAAGAGTTGACCAAAGAGATCGCCCTGCCGTCGGGCGAGATGCAGACGCTGGCCGCGCTCCTGCTCGCCACGCTCACCCGCGCGGCGCATCATCAGGGCTGCGCCTGCGCCACGTTCCGCCTCTTCTCCGACGAGCAACTTTGAAAGCAGGGATGAGGGCGGAGGGATGAGGGATGAACAAGATTATTCAGGCTGAGCAATCTTCCTTTCATCTCTCATCCCTCCGCCCTCATCCCTTTCCTCTGGAGGTTTCCCCGAAATGTTTTGTCCAAAGTGCGGTCAGCAGCAGGCGGATGAGGCGCGTTTCTGCTCGCGTTGCGGGTTCGCGCTGACGGGCGTGAGCGAGTTGATCATGCGCGGCGGGCAACTGTCGGTGTGGCCGGCCGCTGCGATGAACCTCGCGCCGGGGCGGAGCGAGTCGCCGAAGCGCAAGGGCGTGCGCCAGGGCGCGCGGATGATGTTTCTCAGCGTCTTCCTGATCCCGATGATCGCGATCATGCACAGGATAATCGGCCTGCCCGCCGAGTTCGTACTCTTTGGCGTGCTCCTGTTCATGGCGGGCCTGATGCGTCTGCTCTACTCTCTCATCTTTACGGAGAGCGTGGCGCGCGCAAACAGCCAGCAACAGTTTTACGCGCCGCCGGTAATGCCGCCGCTCGGCGCTGTGCGCCAGGACGTGCTGCCGCCCGCGCAGGGCACGCCCGCCTACGCCTACCGCCCGCCGCAGGTGCACACCGCCGAGATGCAGCCGCCGCCGAGCGTCACGGATCACACCACGCGCCTGCTCGACAAACAGACCGACGCCGAGCGCGGCGAGTCCTGACGCGCAAGCCCAGATGACTGACCCCGCCACGCTCGCCGCGCGTCTGCGCACGCGCATCGCACAGTCCGGCCCCATCACATTCCACGACTGGATGGCGGCGGCGCTCTACGACGAGCACGCTGGCTATTACAACCGCGCAGACCTCCCGCACTGGGGGCGCGCGGGCGACTACCGCACCAGCCCCGAACGCAGCCCCGTCTTCGCCGCCACCTGCGCTCGCTACTTCGCAGACCTGCACGCCGAACTCGGCACGCCTGCGCGTTGGACTCTGATCGAATGCGGCGCGGGCGCGGGCGACTTCGCGGCCGAGGTGCTGGCGACGTTCGCGCGCGACTACTCGCAGGTCTTTGCCGCGACTCGTTACGTGCTCGACGAGCAGAGTGCCGACGCACGCGCGCGTGCACAAACGCGGCTGGCGACATACGCGGCGCGCGTCGAGTTTCGTCCACTGTCCGACGTGAGCGCGCCCGTCGGCATAGTCTTCGCCAACGAGTTGCTCGACGCGCTGCCGGTGCACAGGGTCGTGATGCGGGGCGGCGGGCTGCGCGAGTTGTGCGTGGGCTTGGACGAAGAGGGCGCGTTCGTCTGGGCGGAGCACGCGCCGAGCACGCCGCGCCTCGCGGAGCACTTCGCGCGCCTCGACGTGACGCTCGCGGAAGGTCAGACGGCCGAGGTCAATCTCGCCGCCGCGGACTGGCTCGCGCGGGCCGCCGCGGCGATTGAAACAGGCTATCTCGTCATCTTTGACTACGGCGCGGACGCCGAAGAGTTGTACGACGTGACGCTCAGGCCCGCCGGCACGCTACGCGCCTTCCAGGGTCATCAACTGCGCGACGACCTGCTCGCCCACCCCGGCGCACAAGACCTGACCGCGACCGTCAACTGGACGCAGATCAGGCAGGCGGCCGCCGCCGCCGGCCTCAGCACAGTCCGCTTCGCCCGCCAGGACGAATTCCTGCTCCGCGCCGGTCTGCTCGCGCAACTCGAACAGATGACCGCGCGCCTCAATTCAGAAGCGGAGCGGATCGCACTCCGCGTCTCCGCGCGCGAACTTATTCTGCCCGGCGGCATGAGCCAGAGTTTTCAGGTGCTTGTGTTGCGGAAGGGAGGAACCGCAGTGACGAGTGACGAGTGACGAGTGACAAGCAAAAGTCCTTCTTTTAACTCGTCACTCGTCACTGCCGTTTTAGCTGCGCGAGAAACTTGCTGCGGAACTTGGCGACTTTGGGCGCGACGACGGCGCGGCAGTATGGCTGGGCGGGGTTGCGCTCGAAGTATTCCTGGTGATAGTCCTCCGCCGGGTAGAACTCCGGGGCGGGCACAAGCTCGGTCACGATGGGCGCGTCCCAGACTCCGTCGGCGGTCAGCCGGGCGAGCACCTCTTCCGCCGCGGCGCGCTGCTCCGGCGAGTGGTAGAAGATCGCGGAGCGGTACTGCGTGCCCACGTCCGCGCCCTGCCGGTTCAGCGTGGTCGGGTCGTGGATGGTGAAGAAGACTTCGAGCAGCTCGCGGTAAGAGACGACCTGCGGATCAAAGGTGATCTCGACGGCTTCGGCGTGCCCGGTCGTGCCGGCGCACACCTCTTGGTAAGTCGGGCTGGCCTTGCTCCCGCCCGCGTAGCCTGAGACGACGCGCTCGACGCCGCGCAACTCCCGATAGACCGCTTCCAAGCACCAGAAACAACCGCCCGCGAGCGTGGCGATCTCTCGCCGTTGACCTGTTGACATAATCTTTAGTCGTCCTCGCCTGTAAAAACCTGACCGCGATTATCAACCGCGCGGGCGCATAACTCAACGCCCGGCGGCGTGCGCCCGATCTATGAGCCGCCTCAGGCGCTGCCGGCGACGGCCCGCGCTAGACAGGCGCGCACGCGCGCGATCAGTTGCGGCGTGGAGAAAGGTTTCGACAGGTAGTCGGTCGCACCGGCCTCGAAGCCCGCGCGGATGCTGCTCTCGTCGGCCATCCCCGTCAGGATGAGCACGGGGACGCGCGCCGCGTGCGGCTTGGCGCGCATGAGCCGCAGCACCTCAAGCCCGCCGAGTTCGGGCATGTCCAGGTCGAGCAGCATCAGATCGGGCAGTGCCTCGTCGAGTCGGGCCAGCGCCTCGCGCCCGTCGCCCGCCTCGCGCACCTGAAAGCCTTCGCGCGTCAAAAACTGGATCGTTAGTTGCCGCAACTCCTCGTTGTCGTCCACGAAGAGCAGACTCGGCGCGGCGGGCGCGCTCGCCTCCTGGGCCGGCGTCAGCGCCGGACTCACGCCGTCGCCGCGCCTGAGGTCGCAGGCGTAGCCTTCATACGCGCAGAGAATCTCCATGTCCGCGCCGCGCTGCGCGGCCACGGCGCGGGCTTGGCGCTCAAGCTCGGCCACCTGCGCGTCGTCGTGGGCCGGGTCGTGGTGCGTCAGCGCCAGCCGGCGCGCGCCCGCGGCCGCCGCCACTTCGACCACGTAGGTGAAGTGGCTGTGCCCCCAGTTCTTCTTCGCCTGATACTCCTCCGGCGTGTACTGCGCGTCGTGGATGACGAGGTCGGCGTGCGCCATGAACTCGGCGTGCCGGCGGTCTCCGGCGTGGAGCATGGACGAGATGTGGCCCGGCTCGGCATCGCTGCGCCACAGCGTCTCGGCATAAGGCTCGTGATCCGTCAGGTAAACGAACGTCGCGTGGGCGCTCTCCACGCGGTAGCCAAGCGTCGGCGCGGGGTGGTTCAGGAACTGCGTGGTGACGCGCACGCCGCCGATGTCGTAAGTGCCTTCGCCCAACTCGTGGTAGTTGATCGTGGCGGGCAGTTGATCCAGTTCGACGGGGAAGTAGGTGAACTCCATCTGCCCGGCCAGCACCTGATGGAGCGAGCGCTGCCCGCCCTGCGGGGCGTACACGTCTATCCGGCTGCCGGGCGTGAAGATCGGCGCGAAGAAGGGGAAGCCTTGAATGTGATCCCAGTGCGTATGCCCGATCAGAATGGAGACGCGGCCGGGCTGCGCGCCGCCCGCGACCAACTCAGCGCCGAGCGGGCGCGCGCCCGTGCCACAGTCGAAGATCAGCACTTCGCCGTCGGCCGTCCGCAACTCGACGCAGGAGGTGTTGCCGCCGAAGTGGTTGGTCGCCGGCCCCGGCGTCGCAATCGAACCCCGCGTGCCCCAGAAACGTACCCGCAAATAATTTTCCCTCCCGCCGCCGTCATCCGAAAAGCGTCTGCATTCTATGCCCGCGCGGCAAGCTTCCACAACAACCCGCGCGCGGCGCGGGCGCGTCACAGATCGGAAACGCGCACAACTCACTGATTCGGCGTGCCGAAGCGGATGCGGTACTCCTGGGAGTTCATGAATCCGTTGACCATCGTGCGGAAGTCGTCCGGGTGGTCGCGCAGGTAGTTGAGCCACGCGTTGTAGCCGCCGGTCTCGGGCCTGCGCCGCAGGTAGCCGTAGTACTGCATGGCGACAAAGGCGCGGTTGAACTCGGCGTTCCCGACCTCGTTGCTCTGCACGACGGCGCGCAGGACTTGCGCGCGCGTGAGCGTGCCGGCCGTCAACTGGCTGGTTAGCTGTGCCGCCGAGAGCGTCACCGTCTGCGTGCCGTCGGGGTTCGCGGGGTCGGGCGTGGTGATCTGCGTCAGACTGTAGCGCGCCAGGAGCGCGGCGACGTAGTCGGCGTCCGACTTGGCGTCGTAGAGGTCGCGGAACGCCTGCCGGCGCGTGAAGGCGGTGGCGAAGTTGGCGCGCTTCTGGAACGTCTCCGCGCCGGTGCGCCCCGTCACCGAGCGCATGTCGGTGATGATGTCGGCGTAGGCGGGCAGTTGGCCGTTGAACGCCACCTGGTAGAAGTTGAAGACATAAAACCCCTTCAGCCTGAACTCCGGCGAGCCGAAGAAGGCGGCGCTGACGGTTATCCGGTCGCAGGCGGCCGAAGGCGCGTTGGGATCAAGGTTGTTCACGTCCGCGCAGCCGTTCAAGAGATTGAGATAAGCGTTGAAGCCGCCACTGTCCGGCTCGCGCGAGAGGAAGTCGAGGTACTGCTGGCGGATGAAGAACGGGCTGGTGAAGACCGGGTTCGGCACGTTGGGGTTCGTGTCGTTGTCCACGATGGTCAGCGTGGCCGCGCCGATGCCGGCGTCAAGCCCCGCGCCCGTCGGGTTGCGGAGGATGACGCGGATCGTCTCGTTGCCTTCGACGAAGGCGTCGTCAATGATCGGAATCTTGAACGACTTCTGCGTCTCGCCGGGCGCGAACGTCAGCGTATCCACGGAGGTCGCGTAGTCGCAGCGCGCGTAGGACGCGCCCTGGTTGTTCACCACGTCGTCGCAGCGCACGTTGGCCGGGTTGTCAACGGTCGCGTAGTCAACCGTGGCCGGCCCCGCTACGTTGCCCGTGCGGATGACGGTCAGCGTCGCGCCCCCCACGTTCTCCGGCGCGCTGAAGGTGGCCGCGGTGAACTCCATGCTGCTGGTCGAGATGTTCAGGTTATCGTAGATAGCCGTGCCGCCGCCGCTCGTCGGCGTGGCCGTGCCGGCGGTCAACTCAACCGCGAGCGCGGACACGCTCTTCTCCAGCACCTTCCGGAAACGCTCGGTGAAGGCGTTGTTGTCCGGGCTGGTCTCGAACGCGATGGCGTTGGCCGGCGGATCGTGGCGGAAGCGCCAGAAGCGGTGCGCCGTCGGATCATACGGGATGACCTCCTGCGTCACGACGCCCGCGATCCTGACCTGGAAGACCAGCACGAGCGCGCCCGCGTCGGTCAGTATCCAGTGATAAGGGGAGCGCGCGAGCTGCGCCTTGACGCTCGCCGAGGCGTTGCCGACCGAGGTGACGACGAAGCGGTAGTTGTTCTGGTTGTCGCTGCCGACGCCGAAGATGGTCTCGGCGGTCGAGGTCGTGGTCTGCACCACTTCGACCGAGGCCGTCCCGCCGGAGAGATCAAACGGGCGCACGGAGACGTAGCCGTTGTAATGCTCGCCCGTGACGTTCGGGCGCGGCGTGATCTCAAGGTGACCGGCGCGCTGCACGACGGGGACGAGCGGATCGACCGAGGCCGGGTCTTGCGAGAGCGTGCCGAGATTCCACTTCTCCGGGTCGCGGAAGGGCGTGTTGAAGTTGTCGCTTAAGGGCGGCGTCGGCGTCGGCACGGCCACGGGCACGGTGGCGAAGTTGGCCGTCTGCGGCGCGCTCAGGTTGGGGAAGTCGGCGCGCGGCGGCGTGAAGACGTTGTAGGGACTCGTGGCCGTGACGGAGTACGTGCCGCCGGCCGCGATGGAGACGGCGTAGTTGCCGGTCTGGTTGGTCTTGGTGACGACCGTGCGCGTGCCGGAGATAGTGATCGTCACGTCGGGCACGCCCGCGCCCGTCGCGCCGTCCGTGACCCGGCCGGAGATGACGAAGACCTGCGTGGCGATGAAGTTGGCCGTGCGGTTCGACTGCACGTTGGTGAACGCCTGCGCGGGCGACTCGAACTCGTAGTTCGTGCGCGCGGGCGTGACCGTGTAGTTGCCGCCGGGCGCGAGGCCGGCGAACAGATAGTTGCCGTTCGCGTCCGTCGTGGTCGTGGCCGCGAAGGAGCCGGAGAGCGTGACGGTCACGCCGCCCACGCCCGCCGTCGGGTTGTTCACGTCCAGAACGCGCCCGCTGACGCTGACGGTCAAAGCGGCCGAGCCGAAATTGGCCGTGCGCGTGCCGAGGAGGCCGTTGACGTTCTGCACGGCGGGCGTGAAGGTGCGCCCGGTGAGCGCGGGCGTAAGCGTGTAGTTAGCGCCGCGCAAGAGGTTGCGGAAGACGTAGAAGCCGTTGGCGTCGGTCGTCGCCGTGCTCACCTGCGAGCCGCCCAGCGCGACGTTGACGCCCGCGACCGGGAAGCCGTTCGTGTCCACGATCTGTCCGCCGATGTTGGCGGGCTGCACGCTGCGATCCGGTTGCCAGGCGGGGTCGAAGCCGCCCACGGTCGGATCGCTGACCAGCGTCAGCCCCGTGCCGTTGGCGTTCATCACCACGATCTGTGTGCCCATGCCCGGCAGCGGGGCCTCGATGGCCAACTTGGTGCTGTCGGGCGACCAGGTGACGCTGAAAGTGTTCTCCGCGAATGGCGTCAGGTTGGTCACGCCCGTCCCGTCGGCGTTCATGACGTAAATCTGTTCGCGGGCGTTATTCGTCTCGCGCACGAAGGCGAGCTTCGTGCCGTCGGGCGACCAGACGGCGTTGAAGTCCAGGTTGCCCGCGCCGCTGGTCAGCCGCGTCTGGGCGCTGCCGTCGGCGTTCATCGTCCAGATGTCGGCCTCGCTGCCGCTGCAATCCGAGTCGAGCGCGCGCGAGAAGGCGATCTTCGTCCCGAAGGGCGACCACGCGGGGAAGCCGTCGGCCAATACGTTGCTGGTCAGGCGCGTGCGCCCCGTGCCGTCCGCGTTGGACTTGTAGATTTCGACGGGCGTGCCGTCGCCATCGCTGCAATCGCCGTCGCCGTAAACGATCTGCGCGCCATCGGGCGACCAGCTCGGGTTGCTGTTGCTGATCGGGGGCTGGGTCAGGGGGACGAGACCCGTGCCGTCGGCGTTGATGGTGTAAATCTCGTCGGTGGGCGTCTGGTTGCCGACGCCGGCCCGGACGAACGCGAGCTTCGCGCCGTCGGGCGACCAGGCCGGCTCCTCGTCGTAGCTGGTCGTGCCCGTCGTGACGTTCGTCGGGTTCGTGCCGTCGGCGTTCATCACGACGATGTTTTCGCCGTTGCCGGGCGGCTGATTGGGGCGCGAGAAGGCGATCTTGCCGGTCAGTCCCGTCGCCGTCTGCGCCGTGAAGTTGACCGTTGTCGGTCCCGCAAGGTTGTTGATGGTCGGGAGGTTGGGCGTGAAGGTCAGCCGCTGCTTGAGCGGGATGATGTAGGCAAACTGATCGGACTGCACGTTGGGGATGCTGTAGTTGCCGGCCACGTCTGTGACGGCAAACCCGACGGTGGCAGACCCGGGGGAGATGGCGACCGTGACGCCGCTGACCCCGACCGCGTTCACGTCCGCGACGCGGCCCGACACGGTGTAGAAGTGCGCTGAGGGCGTGGTGAAGTTGGCGGTGAACTGATCGGCGCTGAGGTTGGTGAACGTCCGGTTGACGGGCGCGAAGGTGTAGCCCGCCTTCGAGGGCGTTACCGTGTAGTTGCCGCCGGAGGTGAGGCCGTTGAACTGGTAGAGGCCGCCCTGTCCGGTCGTGGTCGTGGCGGAGACCGAGCCGGTGAGCGTCACCGTGATGCCATTGACGCCGAAGCCCGTCGCCTGATCCGTTATCACGCCTGAAATGTTGTAGAGCGGCGCGCCGACGAAATCGGCCGTCTGATCCGCGCCCGCCACAGTGATGTTGCGCAACGCGGGCGTGAAGCTGAACTGCCCGCCCCCGCCAAACTGGTCGGGCGTGACGGTGTAGTCGCCCGGCAGCAGGCTGATGAACGAGTAGTAGCCCTGCGAGTCGGTCGTGGCGAAACGCACGCGCCCGTTCGGCTGCCGCAGTTCTACGCCCTGGTTGGCGATGGGCGTGCCGCCGGTCGTGGTCAGCCGGCCCGTGACGCTGACGGACGGCGTGCTCGCGTCTATCTTGGCGACGTAAGTGCCGCTCGCGCCGATGCCGGCGTTGAAGGCGTTGGCGAAGCCGAACGGGGTTAAGCCCCCGCTGGTCGTGCCGACGATGTAAGCGTTGCCGAAGGCGTCCACGCCGATGGTGCTTAGTGGAATGGCCGTGCCGTCAGGCTCGAAGCCGGGGCCGCCGAGGTAGCTGGAGTAGAGCAGCCCGCTGCCGGACGGATTTATCTTGGCGACGAAAGCGTCATCATCGCCCTGCAACCCGTTGCCGCCGAGTCTGCTCTGGAAAGCACCGGGCGTGACGGGCAGGTCGGTCGAGTATGTCCCGCCCGTCACGTAGACGTTGCCCGCGTTATCGAGCGCGACGCCATCGGTGTCCTCGTGGCTGCTGCCGCCGAACAGGGTGGAGAAGACGCGCGTCGTGCCGGCCGGGTTAAATTTCGTCAGGAAGATGTCGCTGTCGCCCTTGATGACCGATTGCAGCGCGCCCGCCGTTACGGGGAAGCCAGATCCTTGTTGCGTGAAGCCGGAGACGTAGGCGCTGCCGGTCGAGTCAACGGCCACGCCTAGCCCGGCATCCGTGCGCCCGCCGCCGAGGTAGGTCGAATAAACGAGGGCCGTGCCGTTGCTGTTGAGCTTGGTCAGGTAGGCGTCGGTGTCGCCGAGCGTGCCGGCATAGACGGTCGTCGGGGTGACGGGGTCGAGCGCGAGCGACCAGACCGTGTTGAAGTTGCCGAAGCCGTTGCGCACGGCCGTCCAGTTCGCGCCGCCGTCGGTCGTCTTGAAGACGGTCGTCAGGGCGGTGACGCCGCTTAAGGCGAACGCGCCCCGCGCGCCGGCATAGAGCGTGCCCGGCGCGTTCGGGTTGATGACCAGACTGCGGATGGGCGGGTTAGACCGGGTGCTGCCGTCGCTCTGGGGCTGGAGCAGGCCCGTGTTGACGACGCCCCAGGAGGCGGCGCTCGTGGTGCTCTTATAGACGCCGGCCTGGGTCGCGGCGTAGAGCGTCGCGCTGTTGGTCGGATCGATCACGAGCGTGTTGATGTTCCGGCTGGCGGCCGTGTTCAGGGCCGTGTTGACGGTCGTCCAGATTGTGCCGCCGTTCGTGCTCTTGGACACGCCGCCGGTCGTGCCCGCATAGACGATCTGCTGGTTGGCCGGGTCAATCGCCACCGAATTCACCGCAACGCCGGTCAGGCTGAGGGTGAGCGCGCCCCAGTTCGCGCCGCCGTCGGTCGTCTTGAAGACGCCGTTGCTGGTGGCCGCGTAGATCGTGTTGGGCGCGCCGACGGGCGACGCCAGCGCGTTGACGCTGGGCGCGAATGTGAGGCCGCCCGCGGCCGCGACCGCCAGCCCATTGTTGATCGCCGCCCAGGTGTTGCCGCTGTCGGTGCTCTTGAAGACGCCTTGGCCGCCGCCGGCATAGACGGTGGAGGTGGTGTTGCGATCAATCAGCACGGCCCTGATCGTGCCGCGCGGCGCGCTGGCCCCGCTCGCCTGCGTCCACGACGCGCTGCCGTCCGTCGTCTTGTACACGCCGCCGCCCGTGCCGGCGTAGATGATGGTCGGGGTGGTGGGGTTGACCGCGATGGCATAGACGAAACTGTCGTTCATGCCCGTCCGCCGCAAGGTGTAGTTAGCGCCCGAGTCGGTGCTTCGGAAGAAGCCGCGATCCAGCCCGCCCGGATTTTGCAGACCGTTGACCTGCGGGAAATTGAGCGACGATGTCTGCCCCGTAGTGTAAGCGTTGCCCGCGTCGTCAACGGCAATGCCGAAACCCAAATCAAGCCCGCCGCCGCCGAGGTAGGTCAGGTAAGCCAGCCCGCCGCTGCTGTTGAGTTTTGCGATGAAGGAATCACTGCCACCGCCGCTCGTCGGCCGCACCGCGCCGGGCGTCGTCGCCAGGTTACTCGAATAGGTCTGCCCCGCCACGTAGGCGTTGCCGGCGGCGTCCACCGCGATGCCGTCGCCGTCGTCGTACTCGTTGCCGCCGATGAAGGTGGAATAGACGAGCGCGCTGCCCGTCGCGTTCAGCTTCGACACGAAGGCGTCGAAGGTGCTGCCGCGCACGGGCTGGGGCGCGCCCGGCGTGACGGGGAAAGTACCCGAAGCCGAGCCGGTCACGTAAGCGTTGCCGGCCAGATCGGCCGCGATGCCGTACCCCGCGTCGTCGCCGTTGCCGCCGAGGAAGGTCGAATAGACGACGCCGTTGCCGGCCTGATTGATCTTGGTCACGAACACGTCTGAACCGCCGCCGCTCGCCTGCTGGTACGCGCCGGGCGTGGGCGGCAGATCGAACGGCGGGCCGCCGCCGCTGATGGTGATGCTCCCGGTGATGTAGGCGAAGCCGGACGGGTCAACCGCGATGGCGGAGGCGTTGCCGCCCGCGTTGACGAACGACAGGTAGCTCAGCACGGGGTCAATGACGAGCGGCTTGCGGCGATCATACTTCGAGATTTTAAAGCCCACCTGCCCGTCGCCCTTGAGCACGTACTCGCCGCCGATCTCCTTGCGCGTGCCGTCCCGCTCCTCCTGGTAGATGATGGGCTTGTGCTGCCGCAGGTCGCCGCCCGCGGTCTTGAGCGTGAGTCCGCCGCCGCCGTCGGGCCGGACGGTTTGCGCGCCCGCGTAGTTGAGGTTGATGACGCCCGGATCAGCGCCCGGCGCGACGACGAAGTCGTACTCAAGCTGCTGCTGGTTGCCGTAATAGACCATGTCCACGCCGGGATAGACCTGCTCGTAGCGGACTGCGCCGTAGGTGGGGATGTCCGTGCGCCACTCGGCCGGATCGCTGCCGAAGAGGTAGTTGACCTTGCCGGGCAGCTCGCCCTCGCCCCGGACGGCGGCCGGGCGCGCGTTGGCGTTGACAAGCTGCATGCGCAGCACGGTCGGGGGCTGCGTGCTGCCGACGGCTGCGGCTTCGGCCGTCGCGCGGCGGCGTTCGACGTTATTCAGCGGCGAGACCTGATCGTCGTCGTCTGCGCGACGCGCGCCGGGCGCAGAAGCGCAAGCTTGTTGCAGCACGAGCACCGCCTCGCCCCGCGTCAGAAACAGGTTGTAGCCGGGGCCGTGCGCGAGAAAGTTGACCTCCGCATCGATCTGCCCGCGGTTGGCCTCGAAGCTCATCGCCATCTGGCCGTAGGCTTCGCGCGCGGCGCGTTGCGCTTCGGCGTCGGCGGCTTTGCGCCCGGCGGGCCGGGGCTTGGCGGGTGCTTGGTTGCCGGCGGTGGAGGCGGTGCGGGCCGCCCAGCCAGCGCAGACGGCGGCGGCGAGCAGCAGCACCAGGACAGACGTAGGGCGGGTGCGATTCGGACTGAGGCGGGGCATCAGGGGAACTACTCCTTGTTGAATTGACAACCGACGATCTGTGGCTAATCTCTGTCTAGGCGCAACCGTGGCGCGGGACGTACCTGGTCAGGTCTTCGGCGCGCTTGCTCGGCGCGGGAGGAGGCTCGGCCCAAGACTAAACGTTGAAGAACAAAGTGGCGGGACGCCTTCCGCTTACTCGCTCACGTTGACGAATGCCTCTGCGCGCCGCAGGCGTCACGGCGAGCCTTAACGCTCAGACAGGATTAGTGGCATTGCTGTGTTAGTAATCGTGGACTGAGGCACGCGCTTGCTTCGCTCGCCCGCGATTGGACTTCGTGGCTAAAGTTGGAAAGGAACAGAGGCTACGACCGGTCAAATAGAGGGCAAACGATAACGCACCCGCCGAAAAAAATCAACCACCGCCCGCGGCTTAAAGTTCCTTCCGTCTGTACATTAGATGATAGAGACAATCGCGGAGCTATTCCTCTGATTGATATGCCGCCGCGCGGCGAAATGTTTCATCGGGCCGTGCATAAAGCGTCGGCGAAGGGGAGTGAGAGGCGTGCACCACAGAGGCACAGCGGGCACGGAGGGGGCACGGAGGCTTGATAATATTCAGTCCTCTGTGCTTCCTCTGCGCGCTCTGTGCCTCTGTGATGAACGCCTCTTGCCTTACTCCCAAGCTCAAAGTGAACCATTATCCGCGCGCCATACTTCTTGACATTTCTTCCGCGCGTAAGGTATTTGAGGGCACGACGTTTAATCCGGTGGTGTAGCACATCTTAAGTGATCTCCCAGCCGACGCCGCACCCGCGACCAGTCAAACAGAGAATGAAGCGCCGCGCTCATCAGGCAGAGGTCAATCAGCCCCTCGGTGCGCTGGCGGCGTTGAGCAGTCCGGCGGGCGTGCGTCTGTTGCTGTTCCTCATCCTGGCCGCGAGCCTGTTCGTCCGCTGCTACGGGCTGACGCGGCAGGGGCTGGAATGCGAAGAACTCTATACGCTCCCGGCCGCGACGGGGCATCAGTACGTCTATCTGCACGCCGAACCGGGCGGCCCGCCGCCGCCCATGCCGCTCACGCTTGGAGAGTACAGACAACTCTTGACGCCGGAGGCGGGGCACGGCTTGAAGGCCGTGACCGGCGTGCTCGCGCGCAACGTGCATCTGCCGTTCTACTTCTTCCTGATGCACTACTGGACGGCGGTCTTCGGCACATCAGAAGGGACGCTGCGGTTGCCCTCCGTGCTCTGTAGCGTGCTCGCCATCTTCTTCCTCTTCCTGCTGGGCAGGGAACTGTCCGACGCCTGGCTTGGGCTGACGGCGGCGCTGCTCATGGGTCTCCTGCCGGAGCAGGTTTACTACGCGCAGCAGGCGCGCATGTACACGCTGCTCGTCCTGCTGGCCGTCGCTTCAACCTACATGCTCGCCCTGGCCCGCAAGCGCGAGACCGCGCACGCACCGCATCTCGTGCTCTACGCGCTGCTCTCCGGCGCGGGGCTTTACACGCACTACGAGTACGTCTTCTTTCTCGCCGCGCAGACGCTCTTCGTCTGGTACGATGCGCCGCTGGGGCGCGCGCACGCGCGGGCCTGGCTGTTAACACAGACGGCCGTCGCACTGGCCTTCGCGCCGTGGCTGCTCGTCGCGTTGAGCCAGCGGCGGGCGTCCGCCGAGGTGATCGCGTGGGTGCAGGGTGACTTGAGCGGCGCGGCCTTGGGCGCGGCGGCGGCGGACAAGCTGACGCGGCTCGTCGCCGCGCCGGAGATTCCGTTCGGCTGGCTGAGCGTGGTGCTGGCTTACGCCCTGCTGGCGCTCGGCGCGTGGTCTGTGCGCGTACACAGGCCCGCGCTCCTGCTGCTCTGCTCCTGGCTCGCCCTGCCGCTCGCGGGCATGTTGCTGCTCGATCAGATTCTGCACGCGCACGCGATCAACATCATGCGCTACTGGCTGCTCGTCTCGCCCGCGATCTACCTGTTCATGGCAGCGGGCGTGATGCAGCTCAAACGACAGTCGTGGCGGCTGGGCGCGGTCTTGGCGTTAGTCATCTTCCTCGCCCCGGCCGCTTACTGGACGGGACGCGGCGAGATACGCAAGAAGCCCGACCGGCACAAAGAGATGGCGCGGTTCGTCGAGCAGCAGGCGGCGGGCGGCGCGCAGCCGACGTTTCTGACCGAGGGTGTAAACTCGATCCCGCTGGCCCTGGCCTACTACGGGCAGAGCAACGCCAGAGTGCTCAGATACAAGTGGCTCGCCGATCAACTGGCGAGTCGTAGTCTGGACGAAGTGTTGGGCGGGGCGTCGGACGTGTGGGTGCTTCTGTCCGGCGAGAATGAAGTCGTCCGACTGTTGGAGGCTGACGGCTTCCGCCGCACCAGCGTGCAAGTCCTGTTCGGACACGTGCTCGTCAGTCGCTACTCGAAACAGACGCAGTGACAGGTTTAGACGGCAACGACAAATTTAGGTGGGAACTCGTTCAAGGTATAAAGACAAACATGCGGACACGACCTCGTTCACTCATGCAAAAACTGCTCGCGCTAACGCTGTCGCTCTTTCTTTGCCTGCTGCCGCACTTGCCCGTGGCGGCGCAGGACACCGTGACCGGCGCGTTCGAGGGCACGGTCACAAACTCCGACACGGGCGAGCCGATACTCGGCGCAACCGCGCTCATCATCAACCAGCAGACGGGGCAGACTTACACCAAGACCTCCGACTCGCGCGGACGCTTCTACCAGGGCCTGCTCGCGCCCGGCGTCTATACCATCCGCGTCTCCGCCCCCGGCTTCACCACCAGAGAGGTGCAGCAGCGCCTCTTCATCACGCGCGCCGGTGAAGTCGTGCCCGTGCCCGTCGCGCTCGACCCCGCGCCGACCGTGACGCCGACGCCCGTCAATCCCCAGCCGACAGGCACGGCCAGCCCGACGCCCACGCCCGCCGCCGCGCCCGCGCTCACGGCCGAGGACACAGACATCCGCGCGCGCATCAACGCCGCGGACGCAAGCCACGGCGGCGCGTTTACTGAGGAGGAAGTCTCGACCTTGCCGATTGGCGGGCGCACGGTCGTGCGCACGTTCGACGAGCTAACGTTGTTGCTGCCGGGCGTCGCCCCGCCGCCGCAGACGCTTGGCAGCGTCGCAGGGCCGGGCGTCGGCGCGGGCGTCGGCACGGCCGGGCAGTTCGCCGTTAACGGCCTGCGCTCGCGCGGGAACAATTTTACGGTTGACGGCTCGGACAACAACGACGAGGACATCGGCGTCAGAAGGCAAGGCTTCGTCGCGTTGAACTCGCAGCCCATCGAGTCGGTGAAAGAGTACCAGGCGATCACGCTCTTAGCGCCCGCGCAGTTCGGCAGAAACATCGGCGCGCAAGTGAACGCCGTCTCGAAGTCCGGCGGCACGGGCACGCACGGGACGATCTACGGCTTCTTCAACTCAAGCCAACTCAACGCGCGCAACCCGTTCGATACTACCTTTGGCAACGGCGTGTCGGCGCTGCGTGGCGGTAACAACCAGCCGGTCTTGCTCGACGGGACGCCGATCACGGTGCGTAACGGGAGCGGCGGCGAAGACTCGTTCACGTTCGGGCACGCAGGCTTCGCGTTCGGCGGCCCGCTCGAAGACGCGCGCGGGCCGGACAAGCCCCCACGCATGTTCTACTTCGTCGCGGCCGAGGGCTACATCAACAACGCGACCAAGGAAGAGAGCTTCGCCGTGCCGACGGTCGCCGAGCGCGGCTTCAACAGCACTGGCGCGACGGGCGTCTTCGAGAACCCGACGCCGACTCAGGCCGGCACTGCCTTCGCCTTCCCGACGACCGCCAGAGGCGACGCCATCTTCAGCCTCTTCCCGTTCCCCAACAACCCGCAGGGCATCTACGGCGCGAACACCTTCACCGAGACGCTGCCCGCGAGCGCGCAGGGCAAGATCGCTTCGGCTAAGTTCGACGCGAACTTCCGCCGCTTCGGCCGCCAACACACGCTCACCAACCGCTACAACTTCACGGACGACCGGCGCATCATTCCGGTCACGGGCGGCGCGCTCTTCTCAAGTCTGGAGCCGCGCATACGCACGCAGAACAACTCTTTCTTCCTCAACACAGAGTTGAGCGGCCCGAACTCCACACGCCCCGCGTTCAACCAAGTGCGTCTCTCCTACGGGCGCACGCGGCTCAACTTTCTCGAAGTGCGCGATCCGTTCCTGCGGCCGAGCAGTCTGCCGAACACGCCGTTTCTGCTGAACGCCCGGCTCATGCTCAATTCCACGCTGCCCGTCATGGACAGCGCGGGCGTGTCCACGGCCAACACAGGCCCCGTGCGCTACGTGTCCGACCGCGCCGCCACGACGACCGAAGGGGGGACGGGGCCCATCGGGCAGGTGCAGATCGCCGGCTTCTCGCCCGTCGGCGTGGATGTGTTCAACTTCCCGCAGCGCCGCGTCAACAACACCTATCAGGTGGCGGACGAACTGACGCTACGCGCCGGTCGCCACACCTTCGTCTTCGGCGCGGACACGCGCCGTTCGGAACTCAACTCGGAGCTGCCGCGCAACTCGCGCCCGCGCGTGACCTTCAGCGGCGCACCGCAACTCACCGGCAGCTATGATTTTCAGACGGGGCAGTTCGAGGGGCTGGCCTTCACCGGCCGCTTCATCTCCGCCGCCAGCCTCGCCGCCGTCGAGGGGGCCAGCGGGTTTACGCAGACGCTCGCGGTGGGCGGCGAGTCCGGCATCAACCTGCGCTACTACCAGTTGAATTTTTACGGACAGGATCAGTGGCGCATCAGACCCACGCTGACGCTCGCCTACGGGCTGCGCTACGAGTACAACACGCCGCCGCGCGAGACGCAGGGGCGCATCGAACGAACCTTCAGCGATCCGTCGCTGGCGCTCCTGCCCGGCGTGCGCGGCTTCGTCGGCACGCGCACCAGCATCTTCGATCCCGACCGCAACAACTTCGCGCCGCGCGTCAGCGTCGCTTACGCGCCGAACCTCTTCGGGCGCGAGCACCTGACCGTGTTGCGTGCCGGTTACGGCATTTTCTACGATCAAATTCTGGGCGCGGTGGTCAGCCAGTCGCGCAACGTCTATCCTACCTACCTGACGGTTGATCTCGCGGGCGGGGCATCGCCCAACCTCACCTTCGTCCGCGGCGTGCCCGGCCGCGTGCCGAACAACGGCCCGTGCGGGCCGGCGCGCGACCCTGTGGGCGGCATCGTCTTTAGAAACTGCTTTCCCTTCGGTCTGACTAACCCGCAGTCGGCAACGACGACACTGAACGGCGTACCAGTGGTGCTGCCGGGCACGCTCAACACGCTGAACCCCGCGCTCTCGTTCGCGCAGTTGGTCGCGTTGTTCAGCCGGTTCGGCACGGCCGGGAGCACGTTCCCGCCGGAGAGCAGTTTCGGCTTCACCATCCCGGCGCAGCAGTTAGAGACGCCGTCGGCGCAGCACTACAGCGTCACGCTCGATCAGCAATTAGGGCGCGACCTCGTCGTGTCTGCTTCCTACGTCGGGACGCGCGGCAGCCACCTGCTGCGCTTCAGCACGCCCAACCTGGGGCAGGAAGCATTCGTCGTCCCGTTTTTCTTCGACGCGAGTTTCTTCTCTGAATTCGGTGAGTCCCCAACCTTCTTAGGTCTGACGCTGCCGCCGGGCACGAGAATCAACCCCGCCCGCAACGGTTTCATCGGCGGCCGGCCCGCCACCGGCGTCGGCGTCGTCAACCGCTTCGAGACGACCGCCACTTCCAGCTACAACGCCTTGCAACTCCAACTACGCACCCGCCTGCGTCGGCGGCTACAACTGCAAGCGGCCTACACCTTCGCGCAGGCCAACGACGACGTGTCGGATGTCTTCGACCTGGCGGGCGCGTCCGCCCTACCCCAGGACAGCTTCCACCTCGCCGCC
>Ga0081539_10001251_pt1 | contig 45062 bp, 36 predicted proteins | sample TabmetS4T2R2_FD_71023 | JGI IMG/M metagenome (GOLD analysis project Ga0081539, IMG submission 71023) | Tabebuia heterophylla rhizosphere microbial communities from the University of Puerto Rico - S4T2R2 | ecosystem: Host-associated > Plants > Roots > Rhizosphere ... | reverse complement strand
CGGCAGCCGCGCGAAGCGCTCGAACCAGTATTTCGCGACGAGGCCCGCATAATAGGCGGTGCCGCAGGCCGAGATCGTGATGCGGTCGATCGCGGCAAAATCGAACGGCAGGTCCGGCATGCGCACGCGCTCGGCGGTCATGTCGAGATAATGCGCGAGCGTATGGCCGACGACCTCGGGCTGCTCGTGGATCTCCTTCGCCATGAAATGGCGATGATTGCCCTTGTCGACCAGGAACGCCGAGGCGTTCGCCTTCTGCACCGGCCGCTCGACTTGCCGGCCGGACTCATCGTGCACGGTCGCGCCGTTGCGGTTGAGCACCGCCCAGTCGCCGTCCTCCAGATAGCTGATCGTGTCGGTGAAGGGCGCAAGCGCAATCGCGTCGGAGCCAAGAAACATCTCGCCGTCGCCGTAGCCGACCGCGAGCGGCGAGCCCTTGCGCGCGCCGACCAAGAGGTCGTCTTCGCCTTCGAACAGGAACGCGAGCGCGAAGGCGCCGCGCAAGCGCGGCAGTGCGGCTTCGACCGCTTGCGCCGGCTTGCGGCCCTGCTTCATCTCCTCGGTGACGAGATGCGCGATCACCTCTGAGTCGGTCTCGGTCGCGAACTTGTGGCCTTTCTTCTGCAGCTCTTCGCGCAGCTCGCGGAAATTCTCGATGATGCCGTTGTGTACCACCGCGACCTTGTCGGTCGCATGCGGATGCGCGTTGGTTTCGTTCGGCCGGCCATGCGTCGCCCAGCGCGTGTGGCCGATGCCGCTGTGGCCGCCGAGCGGCTCACCGGTCAGCCGCTTCTCCAGGTTCTTCAGCTTGCCCTCGGCGCGCCGCCGCGTGAGGTGGCCGGCTTCGAGCGTCGCAACGCCGGCGGAGTCATAGCCGCGATATTCGAGCCGCTTCAGCGCCTCGACCATTTCCTCGGCGACAGGCCCATTCCCAAGTATTGCGACGATTCCACACATTAGACAAAGCTAATCCGTTAGGTATGCGCCAAATCGTTAAAGCATAATTCAGAAGAGCGAGCCAGACTATCGCGCGGCGAGGGACTACGATTCCCGCTATTACGGTGAAGTCTTGAGGCCGTTCGGTGGGTTAACGCAGCCATTTGATACTTGGAGCTCAAACGCCCCGATATCTATTGCCCGTGCGGCCGGGGTCGTCGGTATGAATGCTATCCCAAGTATCGGTCGCGATGAAGTTCACGCGGCCGCCGCGGGCCGTGTTGTTCGAGACTTCCGTGTTGTCGGGTCCTATCGGCGCCGTCGCACGGCCACGCGCGACAGCTCGCGCCTTCTCGAACTCAAACCTGCGCCTTGCGGCCCGTAGCCCTCTTTGCGGACTACTCGTGCGTCTCAGCAAGGTCGCCGGCGAGTATCACCGCCAACCAAACGACGGTCGGCATCCACGCTACCATCACCCCAAGAAAAAAAGCCTGCCAGGTGCTCATGAATGGACCTCCGCCCCGAGTCCATGGATGGAGCCTTCTCAACAGATTCGGGCGAAATGAAGTTCCGTTGCAAGCGCGCGTGTGGTTTCTCCCGCTTTCCCAGCTATTGACCGGCTTACGACCGGTTGACGAAGGGTAAATAACTACCAAATTTGGGGTTAGGGTATCCAATGATGACTGAAACCGAGCATGCGGCACACGCGTGACGACAACCGTCAGGCGCCCTACCGGCGAAGGTACTTTTCATGGCGTGACGGGAACTTTTACCTCCGCAAATTCTTAACCCATGTTCGCTTCCATGGGCAGGCGGAGGTCGATCGTGAGCAATTGGCACGCTTTCTTTCTCGGAGTGATGGCGGCGTGGGCGCCGACGATGATCTGGCTGGCCATCGCGCTGAGCAAGGATCTGCCCGGATTCGCCGAGGACGCAGGCCCCCCGCGCTAGCCGGTTTGCAGCCGGCGTCGATCCCTCGCAACGTCATCGCGCTCTCAGGCAGGCACAATGCGTGTAGGCCCATCGCGCAGGGTGGATGCAGTACCGTTTTTGGTGCGGCCAACCGCCAACCCGTGCGCCCCGAGGCCGCATGAGCTTCGGCTCATGCGAATAAGGATAGGTTAACCCCAGCTTCACCTCAAATTTACGCCGACGTTCCATATTACGATCGGCACATAGGTGTGCCGGGGGAGGAATCGCGTGCGATGCTGACGGACCCGTTCTGCGTGGCACGCTCGAACTCGTAACCGCGGTCAAGTCCGATGACCGCGCCGATGGCTATTCTAAACGATGTACGAAACGCGATTGTCGTCGGTTCGGTGACGAACCGTGGCGGCCTCGTTCGACATCTCACGGACCTGTTCTTGGTCAACGCAAACGAGCTCCGTGACGATGAAATCGCGCAGTTCGACGACGTTCTGAACGATCTAGTTCGTGAGATTGATACGGCAGCCCGTGCGCTGCTCGCGATTCGCTTGGCCATGGTTGGCAACGCCCCGACCAATCTGATGCGCACCCTCGCCTGCGATGATCATCCTGACGTCGCCTGTCCGGTCCTGGCGCATTCAGAGCAGTTGGACGACCCCGTACTGGTGATGGCGGCGCGCCTCAAGAGTCAGGAGCATCTGTTCGCGATTTCGCGGCGACGATCTCTCAGTGAAGTTGTCACCGACGTGCTGGTGCATCGCGGCGATGCTCAGGTGCTGCTGAGCGTTGCGGGAAATGCAGGAGCTCAGTTGTCGGAGAACGGATTCGTTTATCTTGTCGAACGTGCCGAACATGACGACGGGCTGGCAGAGCGCATCGGACGGCGAAAGGACGTCCCGCCCCAGCTCATGGCAATGCTGATCAGAGATGCGAGCGAGCGTGTCCGCGCGACTCTCGAAGCCGTCTTGCCCGAGGCAGCGCACGAAATCCGGCGTTCGGTGCGGAGTGCCGCCATGCATGTCGCCGGACGACATGAAGGCGAGTCGCGCGACGTCAATACAGCTCATGCAATGGTCGAGAAGCTGCATCGGCAAGGCGACCTCGATGATGAGCAAATCAGATCTTTTGCCGGCGATGGGTTGCTATTGGAAACAAAAGTGGCGCTCTCGCTGATAAGCGGACTTCCAGCCGCTTTCATAGATCAAGTGCTCAGGCAGGAGGGTGGCGAAATGCTTTTGGTGATTGCGCGCGCCACAGGCCTTTCATGGGCGACGGTCAAGCATATCTTGCGTCTTCCAATTTGGCGCCGACCCGCGATGCCGACTGAGATTGGGCACTGCCTTGCGCGATACGAGAAACTTGGTCGAACCACCGCAATCGACATCATGCGGTTCTATAAAGCGCGCCTATAGGCACCTCAAAGATTGGTCGGAGTTTGCCTGCAGCGATAGCCCGCCGGCGCTCGCAGCACCCAGCCGCGAACTGTTCGGCACGTATCGCTGAGCGCAATGAAACAGTGAGCCCGGAACGATATTGGCGGCCGCAGCACGTAATTACCGCATGTTCATCAACACCGAGTCGGCGCAGCACATGGCCTCACATGTGCGACCGCATGCAGATGATCCGCCCCCGAAACACAAAGCAGAAAGACCTATCTGGAAGAAATCAGAAAATCTTCTTTCTTGAGCTTTGTGCCTTTCATCTCGTCACGCATCCATCGCGGAAGCGCGCCGCGGCCGGACCACTGCAGTTTCGGATCCTTTTTGCTTCGGTAGCGCGGCATGATCTTGCCGTGGGCAACACCTTTTGACGACGCATATTCACTGATCAATTGAATCTGATGCCGCAGCTGCTCACGCCGCGACAAGAGCACTTCCTCAATTTCGTGACGTAGCCGGAGCAGATCGTCGAGGCTCATGTGGCGGATTTCGTCTGGAGTCACGACTTTCCCCATCGTAATTCAGCCTGCGCGGTTTCCAGCGCCGCGTGAACCCTTACTGAAATTCAAAAAGTATGCAAGCGCACGCGCGCACGACGCAAACTATCTGGATGGGCGCCTAACAATCTTGTTAACGTGTGGTTCCCATTCGAAGCTTGCCTCATTCATTCTCGACAGGGACATCGAATACGCCTCGAAAATCTGCGGCGAGCTGCACTCGCATCAATCAAATGCCGAAGGCGGGCGCCATCGCTTGTCGTCGTGGCTTTGGCGCCCCCGGACAAATCAGCTTCAGCCCGAAGGCGCACGAATAACCGAAATAATATGTGGAGAAACTCTGTGGTAACGAGATAAGTTTGCGCCCGCGCATTTCGCTGGTCGCTCGGTGTCTCGCCCGCACAACGAACAGCATGAGTTTGAATGGCGCGCGTGAGTCTGCCTGGATCCGATTCTGACCGAGTGTTGCTCAACGCTTACCAAAAAGAGAGCACCCTTGCGGGAAACACAAGCATGCGCCCAGCCCCGCCACTGCAAATCGCACCGTGCGCATCTACCAATCACGAGGCCGACGACGTACCGTCACTTGTCCTCTGTGAGGGGCTGCGCATGGTCACTGAATGGCTTTGGATACCTCGGCCGAAGCCCGGGGCAAACTTCAAACTCTATTGCTTCGCTCACGCCGGCGCCGGCGCCAGCGCTTTCGCCCGCTGGATGACCGCCGCCCCCGACACGATTGAAGTTGCCGCCATCCAACTGCCCGGGCGCGAGTCCCGCCTGAGCGAGGAACCCGTGCGGCGTTTTGCGCCCGCCGCGCAGGCGATTGCAAAAGCAATTCATTTCGACAACCGCCCGTTCATGCTCTTTGGGCACAGCGCCGGAGGTCGACTGGCAATCCATGTGGCCTCTTTGCTGGACGAAACCCGGTATCGGCCCCTGCACGTGTTCATCTCATCCTCGCCGGCAACGTCGACGCATAGGGCCCCCATTCACCACCTGGACGACACAGAGTTCATTGCAAAGCTCGGTGCGCACTACGGACCGATTCCAGAACCGATCTTGCGGGATCCCGACGTGTGGCCGCTTTTCGCCCGCGCTCTGCGCGCCGACTTTGAAGCCCTGGAGACGGACGTGCTTGTGCCTCGTCCTCTCGGCATTCCACTGACCATCATCGCCGTCCGGAATGACCCCGTCGTCAAGGTCACCGAATTGGCCGGCTGGCAGAATTGGAGCGCTCTTCAAGTTCACAATGTGATCGTCGAGGGCGACCACTTCTCGTATCGGACGGATCCACGCCCTTACCTTGATGTCATCGAAACGCGGTTCGACCGGGCTTCACGCACACGATGATCCCAAGCAGCGCGTGGCGGGGTTCGACACGGTCGACCCGGTCTTCGGCCTTTCGAGCAGTGGTTGGAGTTGGGTTCTTGGATCGGCAAAGCCTGCGGGGCGCCTTAGCAGGACGCGCAGATCCGCATCTTCCGCCGGAGCTGCGCGTCAATTCCCTCCTCGCGCTCGTACCATTCCTTGGTGAACGGCGGAGGTTCATTCGCCGAGTAAGTCAATTGAGGCAGGCTGCCGCGCTCCGGCGACATGGACGTGCGACGAGATTGCATGCGGTTGTCGCTCGGTTTCCCGGCCACATCAATACGACGCTTCGCCGGACTCGCTCTTCGGGGGTGCCGTTCAACGCTCTTCGCGGCGTAGCCGGATTGGGGGTTCATTGCCCATTCCGGTATCGGCCTCGGTCCACTGCATGCAGTAAGCAGAAATACGCATAACACGACGCAAAGTCGGATTATGGGCCTCATAAAGGGCTTTTCTCCTTACGGATATTGTAGAATCGATTTTACTTAGAAAGCATTAACCATAGGGAATGCGGTGCAAAAAGGGCACAGAGCCGCGGTGCACATGGCGCACATCGATGAAAGCCCGCTGAAGTCCTTATCGCGCAACCGACAAAGCTAATGCTGACGCGGCCCCGAATAGGGGACAAAGTCTTTTCGCTGCGGCTCGATGCCCGGACGGCCGGTGAAAACGAAGAGGCCGTCCACTGTCGAAACGATGTCGCCGCGGGCGAGCGTCGGATCGTTGAGCACCGCATCTGAATTTCTGTTCTCCAAGTCCCGATCGCTGTCGATGGCGCCTTCGGACCTCGATCGCGACCGCTGAAATTCCCTAATGGCGTTGTCTCTCGCTTCGCGAGCCCTGGCAGTCGCCGCCTCGACCTGCGCCTTCCACTGCTCTCGCTCTTCGGATGCCAAGGCCGACGCAGTCGCGCATGCCAGCGAACCAACAATGATCGCCATGGAAAGCCGTAGTGGCCGTGTGCTGTTCATTGACGAATCCGGGAATCGACGCTGATGGAGCGCACCACCCATCTACAGCGCCTTTCCGGTCGGCGGGCAATCGTAGAAGACCGGGCCGCGTGCCGAGGGCGCGCTTTCAACACAGTGTGCCGGATCCTTGACGGCGCCATCTACGATGAAATCGTAGGCCTGCCCGTTCAAGATCAGCGCGTATCGTCCGGGCGGCAGCGAAAACTGCGACTCTTCGGCGCGAACAAGAATCATTTCCCGGTCTTCTGGCATGGGTTGGACGCGAAAGTCGTAACCATTCTGGCGAATGATCCAGGTGTCGCGCTGCGGCAAGACCGAGACCGTGCCCGCCACGTCGAACTTCATGACGCGCGTCAGCGCGGCGACAACCCGAACAGGGACGGTCTCGGGCGCGCTTGCAATGAGATCACGTCGGTAGATGATGAAACGCAGTCGGCCATTTGCGAAGCGCGCCGCACTCGGCTGGGTAATCTGAAGTACCGACTGGGCTCGCGGATCGAACGGCGAGGTCGGAACAGGCTTGAGCTCGATTAACTGCGCGTCCTGCAGGGCGTAGACACCATAGACACTCGGACGCGGCGACGCCTCGTTTGCAGCCGGCGGCGCGGAGCCCCTGTTACCCGGCTTGATCGAGAGCGCCGCTTCGCGCGTCGGAGCGAAGGCCGCCGGTCCTTTGGTTTCCTGCTCCATCGCCAGCGCGTAGATCGAGACCGCCAGCACCGCGGCGATCCCCATGCGCAAGGTCTCGCCAACGACCGAGAGCACCCTGTGGCCAAACGCCGGCGGGGTCTGTCGGTGTGAGGTGATCGGGGTCGTCAGCTGCGCGAGTGCAACGCTTTGCGCCTCGATCGGCTCGAGCTCGCGGCGTCGTTGACGTCTGTCCGGAAAGACGTCGTCGATCCTCGTGACCTCGATGGGCGGCGGCAGAATGACGATCTCGCGGCTGCTGCTCACGCCGCCCGGGCTGCCCGGCGTCGCGACGAGCTCGCTTGGGATGACCTGCGGCCCAACACCGCGCTGGCGCTGCTTCTGGCGCAGCCGGCTGAGCGCCGCATGCGAGTCATCGCTCTGGGCGACGAGCATTTCGGCTCGCACGATCGCTTGCTCGAGGGCTGCACACTCGCTTCTGGCTTGCTCGCCCGCGGGATCGAGCCCGGCGCGTTGGAGTTCTTGTTGCAACGCCCTGCGCGCCACATCATAGGTCTCCGCGCGCGTTTGCGGCGAGCCGTCGCGGGCGTCCTTGAGCACTCTCGTCAGGATGGCAAAGTAATCAATCATCCGAGGCGTCGCGCGTCGCAGCTTTCGGCCGCCAAGATGCCAAGCCTGCAGCTATCTCGTTGTGGCGAACTTGCCGGCCCCTTCGAGCCATCATGCGCTCGCATTGACGGCTCCGTTTCGGCGCCTGCGCAATCATTCTTGCCCATGCGGGCACCTGTGCGCAATCGGCCGGGTACTATCGGCGAAGATCGGCCAGCTATGCGGTGGAATGAATCATGACTCCGTCAAAGCCGATTTGACGGTCTCAAACGGCTTTCCTCCAGTTGCCGATTAGCTATCGCGGGACCAAGCTCCGGACGCTCAGTCATGGCCTTCACCCCAATTGGGGCACCGCGGCCTTCCGCCCATCCGGGGGATGAGGTCGAACGCATGTACTATGCCGCAGACAAGCAAAGGGCTGAGCGCGCAATTGCTGAATTGCGCGCTGCGCGCTCTGGCGAGAGGACGCAAGCCTTGGCCCGCCTCAAGCAGTTGAGGAATGAGATTGCGCCCGAGAGAGGCGACCACGCCCATTTGGAGGCCTGGGAAGCAATCCGCATGCTCTATGAGGCACTCCGGAAGGGGCATTCGGAAGGTCTAGGGCCGCTCTGGGACGACGCGCTTCTGAAGGCCGAGATCTGGTACGCGAGCTTGCGCTGAACATGAATTGGATGACGGCCGCCTCCGATCCGATTGCATCGCTGCAGGTCTTGCGAAGGTCATATGGGTTTGGCAGCTTGGTGCGAGCGATGCCGCAAAGGGTATTGGGGTGCCGGGCAGACATTCGCTAGCGCTTATCCTAGCCATTCTGATTGTACTCGGGCTTATTGATGCGTGGGCCGGCCGCCAAAGCTACATAGCCGGCGACACCGTCCCCTACATCGACATGGCGCACAGGATCGCCGCCGGCGATCTACAGCACGCTGTCAACGGACAGTGGAGTCCGCTTTACCCGATCCTTCTGGCTCCTTTCATCGGACCATTTCAGACCAACGCCTTTGTCGAGTTCTCGATGGTTCGAGGGGTCAACTTTCTGATCTTCCTCGCCACTATTGCGCTCTTCCACTCATTGCTGATCCGGCTTCTCGCGCATTGCTATGGCAAGGCCGGAGCGGCGAGCGCGCCCTTCCCTTTGCTCTCGCGCTCGCAGTTCACGATCGCCGCATATGCGCTGCTGGCATGGGGTTGTTTCGGTCTGACCATCGTGGCGCGCGTCAATCCGGACCTTTGCGTCGCCGCGATCACATTCGCCGCAGCGGGCCTGCTGCTTTCCTTCAAGGAGGGACAGGTTTCGAAAGCACGATTTGTCCTTTTTGGGGCAACGCTCGGCATCGGCTTTCTTTTCAAGGCGATCTTCTTTCCTCTGGCGCTGCTTTTCCTGGCGGGCGCCGCGTTGGAGCCGCGCGTTCGGGCCGTCAAGTGGCGATTGTCGCTGAGCCTCTTGACGTTCCTGCTCATCGCGTCTCCGCTGGTCACGGCTCTGTCGATGAAATACGGCCGCCTCACTTTTGGCGAGACCGGCAGGAATGCGTATCGGACAGACGTCCTCTTCATGCCGCTCGTGCACTGGCAAGGCGGCCCTCCGGGTTTCGGAACGCCGGAGCATCCGACGCGAAGGATTCTCGAGAACCCCGACGTCTACGAGTTCGCGACCCCGATAGCGGCGACCTACTCTCCCTGGTACGACCCGACTTACTGGAACGCAGGAGCGGTGCTGCGACTTGATGCTTTCAAGTACGGCCGGGCAATCGCAAGGAATATCTCGCGGGTCGCATTTCTTCTCTGGTTTGCGCTGCCCATGCTGCTGCTGCTCGTCATCGCCTACCGACGGGTCCGAATCGACCTCGGCTCCATTCTGTATTTCAGATCGCTCTGGCTTGTCGGGATCGGAAACGTCGCCCTCTATGTCGTGCTCCTTGTCGAAGCACGCTACCTTGCGGGTTGCCTGCCGCTATTGGCGATGCTCGCGCTCGCGACCCTCCGACCGCGGAACACGGCTTCGGCATCGGTCGTGGGCACCGCGCTGACGGCGCTGCTCGTCGTCTGTATTGCGGTCGAAACCGGTCCGCGGCTCGCGAAGGCGACCGCGTTACTGGTCACCGCTCGCGGCGATCCGAGAAACGACCCCTGGCTGGTGGCCGATGAGCTCAAACGTCGCGGGGTGGCCCCCGGCACGCCGGTCGCCGCCATCGACCGCCAGGATGAGTGGCACTGGTCGGTCGCCCGTATCAGCGATTGGGCGCTGCTTGCACGGGTACCGATCGTGAGCGAGGTCTTTCAGCTGAACCTCAAGGACGGCCAGCAGTTTTGGGAAGTCCCCGCGGAGCGGCAGGCCAGCGCGCTCGACGCGCTGCGGCGCACCGGCGCGCGCGTCGTGGTCGCCAGCGGCGTGCCGGCATCGGCAAACACGAGCGGCTGGATCCGCGTGCAGAATACCGCCTACTATTATCGCTTTCTCGATTGACAGCGGCTCGGCTCGTCTGTCGCCTGCAGGTGAACAGCGGGGTCAGTCAAGGCGCGCGCGGGAGCGCCGCGATGCGGCGTCCGATGCGGTCGGCATTCGCCATGATGGTGAGTGTCACGTATTTCGACGGCAAGGTCGGGAGAACCGAGCCGTCGACGGCATGAATACCGGGCGTGGCGACGAACTCACCCATCTCATCGGTGCCATGTGGGCCAGGTGCGCCCATCGGAAAAAGGCCGCCGAAGTGAACGTCGGTCCCCGGCTTAGCCATTGCGGCACCCGGAAGCGCGAAGGCTCCGAGCTTGCGCCAGATCTTGCGCAGCCGGCGGATGACGCCGTCCGCCTTGACCTTGAGATCTGCGCTCACATGGCCGTGGACCACGATCGATGGCGCGTCGCCGGCGCGCCGCCAGCGTAGCCGGTTGTCGCTTTCGCATCCCGGAAAATAGCCGGTCGACACCAGCAGGGCTGACGAGATCGCACCGAAAAATGCGCTACCGGCGCGACGGCCGAGCGGTAGTCGCGCCGTGAAAGACGAGCCTGGCAGCCCCGCGATCTCGTACACCGCACCGGAAACGTAATCGAGGTGGGCTGGTCCGTACTGCAGACGGTAGCCGAGTTGAGCCAACGAAAAGGCCTTCGGAGGTTCCGGTCGCCCAAGCCTTGCGGGCACGAGGAGCGGCATTGCGAGGACCGGGCTATTCAACAGGCGCAACTCAGGCGGCAGGTTCGGCAGCAATGGAATGACCAGGGCGGCCGTCGCAAGGAAGCCGGCGGCCACCATGATACGACGCGCCGCAAATGTCCGGCCGTCCTCGGTCAGGACTTGCCAGCCGTCTCGAGCTTGAGCGATGCGCACCACACGCGCGTTGTCGGCGAGACGGAACGTGCTCCAGCGCTTGAGCTGATCGAGATCAAACCTTGCGTCATAGACAGCGCCGCGATCACAGCCCCACAGGCACTGATTGCGCAGGTCACAGGCATTGCGGCCGTCGCGGGCAAGCGTAAGTATCGCATTGCGCGCAATCCCCAATCCAAACTCGTGCCCCTGCGAGCCGGGACGATAGCGTCGCAGCATATGGGCGGCGCCGGGGCCGATCGGGAGCGCCGGCAGCACCTCGCCCGAACAGCCAAAGAAGGCAGCCATCTCATCGCTGCTGCTGCCGCTTACGCCCATTCTGTCGGTCACTGTGCGATAGGACCGGCGCAGGTCTTCGATCGAAAGCGGCCAGCCTTCGATGTCCTGCGCGTCGAACTCGCAAACGAAACCACCCCAGATCCGGGAAAGGCCACCACGCCCCAGTGATCCGATGGTGACAAACCCTTCACCCCGAATGTCATTTGCGCGCTGAAACGCATCCATGATTTGCCGGGCGGCGGGCGTCCGCAGTTTCGGCGAAAGTCCATCCTCGGGCAGAAGCGCCTCCAGTTCGCTGCCAAGCATGCGCTGCCATGGCTCGGGCGATCCGCGATGTGTGGCACTCCTGTCGCTCGCGCCGTCGAGCATCAAGACCTGCAACCCGGATTGCACGAGCGGAGACGTCACGCTGACACCGGCGGGACCACTGCCGATGACAATGCAATCAGCATCGAAAGTCATGCTCATGCATAAATTCGGCCGAGCGTGGCGCGGAACGGCAGCATTGCAATCTCGAGAGCACCGAGACCAAGAAGCGACGAGATGGCACCTTGAGGCTTCTCGCCGTCGCCGATGCTTTCTGCCACCATGACAGAGAGATGCAGCCGCTGGGCCAACCCGTGATCCGCGTTGGCGCGCAGCGGTTCAAACGCGCGCAACAACCAGGGGCGGTTCAGAATGAAGCGTGGCATCCAGAGCGGCTGCGCCACACTGCGGTCGAAGGCGCGAACCAACCGGGCGATCGCCGCCCGCGGCGGAATGCGTTGCCCGGAGACGTAGGAAAGCATGCTTCTGGCCTCCGCGATCATCTGCCTGCGTGCCGCGCGCGATGTCGCAAGACGGCGTGACGGCGCGACGACTTCGACTCCAAGAGCAGCCAGATCGCGTGCACTCTCCATGGGCGATGTGCCGGCCAGTCCGAGAATGCGCTCGCGGTCGACGGTTGGAACGAACGGCAGCAGGCGCGTGAGTTCGCAAGCCCCCAGTGCCACCCAGAGCGGAATTGGAAGAAGAACCAGACCTTTTCCGGTATGCGCTCGGCGCAGGATTCTCAGCCAATCGCCGAAGCTGATAGGAACCGGACCAGCCAAGACAGAAACCGCCGTCGTGGCGTCACCGCCCGGCGCGCAAGGGCCGTTCGCCAAGGCAAGCAGTCCCGCGACGACTTCGTCGAGATGGATCGGTTGCACCTTCCGCTCCACGGCCACCATCGGCAGCAGCGGGGAAAGTCTTACGAGCCTTGACAGTAGGCCGTATTGTCCCTGCTCCGGACCGCCGTAGACCAGCCCGATACGCGCGCAGGCAACCCGATCGGCCGCGGCCGGCAACGAACGCAACAACTCTTCGAGCGCAAATTTGACCTGCCCGTAGGCGTTGAGCGCTTGCGGGCGGGCAGAGGTCGTCGAAGCAAAAACGAAGCGGGACACACCGGCGGCGAGTGCGGCGCGGGCGAGGCGTTCGCTGCCGATGAGATTGAGGTTCGCGAAAGGCGCGCGCGGCTCCCCATCGCTCTTCCAGGAGTGGGCGAGGTGTACAACCGCTGTCACGCCCGCAAACGCGGCAGCCGGGGCGCCCTCCCCCAGGCGCCAGTCAAAACGACGCCCGATCGTTCCGCCGACTGGCGCGGTGCCCAGCACGACGATGTCCCAGCCGCGTTCCGCAGCGCGCGTGCACAGCCGTTGGCCGATGTATCCGGAAGCACCAGTCAGCAGAAGTCGGGGCATCGACCTGTTCCTAACAAGGGGGCGCGGCGCCACATGTTCCTATTGCGGGCAATCGCCACGACGGCGATGCGCGCAAGCTAACTGACCTTCGGCGTCACTTCGGACGAGTTTTCGTCCATCGCCGCCAGGATCTGGTCGCGCCGGTTCGGAATGTTCATGATGCCGGAGAGGAAAGCCGTGAACCCGAGTTGGATACCGATCGCGACGGCGGTCAAAGAAATGATGAGCACTCTCAAGACGGCGGGATACGCGAGCACCCCGAAATCAACGGAAGCCCATATGAACAGCGACCAGGCAACCCCCACCATGCCAAGTGCGACGAGCAATGCGGCAGCGATCAGCCCTCGTTCGAAAGTGAGGAGCAGCATAAACCGGGATTTCTGCTGAGGGGCCGGCAGCAGCCGATATTTGACGGCGAACCGCTGCGCGATCAATCCAAATGTCAGGTTTTGAAAGCCGATCAGGATCGCAATGGCGCCCACCAGAAAGGTGTGTACGTCGAGATGAATCCCGTCTGCGATCTCGACCGGGCCTGGGAATAGAACCGCAGCGATGCCAACACCAAGCAGGATGAGGACGATACCCGGATAGATGAAAAGCCATCGCGGGCTGAACATCAGCAGAAAACGCAGATGCCGCCAGCCATCATGCCATGTGCGCAGGTGCGGTGGGCGTGATCGACCATCCTTCTTCAGCGTCGTAGGAACTTCACAAATCCGGTACGACCTCAGTGCGGCAGAGATGATCATCTCGCTCGCGAATTCCATGCCTGTCGTGTGCAGATTCAAGACCCGGATTCTGTCCCGATCGAACCCCCGCAATCCGCAATGGAAATCACCTATCGAGATGCGGAAGAACAGACGTCCGAGAAAGCTCAGCACCGGATTGCCAAGGTAGCGATGAAGGAATGGCATCGCGTCGCGCGTGATCCCGCCGCGAAACCGGTTGCCCATGACGATGTCGTATCCCTCGCGGAGCTTCGCCACGAAAGCGTCCAATCGGGACAGGTCGTAGCTGTCGTCAGCGTCTCCCATGACGACGTAGCGACCGCGAGCGGCCAAGATGCCGTGCCGGAGCGCCGACCCATATCCGCGATCTCGAACCGGGATGACCCTGGCGCCCTTCGCAATCGCGAGCTGTTGCGAGCCATCGGTCGACCCATTGTCGGCGACGAGCACCTCGCCGCGGACGCCACTGCGCGCGAGGTACGACATCGCCTTGTCAACGCAGGTTTCGATCGTTTCCGCCTCATTGAGGCACGGAAGCAATATCGTCAGTTCGACATTCTCTGGAATCTCCCGACAATCCTGAGCCGTCATCTCGGGATACCCGTGTTCAAGGTCGGTCCTGGAACCGTTCGGCAGGCGCAAGGTCGTCGCCCAGCTTGTATCGTGGCGCGGATCCGCGAGGCACTTGGCGGCAGCGCTGAACCACGCGATCCGCTTCGGGGCGCCTCGCTATTGGCGGGGAGCCAGCCGCGGCGCCATCGCGGCCGTCAACCGCCGAGAGGCGGCGGCCAACGAGGATTTCTGGAACTGACGAGGATTGGATGCGTGTGACAAGGACGAGCCGAGAAATTCGGCGCCAGTCGGCTGACGCAACACAAGCTTCCGACATCAGGCGCCCCGACCGGCTGCAAAGTCACTTTTCGTACTATAGCTCTAATGATAAAGGTATGCGATAGGCCATTTCAGCGCAACGGGTTAACCTTTCACGTTAACGACCCTGCCGTGACATGGCGCCCTCAATGGATGATGCGCTCCAACGAGGAGCCAACTGTCTGGGAGCCTGCAGCCATGGAAGGGACTTGGCGCATCCGCTACCGGACCAGCACTCCGAAAGCGCTCACTACTGTGGTATGATAAGCTATCCAAAACTGAAATCGCCGGATAAACCAAGGTAGAAGCGAGGGATTGCCAACAGAACTCCACGGCAATTACCTGTTGCTGCGCTGTGTGCATATTCCACCCGCGAAAGCACTTGCTCTGGCTATCGCATTCTGGTGGCATGACGCATGCAACGCAGGAATAGATTGTTTTGAATTGCTTCGGCATAGGCTTTGGCGAGGTTCAGCGACCAGACCTCACTGCGCAGGAACACGAGCGAATGCATTTCAACTCACCCCCATTCGGTCTTGCACTGAACTTCGGCCCTGGCGCCAGGCGGCACGCCCATATCTGCCGCTTCAGTTCCGCACAGGCGTGATTGGCAGTCAGGTTCATGAGAACGGAACGAGAGAGAGTCAAAATGGACGCCGCCTCAGGCATGAGGGACCCATTTATAAAGATCGAGCGGAGCCTGCTGAACTCGATAGAAGGCTGCCGCAAGCTTCGACTGTCGACGGCGGTCGAGCTTCTAGAACTCGCGCTGGCCGAGATTCGTGACCAAGCGAATTCCGCTCGTATCCACTGATTTGGCTTGTAGCGCGTCTTGATACCAATGCGGTCTATTTCGAGCTCGAACGTGTTTGCCGCGCCCACCATGCTTTTGTTGCCTGCGATGGCGCGTGAGCGCAGCCGCTCGTCCCAGCGGGCGCACCAGCCTGACGATCACGAAGCTCACTCACTCGGAGGATCCGTGCTTGCCACGCGCCCAACGATAAGGAAACGGCGCTGTGGCCTGGCGATCCAACACTCCATGCTTCGAGCCGTTGCGGTGACCGAAACTGAAGCGTTCGTCCGCGCCCGGACTCCGCAACTCGGAATCCCGCTGCCGGGCGCCTGGCTTTCCGGCGCCAAGGAACGAAGCTCGCTCAAGCAGACGTCGCGCGTCCTCCGCGGCGCTTGCAAGATCGGGCGGACTCTTGCGAGGATCGATACCTTTGCTTGTCGCAATCGACGGACGACAAGCCACCGGCCATGCGGCGGATTTGGCAATTATTTACACTTGTCGCGCCGGCAATATGCCCGCCTAAGGTATGGAAGCGGAGTTGCAACCTTACTCCCTTGCCGGCAATGACGATTGGCTCATCAGTAATTGGACAAGCAATGACAGCTTGCGGGCTGGCGTCGCATATCCACCGCGCAGCGTCAGTCCAACATATTAACTCAAAAGGGTGATGCAACCGTCAGATAGATCGACCATCCTGCGTAAGCCTTGAATACCAAAGGTTTGCCAGAAACAGGTGAGCCTTCAAGGCAGTTCGCCCGGAGATGGCGGGTAGTATCGACAGTAAGTCCGAATGGGCACGGAATGCATTGAATGGAACGATCGGATGACACAATCGATAGGGTTGCCCGCTACGCGTGGCGTGGCCGTCGCTATCAATCCCTATCGGATACTGAGCTCGGCGAGCGGTGGATCAAAGCTTTCCGTTCTACAGTTGCAGAGCTCGATAACGAAAGCTTTCGCTCGACCGAGGAGGACCTGTTTGCCGAGCATCAACTCCGCCGGCTGCAACCACCTTACGCGAAGGTTGCGGCAGATCGTGACCGCCTCATCGCCCACATCATCGAAAAATTGAGGGAGCTGGACAAGCATCAGCTTAGCGCTCTCAGGAGAGAACGGCTCAGGCTTTCCGATCGGGACGCCTACATGAAACGCTTGAAGATCTCCGAAGAAGCGGTTGAACGCGGGCGCGCTCACGTCATGAAACAAAGAGCGCTCGTACGAAAACTTGTTCGTCAAGGCAGCCCGCGCATCAGAGTCGCGCGGGCCGTTCTTCGAGAGCTCGAGCGCTCTGTAAGGAGGAGCCAGGAAAGTTGTAATTTCTACGCAAGTGTACTCAAGGGTCGCTCCTGAAAGGCCAGAAATGAGCGGGATGTCGGATCGGAGCGGCGGGACACCTTGACCGTCCCTGGGGACCGAAGCCGGCAAAGCGCCGCTGTTTCCATGCGATCAGAGCGAGGTAGCGGTCCATAGCGCGGCTCAAAAGCCTTGCGCTGCCCATTGGCCGCGGCAAGTAGCTATGGGTCTTTGCGGTACCTATTTAAATGGAACCTAACCGATTGCCAGATAGGCGAATTTTGTCTTAGGAAGGCGCTTTCTTCCGAGAGTCAATGCTTCTTTTGACCGCACCGTTCAGGCGCGCATTAGTGCAGTGCTCGTTAGCTTCTACCAAGAAAAGTCAGTATGCCCTAGGCACTATTGGCTTCTGGCGCTGCCCGCGCCCGGAGGAATGTGCGTGGCATCCGATTCATACCAATCAGATGACAGTCGGTCGTGGCTGCGCCGTCTGCTAGGCAACGCTCGATGGCGTTTGCGTTTTTTCTACTGGTATCTAATTGCTGCTTGCCAAGCCAGAACACTTCGTCATCTTCTCGGTGCATCGAAACGCGCGTTCCGGCATCCATGGGTTTCCAATGTGACAATGGTCTTGCGACCGCGACCCGGTTTTAGCGACCGTTGTCATGTGTCGGTGGATGCACCGATCGTAATTGTGGTTTGGCATGGAGGTCGGCAGGCGCTTTTCCTCGCTTGCCATATCGCGCGCAAGACCTTGACGATCGAGCAACTTCAAGGGAGTCCCGGTCTAAACGTGCCGCGCGACCTGGCGTGGACGACACGCTGCGTGGCGGCATGCCAGGAGGTAGCCCGTGTAAGAAATCTCCGTCAGGTGCACATCGCGAGGGCAGAGTCCCTTCCTGCATTCAGAAATCCGAGCGTGAAGGCCAACACACAGGAAGAGTTCGAGGAAATTCGTGCTCGCATTCGGGCATCACTGGTAAGGCGCTACGATGAGAGCGCCGAGCAGTTGGGCTTCACTATCGGCAAACGCTACTCCGTTTGGCGCAATCCCAATTTCGTGTCCAGCGCTCGCGTCCTGGTCGACGCCTGGCGCGTGCGGCTGCTGCTTTGAGCTCCTCCAAAGAAGGTCGTATAGAGCGAACTGCGAGCAGCCGGCGGGGCATCATCCGGCAAGCCTAGCCCAACCTCGAGTCACAGCGCGGAGCCTCGCTCGGCCTGGGTGCGTTCGAGGCCGCAAATGCGGCGCCTTCGGCGAGCGACCCATCGCTCCGCGATCCACAAGCTATTCTGGGGACCGCGGTCCAGCAGCGGCTTCATGAGCCATTCGCCAGTTCGCAAGCGAGATTTGATGCTTTCGAAAGCGATAAGAAGGACGTAGATGCCCCAGACACGAACATTGATTGAACGGCTTACCCCTTTCGGATTATCTATGGGAACCGTAAGCGAACAATGGTCGAACGAGCTGTATTCAACCCGGCGCTGAAACACGCTCATCGCCGACGATCAAGGAAGGAAAAGTTTGGCGCGCGATCGGTATCGGACGGTGGCACGGCAGTACCAAGTCGGGGCCACAATGTCGTGGCCCGCCAGTCAAGAACGCAAATCCAACAAACCCTGCTGGCAGCTTCGAAAGGCGGCGAACGCTTGGAGGCCATGAGCGTCGCCAAATGATGCGAACGAACTCACATCCTACATCAGATCCGCGATATGGACGTGCGCTTCTTCACTTCATCGAGCGAACGATACAGCGGCAAGGGGGTCGCCGGCCAGCGGAAGACGACAATGGATCCGGGGGTATTGTCGATTGGCCGGGCGTTCAGTCGCTGGAAGTACAGAAACATTGCGATGCCGCACACGGCCGGCATCATGCAGGCAATGAGAACGAAGCGCGCAGCGATGCCCGCCGTGCTATTCCAGTGTTCTTGAAGGTATTGAGCCCACAGTGAGATCCGACGATATGCCTCACGCGCCTTGGGTTCCGCAGACCACCACGCATAGCGCGACCAAATGACCCAAAGGACCGCTGCGCGCTGCAGTTGCTGCCGAATGCTCCAGGCCCGTGCGCTCATTGCTCGTCGCGCCCCGTTGAAGCCACGGTAATTGGGTCTTACCGTTGGCAAATCTCTTATCCATCACCGCCGTACAGCTGCACCGGAAGGGCGGATGCCCAGCCAACCGCTCGGTCTGACCTTCCTTCCATCCGAAATAGGCACCTCAAAGGCGAAACTCGCGCCAACCTCTGGCTATCCGGCGGCAGCTTTTTGCGTGGCCGCGCCCAAGCCACGCTGCGCGCGGCGTGCGGGAGTTACTTCGCTGCACGACAGCTTAGAGAATGTCATTCACGCGCAAGCGCATCGTCTCTAGGAAGGGCGTCCAGCACCTCGCGCTGAGGCGCACTGGCACGCCCGCGCGGCGGCTCGTGGAGAACATGAAACAGCCGCCCGGGAACGCGGCCACTCGGCCAACGCAAGGTTGCTGCGCCGGAGGAGCGCGTTGCCGGGCAATGACGGCTGTATCGTGCCCGCCGTGCCGATGGCGGTACGTTTTATTTGCTGCTGTCGTGCCTCTCGATACGTTCCAAAGCCGAGCTGGCGCGGCGTGCGCCGAGCTATCAATGATCCAAGGCCGGGCGTTATACTGTACCTTTTCTCATTCCGTGTGGCGGATAAGTCGCATACTTACTATCGTTGTTTCGCACGCTTCCCCAACGGCGCCTTTTGGTGAGTATTGAGACGGCCGACCGACAGCCAGGGGGCAACCTGATGCGGCCGGACCGTCCCCGCCGCGGCACGATACGCAACCGCGAGTGTGTTCACGGTGGGGACGATTCGTGGCGAAATTTCATCGGGCAATCGCGTCAAACCATCGCCGCCAGGTTAGCGCCGGATCGAGTAAGGCTTGGCACGGGTCGAAAACGTAGGAAACTCGGGCGAGAATGCCCCCGACGCAGGGGTTGCACTCGCACGCCGGGCGCTTCGCGCCGCGGCCCCGTGACCCCCGGTAGGGTCAAGCACCAACTATCTTTCTTTTCCTAGGCGGAAGCAAAACGGGTTTATTCCCTTGGCGCTCCAATTCAAAAGGGAAAGCAGGCCGGTTTGAACCAAGTTGGCGCTGTCTCCGACAAACAAGACACGGGGCAAGTCGTATGGTGGAGTGCGCTTATGCGGCGCTTATCGATCGAGCCGAGGAAGATCGCCTTCGCGTGGCTCGTTCCCTTTGACATCGGTGTGAACAAGTACGGCATTTCGTACAAAACGGTCGATGGACACCAGGGTTCCGAGTTGATCGGCACCATGGCTGAAACGGAATCCGTGTTGCAGGACCTCGAGCGCCAGCAGAAGTCGGAGGCCTCGGCAGACTGTCTTTCCCGAGGGATGCGGCCGCCTCGTGAGCGCGCAAAGTGATTTCGTTTTGTGATGCGGGGGGAAACGCTGACTGATATTGCGCGCATGCTGACTCTTTGCAGACATGATCGATCTGTGCCTCGCGCACCTCTGGTCGAATGGCACGACCGCAAAGAGCAAGCGCGCCTATCGACCTGGCACGATGTTCGCCGCGCGCGTGCACGATCATACGGAGCTGGGCCGCTTATTGTAGTCCTCCGCAAGCGCCGCGAAAACGTCTCGAGCTGCGCAAGTCAACGTGACGAGCGGCCCCTGCACAAACCCGGACTCTGTGCAGCGCCGGCAGGTCGAAGCCAGGGCCTAGTACGGAATTGGCGAAAACCGATACTGCGCATGAGCCGTCGAGCTACCGCGAACGACGGCTCGCAATTAACGCTAACTGCTAAGCTTAATAGTATCTGCGCGCGCAACCACGCGCGTGAAATCGGAATTTTCGACCGTTTTTACCTCCGACCGGTGACGCAATTGCATACGGCTTGCGTAGTTGAACGGCCCGCGTGACATCGTCAGGTCAGGGAGTTTTGTATGAAGCGGCTCGATGATGCCATCGATAGAACTGCACATTACGCCAGGCTGGGGCGGCGATACCGACATCTGAAAAATGACGAACTCGGTCGAAGATGGGTGGAGGCTTTGGGTGCCACCGTGGCGCGGCCCGATGACGAAAGTGCGCGTTTGCTGCAGGAAGATCTATTCGCAGAACATCAACTGCGCCGCATGAAGCCGCCTTACGAACAAGTATCGGCGGAGCGCGAGCGCCTCGTCGCTGAGGTCGTTGCGAAGCTGCGGGAGCTGAAGCTCCTGAAACTCGCAATACTCACAACTACACAAACTCACCCTTCTCAACGTGGTGCTTGCACGCGACACTAGAGCCGGCGTGCGGAGGCCGCCACGCACGCGATCCTACGAGGCCCGCCGATCGCGACCAGACCGCACAGATGCTAGACGGTGGGCGAATGACTGCGGTTCGGCGCGTCCGCAGACGGTCACTTGTCTTCATTCCAGATGTCGGCCGCGAGCTTCCAGCGGCCTTCGACTCTTTCCCATACGACGACGTATTTTCCCGTCACCGCTTTTGGTGCATATCCTGTTCGGAAAACCGGTATCCACTTTTCCGGGATATGCGCTAACGGTTCCGGACACGTTGCAATCGGCTCTCGCCAGAACGCCGCACGCGCGTTGTCACGGCAACTTGGCGGCGATCAGCTTGGCGATCTCGAGGACGCGCCTCTTTGCGTCGTCATGCAGCGCCTGGTCGCGCTCGCCGCCGCCGACGCGGACCGCGACGTTCAGCACACCCTTGCGGATATAGATCCGGTTCATGATGTCCATGCTGGCCTCGTCGCCAAGGCCGACGACCGGAGTATTGGCCCCGCCGACCTTGAGGGCGACCGCATGGTAGCCCTTCGCGAACTCCACCGTGGTGGCGACATTCTGGACGCTCATCTGGACGCTGTTGGTCGTGACTTCGCGCTTGCCGTTGACGAGGGTGGTCTTGCTCGCCGTATAGTCACAGCGGATCGGGTTCGGCAGCTCTTCGACGCGGTCGACGCGGGACTCGAATTTGAGCTGCCCCATGGTCTTGTGCGGCTGATCGACTTTCATGTCGCCGAAGACTGCGCGGACATCTTCCGGCGAAAGCAATGCGCAGGCGTCCGGCCACTGGTCGGCCGATGCTGTTCGCGACACCCGCGTGTCGGCTGGCACGTCGACGCTGCTGTTTGCCGCAATGGCGCCATCGGCTTCAACCATCGACCCGGCGCGCCAACGCTTGGCGACCTGGCTGGCCAAAGCAACCGCATTCGGCTGGCTTTGCGGTGAGTACTTGTCCAACATCAGGGCGAAGATCAGGTCGTCTTTGCGGGCGCGAATGGTGATGTCGTATTCCGACGTGTCTTGAAAGGCCTCATCGCCGACGCCGGCCAGGGGCTCGATGCGCCGGTTGAGCTTCGGATCCGCCGAGACCTTTTCCCGCGAATCTCGTATCGAGGCGAATGTCTGCACGACGTCGGCCGGGGACTTGGATTGCGCGCCCCATCTGATGATGGTCAGCATGGCGAATTTGGTGACCTCGAGCTTCGAGGTCGGGCTCGGAAGCTTCACCACATATTGGCAGCCCTCGACATACTGAGGACCTTTGTAGAGTGCGCTCAAGGTCTGACTCTTCTTGGAGACGGGCCTGCCCGGGAACAAAGTCTCCAGGTCCGCCTGCGGCATCAGCTTGCAAGCGTCGGGCATGCCGGGAGCCGCCGGCGGCGCAGCGGCAGGCGTATTGGGAGTATCGGTTTGTGCCTGAGCGGCGGTTGCCGCCAGCGCGCTCAGCGCAAGGATCGACTGAGCAACAAAGAATCGGATACGCATGATTGCGACGCTCCCCATCATCGTTGGATCGCACCGTTGAACCGCGTGACAGCTCGGAAACGCTGAGGGCTCATCGGCGAACGGCTGATGGATCAGCACGTGAGGTCACATCTTGGCTGCATCATGACTTGCCGACTGCTTCCGCGCGAAGCTCCATCACTGGTGCGTGAAGTGCGTGCGGCTGAACGGCAGCGGAGCGACAAGTTCTGTCGTGATCCCACAAGAGCTCACGGCTTCGACTCCCTGACGCATCGGTAGGTCGGCGGCGAGCGCTGTCGCGCGTCAGGGCGAAGTGTGCGTCGTCACGCGGCGCGACGTCATGATCGAAACTATGACGACTGGGAGGGCCGCCCGCTTGAACAAGGACGAGCTTATCGCCCACTTCAATGAGCATGTGCTCTTCGAGCTGTTGATGCTGCGGTATTCCTACATGCGTCTGTCAGCACAAGTAGACTAGATATCGTGGAACGCGTTGTTTGCTGCGTTCAATGTGAGCGCGCGCAATCTATATGAGTTCGTGAGCAACGAAGGTGGACGCGATGCGGTCGGGATCGCCTACTATCGACTAGTCCAAATATCAGCGGGGCGAAGTATCGGAGATCACGGGGACGCTTCAGATGATAAACGCCCAATGCTTTCATATGGGCGAGAAGCGCGCTCCGACGCAGGACAAGAAAGCAACGCTTGAGCGCATTGCGAAGATAAATGCTTGGCTTGAGAAAGAGATGTCATCAGTTCTGAACTCATTTTGATCCCACGTTCAGAGCTAATTGCGCGTTGATCATAACCAGCTAAACACTTGAGCAGATGCGCGGTGGACGTTACTTCACAGTTCAAGAAGGGCCTTTATGACGCCTGTCTCGGGTCGCACCCATTCTCGGAACAGTTCCGGACCGCAGTCCAGCGGCCCCGAATGCGTCCGGAGCGCCTTTGTCGGGATATTCCCGGCCTCCATTTCACGCACGACCGCGGCAAAATCATCGAGCTGAGCGTTACGACTCGCCAAGATCGTCGTCTCGCGTTTGTGAAACTCCGGATCTGAAAACGTAATGTCGCCAGTGACCACGCTGACGAAAACAAGTCGCCCGCCGTGGCCAACAAAGCCGAGGCCTCGCTGCATGGCTGCCTCATTGCCGGTGCAGTCGATGACTACGTCGAAAAAATCACCCGACGTCGCTTCACGAGCCTCGGTCTCAGCGTCGGCCCCGGCGCTCAGGATTGCGTCGACGCCTAACTTGCTTTGTGCGAAAGTCAGTCGATCTCTTCGCTGATCCATAACGGTCACATGCGCGCCGCGTGCTTTCGCGAAGACAATCGCGGACATGCCTATGGGACCGGAGCCTACGACGAGGACACGATCGGACGATGAGACCCCACCGCGCTTCACGCCATGGGCGCCGATGGCAAGGAACTCGATCATTGCACCATCATCGAGCGACGTAGCACCGAGGGCAATGACATTGCTGGCACGAACGCAAAGGAGTTCCGCCATACCGCCGTCGATATGAACACCGAGAACACGAATGTCTTGGCAGGCATTCGCGATTCCCTTGCGACACGCTACGCACATTCCGCAGGCTAGGTACGGCACGATGTAGACGTTCTGCCCGGCCTGCAGGCCGCTACCCTGGGGCGCCGATACCACTGTGCCGGAGAGCTCGTGTCCCATAACGCGTGGATACTGCAGAAATGGATGCTTGCCCTGGAAAATGTGAAAATCTGTGCCGCAGATGCCGACGCGCCGAATGCGGACGAGTACTTCTCCTTCTTCGGGATGGGGAGCTGGCCGGTGCACAATGCGGAGCTGCCCCGGTTCCTGGCATAGCAACACTTGCATCGCCGACGTCTTTAATCTCAAGGAGAGGTTCAGTGACCCCGATCCGCCGCGCAAGCGGCAATTGACTCAGTTCCGCATGTCCTCACGCATGTGAGCAAACCAAGGCATTTCTTGTAAATCGCGTTAAGCTCTCCGTTTGAGGTTTCGACAGCCGCTTTCATTTTATGTCGCCCCTTCCATGCCGATTGCGTAGAAAAACGTGCCCCTGATTATTCTCATCTCAAAAGCCGCCGGCGCAGTTCGGCGCATGGTCAGCCAATGTCTCCGATACGGTGCGCATATCGCGCCAGCGGCCGCACACTTTCAACTTCATCCCGTTTGGACTTTTGTGTATAAAAAACTGCAAGCCGTCAATTTGTTTTTTGTATCCAAAAAACATGCTAAGCGTTCGCCTTCTGATCACGACAACAGCTATGGGATCCCTAACAGGGCATGAAGACCAATACCGTGTTCAAGCGCGCATACAACGGCTGCCTCTCGTTGCTTGCTGCGCACTCACTCGGAAAATGGCACGTATCGGAAACTGAATTGTCCGAGAGACTGGGCGTAAGCCGCACGACTGTGCGCGCTGTCCTGGCGGAACTCGCCGCCCGCGGGATCGTGCGCGATGGTGCATCCTCACGCGTACTGGCTCGTCGTCCGCGCCCAGTTGACTATTTTCCGGACGCCCAAACCGAAGCAGTCAGCAGTGCTGTCGAACGCAAGTTCATGCGGTGGGTTCTACGGGGCGATTGTCGTCCTGGACAGACAGTCAACACCTCGGAACTAGCGCGGCAGTTTGGGGTGTCAACCACGGCAGTTCGGGAATATCTCACCCACTTCAGCAGGTTCGGCTTGCTGAAACGCCGCGAAAACAGCGGCTGGGTCTTCGCCGGTGTGACGCCGGCATTCGCAAAGGAAATTTACGAGGTGCGCGAAATGTTCGAGTTGCGCGCGGCCGCTAGTTTCTTAAAGCTTCCGGACAGGGACCCTGCCTGGGTAAAGCTTGACGCCATTGAAAGGGAGCATCATCGTTTGCTCGTCGAACTTGACGAGCGCTACAGTGATTTTTCGAGCCTGGACGAGAGGCTTCATCGACTTGTGCACGATGCAATGTCCAATCGCTTTATCCGCGAATTCTACGATGTCATCTCCTTCATTTTTCACTACCACTATCAGTGGGACAAGAGCGATGAGAAGGAGCGTAACCGGATCGCCATCAACGAGCATCTGACCTACATCGCTGCACTTCGATCGCGTGATCCACAATTAGTCGATAACGCATGCCGCGCCCATTTGCGTACGGCGCGCGCCACTCTTCTGCGTTCAATTCAACGCGTCACGTTTGACGACAAAGGTAAGCAGCCCCTTGGCCCCACGGCGTTGACGGCTTGATTTTCGCCGTGGCGCGGCGCGTCACGCCGCGATGTTTCGACGATGTTGGTGTCGAGCGGCGGCACGCCGGCGGACGCCCTCCGTCCGCCGGCGAGTCTCCCACGTCTTGTCAGTGTTCAGCTCTTGGCTGGTGCCGGCGATAGAACAACAACGCATTCTTGAACATGACCTTGTCGCGGACACGCGCGCCGAAGGGCGCCAGATATTCCTCGGCCAGGCGAATCTCGTCTTTGGTCGAGGCGTGCAATTCGTCGACCGGCCAATTGCTGCCCCAGATCAAACGGTCAGGACCGAACGCCGTCATCAGCACGTCGAAGTATGGCTTGTAGGACGGGAGGTCAGTCGGGGTGGGGAAGGGAATATCGCCCGGCGCGTATATGTCCCAGAATGACGAGAACTTCATGTAAAGATTGGGGCAGAGGTCGGCGAGGCGGCGGATTGAAAATTCCCAATCGTGATCGACGGTGGGTGGCCCCGAGGGTGTTGGCGCTTTTGCGCCGCCCAGATGATCGATGATGATTTTCAGATTGGGAACCGTCGTGCACAACTTCTCCACCTGGGCCTTGGGGTTCTTGTCCGCTCGGCTGATGATGTCAAGCGTCATGCCGCGTCGCGCCAGCTCGTGCAAATCGCGCAGCTGCGCAGCGTCGAGCGTGATACCCGCGGCCGGCCCCCAGAGATATCCGCGAATGCCGACGAAGCGGCGATCGGCCGACAAGCGGTTGAGATTTGCAATGAAGATCGAGGAGCCTATCTCGAGCTGTCCGACGTAGAACGAGAAAAAGGGGTCATGGTCCAACTTATTCAGGACCCAAAAATTGTCCTCGACGAGAGGGCTCGCTTCGACGACGCCGGCCGCGACGATGCCGTTCGGGGAGGCGATATTCGTCTTGTACACCTCCGGCAGCATCTTGCCGCAGAGCGCGTCGCCCGGGCAAGGCGTCGGCCACGGCACGCCGCCCGGACGTGTCGAATCATAGATGTGAATGTGCGTCTCAACGATCGGACGAGCGTTTCCTCTGGCCTTCAAGCTCGCCAAGTAACCATCGACCGCATCCACCGCATCGTCGCGGCCCCGCTCCTCGCAGATTGCGATGGAAGTGCCCTGAAGCACGAGCAACGCCACCGCGGCGCCAATGCAGCCGCGCATGAAATTGCGTCGGCGTGTCGCACTTCCTCGAATGCTCATCGACTCCTCCCTGGTTGATGTGTCGCTCACTTCGGCCGTTTCCAACGGTTGTGACCGAGCGTGAGTGCACCAGCACCAAGCCGGACAGCCGAAGGGGGCACTTTATGTACAAAAAACGGCGCCGTGCGCGCTGTCAAGACGTTTTTTATGTTTAAAAAAACGGATCCACTCTCTGACTGCGGCGAGAGAGCAAGTTTGGAGCGCCGGCCGCGGCCGCGCTGTGCCGATACAGCGCGCATCGTGACGGCAGCTGCTCACGCGATACCAGGGCGATAGGGGCGATGTGCATAAGCTTGCGCGCACCGCCAGGCGTGAGGAGTGAGAGATGACATTATGGCGCGTGCAGACGATCGCGACATCCGTTGTGGCGGTGTTGCTGTCCCTCCTCGCGGTCCGTTGACACGCGCGGCCGAGGCCGCGCTTTGTCACTGCCGCAGACCCTGCGATCCGCAAGGGGATGCATCTATCTCGACGATCTGCGCAACGGACGTGGCACGACGGCGGTCGGCGCCTGTTCGCCGCGAGCGCGCCGGTTTGACGTTCGAGAACGATCGAACGTCCGCTCGGGACGATCACGCGCGTCCAGACCAACAGCACGCGACTGTCCGAACGGGACCTGGCTGTCATAGGTGCCGATGAGCTTCGACCCCTGTGGGCGCAAGTGCGGTTGATCCGATGGAAGCACGCGTCCGCTGCCACACCTCAGAATGAGTTGCGTACCTCAAATCACCTCTGCTAGCCTTCAGTCCATGAAGGGGCCGGACGCCAACAGCCCTCTGACGCTCAGGGACATCGCCCGCCAGGCTGGCGTCAGCCTCGCGACGGTGGACCGCGTGTTGCACAACCGCCCCGGCGTGCGGCCAGACACGGTGCGCCGCGTCAAGGAGGCGATCGAGCGAAATTCCTTCCAGCCGCATGTGGCCGCGGCCGAGCTCGCCCGTGGCCGGGCGCGGCGCTTCGCCTTCGTGATGCCGTCCGGGCCGAACCTGTTCATGCAGCAGATCCAGTCGTATCTCGGCGAGATGTCGGGCTGGCTGTCGGCGCGCCGGCTTGCGGTCGAGATGGTCACGACCGACGTGTTCGACCCGTCCGTTCTGGCGGCTTCGCTGGAGACGCTTGCCGGCGGCGACTATGATGGGGTTGCGGTGGTGGCGCTCGATCATCCCAGTGTCCGCGCCGCCCTCAACGATCTCGTCGAGGCCGGTGCCAAGGTCGTGACGCTGGTCTCGGATGTGCCGTCGTCGCGGCGTCATCACTATGTCGGCATCGACAACATCGCCGCCGGGCGTACCGCCGGTGCGCTGGTCGGCCGGCTCGTCGGTCCGCGGTCGGGCAAGGTCGCGATCATCGCGGGCTCACAGAGGCTGCGCGACCACGCCGAGCGCATCTTCGGCTTCAACCAGGTGATGGCGGCGGAGTTTTCAGGGCTCGACGTGCTGCCCGTGCTCGAAGGTCGCGACGAGGACGAGCGCTCCGAAAAACTCCTGTCGCGGCTGCTCGGCAAACATCCCGACATCGTCGGCTTCTACAATGTCGGCGCGGGCACGCACGGCGTTGCCAAGGCCCTGATCGATTCCGGTCGCGAGAAGCAGGTCGTGTTTGTCGGCCACGATGTCACGGTTCTGACGCGCAAGCTCTTGTTGCAGGGCGTGATGGACGCAGCGATCTCACAAAACCCGGGACATGAGGCGCGGGCTGCCGTGCGCGTGCTGCTCGCGCTCGCCCGCGGCGAGCCGATCCTGATTGAGCAGGAGAAGATCCGGATCGACATCGTGATGCGGGACAATCTGCCGTAGCGGGCAGCGCCGATTTACAGGATGGCCCGATGTCGGAAAGGCGACGAAGATCGCCGGTCGGGCTGGAGGGGAGAATGACAACGTGTATCTCGGAATGGACATCGGCACGTCCGGCGTGAAGGCGGTGCTTGTGAACGAGGCGGGCGCAATCGTCGCGACGGCCACGCGCGCGCTTGCGCTGTCACATCCCGCGCCGCTGTGGTCCGAGCAGGATCCGGACGCCTGGGTCGGTGCTGCGATCGGCGCCGTCGACGATCTCGCATCCGCGCATGCGCGCGATGTCGCGCAGGTGCATGGCATTGGCCTTTCAGGCCAGATGCACGGCGCCACGTTGCTCGGTGATGACGGCCGCCCGCTGCGCCCGGCGATCCTCTGGAATGATGGCCGCTCGCATGCCGAATGCGAGCGGCTCGAGCGGCACTGTCCCGCGTTGCATGCGATCGCCGGCAATCTGGCGATGCCGGGCTTCACGGCGCCAAAGCTGATTTGGGTGGCGCGTCACGAGCCGGAAGTGTTTGAGCGCGTCGCAAAGGTGCTGTTACCGAAGGCCTATGTCCGCTACTGCCTGACTGGCGAAACGGTCGAGGATATGTCGGACGCTTCCGGCACATTATGGCTCGATGTCGGCCAGCGCAGCTGGTCTGCCTTGCTGCTGCACGCCACAGGGCTCGATCTTCATCACATGCCGCGTCTGGCCGAAGGCAGCGAAGTGAGCGCGGTGCTCGCGCCTGAATTCGCAAGGCGCTGGGGCATGACGACGGATGTCGTGGTCGCCGGCGGTGCGGGCGATTGCGCGGCAAGCGCCATCGGCCTCGGCGCCATTGCACCCGGCGATGCGTTCCTCTCGCTGGGAACGTCGGGAGTCGTGTTTCGGGTCACCGACAGTTTTGCGCCGGCGCCCGCGTCGGCGGCGCACACCTTTTGCCACGCCTTGCCCGGCCTCTGGCACCAGATGGGCGTCATGCTCTCGGCAGCGGCCTCCCTCGCCTGGCTCGCCGGCGTCATGGCGATGCCTGCCGCCGCGTTGCTGGCGCCGCTCGGTGAAACCGTCGATGTGCCGAGTCCGGTCAGGTTTCTCCCTTATCTCGATGGCGAGCGCACGCCGCACAACGACGCTGCCGCCAGCGGCGCGTTCGTCGGCCTGCGTGGTGCGACGGGGCGCGATCAAATCGTTCAAGCCGTGCTCGAAGGCGTAGCCTTTGCTGCGCGCGACAATCTTGCGGCGCTCGGCGGCGCCAGCCCGGCGATCAACGAAGTCGATCTCGTCGGCGGCGGGTCGCGCTCGGCGCTATGGGCACAGATTTGCGCCGACGTGCTCGGGATTGCCGTGCATCGCGTCGAGGAGGGCGAGGTCGGCGCCGCACTTGGCGCGGCGCGCCTGGGCCGACTTGCCGCTACTGGCGAAGACGCCGCGCAGGTGTGCACGCGTCCACGGCGCCTTGCGAGCTGCGTGCCGCGTAGGTCCGCCGCGGCCGCCTATGATGAAGCCTATCACCAGTGGCGAAAACTATATCCCGCGCTGAAGGAGCTCTCGCTGTGAATGCGTCACCAGGATTCTTTGGAGCGACCGCGCCAGTCGCCTATGGCGGCAACGACACCAGGAATCCGCTCGCCTTCCGCTGGTACGACAAGGATCGCGTCGTTCATGGGCGGCGGCTCGAGGATCAGCTGCGTGTCGCGGTCTGCTACTGGCACTCGTTCTGCTGGCCTGGCGGCGACCCCTTTGGTGGCGAGACGTTCTTAAGGCCGTGGCATCACGGCACGGATGCGATGGCGATGGCGCGCGCCAAGGCCGATATCGCCTTCGAGCTGTTCCGACTGCTCGATGTGCCCTTCTTCACCTTCCACGATGTCGACGCCGCGCCGGAAGGCGCCTCGCTTGCCGAGTCCGTTGCCAACCTCAACGCCATCGCCGATCTCTTCGAGCAAAAGATGGCATCGAGCAAAGTGCGGCTGCTCTGGGGCACGGCGAATCTGTTCACGCATCGCCGCTACATGGCGGGCGCGGCGACCAATCCGGATCCGGACATCTTCACCTATGCGGCCGGCCAGGTCCGCGCCGCGCTCGAGGTCACGCATCGGCTTGGCGGTCAGAACTACGTGCTCTGGGGCGGGCGGGAAGGCTATGAGACGCTGCTCAACACCGACATCCAGCGCGAACTCGATCAACTCGGCCGCTTCGTCTCGCTCGTCGTCGAGCACAAGCACAAGATCGGGTTCAAGGGACCGATCCTGATCGAGCCGAAGCCGAAGGAGCCGACCAAGCATCAATATGATTTCGACGTCGCCACCTGTTACGGCTTCCTTCAGCGCTATGACTTGCTGAAGGACGTCAAGCTCAATATCGAGCAGAACCACGCCATACTTGCCGGCCACTCGTTCCAGCACGAGGTCGCACTTGCCGGGGCGCTTGGCGTGTTCGGCTCGCTCGACATAAATCGTGGGGACGACCTGCTCGGCTGGGACACCGACCAGTTCGCGATGAACGCGCCGGAGCTGGCGCTGGTGTTCCATGAAGTTCTAGGCCGCGGCGGCTTCACGACCGGCGGTCTCAATTTCGACGCCAAGATCAGGCGTCAATCCATAGACCCGGACGACCTGATCCACGCCCATGTCGGCTCCATGGATGCCTGCGCGCGGGCGTTGCTCGCGGCGGCCGACATGCTCGATGCCAAGGTGCTGACGAAGCCGGTCGCGCAGCGTTATGCCGGATGGGCTGACGCCGAGGGTCGCGCGATCCTCGCCGGCCGGCGTTCGCTCGCCGATCTCGCCGAGCGGGCGCTGGCATCCGGCTTTGATCCGCAGCCGCGCTCGGGTCGTCAGGAATATCTGGAATCTCTCGTCAACCGGTACGTCTGAGCGAGACGATCATGGCGACTGCTGAAGAAAACCGGCAACCGGTTCTGCAACTGACAGGCATCGGGAAGGAGTTCGGCGCGATCCGCGCGCTGCATGATGTCGCCGTGCAGGTCTTCCCGGGCGAGGTGGTCGGCCTAATGGGCGACAATGGCGCCGGCAAGTCGACACTCGTGAAAATCATCGCCGGCAATTTCCGTCCCACCCATGGCGAGATCCGCTTCGACGGCAATACAGTCCATTTCCACCGTCCCATCGATGCCCGCGCGGTCGGGATCGAGGTGGTTTATCAGGACCTCGCGCTCGCCGACAATCTCACGGCGGCGGCGAACGTCTTCCTCGGCCGTGAGCTCAAGCGCAAATTCGGGCCGTTCGCCTTCCTCGATCACAGGGCGATGGCAGCGCGCGCGCTGGAGCTGTTCGGCGAGCTGCGCTCCGAGACCCGGCCGCACGATCTCGTCAAGCAGATGTCGGGCGGTCAGCGCCAGGCGGTTGCGATTGCGCGGACGCGCCTCTCCAACGCCAAGCTGGTCATGATGGACGAACCGACGGCCGCGATCTCGGTGCGCCAGGTCGAACAGGTCCTGAGCCTCATTCAGCGCCTGAAAGAGCAAGGCGTCGCCGTCATGCTGATCTCCCATCGCATGCCCGATGTCTTCGCAGTCTGCGACCGCGTCGTTGTCATGCGCCGCGGCGAGAAGCGGGCGGACAAGCTGATCGGCGACACCAGTCCCGAGGAAGTCACCGCCCTGATCACCGGCGCGAAGGAGGCGGCGTGATGGCCCTGCCCCTGGAATCCTCGATCTCGTTTGCCAATGTCGGCCGTATCAGATGGTGGCAGCGCGGCATCTTCGCTTCGCAAACCGGCTACGTTCTGCTCGCGCTGCTGGTGCTGCTCGTCGTGATGCATTTCGCCAGTCCGTACTTCTTCACCGAAGGCAACATGCAGAACGTGGCGAAGAACTTCTCCTTCATCGCCATCGCTACCCTCGGCGTGACCTTCGTGATCATCACCGGCGGCATCGATCTCTCGGTGGGATCTATGATGTGCTTCTCCGCGATGATCACGTCCATGGTCATGTCGAGCCTGTCGACGCCGGGCATGCCCGGCGCGGCACTGTTCGTGCATCTTGCCGCGGACGGCAAGACCGTGGTCGCCAATGTGCCGGGGCTGATCCTGCTGGTCTCCGTTCTTGCCGGACTCGCCACCGCGCTGATCGCGGGTCTCGTCAACGGCTTCTGCATCGCCGTGCTCGGGCTGTCGCCGTTCGTCACCACGCTCGGCATGCTCTCGATCATGCGCGGCCTCGGCTATGTCGTCTCCAATGGCCGCGGCAGTTTTCCGGGCGGCCCGGACGCCGATTATTTCTACGCCCTCACCTCGGGCGATCTGTTCGGCGTACCCGCGCCCTTCATCTATCTCGTGATCCTCGCCGTGGTGATGGCGGTCGTGCTGCACCATACGACGTTCGGCCGCCACGTCTTTGCTTTGGGCGGTAACGAGAAGGCAGCGGAGCTGACCGGCATTCCGGTGGTGCGGGTAAAGATCGAAGTCTATGTGATCTGCGCGCTGGCCGCAGGCCTGCAAGGCGTCATCGTCTCCGGCTGGCTCGGGTCAGCACCGGCAAACATGGCGACGTCCTACGAGCTCACCATTATCGCTGCGGCGGTCATTGGCGGCGCCAACCTTGCCGGCGGTGTCGGCGGCCCGCTCGGCGCCATCGTCGGTTGCGTGCTGCTGGAAGTGATCCGCAACGGCCTCGTGCTCGCGCAGGTCAGCTCCTACTGGCAGCAGACGCTGGTGGGCGTGATCATCATCCTGGCCGTGCTGGTCGACCGTGTCCGCTCACGCATGATCTGAGAGCTACTCCGGAAGGGCAACGAACGCGTCGTCTATCCGCCTTCCGGCGGCATCAATTCAAGGGATAGGCACAAAAATGTGGAGGGAAGCAATGAGGAAGTTTCTTCTTGCCGGCATGGCCATCGCATTGATGGTCACCCCGGCATTCGCGCAGACCTACAAGTTCGTGATCGTGCCAAAGGCGATGAACAATCCGTTCTTCGACGTCGCGCGCGACGGCTGCCTGAAGCGTGCCAAGGAACTCGGCAACGTCGAATGCATCTACAAGGGGCCGGTCGAGCATGAGCCGGCTACGCAGGCGCAGATCATCCAGGATTTCGTTACGCAGAAAGTGGATGGCCTTGCGATCTCGGTCGCCGACGTTGCGGCGATGACGAAATCGATCGAGGCGGCGACCGCGGCCGGTATCCCTGTCATCACCTTCGACGCGGATGCGCCCGGCTCGAAGCGGATCGCCTATATCGGCACCAACAACAAGGACTTTGGCCTCGCGCTCGGCAAGCAATTGCTCCAGCTCAAGCCCGAAGGCGGCAAGTATGCCGTCGTCTCCGGCGGTCCCGGCGCCAAGAACCTCGCCGAGCGCGTCGACGGCGTGCGCGAAGCGTTGAAGGGCTCGAAATGGGTCGAGGTCGCGGGCTCGCCGACCTTCTGCAATGATGATCCTGCGCTCGCGGTGCAGCAGATGGCGGATCTGCGCACCGCCACGCCGGATCTCGGCGCGATCGTTCCGGTCGGTGGCTGGCCGATGTTTGCGCCGGAGGGCTACAAGGCTTTCGTCAACAAGAACAGGAAGGACATCGACGCCGGCAAGCTGACGCTCGTGGTCGCCGATACGCTCAAGATGCAGCTTGAACTCTTGCGTGACGGCTATTCCAACGCGCTCACCGGGCAGCGCCCGTTCGAAATGGGCGAGAAGGCAATGGATGCTCTGCTGGCAATCAAGAAGGGCCAGAAGGTGCCCGAGGTCATCTATACCGGCCTTGATCTCGTGACCAAGGACAACGTCGCGCAACTGTTGAAATAGGAACGTTCACAGCCCCAGGTTTCCCGCGCTACACTCCCTCTCCCGCTTGCGGGAGAGGGAGTGCTGGTTTCGACCCTGGATCCTCGGATGAAGCGCACGCGGCTTGCGGATGGGCTCGACGTCACGACGATCGGCCTCGGAACCGCTCCTCTCGGGGGATTGTTTGCGCCGGTCAGCGAGGCGGATGCGGAGGCGACAATCGAATGCGCTTGGTCGCTCGGCATCCGCTTCTTCGATACCGCGCCGCTTTACGGCTTTGGATTGGCCGAACGTCGCCTGGGCGGTTTTCTGCGCCGGCAGCAGCGCGACTCCTTTGCAATCTCCACCAAGGTCGGCCGTTTGTTGCGCCCGGCCAGTGCTGCTGCGGAAGACGATCACTATAAGGGCACGCCTGCCGAGCGGCCACAGTTCGATTTCAGCTACGACGGCGTGATGCGTTCGGTGGAGGACAGCCTCGCCCGCCTCGGGCTCGATCACGTCGACGTCCTGCTCGTCCACGATCCGGATGATCACTACGACGATGCCATCAGCGGCGCCTTTCGCGCCTTGATGCGCTTGCGCGACGACGGCATGGTCAAGGCGATCGGCGCCGGCATGAACCAGTCTGACATGCTCGTCCGCTTCGCCGAAGCCGTGCCGGTCGATTGCTTCCTGCTTGCCGGCCGCTACACCCTGCTCGACCAGGGCGCGCTGACGACGCTGTTACCGATTTGTCGCGCCAAGAACATCGGGATCCTTCTCGGTGGCATCTACAACAGTGGCATCCTCGCCGACCCGCGCGCCGGGGCGAAGTTCAACTATGAGGACGCCGATGCAGGGCTCGTCACCCGCGCGCTGCAATTGGAGGCGCTGTGCCGCAAGCACGGCATCGAGCTCAAGGCCGCGGCCGTCCAGTTCTGCAGAGCTCACCCAGCGGTGACGGTCGCATTGCAGGGCGCGCGCACAGCTGCGGAAGTCGCCGAGAATATCGCCATGGCAGAGACGCCGGTGCCGCCGGGCTTCTGGCAGGAGCTGCGCGCGCGCAAGCTGGTCGATACGCAGGCGCCGTTGCCTGGTGGAGCGTGACATGGTGATCGACGGCCATCAGCATTTCTGGGATCCGGCGCGGGCCGACTATCCCTGGATGGACGCCGCCGAGCTTGCGCCGATCCGCCGCGTCTTCGGCCCATCCGATCTCGCGCCATTGCTTCGCGCGAACGGGATCGATGCCAGCATTTTGGTGCAATGCCGCTCGTCGACCGGCGAGACTGAAGAGTTTCTGCGCGTCGCCGCGGCCACACCCTTTGTCGTTGGCGTGGTCGGCTGGGTTGACCTCACCGATGGCGCGGTCGACGAGACGCTCGACCGGTTGCGTGCGTCGTCCGGCGGCGACAAGCTGGTCGGGATTCGTCACCAGGTGCACGACGAGTCCGACCCCGATTGGCTGTTGCGCAAGGACGTGCAGCGCGGCTTGGCCGCGGTGTTCGCGCGCGACCTCGCCTATGATCTCCTGGTGCGCACGCGCGAATTGCCGGCCGCAATCGCAACGGCACAAGCCTTTCCGCATGCGCGGCTCGTCCTCGACCACGCCGCCAAGCCGCCGATCGCCGACGGCCTCAGCCGCGCATGGGCCGACCGTCTCGCAGCGCTCGCCGAGTGCGGTAATGTCTGGTGCAAGATTTCAGGCCTCGCCACCGAGGCCCGGTGGAACGATTGGGACTCGGCTCGTCTGTTCCCGCTGGTCGAGCACGCCGCCAAGTGTTTTGGCGAGGATCGCCTGATCTTCGGCTCCGACTGGCCGGTGTGTCTGCTCGCCGGCAGCTATGGCGAGATCAAGAGGGCGCTCGATGAGTGCCTGATGAAGCTCGGCCCGCAGGTGCGCGACAAGGCGTTCAGCGCGAACGCCCGGCGCGCGTATCGATTGTCAGCCGCATAAACCCACCGCAAGCGCTGCGCCCGCGTCGCGTCGAATGGCGGCGTAGATGCGCTCGCCGAACTCATCGACGGGAAAGCTGAAAACCGAAGGGTCATGAATGGCGACACTGCCCAGCATTTGCGTGTTGCCATGACCTCAAGCGGGGGTGGCACTCCACTTCCAAGAGGTTTGCCCAAACTCAAGAATAAGATTCGGAAATTCAACAAGTTGAGGGGCACTTTGGCGCTCCCTGGGATGAGCGCAAAGTCAGTCATCTCAATGGGTTACAAAAAGGTTTGGGCGGGAAAGCCGTCATTCTGCTTCAAGGCGCTTCAGGATGGGCGCCCAAACCGCGGCGCGCTCGCGAAACCATCCGCGCCCGAACGAGCGGACGATGTCCTTGAAGAAATCACTCAGGTGAGCGGCAGCATGACGTGCGCGACGAAAGCCGGTCGCGACGTCAGTCGCTCATACCACGCGCGGAGATGCCGCAGCTCGGGCCGCTCGATTGGCAACGCATACCAACGGTATGCGCAACATCCAACTGGGATGTCAGCGACCGTCAAGTGATCGGCAACCATGTAAGACCGGCCAGCGAGGTGCTGATCGAGGATGCGCATGGCCGCCTCCACGCTTTCGGCCGCAGCGCCAATGGCCGGAAGATCGCGCTTTTCAGGAGGCGTCCGGATGAGGCCGAGGAACAACGGACTGAGACCGGGCATCACGCTGTTCTGCTGCCAGTCCATCCACATCTCCGCCGTTGCACGCGCGGCCAAAACACCGGGCATGAGCGTGCCTTGCCCGTGCTTGGCGGCGAGGTAGCGGACGATCACATTGGACTCCCAAAGCGTGAGCCCGTCATCGTCGATCGTGGGGACGAGGCGGTTCGGATTGCGCGCGCCGAACCACGGCTCGTTGACGACGCCATGCTGCATCCCGGCGTCGATCCGCTCGGCTTGCAGACCGAGCTCCGCGACGGTCCACATGACCTTCTGGACATTGATGGAATTTCGCCGGCCCCAAATCTTAAGCGTCATCTGATCTGCCAGAGCTCGGGTTGAGCGCGCATCCAGTCCGCGTAGGCGCCTACACCGGCGTCGAGCGAGTATCGGAGCTCATAGCCGGTGTCGACGCGGAGGTTTTGGCCGGCGAGCGGCCCGCGCAGGCTGGTGTAGCGGGCCCACGGCTCGGTGCCGGACGTGAGTTCGATGCTGGCGCCTGGGACCGCGCGGCGCACCGCTTCCGCTGCCTGTCCGGCGGTGAAATTGATGCCATGGCCCAGATGATAGACCGCGTGATGCAGCTCTGGCGCCATTGCCGCCGCCAGCAGGCCCAGCGCCGCGTCGACCACATAAGTAAAGCTTGCCGCGAAGTCCGCGCCGCTTTCGCGGATCGGCTCGCCGCGCAGCGCGCGCAAGAGATATGACGGGATCGGACCTCGCGTCGGCTGGTCGGAGATGATCGGCGGCCCGAACACCCATGAGATGCGGACCGTCGATGCCGAAAGGCCGCACTCGGTCCGGTACATGCGCGTCAGCAACTCGGCCGCAAGCTTCGTGGTGCTGTAGATGTTGGCCGCCGCAGGTGCCTCATCCTCAAGGATGGGGCGCGTGGTTTCGCGGACGAGCTGAAACACCGATCCGGTGCTCACCAGTACGAAGCGGCGCCAACCGCTCTGCCTTGCGGCGTCAAGCAGGTTGGCGGTCGCGCCGATATTGGTGACGATCGCGCCGAGCGGATCCGGCTTGGCGTAGGCCTCGTTCGAGACGGCCGCAGCATGGATACAGGCATCGACCCGATGCGTCCGCGCGAGCGCGCGCACCGCCTTCACGTCGGTGAGGTCGCAACGCACCCATGTGACGGCTGAGCCCAAGGAGCGCGCTGCCGCTTCGTTGAACGCGCCGCGATAGAGGGCGAGGACGGGTGTTCCGCCTGCCGCGGCCTGCCGCACGATCTCGTAGCCCACATGGCCCATCGCGCCGGTCACGAGCAAGGCTGCGTCGTCTGTCACGGCGGCTCACGCCTTCTCGATGTCGGCCGCGAGCAGCGCGAACAGCTCCGGGGTCACTTCCGGCCGAATGCCGAACCACAACTCGAAACCGCGCACCGCCTGGTGCAGCAGCATGTTGAGGCCGTTCGACGTCCTGAGGCCGCGTCGCTCGGCCGCTGCGAGCAAGCCCGTCTTGAGCGGGACATAGACGATGTCCGACACGACCGCGTCGTCCGGCAGCAGGCTGAGATCGATCGGGATCTCCGGTTGGCCCTTCATGCCGAGCGAGGTCGCATTCACGAGCAGCTTTGCATTGTCGAGCAGATGCGGCAAATCGCTCCAGTGCGCGGGCCGCACGCTCGGACCAAATCGATCGCGAAACGATGCGGCCTTTTCATAGGTCCGATTCACGACATGAATCGCCGTCACGCCGCACTCGATCAGGCCATGAACGGCCGCTCGGGCGGCCCCGCCGGCGCCGAGCACCACTGCAGTGTCGGTACGCTCACGCCAGCCGGGCGCGCCAGCATCAAGCGCACCGATGAAGCCTTCAACATCCGTGTTGGTCGAGCGGAGCGTGCCCTTGTCCAGCCATAGCGTATTCGCCGCACCGATGGTACGCGCGCGCGTGTCCGGTTCGGACAGCGCCAGCGCGGCGTCCTTGTGCGGCATCGTGACGTTGGCGCCGACATAGCCGCGCAGCGCGAGGCTGGCGATGAACGATGAAAAGTCCTCCGCCCTCACCTCCTCGATCCGGTAATCGCCGTCGATGCCGTAGCGCTTGATCCAGTAGCCATGCAGTTTGGGCGAACGCGAATGCTTCGCCGGCCAGCCGATGACGCAAGCGGCACGCGGATTGCTCATCACCGCTCCCTAATGCACGCTGCGGGCTGGTGTTGCCGTCATCATGTCGGCAACCCGGACCGGCGCGCCGATTTGAGCTGATCGCGTGATGGCGAGCGTGGTGGCAAGCGTGATCGTACCGCCGCGGCCGCTCAGCACGGGCTCTTCGATGCCGCGTATCACGCCGGCAAAATTGCGCATCTGCTCGTGATAGGCATCGGCCGGTGCGATCTTGAGGCGCATCTGCGTGAGCGGATTGTCCCAGTTCTCCTGACCCGGCTCATGCCAGCGATGCTGCAGATGCGGCACCGTGATCGAACCTTTCGTGCCGGCGACGAGGAACGCGTTCTCGGTGTCATGCGGCCGGTTCGGATTTTCCCGCGAGCCCCATTCCCACGACCACGGCGCCGAGACCGCATCGGAGAGGAGCAGCGTTCCGAGCGCGCCGTTCTTGAACCGCAGCACCGCGGCCGCGGTATCCTCGACGGCGAATTTGCGTGTCTCGTTCGACGTCATGGCGCTGACGGTTTCGACATCGCCGCACAGCATGCGCAGGCAATCGACGTCATGGATGGCGTTGATGAGCACAACCCCGCCACCGGCCTCGCGGCGCCACGCAACGTCGAAATAGTCCTTCGGCTTGTGACTGAGCCACAGCCCGTTGGCGGCGACGACGCGTCCAATGCCGCCGCTTGAAATGACGTCCGCCGCCTTGCGCATGATCGGATTGTGGCGGCGATGATGGCCGGTGAGGATCGCCACGTTCGCCCTCTCGCCGGCCTCGACCAGTTCGAGCGCTTCGGCGACCGAATCCGCGATGGGCTTTTCGACGATGATCGGGATCCTCCGCGCAATGCAGGCAAGCCCGACCTTCACATGCAGCTGGTTCGGCACCGCTACGATCGCGCCATCCGGTTTCTCCTTGTCGAGCATCTCATCAATCTCGGCATAGACCTTGTAGCCAAGCGTCTCGCCTTCCGTGGCGGCCGCCGGCGACGGATCCGCGACGGCAGCGAGCCTGTAGTCCGGATGGCCCGAGCGCAGGACCCCGATATGCGTGCGGCCGATCAGCCCCGCTCCGATCACGGCGATGCGCACCTGCGCCATTTCGTGTCTCTCCCTATGGGTTGAAATGAGAGGCGCACATCAACGCCGGATCGCCATCGACCATCGGCGCAAATCTCATGCGCGCGAGCACGTCGCGGCGCACGTCGATGCCCGGCGCGACTTCGGTCAGGGCGACGCCGCGTTCGGTCAGGCGGAATACGGCGCGCTCGGTGATGTAGACCACCTCCTGTCCGCGCTTCGTCGCCTCGCGGCCCGAATAGGTGATCTGCTCGACGGCTCCGACGAGCTTGACGACCTCGCCGTGGCGGGTGATGCGCAGGCGGCCTGCGCCAATCTCGAGCTGCGTGCCCTTGGCGTCAAACGTGCCACAGAACACGACCTTGCGGGCGTTCTGCGCGATGTCGATGAAGCCGCCCGGACCGACGGTCACGCCGCCGAGCTTGGAAACATTCACGTTGCCGATCTGATCGATCTCGCCAAAGCCGAGGAAGGCAATATCGAGACCGCCGCCGGAGTAGAAGTCGAATTGCGACGGCCCGTCGATCATCGCGGTCGCATTGCGCGCGTAGCCGAACAACGTGCCTTCGAGCAGCTCGCCGCCATAGGTGCCGTGCTCGATCGTCTGGTAGTAGCGATCGAGATGCCCGCGCTCGGCGATCAGCTTCGCGACGCCGTCCGGAATGCCGAAGCCGTAGTTGAGGACCGCGCCTTCGCGCAGCTCATCGGCGGCGCGCCGCGCAATGAGCTGGCGCACCGTGAAGGGCTGCGGCGCGGGCGGTTTCGGCGGTCCCTTGATCTCACCGGACATCGTGGGGTCGTAGACCACCTCGTAGCCCATCGACTGCAACGGATCGACCACGACCGCATCGACGATCGCGCCGGGCACGCGCACCGAGCGCGCCGGCAACGCGCCGACCTCGACCGCGGTGCGCACCTGCGCGATCACCTTGCCGCCGGAATTGTGCGCCGCGAGTGCAGCCGCGTAGATGTCGACGTTCGCCGGCTCCTGATCGAGACTGATGTTGCCGTGCGCGTCGGCGAATGACCCCTTGATCACCGCGATATTCACCGCAAACGGCTTGTAGCGCAGGAGCTCTCGGCCATCGATGGTCACGACCTCGATCAGGTCCTCCTTGGCGGCCTTGTTCATCCGTCCGCCTTCGACCCGCGGATCGACGAAGGTGCCGAGGCCGACATGGGTGAAGAGCCCGGGGCGCCCGGCGCCGATCTCGCGGAAGAGCTGCATCGCAACGCCGCCGGGAAAGACATACGCCTCGATCTTCTCGTCCTTGGCGAGCTCTTGCATGCGCGGCGACCAGACCCAATGGCCGCCGATCACGCGCTTCACCATGCCCTCGTGCGCGAAGCGGTTCATTCCCGTCGTCTTGCGATCACCGATGCCGAGCGAGTGGATCACCTTCAGCTGGCGCGGATGACCGGTCTCGAGAAAGCGCTTCTCGATCGCCGCATGCAGGCAGGTCGCCTCGCACAGGCCACCGCCGCCACCAATGAGCGCGACAGTGTCGCCATCCTGGATGAGGGAAGCTGCGTCTTGCGCGGTCACGAACTTGTTGATCGCCATCTTGTCCTCAGATCACGTCGGCGAAGCGCGCTGCGCCGTGCTTCAGCATGGAGCGCGCAATGACGGTACGGTGAATTTCCGAGGTGCCATCGAAGATGCGGAAGATGCGCGCGTCGCGGTAGAACCGCTCGATCGGCAAGTCTCTGCAATATCCCATGCCGCCGAACACCTGCACGGCGCGGTCCGCGACACGCCCGAGCATTTCGGCCGCATAGACCTTCACCATCGAGATGCGCTCGCGCGCGTCTTGTCCCCCGTCGATCTCGGCGGCGGCGTGGAGAAGGAGCAGACGCGCCGCATTGATCTCGATGGCGCTGTCGGCGAGGAGCTGCTGAATGAGCTGGTTTTCGCCGATCGGCTTGCCAAACTGCCGGCGCTCGCGCGCGTGGTCCGTCATCATGTCGAGGATGCGGGTCGCCTTGCCGACGGCGCGTGCGCCGATCTGGGCAAGCCGAATCCGCCCCAGCGTCTCGAAGGCGTGAATGAGTCCACGACCCTCCTGACCGAGCAGATGCTCCGGCGAGAGCCTCACATTGTCGAAGAACAGCTCGACGTGGCTTGTGCCGGCGAGGCCCATCATCGGCTGATCGCGGCCGACGGTGAATCCCGCCATCCCCTTGTCGACCAGGAACAGCGAGATGCCCTTCGCGCCGGCCGACGGATCGGTGACGGCGGAGACGACGAAGAAGTCCGAGAACAGACCATCGCTGATGAAGATCTTCTGACCCGTGAGCAGCCAGCCGTCGCCGTCGCGCACCGCGCGGCTCTTGATGCCCGCGGCGTCAGAGCCGGCGTCTGGCTCGGTGAAGCAGACCGAGCAGGTGCGCTCGCCGCGCACGGTCGGCTCGAGCCAGCGCTGGCGCTGCTGCGCGTTGGCGAGGAGCAGCACCTCGTAGACATTGCCGAACGCACGCCGGATCAGGATGTCGGTCGTGTGCCCGAACTGCTCCTCGGCGAGACAGGTATCGACCGCCGACAGTCCGCCGCCGCCGTACTCGACCGGGATGTTGACGGCGTAGAGGCCGAGCGCCTTCGACTTCTGAAAAATGTCGCGTGCCTTCGCGGGGTCGAGCTCACGCGTACGCTCCAGCTCCTTTTCGAGCGGCATCAGCTCGGTGCGGACGAAGCGCCGCGCCGTCTCGATCAACAGCCGCTGCTCCTCTGTCAGTGCAAAATCCATCCTGGTTCCTTCCGCCGCTCAGTAGAGACCGGGCGTGGCGCCGCCATCGACGGCGATCGCCGTGCCCTGGATGTGGCGCGCGCGGTCGCTCGCCAGGAACAGCGCAAGCTCCGCGACGTCCTCGGGTTGGCCCAGTCGGCGAATGCCTTCCCGGGCGATTGCGCTGGCGCGCGCCTCTTCCGGCGTGACACCGGTCGCGGCCGCGCGCTGCTCGAACAGCGTCTGCACGCGCTCGGTCTCCGTCAGCCCCGGCAGGATGGCGTTGACGTTGACATTGTCGCGCTTGCCAAGGCCCGCGAGGCCCTTGGTGAAGTTCGCCATGGCGGCGTTGACCGCGCCGCCGACCAGAAATTCCGGATCGGGCGTGCGTGCGGCCCCTCCGATGATGTTGACGACGACGCCTTGCGCAGCTTGCAGCATCGGCCAGAACAGGCGGCACAGCCGCACGCAAGCGAAGAACTTCAGCGCAAAGCCGTCGTGCCATTGCTCGTCGTCCTGAGCGAGAAAAGCGCCGGCGCGTGTAGCGCCCGCGGAATTTATCAGCACATCGCAACGGCCGAATTGCTGCCGCACCGTGCTGTGCACCTGCTCGCACCCGCTCATGCTCCGGAGGTCGGTCGCGACAATAACGGGCCCCGGCGCGCCGGTCGCGGCGATCCGCTGCGCCGCATCGGTGAGATTTGCTTCGGACGATGCCGCGAGAACGGTCTGCGCGCCGTGGCATGCAAACAAGTACGCGATCGCGTAGCCGATGCCGCGGCTTGCCCCGCTCACGACCACGACCTTGCCGGCAAATGAGTTCGACATGCGACCACCTACTGCGTGAGATACTGGGACTGCAGACCCTTCACCATGGCGACCATGGCGTCGATCGTGGGGACGGCGACGCCGTGCTGGCGCGCGAGCCGCGCGACCGCGCCGTGAATGGTATCGATCTCGGTGCGGCGCTTGCGGATGATGTCCTCGCGCATCGATGACTTGGAGTTTCCGGTGCCGCCGCCCGACGTATCGACGAGCTTCATCAGCACCGACCGCGCTTCCATGACGTCGAGCGGGACTCCCTCGGCCTTTGCCACCGCAGCCGCCTCGTCGACGGCGCGGAACACGATCTCCTGCAGTTCCGGGATGCGCATGATCTCGAACGAGCGCAGATCGGTCACCGCGGAGATCGCGCCGAGCGCCACGTTGCCGAGCAGCTTCTTCCACTTGTCGCGCTTGATCTCGGCGCTGGCGGTCACTGGCAGGCCATGATCGGTGAACGCTTTCGCGATCGCGACGGTGCGCTCCGAAAGTTCGCCGCTCATTTCGCCGATGTAGGTCGGCAGGTCGCCGAAATTGCGCACCACGCCGGGCCCCTCGGCGAGGCCGGCCTGCGCAGTCAATCCGGCGATGACGTTCTTCTCTCCCAGGACGGCGCCGAGCGCCTGCTCGTTGCCGAGCCCGTTCTGGAACGTGATGGCGACGGTATCGCCGCCGAACAGATGCTTTACGCTCGTTGCCGCCGCCTCATTGGCGAAGGCTTTGCATTGGAACAACACGACATCGGCGGTCTTGACCTCGCCAGCATCGGTCGTCGCCTTCACCTTGATGGCGCGATCGCCACCGACGCCGACGATGCGCAGACCTTTCTGTCTGATGGCTGCGATATGCTCCGGCCAGGCGTCGACGAGCGTCACATCGAGGCCGCCTTCGGCGAGAAGGCCACCGAACAGGCCGCCCATTGCGCCTGCGCCGACGACCACGATCTTCGGATTGTCAAACGGCATGCGCCTCTCCAACTCAGTAGGTCGCGCGCCCGCCGGTGATGTCGAACACAAAGCCGGTGGTGAAGCTGCAGGCCGGGCTCGCGATCCAGGCGGCAAGCTCCGCCACCTCGTCGACCTGCACGAGGCGGCCCATTGGAATCTTCGCCTTCGCGTTGCGGATGTGCTCCTCGGTCATGCCGTCGAGCAGCGACGTCTCGGTCATGGCGGGCGCGATGCAGTTCACCGTCACGCCGACATCGCAGACTTCCCTGGCGAGCGCCTTGGAGAAGCCGATCACACCGGCCTTGGCGGCCGAATAGGCGCAGATATTCGGAACGCCCTCCTTGCCGGCGATCGACGCGACGGTGACGATCCGCCCGTAGTTGTTGTCGCGCATGTGCTTGGCGGCGAGGCGGCAGGCGTAGAACACCGCCGTCATGTCGATCGCCACGACCTTGTCCCAGTCTTCCAGCGGGTACTCCCAGGTCGGCTTGATCGGCCCGTTGATGCCCGCGTTGTTGACCAGGATGTTGATCCTGCCGAACTGCCTCACCGCGTCATTGAAGGCCTGCTCGACCGATCTGTAGTCGGCGACGTCGACCGACTGCGCGAGCGCCGACGCGAAACCGCTTCCCTTGAGCGGTGCGACG
>Ga0081539_10001250_pt1 | contig 45064 bp, 36 predicted proteins | sample TabmetS4T2R2_FD_71023 | JGI IMG/M metagenome (GOLD analysis project Ga0081539, IMG submission 71023) | Tabebuia heterophylla rhizosphere microbial communities from the University of Puerto Rico - S4T2R2 | ecosystem: Host-associated > Plants > Roots > Rhizosphere ... | reverse complement strand
CGGCGTGCGCCAGTCGGTCGTGCCCATCGGGAAGCCGGAGATCACCATCGGGCGCGGCTCGAAATCAACGACGGTTGACCTGCCGATCAAGGGTGACCCGGAAGTGAGTCGCATCCACGCCGTCTTGGCGCGCGACCCCGAAGGCAAGTACTGGCTGACGGCCAAAGGGCGCAACCCGACCCTCGTCGCGGGGCGCGAGATTCCGCGCGAGGAGAGCACGGAGATCGCGCCGGATGATAAGATCGAAATCTGTAGTTTCACCCTGCGGATACAGCCGAAGTAAAATTCACGCACTATCCAGGCGAGTTTAAGGAGAGACGACGAATGACTTACATCGTGACCGAGTTGTGCGTTGACTGCAAGTACACCGACTGCGCCGCGGTCTGCCCGGTCGAGGCGTTTCACGAGTTGGCGGATCGCCTCTACATCAACCCGCAGACCTGCATAGACTGTGACGCCTGCGTGCCCGAATGCCCTGTCGAGGCCATCTTCTCCGAGGCGACGCTCCCCGAACAGTACGCCGACTGGCTTGAGCTAAACGCCGAAGCCGAGAACTACCCCATCATCAGCATCAAAAAAGAAGCCCTCTACGGGCCGGGCTGCACGGGGCCGCAGCCGACATAGGTAAGTCAGAGGTTCTAATAAGGATAATCTAAGCGGTATTCAACCCTGCCATTTGTTAGCGAGGCGGAGCTTGCGCGAAACCTTGAACCAGCTTGAATGTAGGCTTAAGACAGACCTTGGGAAGTCGGGTTGGTGCGAACGACGCGGATTCCGAGTTGACGCGACCGGAACGAATCATACCCGGCGACTTGGCGGGCGGTCAATTGAATTTACCGGCGCTTCATTTCCACCGCAGGTGGGTCGGCGGGGCGTAGCTCGGCGGTTACTTTGCCGCGGCCGTGGGCGCGTTCGTCGGCGCTCGCGAGCGGGAGTTTGATGGTGAACGTCGCGCCGCGGCCCTGGCCTTGGCTGTCGGCGTGGACAGTGCCGCCGTGCTGCTCAACGAGGTGGCGGACAATCGCCAGGCCCAGACCAAGCCCGCCGTGCCGGCGCGTGCTGGTGGCGTCTTCTTGGCGGAAGCGATCAAAGATGTAGGGCAGGAAGGCCGGGTTGATGCCCTCGCCTGTGTCGGTCACGCGGATTTGCACGCTCGCGCCGACGCGCTCAAGCCCCACTTCGACGCGCCCGCCCGCGGGGGTGAACTTGATGGCGTTCGCGAGCAGATTCCAGACGACCTGTTGCAAGCGCCCGGCGTCGCCCTGTATGTGCCGCGCCGCAGGCTCAAGCGTGACCTCCAAGCGGATAGCCTTCGCGTCCGCCGCCAACTGCACAGCGTCCACTGCCGCGTTGATGACCGCCGCCACGTCCACGGGGCCGATGTTAAGTTGTAGCTGGCCCGTGATCGCGCGCGCCACGTCTAGGATGTCTTCGATCAGTTGCGCCTGCGACTGCGCGTTGCGCTCGATGGTCTCTAACGCGCGCGTCACCGCCGCCTCGTCCAGCCGGCCATGCCGGAGCATGTGCGCCCAGCCGATGATCGCGTTGAGCGGCGTGCGTAGCTCGTGCGAGACTGTCGCGAGGAACTCGTCCTTGAGGCGGTTGGCGTGTTCGGCTTCGGCGCGCGCCTGCTGCTCGCGGCTGAGCAGTGCGGCGCGCTCGTCCAACTCCCTTTGCATCTGCTGATTCAGGCGCGCGTTCTCGGCGTGCAGGCGGCGCAACGTCTCGACCTGCGACTCCAACTCGTCCTTCACCGCGCGCAGAGACCGTTCGGCCTCCTTCCGCACGGCGATCTCGGATTCGAGCGACCTGGCCTTCTGCTGTAGCTCGATAATGGTGCGGAGGCGTGCGTTCGTGTCCGTCAGCGCCGCGTAGCTTTCGGCCGGGATGACGCGCGCGTGGCCGGCGCAGACGTGGCCGAGCGGTTCGGCCAAGGCTTCCCCGGCGAAGCCGCTCATCGGGTAAGCGCAGAAGAGTGTGCAGGCGTGGGTCTGTAGCAACTGATTCCAGAGTTCTTCCAGCCGGAGCGCGGCCGCGTGGTTATGCTCCGCCCACAGCAGCGCGACCATCTCACCAAAGATGCGCACGCCGCGCTGCCCCTCGGCCGCGCGCACGATGATGTCGCCGATGACGGCGGCGAAGCGGCCCGGCTCAGGCGAGCCGTCAACCATGAACTGCAACAGCGTCTCGGCCGCGTCCAGCAGGACAAATTGTCCGGACGCGACCGCCGCCGTCACGGCCACGCCGCTCGTGTGCAGACGCTCGCCAAGCCCCGCGCGGTGTGCCGGTGTGGCGACGATGATGCAGGCGTCGCCCGCCGCCAGCCCGGCGCGGACGAAGTCGGTCAGCGAGTCGAGCAGAAAGTCGTCAGCCTCGTAGAATTGTACGAAGTGCTCTGACTCCTTCAACGCTGTCCAGGCTGTGTGCGGGGCAAGCTCCGCCAGGGCGCTTTCGCCGGTGTCGGATGGGAACACCTGACGAGTTGACTTGCCGATGTCCTCTGCTTTGAGCAAGGAAAGCCTCCCTCATTCCACTTCCCGACCGACAGAGTCGAGGAGAACTGAGTCCGACGAGCAATGAATTCAGGGGGAGGCGAACGGAGGCATCTTAACTTGCCTGCGGCGGGAAATTCAAATTGAATTTGTGGCGCGTAGAGTATCTCAGCCGAACAGACAATAACCACGAAATCACACGAAGCAACACGAAGAAGAAAGACCAGGAAGTTCGTGGCCCTTATTCGTGTTGCTTCGTGTGATTTCGCGGTTACTGCTTTTGGTCGAGAATTAATAGACCCTGATGGCGCGTGGGCTAGACGCCGCCGGCCGTGGCGTGCGCGCCGGCTTCCAGTTCCTCGATCAACTCGGCGAGCAGCGGGCGGGCGCGCTCAGGCTCGACGTAGCCTTTGCCCAGCATGCGCGTGATGCGCCGCTCCCTGGTCGTGCCCTCAACCTCTTTCAGCAGCGCGCGGCAGAACGCGATGACCACTTCGGATGCGAACTGCTTGCCCGCGTTCTGGCGCAAGTCCGCGACGACTTCCGTAAACTCTTTGCGCCGCCGATAGGTGCGATCCGTCGTCATCGCGTCGAACGAGTCGGCGAGCGCCACGATCCGGGCGGCGGGCGGAATCTCTTCGCCCTTCAGCCCTTCCGGGTAGCCGCGCCCGTCCGGGCGCTCGTGGTGGTATTTGGCCATGAGCGGGATGTCTGCATCCGGGTGGCGAATGGGCGCGAGGATTTCGTAGCCCGCCGCCGGGTGGCGATTCAGTTCCGACGACTGCTTGGCGTCAATGCGGTAAGGCGCGTTGATGATGTCGCGCTCGACGACGAGTTTGCCCACGTCATGCAGGTAGCCGCCGACGGCGACGCCCTCCACCTGCTCGTCCGACCAGCCCATCTCGCGCGCGATGATCTCGCTGTACTTGCCGACGCGCTCCGAGTGGCCTTGCGTGTACTTGTCCTTGCAGTCAATCGCGGCGGCGAAGGCGCGCACGGTGTCGCGGTAGATGTTGCGCAGGTTGTCGTAAAGCTGGCGGTTCTCGGCGGCGCGCTCCTCGACCTCGCGCACCAGCCGGTGGTTGTGTATGCCGACGCCGATATGCCGCGCCATCGTGCGCACGACCTCGCGCTCTTCGGCGGTGAACTCCTCGCCCGTGGCCTTACTGCCGAGTGCCATGAGACCCACCAACTCGCCGTGGACGACGAGCGGGATGACGATGCCGACTTCCAGCCTGCCGAGCGCCGCCGTCAGCCCCGCACCCAGGCGCTGTTGCAGCGCCGCCTGTGCCGCCGCTTCCGCGAGCACGACGACGTTGCCGCCGCTCGCGCCGAACAACTCCGCGCGCCCGCGGTCAAAGGCCACGACTTCCGGCACGGCGTTGCCCATGCCCCACAAGGCGACGAAGCGCAGCGCGTTGACTTCCCGCTCGTACTCGGCGACCGCGCCCCGCCGCAGCCCCAGCGCGCCGAGCACGACGTGCAAGGTCGAGCGCACCATCTCCTCGAAGTCGCGGCTCTCGGCGATCTCTTCGCCGAGGTCTGCGAGCGCGGAGAAGGCGTGGATGAGTTTGGTGGTTTCGCCCGGCATAAGCTTCAACTCCCGTGGTTCGCCGCCGATTTAACTTCCGTGGTTCGCCGCGCTCGCGCCGGCCGTGTACTCCGCGAGGAGCGCAAGCGCCTTCGGCCGATCAGGCGCGAGTGTGACATGGCGCGTCAGTCCGAGCAACTCGAAGAGTTGCGCCGCCTGCCCGCTCACGCCCGCGAAGACGAGCCGCGCGCCCGCGCGCTCCGCTGCGTCAATCACGCCGAGCAGGATCGAGACGCCGATGCTGTTGACCATGCTCGTCTCCTGGAAGTCAACGACGAGCGCGCGACAGCCCTCCTGCAAGCGTTCGCGGCAGACGCGCTCGACGCGCTCCCCGCTCAGCTTGTTCAGGTAGTCGCCGGCAAAGATGACCGCGACATCACCCGTGCGTTCCGACCGCACGGGCGTGCCGGCTTGGCCCTCGCCCATCCTGTTCAGTTCCCCTCTAACGACGCAGGTACTTTGTCATGCGCAGGCGTGTACCGTCGTCAACCCGCTCGAACTCGACCTCATCCATCAAGTCGCGAATCAGCTTGAGACCCCAGCCACGGCGTCCGTTGGTTTCGTTTGTCGGGGCGGCCACGGGCGCTGAGGGCAGAACCACTCCCCTGCTTGACACAGTGATGACTAATTTATCACTTTCGAGCCGGTAACGCTGATAAATTTTTCGCTCCGGGCTGAGGCTGTGCTCCGCCGCATTGATGCACGCCTCGACCACGGCCGTCTTGATCTGGTTGATCGCTTCGGGCTGGAACTCCAGCCGCCGCGCGATCTGCTCCGCCGTGTGCGCCGCGATCAACTCCGTGTCGCCGCCCATCGGGATGACCATCTCGAACTCGTCAGGCGCGACGGCGCGCTCCTCTGCGACCTCTTCGGGGCTGAGCCGCGCGGTCAACAACTCAAGCTGCTGGCGCGTCGAACTGAACACCTCGCGCTCGTTCAACAACTCGCTCGCCTCGGCCGTGAAGCCGTCGGCGGCGACGAGCAGCAGCCGCGTGCGCTTGAAATGGCACGCGTGCGCGAGTTGCGTGAGCCGGTCGCACCACATCTCCGTGATCGCGCGCCCCGCCTCGTGCTTCGCGTCAATCTCGGCGGCGAGCCAGATGATCTCGTGCGCGTCCGTGTAAGGCGTCGCGTCGAAGCCGTGCGCGACGGCGCAGCGCTCCTCGTCGCTGACTTGCAGGAGTGGCGGGTGGAACGAGGCGGCCGCAGCCGCGTGGACGATCTGCGGCAGGCGGATCAGATCGGTCTCGGCATCGAGACCGAGCGCGATCTCTTCGGCGTCCGTGCCGCGGTACATGCGGCTGAAGCGGTCGTAATGGAGCAGGCTCGCCGGCACGCGCTGGTGGTCAAAGCGCGCGAGCAGGTCGCGCAAGCCCAAGGCCGCCTCGCGCCGGTAGTGGCGTGCCATCGTCTGCGGTGCGCGCTTCAGAGTCTCGACCAGCGTGTCTGCGACGACGAGCGCGCGCGGCTCGGCCGCGACTTGCAGGCGGTAGGTCGCGCGCAGGTAGTCGCGCCAGACCACGTCCGTGCTCAACTCGACGTAAGTGCCGTTGAAGCTCGCCAACTCGTGCCCGTGCAAGCCCGTGAGCAGGCGAAAGAGCACATCTGGGTCAAGGTCGAGCCGCTTGCGCCACGCCTCGGCGGGCGACTTGCCGCCGCTCGTCGCGGAGTCCTGCAACAGCCGCACGAGCGCGCGGCGCAAGGTCAACTCCGGCGCAATCTCTTCGAGGATCGCGTTCAGGCGGCGGTGTATGCGCCCGCCCAGCAACTCGTCCACGTAGAGCTTCTGGCAATCCAGAAAACTCGTCAGCGCGCTCGCCTCGCGCTGCGCCGCGTGGACGAAGAGCGAGAGGTAGAAGGGGCTGCCGGCGAACTGCTGCACGATCAGATCGCGCGTCTCGTCGCTCAGCACGACGCGGTGCGTGAACGCCACCCGCTCGACCAAAGTGCGCGCATCCACGTCGCTCAGCCGCTCGACGCGCAGCGTGGCGTAGCCCTCGAAGCGATGCGGCGACTGCCCGCCGTTCAGCACGTCGAGCAAACGCCGTCTGAGGCCCGACAGCACGAATGCCGACTCGGCGTGCGTCGCGGCGTGCGCGATCTCCGCGCCCAACTCCACCTCGCCGCGCAGGTGCTCGACCTGCTGCACGTCGTCCAACATCACGACCGAGCGCGCGCCGCGCACCGCCGCCACCTGCGGCGCGCTCAGGCACAGGCGCACCAGCGCGCGTTCGTCGTCGCCGTCGCGCACGCGCTCGAACGAGTCGATCAGCCGCTCGATCCATTCGTAGTCCTGCGGCATGGCCAGTTCGATCAGGTCGCGCAAAGGAGGCGGCGCGTGGACGAGCGACGGGTCGTCGCGGCGGTGGGCCACAAGCTGCGTGAGGAACGTGTGCAGGAAGCGGCGCGCGGCCGTGCCCGCGGTCTGATCGTGGCGCGACCACGCGAAATAGATGGGCGCTGCGCCGCCGCGCTGCGGGAACATGCGGTCGTAAGCCTGGCGCAATAGTTCGGACGTGCCCGCGGCCGGCGCGGCGAGCACGAGTAGGCCGCGCCGCTCAGACGAGGCTTGCGCCAACTCGGTCAACGCGCGCAGTTCAGCGCCGCGCCCGACGAAGTTATCAGGCGCGAGTCGTCCTAGCACGCGGCGCGGGCCGCCAGCGGGCGGCATGGTGTCGGCGATGATCATGCTTCGGGGGGACTCGCCAGCGGCGGCGGCACGTGCGCCTCCACGCGGTTCTTGCCGTGACTCTTCGCCACGTAGAGCGCGTGGTCGGCCGCCGCGATGATCTGCGCGGGCGTGTCCAGCTTCGGGCTGAAGGCGGAGATGCCGACGCTGATCGTGACCGCGCCGAGCGGCTGCGACTTGCCGTGCGGGTACTGCGTGCGCTCGACGCGGCGGCGGATGCGCTCCGCGATGACGTGCGCCTCGGAGATGTTCGTCTGCGGCAGCAGGACGCTGAACTCCTCGCCGCCGTAGCGCGCTGCCACGTCGGCCGAGCGCAAGGCGGACTTCAAACATTGCGCCGTCATCTCAAGGGCGAGATCGCCCGCCGGGTGGCCGTGCCGGTCGTTGTACTCCTTGAAGTTGTCTATGTCGATCATCAGGAAGCTCATCGCGAAGCGGTGGCGCTTCGACCGCTCAAGCTCCTCGCTCAGCCGCTCTTCCAGATAACGGCGGTTGACGAGGCCCGTCAGCGCGTCCGTGATCGAGAGCAATTGAAACTGCGTCGCCTTCTGATGCCACTCGGCGCGGTCGAGCGCGAGCGCCATCTGCGGCACGAGCAGGTCGAGCAGTCCCAGATCAAGCTCGTCGTAAGCGCCGCCGCCCGCCTTGTCCGTCATGTTCAGCAGACCGACCTTGCGCCCGCCGAGTTGGATCGGGTAGCAGATGAACGAGTTCGATTTGTAACTGCGATCAGCCGGCGCGGGTCTATGGCCCGAGGCGGCGAGATCGCGCACGACGAGCGGGCGGCCCTCCTGCCACGCCGCGCCCGCCACGCTGTCGCCCAACTGCACGCGCATCTCGTGCGCGAACTCGGCGCGCGGCCCGAACGCGGCTTTTACTTGCAGCGCGTTCGCGCCCTCGTCAAAGAGCATCAACGAGCCGCGCTCGGAGCGCAGCAGTTCGACGCAGTGGCGCAGCACGGTCTGGTAAGGGTCGCCCGGCTCGGCGACGCTGATCTGTTCGATGAAGGATTGCAGGTGGTAGGCGGCGCGCATGCGCTGCTCCAACTCCTCGCGCAGGCGCAGGACTTCGAGCGGCATCCCGATCTTGCGTGCGAAGCCTGCAACGGCCGCGCGCTTCTGTTCGTCGAACGGCACGTCGCCGACCACCAGCGCGCCCTTCACCTCGTCGCCCACGACGAGCGGGAAAAGCTCGACCTGCGCGCCGCCCGCGCGCAGAGTCTGACCGGGCGACAGTTCGGGCAGACGCGAGTTGCCGGTCTGGGCCGCGCTGTTAAGTTCCAGTTGGAGCGGCTGCTGCCGGAGTTTGCCGGTGGCGTGGAGCGGCGTGAAGCCGTGTTCGGTGCGCAGCATGAGGGCGACGGAGTTGAGCCGCTGCGACTCGACGAGCGCCTGCACCGCGAGGCGGGCCGCGTCTCGAAGTTTCGCGTCGGGCGGGAAAAGCGTCGCCGCCAATGTGCGCTCGCCAGAGTCGCCCAAGTTCGCGCCTGTCGTCGCGCCGCCCCACGTCAGAGACTCGTGCTGCGCGGCACTCTGCATCCTGACCTTCGCGGCCAGATCGGAGACGCGCGCCGCGAGGTTTTCCAGATCGCCGCGCGCCGCGAGGATGATGTTGTGGAAGGTGTCCGCCGCGGCGAGCGCGCGCAGGTCGCCCGTGCGGAAGCGGTCGAGCAGCGCGCGGTAGTCCGCACCCGTCAGCAGCGCGCGCCCGCCGATGACGGCGAGCGGCCGGCCCGTGCCCAGATCGACCGGCGTCGTGACGCAGTGCAGCCCGGCGTGGCAGCGGTAGTGGACGGGTGCGCCCGCCTCCTGCGCGCGCGCGAAGGCTTCGCCGCAGTACGGGTCGCAGAGGTGCGCGTGCGTGGGCGATGACTGGAACGCCGCGCAGATCGAGTTGTTGTTGGCGACGGTGAGTTGCGGCGGTTGATGCCCGGCGACGAGCAGGAGGGAGAGACCGGAGACGGCCGCCAGCCGCGCCTGCGCCTCCGCCCAGGCGGGCGGCGCGCTCGGTTCTTCGGGCTGCGAGCGGGCACGCTCTGCGGCTGCGGTCTTCTCCATCCGTTTGGGTACGTTGGTCAAAATCTGTGACGCGGGTTCGAGGGTCAAGTCCGCAGAGCGCGGACTGAGCAGCGCAAACCGGGAGGCGCTGCTTGGGTAAAACCGGGTAGGCCGCGCGGCCAGTTGCTATCCCGCAGTATAAGTGCCCGGCAGAGAACAGACAAGTGCGCTCACGGCAGGGCGTAACACGCCGCCGGAGAAAGGTTTTCGCTACGCGCCCGCACGTCGAAAAGGTGGCTTTCGCCGAACGCCTTTGTAAACGCTTAATGGCCCGCCTTTTTCATTCCGCGCCGCCGCTGGCCGTCGCGCGCAAGCCGGGCGCGTCGCCGGGCGCGACCTGTTCGATGTGCGGCTCGGCCGGGCTGATGCGGATGCAGGCGGCGAAGTGCCCCGGCTTAATCTCCGCGAGCGCGGGTTCCGTCTCCTGACACTGCGGGATCGCGAACGGGCAGCGCGTGTGGAAGCGGCAGCCGCGCGGCGGGTCGAGCGCCGAGGGCACGTCGCCCGCGAGCACGACGCGGCGGCGCGTCGCCTCCACCTCCGGGTCGGGCACGGGCACGGCCGAGATCAAAGCCTTCGTGTACGGCATTAGCGGCTCGTCGTAGATCGTCCGCGCGGGCGCAAGCTCGACCACCTTGCCGAGGTACATCACGGCGATGCGCGTCGAGACGTGCCGGACGGCGCGCAGGTCGTGCGAGATGAAGAGGAAGGTGAGCGCGCGCTCGCGCTGCAAACGCTCCAGCAGGTTGATGATCTGCGCTTGGATAGACACGTCGAGCGCGGAGAGCGGCTCGTCCGCGACGATGAAATCGGGGGCGACGGCGAGCGCCCGCGCAATGCCGACGCGCTGCCGCTGCCCGCCGGAGAACTCGCGCGGGTAACGACTGGCGAAGCGCGGGCTGAGACCGACCGTCGTCAATAATTCGCGCACGCGCTCCTTGCGCTCGGCCCGCGTGCGCGCGAGCTTGAACGTGTCCAGCGCCTCGCCCACGATCTGCCCGACCGTCATGCGCGGGTTCAGGCTCGCGTAAGGGTCTTGGAAGATCATCTGCATGTGCCGCCGCTCGGCGCGCAACTCGCGCCCGGTGAGGTGAGCGAGATCGCGCCCGCGAAAAAAGACCTGCCCGCCCGTCGGCTCGGTCAGACGCACGAGCGCCCGCCCCAGCGTTGACTTGCCGCAGCCCGACTCGCCCACCAGCCCGAACGTCTCGCCCGGCATGATGTCGAGCGTCACGCCGTCCACCGCCTTGACCACGCGCCCGCGTTCCCCGCCCGTCAGCCTGTCAAACACACTCCCGCCGGCCAAATCAAAATAGACTTTGAGATCGCGGATTTCGACCAACGGCCGCGCGCCGCCAGCGCCGGGCGGTGTGTTGGTTATTTGAATTGGTGGAGACGGCTGCGTGCTCATGCGCTGTTTCTTTATTAAGAAGCTGTTTGCAAAGACTGTGGTTCACTTCCTTTGCGGCCCTTTGCGGTCTGTCTTTGCGCCCTTTGCGATTAAATCTCAGCGGTGTGTAAGAGACATCCCTCTAAGATTGAACCGCAAAGGGTGCAAAGACAGACCGCAAAGGGCCGCAAAGAAAAGCATCTGAATAAGACGTTGCAAACAGCTTCTTAGAAGCGGCCTATTCTTTTCCTTCTACACCAGTCGGCTCCGCTATGGCCTGATTGTTTTCACGTTCGCCGCTCGGTTGCGCGTAAACCTCCACCGCGAAGTGGCAGAGCGAAAAATGTTCCGCCGTCAGTTGCACGAATGGTGGAAACTCACGTTGGCAGACTTCTTCCGCGCGTTCGCAGCGCGGGGCGAAGGGGCAGCCCGTTGGCAGCCGCGCCGGGTCGGGCGGGAGACCGGGAATCTGGTAGAGCGGCGCGGTGCGCGCGTGCGCCGGGTCGGGCACGGAGCGGAGCAGCCCGCGCGTGTACGGGTTGCCGGGGCGCGCGAACAACTCGCGCGTCGGCGCGCGCTCGAAGACCTTGCCGGCGTACATGACGACGACGTGATCGGTCATGCCGGCAACCACGCCGAGGTCGTGTGTGATAAGGATGACGCTCGCGCCGGTCTGTTCTTTCAGCCGCTTGATCAGCTCAAGAATCTGCGCCTGGATGGTCACGTCGAGGGCGGTCGTCGGCTCGTCCGCGATGAGCAGTTCCGGCTGGCAGGCGAGCGCCATGGCGATCATTACGCGCTGGCGCATGCCGCCGGAGAACTCGTGCGGGTAGTTGTCCATGCGCGCGCGTGCGTCGGGGATGCCGACGAGTTCGAGCATGCGCAGGGCGTGTGCGCGCGCCTCCGCCTTCGTGTGTCCCAGATGCAGCCGCGTGCTCTCAGTCAGTTGCTCGGCGACGCGCATGAAGGGGTTGAGCGAGGTCATCGGGTCTTGAAAGATCATGCCGATGCGCTTGCCGCGTATGCGCCGCACGTCCGCCTCCGACAGCCGCATGATGTCCTGGTCATGAAAGCGGACTTCGCCGGCCACGATCCGGCCTGGCGGCTGCGGGATGAGCCGGATGAGCGATAGGCTCGTCACGGACTTGCCCGAACCGGACTCGCCGACCAGCCCCAGCGTCTCGCCCGCGCGCACCTCGAAGCTGACGCCGTCCACGGCGCGCACGACGCCGTCCGCGGTCTCGAAGTACGTGCGCAGGTCTTTGACCGACAGGAGCATGGCAGGCGAAGGGCTGCTCGGTTGTTCAGCGACGAAATACGTTGGCGACGGGGTTCGTCGTGGGCGGGGGCTGCCAGTTGGTTTCGATGTGGACGCGCTGTAGGGAGGGCGCGTCGAGCAGGTTCGTGTCGAAGCCACTGACGTAGGGCTTGACGAGCGCGTAGGACGAGGCAAAATAGACGGGCATCGCGGGCAACTCGCGCAACGCGTCGCGCTCCGTCAATATCTGCGCCGCCGCGCCTGCCGGCTGCGCCGCCGCGCGCGGCGCGGCATTCGTCTTACCCTCCGGGTGTTCCGGCGCGGACGCGGGCGCGGTCGGGCTTGCGCCGGCAGCGTCCGCCCCCGCCTGCGCGAACATGGCGCGGATGTTGGACTCTTCGTCCGCCGTCTGCATGACGAGGCTGCGCCGCGCCACGTCGTAGTCGCCCGCGCGCAACGCCGCCTCGTAATCATCCCAACTCTTCAACACGATCTCCGTCTCGACGCCGAGCGCAGCCCGCCACATGCCGGCGACGGCCTGCGCCACGGCGCGGTGCTGCTCGTTGCGGTTGACCAGCAGGCGTATGCGCGGGAAGCCCGCGCCGCCCGGATAGCCCGCGTCGGCCAACAGGTGCTGCGCGCGCGCCACGTCGTAACCGACGTTTGTTGCCGCCGCGTCATTCGCCGTCGCCGCGTCGCCACCGCCCTGATCAGGCTTTTGCTCGTTCGCCATCGGCGTCGGCAGGAACCTGTCGGCCGGCTCGGTCGCGTTGTCGAGCGCGTCGGCGCTCAGGCGTGCGCGGTCAACGGCGAGCGTGAGTGCGGCGCGGACTCTCAGGTCGTCGAAGGGCGGGCGCGTGGTGTTGAACTCGTAGTAGGTGAGCGCGCCGAAGGTGGCGCGGCGAAAGTCCTTGTAGGAGGCGAGCAGCTTGGCGGCCAGCGGCTCGACGTTCGCGTTCGTGACGGCGTCAACCTCGCCCGCATGGTAGGCCGCGAGCGCCGTCTCGGTGTCGCGCAGGTTCATAAACCGCACGCGTTCCAGCGCGACCGCGCCCGCGTTCCAGTAGCTCCGCGCGCGCTCAAGCACGACGTTATCGTTCGTCTGCTTCGCCAGTTGAAACGCGCCGTTGGACACGACGGGCGGCGTCAACTCGACGGGCGAAGCTTGCTGCTGCGCGGGCATCTCCGGCGTCTCGTTCCCTGCCGCCGTCTCATCGCTCGCCGCCGGCACGGGGCGGAACACTGGATGAGCCACCAGCGCGGGAAAATTTTTATCGGGCAGCCGCAGCCGCACGCGCAACGTGAAATCGTCAACGGCCTCGACGCCTAACTCAGGCGCGGTCTCGACCGCCGCGCTCGCGCCGTGCTTGCCCGCGTCGGTCGCGGGCGGCGCGACATCTTTCGGCGCGCTCGCGTCGGCCGCCGCGGGCGTGGCGCTCTCTTGCGCCTGTGCTGGCGTGGGCGACGCAGCCGGCACGGCGGACGGCGCGGCGTGTGGCGGCGGCGGCACGTCGCGCGTCGCGCCGACGATGTTGGCGAGGAGGTTTGCGTGCGGCGCGCGGTCGCCGAGCCGCAGCGTGCGCCGCCACGAACGGACGAAATCCAGCGCCGTCACTGCCGCGCCGTTCGACCAGTGCGCGTCGCGCCGCAGGTAGAACGTCCAGATGCGTTTGTCGGGCGACGACTCCCAGCGCGCCGCCACGCCTGCGACGGGCGCGAGCGTCTGCGGATCGTTGTCGGTCAGCCCTTCAAACAGTGCGCGCACGGCGTCCGTGTCGGGCGGCGCGGCGGCGAAGGCCGGATCGAACGTCTGCGGCAGCCCGCCATCGCTCCAACGAAACTCCTGCTGGCGGGGCACGCGCACCGCGCCGTAATAAAGCTCGCCCTCCTCCGACTCGAAACAACCGCCGCTCACGACCAACAGCGACACGGCGACCGCGACGGCCAACCGGCCGCGCCAGCGGTGCAAACTGTGTCTGAGCCGATTGTCTCTGTTCATCGTTCGCTGTTCTAATTGAACACCGTGCGTCCATCCGCCGCGTTAGCGGCGCGGTGACTTTAGCCCGGCGTTTCAACGCCGGGTCATGCGGCACGCATCACATCACGTCGCGTCAGCGACGTGTGAGCCGGCGGCCACGATTCAAGCGTCGCTGACGCGACGCCATCCAATTCGCCACTTGTCCCCGGCGTTGCAACGCCGGGCTAAATCAAGCGCCGCTAACGCGGCAAAACTATGCGTGGGCTTCGTCACATTAAGAACTCTCGTCCGCGGCCAGCGCACGCAGTTGCTGATAGACCGCTTCGGTCGCGCGGCGCGCGGCGTCGAAGCCGTCAGAGGTGTCGATCAGGAAATCGGCGTAGCGCATCTTCTCCGCCTGCGGCATCTGCGCGGCGATGCGCTGCTCCGCCTCGGCGCGCGTGATCTGCTCGCGCCGCATCAGCCGCTCAAGCTGTGCTTCGGGCCGGCAGTGGACGACGATCAACTTTGCGAACCGGCGGTAGCCGCCCGACTCGATCATCAGCGCCGCGTCAATCACGGCCACGCCGCGCGGGTCTTCCGCCTCGCGCGCCCGCAGCCACTCGTCCTGCGCGGCCATGATCAGCGGATGCAGAATCGCGTTCAACCGCGCGCGCCGGCTCTCGTCGGCAAAGACTATGCGACCGAGCTGTGCCCGATCAAGCGTATCGTCCGCACTGAGGACTTCCGCGCCAAACTCGGCGACGACCTGCTTCAACCCTTCCGAGCCGGGCGCGACCACCGCGCGCGCCGTCGCGTCGGCGTCGAGCACGTGGCAGCCGAGTTCCGCCAGCACGCGCGAGACGTAAGACTTGCCGACGGCGATTGAGCCGGTGAGACCGACGCGCAGCATCTCGTCCGCTCACAGCCCGCGCAAGCGCCGCGCCGCCGTCACGGTGTTACGCATCAGCATCGCCACCGTCAGCGGCCCGACGCCGCCCGGCACGGGCGTCAGCCGTCCCGCTACCGCCTCGACCTCCGCCGGGTGCACGTCGCCCACGAGCGTGTAGCCGCGCCGCCGGATCACTTCGATGCGCTCGTCGGCCCGCGCGCCGAAGAGTTCGCGCGCCGCCGCTTCGTCCGTGATCTTGTTCATCCCCACGTCCACGACCGTCGCGCCGGGCTTGACGTGCGCGGCGCGTATCAGACCGGGGCGACCGACGGCGGCGACGAGTATGTCGGCCGCGCGTGTGACGGCGGCCAGGTCGCGCGTGCGCGAGTGGCAGACGGTGACGGTCGCGTCGTGTTGCAGGAGCAGTTGAGCGAGTGGCCGGCCGACGATGTGGCTGCGCCCGACGACGCAGGCGTGCGCGCCGCCGATCTCGACGCCCGTGCGTGCGAGCAGTTCATAAATCCCGGCCGGTGTACACGGCACGAACGCGGGGCGACCGAGCACGAGGTTGCCGACGTTGAGCGGGTGGAAACCGTCCACGTCCTTGCGCGGGTCTATGGCGGCGAGCACGCGCGCCTCGTCAATCTGCGGCGGGAGCGGCAACTGCACGAGTATGCCGTCTATCTCGGCGCGCGCGTTCAGTTCGGCGACGAGCGCGAGCAGTTGCTCGGACGTGGTGTCGGCCGCGAGCGCATGGTGCTCGGAGTGCAGTCCCAACTGCTCGGAGGTGCGGACTTTGTTGCGCACGTAGACGGCCGAGGCGGGGTCGTCGCCGACGCGCACGACGGCGAGGCCGGGCCGTATGCCGTGCGCGCGCGCAAGCCGCGCGACCTCGGCGGTCGCCTCGGCCTTGATCTCTTCCGCCACGCGCGCGCCGTCGAGCACGGTCGCGCGCCGCCCTTCAGTCATCGTCGCCGTCATCATTTTCTGCCCGGTCAACGCATCCTAGCACACAACGGGCCGGCGCTGACAAACGTGGGCAGAAACACGTCAGGCCCGAGCGTGCGGAGGAGACGCGCTCGGGCCTGTGACGCGGCCGTTAACTCGTGTGCGGGGCAAGTTGCGTGCGGCTTGCCGGCGGCACGCCCGCCTCGCTCAATGTCTCAAACTTTGTCGTTCGACGCGCGGTGCTGTGCGCGCCCCACCGTCCGGCTCACCCGCCGAACGCCCGGCGGCCGTCCGTGTCGGTCTGTCTATCGGCGATGTGATTCATCACCCGGTTGCAGGTGTCGAGCAGGTCTCTGATCCCGGCCGGCTTCTTCAGGCAGGCGTCCGCGCCCGCGGCCGCCGCCTCTTCGGCGCAGTCGTTGGCGGTGAACATGATGATCGGCGTCGCGCGGCGGTGGGTGAGCGTGCGCGCGCGCCGGATCAGGTCGAAGCCGCTGACGGCCGGCAACTCGGCGTCGAGGATGATGAGGTCGAAGTGCTCCTCGCCCGCGAGCAGCTTGAGCGCCTGCGCGCCGTCGCGGGAGATTTCGACGCGCCAGCCTTCCAGTTCCAGCAACTGCTTGACCGTGAACAGGACGAGATCGTGATCCTCCACGTACAGGACGGTGATCTGCGGCAAAACCCTTTTACACCTTTCACTCGGGGTAGTGAGAGATCGTTCGCGTAAGCCGGGCAAATCAGCCGGTGAAGTGCGCACAGATCGCTCCCCGTGGACACAGCAAACACTATTCCCCGCGCGGACGATTTAGGCCGGGTCTTAGGCGGCACGCAGCAAACGGCAGTCTTTTTAATGTTCGAGCAGAATCCGCCGCCGCGAGTAGGCAGCGGAAGCGCGGGCGGCGGCAGAAGGAATTACGCTGCGCCTGACGGAGCAAGAGCGGATAACACTAAATGCATAAGGACTTAGGCATGTTAGCAACGTCCCTTACTTGTATACTGGGTTAACAGACAGTTGGATGGACTGCCCGATGCGTGGCAGTGTGTTGTAAGGCTTGCGACTGTGCTGTCCGATTTGGCCGGCGTGGACTATCGTTCGATCCGCAGCGTTGTGCCCGGCCCCTCTTGCGGGCGCATGAGGCTGACGCGGCGTTGGCGCTGGGGTGTACGCCCGGCGAGTAATTCTTTCTGCCGGCCGTTGAGGATGTAGGCGAGTCCCTGATGTGTGACGTTCAGCAGGCGCGCGGCGCGCGTGATGCTGCCGCCGGAGCTTTCGAGCGCGAGGCAGATAAGACGACCTTCGTGGGCGCGCATCTCCTCTTCGAGCGAGCAGCCGGCCCACGGGTCGGCGAAGCTGGCTTTGTGCGTCCCGCGTAGCGCGACGGTCTCGACGGCGGCGGGCGTGATGATCGCGCCGTCCGGGGCGGTGAGGAACGTGCGCTCGATGAGCGCGCGCAGTTCGCGCACGTTGCCCGCGAGCGGCAACTGCCGCATCGCCTCGATGCTCTCCGGCGTAAACTCGACCCGCTTGTCGTGCTGCCGCGTGGCCGTCTCGATGAAGTGACAAGCGAGCACGGGGATGTCTTCGACGCGCTCGCGCAAGGGGGGCAGTTCGAGGTGGAAGCCCGCGAGCCGGTAGAAGAGATCGGCGCGGAACTGTTTGCGCGTGACCTGCTGCCGCAGATCGTGGTTGGTCGCGGCGATGATGCGCACGTTCACGCGTTCGGGCAAGGCGCTGCCGAGCGCATAGACCTCGCCCTGCTCGATCAGGCGCAGCAGCTTGGCCTGGTTGGCGAGGCTCAACTCGCCGATCTCGTCGAGGAAGAGTGTGCCGCCCGCGGCCATGCGCGCCGCGCCCGCGTAATCTTCCGCTGCGCCCGTGAAGCTGCCCTTGCGGTGGCCGAACAGTTGCGACTCGATCAGCGTCGCGCATAAGGCGGCGCAGTTGATCGCGACGAAGGGGCCGGAGCGCCCGCTCCACTCGTGTATGAGGCGCGCGAGCACCTCTTTGCCCGTGCCCGTCTCGCCCGACAAGAGCACCGCTCCTTCCGTCTGCGCCACGCAGCGCGCCTCCGCCAGAAGCTGCGCGGACTTCTCCGCCGCGTGGACGAACGGAACGGTCTCGGCGGTGGCGGCCGGCGTCTGCGCAGGCGTGGCGAGCAGGTGGCGCGCGCAGGCGCGCAGCCGCGCCATCGTCTCGGCGTTTTGCGTGCGCGCCAGACACTCGTCGGCTTGCAGATAGATGGCCCGCCGCTCGTCCGGCTTCAGATAATCCGCCAGTTCTTCGAGCAGACACAGCGCGGCCTTGCCCGCGTCTTCACTGTCGCTGGCAAGTAGCCCCGCCGCGTGTGCACGCTCAAGCGTCGCGCGCGCGTCGGCGGCGCGACCGAGCCGCGCTAGCACCGTGCCGTAGGTCGTCAGGGCTTCCGCCAACAGGGCCGGCTCGTCGCCGGCTTCGAGCGCGCGGACGGCCACGCGCGCGATCTTCTCGGCTTCCGCCAGGCGGCCCTCGGCCAACAGCGCGCGGGCGCGCGTCTCGTCCACCTGCGCGTAGCTGCCCGAATCCTTGAGGCTGACGAAGAGGCGGCGCGCGCGCCCCAAGTGCTCGTGCGCGTCGGCGAAGCGGTGCAGGCGGTAGAGCAGGACGCCGAGGTTGTTCTCGACGCGGGCACGGTTGCGGGCGTGGCCCGCCTGCTCGAAATGGAAGCTGGCGGCGGCGTACTCGATCAGGGCGCGGTCAACATAATCCGCCCGCCGCTCGGCCGTGCCCAAGTCTTTCAACGTGTTGGCCAGCGTGCTGTGGAACGTGCCCTTCAGGGCGTCGCTGGCACAGGCGTCCACCCGCGGCTCGGCTTCGAGCAAGATGACCAAGGCGTCCTTGAGGCGGCCGGCTGAGCGTTCGACCTCGCCCTGGCGCACGAGCGCGTCCGTGCGCAGTGCCCCGTCCTGCTCGCCGAGGCGTTCGAGCGCGGTCGCCAACATCACGCGCGCCTCGTCATACGCGCCCGCGCGCCCATAGCACCAGGCCATCTCGATCAGCGCTTCGGCCGCCTTGCCGCTGTCGCCCAACGCCGCAAAGCGCGTCATGCTCTCGCTGATTAAGTCCTTCGCCGTCTCCTGCGCGCCCACGACCTGCCGCGCGCTGCCGAGCCAGCCGGTCAGCGCCCCCGTCCGCAGGAGCAGTTCGGCCTGCGCACCCTCGTCCAAATCCGTCAGGATGGGGCGTAGCCCGACGCCCTGCCAGAACTCGCCCAGGCTGCTGATGGCCGCCTCGTAATTCCCGGCCTCCTCAAGCGCCTTGGCCAAGGCGCAGCGCAGCCGCGCCCTGTCCGTGCGACCGAGTTTCGGCTCGTCGAGCCGGCGCAGCAATGTTACGGCTAAGTCCATGCGAGGAGCGCCCTGTTACGCTGTGGCACGTTTCCTTGTGAAGCCACGAAAATTTGACAAAGAGGTATGTTCCGCCCGCACTCCTGGCATAGTAAGGCACGCATAGTCAGCCCGTCACTCACACTCGCCGGTTACGACGTTAGCGCCGACCGCACAAACAATGCCCGCGCGACGGGCCGGCGGACGCGCCGTCGCCCTGTCCGTCTGACCCGGTGCGGACGCTGTAGTTAAAGAGCACGCCGTTTGACCACTTGTGCGCGTTCGCGGGTGAGGCGTTGTGTATCCGCAGCCCTCGCGCCGGGCGCGCGTGTAAGTGTCAGCGCGCGAGCATCCTAACCTTAAAAACGACTGAAACGCAACATGATTTCGTCTAGCCGGCGGGAGTCTGCGCCCGACCGCGGGGAGCGCCCCGACATTTTTCCCCGGCGGCCAAGCGGCGTTCGCTTCCCCCGGTTGTGACCTGCCCCGTTTACCCATTAAGCTTATAGCGATGACTGTACCAAGCCGGCTTATGCCGGGAGCGCGGGCGTCCCGCCCGCCAACGAGCCGTGAGGCGAGTAACACTGTTCGCGCTGGCGCGCTCAAGGCGGGCGGGACGCCCGCGCTCCCAGCAGGAGGTTGGGTGGTAAGCCCAACCGCAAGCCGCCCAATGTCATCAACGCCGAACGTCGCCGCCCTCCGACTCAAACTCGCATGCGTCGCCCTGCTCGCCCTACTAACCGTTGCCTGCGCGCGGACTGAGCGAGAGCCGCGCGGCCAGCGTTATGAATTGAAGGGCACGATTGTCTCTTTCGATAAGGGCCAGCGGCAGGTGGTCGTCGCGCACGAGGACGTGCCCGGTCTGATGGCGGGCATGACCATGGGCTTCACGCTCAAGGAAGAGTCGGCCTACGACGTGATGCGGCCCGGCGATCACATCCAGGCGACGCTCGTCGTCGCGGGCGACCGCTCCTGGCTCGAAGACCCCGTCATCACGCAGGCGACGCCCGCGGCCCGCAGCACACTCGCGCCCGCGGCGGCGGCAGAACCGCAGCCCGGCGCGACCGTCCCCGACTTCGCGCTCACGAATCAGGATGGTAAACCGATCACGCTGCAAAGTTATCGCGGGCGGGCGTTGCTCATAACGTTCATCTACACGCGCTGCCCCCTGCCCGATTTCTGCACGCGCATGAGCACGGACTTCGCGGCCCTCAACCGCGCGCTGCAAGCGGACGCAGACCTGAGCCAGTATGCGCACCTGCTGAGCGTCACGCTCGACCCGGCTTACGACACGCCGAAGGTGCTGCGCAGCTATGGCGCGGCGCACACGGAGAATTTCGCCGCGGAGAAGTTTGAGCGATGGGAACTGGCGACCGGCAAGCCCGAAGAGACCAAGCGCCTCGCGCAGTTCTTCGGGCTGACCTACGTGCAGGAGAGCGATCAGATCGTACACTCGCTCCGCACCGCGCTCGTCGGCCCTGACGGCAAGCTAGTCAAAGTCTATCGCGGCAATGAATGGAAACCCGAAGAGGTGCTAGGTGATCTACGACTGCTGCGCGCAGGCAAGCAGCCGGAGTGAGCCGGACTGTCGAGCCTGAGGGCGGAGCTAAATAAACCAAGCTGCTAAAAGATAACCATGAAATCACACGAAACGACACGAAGGAGAACAAGATCATGCTTTGTCTGCTTCGTGTCGTTTCGTGTGATTTCGTGGTTATGCTCTGTCATCAGCCCTTCAGCTTCTTGATCTCTTCCGCCAGCACGGGCACGACCTCGAACAGGTCGCCGACGATGCCGTAGTCCGCGATGTCGAAGATGGGCGCTTCCGGGTCTTTGTTGACCGCGACGATGGTGCCCGCGTTCTTCATGCCGACGAGGTGCTGGATCGCGCCGGAGATGCCGAGCGCGACGTAGAGTTTAGGCGCGACGGTCTGGCCCGACGAGCCGATCTGCCGATCAATCGGCAGCCAGCCCGCGTCGCAGATCGGGCGCGAGGCGGCCAACTCCGCGCCGAGCGCGTCCGCGAGCCGCTGCGCGAGCGCCAGATTCTCCTGACTCTTGATGCCGCGCCCGACCGCCACGATCACGTCCGCCTTCGTCAGATCAACCGCCTGCTTCACCTCCTGGAACGGTGGCTCAGGCTTCATCCGCACCGCGCCAATCTCGACCGGCATGGACTCGACCGCCGCCGCGCTCTCGCCCTTCGCCGCCTGCTCCGCGCGGTACGCGCCCGACTGGAACGTGGCGAACACGGGCGGCTCGCCGGCCGGCACAACGTCCGCGTCGAGCTTGCCCAGGAAGATGCGCCGCGCGAACGTGACCGCGCCGTCCGTCACGACTGCGCGCACACAGTCGCTAATCACATCGCGCCCGAAACGCGCCGCCAGCTTTGGCGCGCAGTCGCGCACAAGATACGTGTGCGGCATCACGACGAACTGCGGGCCGACAGCTTTCACCGCCTGCTCAAGCGCATCCGCGTAAGCGTCCGGCGTGTACTCGGCGAGTTGCGCGTGCTCGGCCGAGACGACCTTGTCGAGCTTGTAAGCGGCGATCTCCTGCGCTAGCCCAGCGTCCGCGCCCAACACGACCGCCGTCACCGGCTGCCCCAGCGCCGCGCCCAACTGCTGCCCCGCGGCAATCGCCTCGAACGTCGTTTTACCAAAAGCACCCGCCCGGTGCTCCGCGAAGATAAGGATTCCGTTTGGCATGATTAGCTGTTAGCTGTTAGCTGTTAGCTGTTAGCTTTCAAGCTTGCATGGCTCGGCCAAGCTGAAAGCTAACAGCTAATCGCTAACAGCTTCCTATATCACTCTCGCTTCCGTGCGCAGCTTCTCGGCGAGTTGGGCCGCGCCTGTCTTGGCGTCGCCGTCGCCGAGGAATTGCGTCTGTTTGGTCTTTTGCGGGAAATAGACTTTGGTGACGCGTTGATCGGGCGCGGCCGTCGCGGCATCGGCGACGGGCTGCACCTCTTTGATCTCTTTCTTCTTCGCCGCCATGATGCCTTTGAGCGTCGCGTAGCGAATCTGGCTGATGCCGGATTGGATGGTCAACAGCGCGGGCTTCGGCATCGCGTACCACTGATACCAGCCGCTCTCAAGCTCGCGTTTGACGCGCAACTCTGCGCCCGACGCATCCACCTCGATCACAATCGTCGCGTGCGGCAGCCCCAGCAACTCCGCGACGATCACGCCCGTCTGCCCGTAGCCGCTGTCGTCCGCCTGCAAGCCCGACAGGATCAGATCGGCCTGCTCGCCGCGCACCGCTTCCGCCAGCGCCCGCGCGGCCGCCAGCGGCACGAGCTTCGTCAACTCGTCGCCGACCACGTGGATGGCGCGATCAGCGCCCCGCGCCAGCGCGTCCTTGATGACCGCCTTGACGCGCTGCGGCCCCATCGAGCAGACGACGACCTCGCCGCCGTGCTTCTCCTTCAGCCGCAGCGCCTCTTCCAACGCGTACCCGTCCGACTCGTTCACCTCGTAGGAGAGATCGCCCTCCTCGATCCACGTCGCGTCCCTGTTGATCCGCAGGATCGCGTCCTTGTTTGCGACCTGCTTCATGAGCACAATGATTTTCATGGTTAGCTGTTAGCCGTTAGCTGTTAGCTGTTAGCTTAAAGCGGAGAGCTAAAAGCTAACAGCTAATCGCTAACAGCTTCTTTATTCCTCGTACCGTTTGAACAGCAGCGCGGCATTTGTGCCGCCGAAGCCGAAGCTGTTGGAGAGCGCGACGCGGACGCGCTCCTCGCGGGCTTCGTTGGGGACGTAGTCGAGGTCGCAGTCCGGGTCGGGGTTGGCGTAGTTGATCGTCGGCGGGAGCATGTTGCGGTGGATCGCCAGGACGGAGAAGACCGCCTCGATGCCGCCGGCCGCGCCGAGCAGGTGGCCGGTCATGGACTTGGTCGAACTGACCGCCAGCTTGTAGGCGTGCGCGCCGAAAGCTTCTTTAATTGCCACCGTCTCGAACTTATCGTTGTAGGGCGTGGACGTGCCGTGCGCGTTGACGTAGCCGACCTCTTCGGGCTGGATGCCGGCGTCGCGCATGGCCTGGCGCATGGCGCGGATCGCGCCGGAGCCGGTCTCGTCGGGCATGGTCAGGTGGAAGGCGTCGCCCGTCATGCCGTAGCCGACCAACTCGGCGTAGATGCGCGCGCCGCGCCGCTTGGCGAACTCAAGTTCTTCGAGCACGAGCAGCCCCGCGCCCTCGCCGATGACGAAGCCGTCGCGGTCGCGCTCGAACGGGCGCGAGGCGTGCGTGGGATCGTCGTTGCGGGTCGAGAGCGCGCGCATGGCGGCGAAGCCGGCGACGCTCATCGGCGTGATGGCCGACTCCGCGCCGCCGCAGATCATCACGTCGGCGTCGCCGCGCTGGATGATCTTGAAGCTGTCGCCGACGGCGTGCGCGCCCGCCGAGCAGGCGGTGGCGGTGGCGGAGTTCGGCCCCTGCGCGTTGTGGCGGATCGAGACCTGGCCCGCCGCCAGGTTCACAATCGCCGAAACGATGAAGAAGGGCGAGACGCGGCCCGGCCCGTCCTTCAGGAGCTTCTCGTGCTCGCGCTCGATGGCCCAGAAGTCGCCGATGCCGCTGCCGATGTAAGTGCCGACGCGCGCCGCCGTCTCGTCCGTCACCTGGAGGCCGCTGTCGCGCATCGCCTCATCCGAGGCGGCGATGGCGTAGTGGATGAACGACCCCATCTTGCGCGCCTCTTTCTTCTCGATGAACTGGAGCGGATCGAAGTCCTTCACCTCGGCGGCGATCTTGACGGTGAACTTCTCCGTGTCGAACTTGCTGATGTAGCCCATGCCGCTGCGCCCCGCCATCAGCGCGGCCCAGGTAGCTTCGACGCTGAGGCCCACCGGCGTGATGAGGCCCAGCCCCGTGACAACGACGCGACGTTTCAAGATGTACTGCTCCTGACTGGGAGAACTGTTGGTCATGTCATGCGCCTGGCCCGCCGCCTGCTCGCGCGCCGCGAACGGTCGCACCGGCGCGGGACACGCCGGCCGCCGCGGCCGGACTGCCCGAACAGTCGCCCGCGACAAACGTCAAGCCCGGTGCGCGCCGCAGCGGCCGGGCTACTTGTTCATGTGCTGCTCGATGTAGTTGTAGGCGTCGCGCACGCTCTGGATTTTCTCGGCGTCCTCGTCCGGGATTTCGATGTTGAACTCTTCCTCGAAGCGCATGACGAGTTCCACCGTGTCGAGCGAGTCCGCGCCGAGGTCGTCAATGAAGCGCGCGTTCGGCGTGACCTCGTTCTCGTCCACGCCTAACTCGTCCACGATGATCTGCTTCACCTTATTCTCGATCTCTTGTTGATCGGGCATGATAGTTCTGCTCCTCTGTCGCCTAAGAGTAGGAAAACTTTTTGCTGTGCGTTGCTATGCGCCGCATTAAACCACGCCTGCGCCCGAATTGCCACTCTCAATTACAACTCTTAAACGTTTGCACCAAGCGCGGCGCGTGTCGCCGCCAGGCTCGCGCCGTCTTCGACATTCAGACAACGCACGCCCGGCGCGATCTGCCGCACCAACCCCGCGAGCACTTTGCCTGGCCCGACCTCGACGAAGGTCTCGACGCCGTGCTCGCCCGCCAGCCGCTCGAGTGAGTCGCGCCAGCGCACGGGCGCGGACACCTGCCGCACCAGCGCGGCGCGCGCCGCGTCGCCTGCTTTGATCGGCGCGGCGTCAACGTTCGTCACCAGCGGCACGCGCAGATCGCTAAACTCAAGCGCCGCGAGATCGTCTGCCAGACGCTCCTGCGCCGGCCGCATCAGCGCGCAGTGGAACGGCGCGCTCACGTTCAGCCGCACGGCCTTGCGCACGCCGCGCGCCTTCAGTAACTCGATGGCGCGCTCGACCGCGCCCGCGTGCCCCGCGATCACGATCTGCTTCGGCGAGTTGATGTTCGCCGGGCTGCACACCTCGCCCTGCGCCGCCTCCGCGCAGGCCGCCTCGACAATCTCCAACTCCGCGCCCAGAATCGCCGCCATCGCGCCGACGCCGACGGGCACGGCCGCCTGCATGTAACGCCCCCGCGCGCGCACCGTCCGCACGGCGGTCGCCAGCGACAACGCTCCCGCCGCGACCAGCGCCGAGTATTCGCCCAGGCTGTGCCCTGCGACAAAATCCGGCGCGGGGCAACCTTCTGCCTCCAGCGCGCGCAACGCCGCAATCGAAGTCGTCAAGATCGCCGGCTGCGTGTGCTCCGTCAACTGCAACTCTTCCGCCGGCCCTTCAAAGCACAGGCGCGACAACGAGAACCCTAGCGCCTCATCCGCCTCCGCGAAGACCGCCCGCGCCGCCGGATAATTCTCCGCCAGCTCACGCCCCATGCCCACCGCCTGCGAGCCTTGACCGGGGAAGATGTATGCAATCATAAAGAAGCTGTTAGCGATTAGCTGTTAGCCGGCAGCTTAAAGCAGAAAGCTAAAAGCTAATCGCTAACAGCTAACAGCTACCAACGCATCAGCACCGCGCCCCACGTGACGCCGCCGCCGAAGGAGGCGAGCAGGACGAGGTCGCCGTCCGCGATCTTGCCCATGCGGACGCACTCGTCGAGCGCGATGGGGATCGAGGCGGACGAGGTGTTGCCGTGCATGGCGATGTTGGAATAGACGCGCTCGCTCTCGACCTTCAGGTTGTTCGCCACCGCGTCCGTGATGCGCTGGTTTGCCTGGTGCGGAATAAAGAGCTTCACGTCGTCGGCCGTGTAGCCCGCCTCCTCCAACACCTCGCGCGAGACCTCGGCCATCGAACGCACGGCCACCTTGAACAACTCGTTGCCGCGCATCTTGTAGAAGTGCGCGCCCGCGGCGAACGATTCGGGCGTCAGCCCCATGCGCGTGCCGCCGCCCGGCGCGAACAGTTGATCGGTGAAACGGCCGTCGGAGCGTATGCGCGTGGCGAGGATGCCGCGCTCGCCCTCGACGGGGCCGAGGACGGCCGCGCCCGCGCCGTCGCCGAAGATGACGCACGTCGAGCGATCCGTGTAGTCCACGTAGCGCGTCAGCAGTTCCGCGCCGATGACGAGCGCGTGGCGTGCCTGCCCCGTCTGGATCATCGTGTTGGCGAGGGTGAGTCCGTAGAGGAAGCCGGAGCACGCGGCGGCCAGGTCGAACGCGGCGGCCTTGTGCGCGCCGAGTTCGGTCTGGATGATGCAGCCGGTCGAGGGCAAGACCTGATCGGGCGTGACGGTGGCGCAGATGAGCAGGTCAATCTCGGTCGGGTCGATCTTCGCGTGCTCAATCGCCGCGCGCGCGGCGCGCACGGCGAACATCGAGGTGTACTCGCCCTCGGCCGCCTTGTGCCGCTGCTTGATGCCGGTGCGCGAAGTGATCCACTCGTCCGACGTGTCCACCATCCGCTCCAGATCGGCGTTGGTCAACACGCCTTCGGGATAAGCGTGCCCCGTGCCCAGGATTCCGGCACTCACGTTCGCCATGTTCAACCTCCGGCTGAGAGTCCAAAGTCTAAAGTCCAACGTCCAAGTATGACTTCGGACTTTGGACATTAGACTTTGGACTTATCTAAATGCTAATTCCCGCGCGTGCGTCTCGGCGACACCGCGCTGGATGCGCTCGCCCGCGCCGCGCTCGGAGAACTCTTTGACGATGCGGACGGCGTTGCGGATGGCGCGCGCGTTCGAGCTGCCGTGCCCGATGACGACGATACGGCGCACGCCGAGGAGCGGCGCGCCGCCGTACTCCGTGTAGTCGAGTTTCTTCTTCAACCGCTGAAACGCGGGGCGCGCGAGCACTGCGCCCGCCTTCGTCGTTGCCGACGTGCTCAACTCGCGGCGGATCATCGAGAGGAAGGCGTCCTGCAAACCTTCGGAGAGCTTGAGCATGACGTTGCCCGTGAAGCCGTCCGTGATGATCACGTCCACGTCGCCCGTGAACACGTCGCGCCCCTCGACGTTGCCGACGAAGTTCAGGCTGCCCAGCCCGCGCAGGAGCGGGAAGGCTTCCTTCGTCAACTCGTTGCCCTTCGCCTCCTCCTCGCCGATGCTCATCAGGCCGACCGCCGGGTGCTCAGTGCCGAGCACGGCGCGCGCGTAGGCGTCGCCCATGACGGCGAACTGCGCCATGTGCTCCGGCTTGCAGTCGGCGTTCGCGCCCACGTCGAGCAGCAGCACGGGCTTGTTGGCCTTGGTCGGGATGAGCGCGGCGAGCGCGGGGCGATCAACGCCGGGCAGCATGCCGAGCACCATCTTCGCCGTCGCCATCGCCGCGCCGGTGTTGCCGGCGGAGACGAAGCCGTCCGCCTGCCCCTCAGCGACGAGTCGCGCGCCGACGCGCAGCGAACTCTTGCGCTTGCGCCGCACGGACGTGGCGACGGCCTCGCCCATGCCGATCACCTCCGGCGCTTCGACCAACTCCACGCCGCGGTCGCCCTGCCTGCGCCAGCCGCAGCGGCGCAACTCAGGCTCGACGCGTTCCGTCTGCCCGACGAGGACGACGCCGACGCCCAGATCGCGCGCCGCCGCGAACGCGCCGTCAATCTCCGGGTGCGGCGCGTTGTCGCTGCCCATCGCGTCAACGACCACCTTGCCGACGAGTTGCTGTCCGTGCTTCATCCAGGCAGGCGAACCGACAGGCCCGAACCACCTTGCGGCCGACTAAACTTCCTGCTCCACGCGCACTACTTCGCGCCCCTTGTAATGCCCGCACTTCGGGCAGACGCGGTGCGGCATGCGCGGCTCTTGGCAGTTCGGGCACGGCGTGGTCTGCGGCGCGCGCAACGCATCGTGCGCCCGGCGTTTGCCCGTGCGCGCTTTTGAATGACGACGTTTCGGATTCGGCATGATAGCTCCTTAAAAGATAGTGACGAGTGACGAGTGACAAGTGACGAGTAAGAAGTTTTTTAACTTGTCACTTGTCACTCGTCACTCGTCACTGCTTTTCTTCAGCGCCGCGAGGCCGGCCCAGCGCGGGTCGGTCTGTTGCTGCTCGCAGGCACACGATTGCTGGTTCAAATCTCCGCCGCAGGTGGGGCACAAGCCCCGGCAGTCCTCGCGGCACAGGCTGCGCGACGGCAGCGCGAGTAGAATCTGCTCGCGCGCCAACTCGTCCAGATCAATGCTCTCGCCCGTGTACACGGAGGCGGCCAGATCGTCCGCTTGCAGTTCCGTGCTCTCGTTCGCTTCATCGGCGTCCGGCGGATCGTAGCTCACGTCGAACTCCGCGTTGACGGGCACGGCGACCGGCGCGACGCAACGGTCGCAGTAAACTTCGACCTCGGCGGCGACCGTCCCGCGCACGTGCACGCGCTGCCGTTTGCGGCTCACGCGCCCGCCGACGCGTGCTTCCGACAGCAGGCGCGCGCGCTCGTCTTCGAGCGACAACTCGTGCGGGGCGTATGTGTGCGCGAAGGGTTGGCCTGCCTCGGTCAGCTTTTCGATCTCGATCTGCATGCCCTCGCACCCCACAGACGCGCACACCCGAATTCAGGCGGCCGCGCGCAAAAGGGCAATTATAGCGGGCGGGCTGCGCGTGTCAAAGCGCGGCGGCTCATTCGCCCTGCACGGCCTTGCGCAACAGCGCCGCCAGCCGTGCGTCGCCGCCGGTCAGCAGACGCTCGCGCTCGCGCTCCGCGCCAAAGAACGAGCGCAGCAGCAACTCGTCCGTGAACCGCGCGCTGCGCCGCGCGCCGTCGTCGGTCGGCTGCGCGTCCGCACCCGCTGTGCCGGCCCGCTTAAAGGCCGCGCGCGCACCCGCCGCGTCGCCCGCCCGGCGCAGGATCAGGCCGAGCAGGTTCAAGGCCGCCGCATAATTCGCGTCGAGCGCGAGCGCCCTGTTGACGTGCTGCGCGGCGAGTTTGCCGAAGCCGAGTTGGTAAGCGGCCAGCGCCACGACGTAATGCGCTTCGGGCGCGGCGTGCGCTGCCAGCGCGCGCTTGAACTCCGCCAGCGCCTCGCGCCAGTGCCCCGCGTGCGCCGACAGGCGACCGCGCGCATAGGCCACGCCGAACGAAGGAGCGCCGCCCAGACGTTCCGCCTCCGCCAACAGAGCGAGCGCGCCCGCCACGTCGCCTTCATCCCCGCGCGTGAGCGCGAGCATCAGACAGATGCCGGCATTCGTCGGCACGGCCTTGTGTGCGCGCTCAAGGTAGCTGCGCGCGAGGCGCAACTTGCCGGTCTGGAAAAACTGCCGCCCCAGGAGCGCGTTCAGGAGCGCGTTCTCCGGCGCGAGCGCCGCCGCGCGTTCCAGCAGCCGCCAGCCGTCGTCGCCTGCTTCCTCTTCGAGCGCCGCGAAGCCCTCTTCGACGAGCCGCGCGAACTCGCGCGCCGCCGTCCCCGTGTAAGCCTGCGTGATCGCCGCGCGCATCTCGTCGCGCAGTTTCGTCTGCCGCGCGCCCTCGGCCGAGCGCGCGCAGTTCTTCTCCCAGAGCCGCTGCAACGCCGCGACATCGAGGATGCCCGCCTCGCTCAGCATCGCGATCAACGCTTCGAGCAGCATGTGCTCGCGCGAGACGATCTGCGCCTGCTGCCCCAGCAAGTCGGTGCTGCGCTCAAGGTGGCCGATGACGCGCGTCAGGTTGTTCTCCAACAGCGACAGGCGCTCGACGACCAGCCCCTCGTGCTGCCCCGCCGCCAGCGCGTCCTCTTCAAACCTCAGCGCCGACGGCTCGACCACCAGCATCAGCCGCGTCCCGCACTGCCCACACAACTCCTCGCCCAGCGGATTGACCGCCTGGCAACGCTGACAACGAATCTGCTGATGAGTCTTCATTCAAAAGCAGTGACGAGTGACGAGCAAGAAGCTTTAACTCGTCACTCGTCACTTGTCACTCGTCACTGTAGTTATAGAACCCTCGTCCGGTCTTGCGGCCGAGCCAGCCGGCGGCGACGTAACGTTTGAGCAGGGGGCAGGGGCGGTACTTCGGGTCGCCCAACTCCGTGTGCAGGACGTTGAGGATCGCCAGGCACACGTCGAGACCGATGAAGTCGGCGAGGGTAAGCGGCCCCATCGGGTGGTTCATGCCGAGCTTCATGATGCCGTCAATTGACTCGCGCGTGGCGACGCCTTCGTGGAGCGCGAAGATCGCTTCGTTGATGAGGGGCATCAGCACGCGGTTTGAGACGAAGCCGGGCGAGTCGTTGCATTCGAGCGCGGTCTTGCCGAGCCGTTCGCAGAGCGCGCGCGTGTGCTCGTAGGTCTCATCGGACGTAGCGATGCCGCGGATGACCTCGACCAGCTTCATCACCGGCACGGGGTTCATAAAGTGCATGCCGATGACCTTGTCGGGGCGCTTGGTGGCCGCGCCGATCCTGGTGATCGAGATGGACGATGTATTCGACGCGAGGATCGCTTCGGGCGGGGTCACTTCGTCGAGCGTGCGGAAGATTTGCGCCTTGAGACCGGCGTCCTCGTTGACCGCCTCGATCACGAAGCGCGCGTCACTCAGATCGGTCAACTCGCACGTCGGACGTATGCGCGCGACGATGGCGCGCTTCTCTTCCTCGGTGAGTCGCGCCTTGTCCACGTCGCGCTGCAAGCTGCGATCAATCGCGGCGAGACCGCGCTGCAAGAACTCGTCCGCCACGTCGCGCAACACGACCTCGTAGCCGGCGCGCGCGCACACCTGCGCGATACCGTTGCCCATTGTCCCCGCGCCAATCACGCCGATCACTTCAGCCACGATGCTCCCTTCAGTCTCTATTCGTCGCGCCAGTCGGGCGGCTGCGGCCGTGCCGGCTCATGCGTGCCCCGCACCGGCTGCTCGCGCCACCACGCGGGCTGCGGCGGTGCGTCGTGCAGCGCGCGCGGCGTGCCCGCCTGGCCGGCGGTCTGTTCGTAGAACTGTTTCCCTGGTTCGCTGAACATAAACCAGAACGAGTAGATACACACGGCAGTGCCGATGGGTACGTTCATCGCCTCCAACACGGCGGCGACGATGCTGGCGGTGCGCGCCCACGGCTTATGCTTCAACAGGGCATAGCCGGCAACGAAAGCCGGGACGGTGAAGATGAGTGAGTAAATGAAGAAGAAGCCGCCGAAGAGTAGGAAGAAGGCCGGCGGCGGGCCGTTCGGCGGCATGACGCTGGCGAAGAATATAAAGAAGAGCGCCATCGCCAGCATTATGAGCGAGTGGAATCCGCCATAAACCAGGTGGCAGATGCCCAGCGTCTTATTGTGCTCCTGCGGTGTCATCTGCCCGCCCCCTTAACGCTCGACCGCCAGCGCAACCGCGTTGCCGCCGCCGAGGCAGAGCGCCGCCAGCCCGCGCCGCACGTCGCGCCGCCGCATCTCGTAGAGCAGCGTTGTCAGCACGCGCGAACCCGACTGCCCGATGGCGTGGCCCAATGCGACCGCGCCGCCGTTGACGTTCACCTTCTGCGGGTCAAGCTCAAGCTCGCGCATGATCGCGACCGCCTGCACGGAGAAGGCTTCGTTCAACTCGATCAAGTCCACCTCGCTCAGAGACCAGCCGGCCTTGCGCAGGACTCTGCGGATCGCCTCGACCGGGGCCATCATCACCAGCTCCGGCTGGATGCCCGAAGTGGCCTGCGCCGCGACGCGCGCCAGCGGCTCGACGCCGAGCGCGCGCGCGCGTGCGAGCGACGTGACAACCAGCGCCGAAGCGCCGTCGTTGACGCCCGGCGCGTTGCCCGCCGTCACCGAGCCGCCCTCTTTAAACGCGGGCTTCAGCTTGGCCAAAGCCTCAAGCGTCGTGTCCGCGCGCACCGGCTCGTCCGTGTCGAACACCAGGGCCGCGCCCTTCTTCTGCGGAATCTCGACAGGTAGAATCTCGTCCTTAAACTTGCCCGCCTTGATCGCCGCCGCCGCCTTGCGGTGCGAGTTGAAAGCGTACTCGTCCTGCTCCGCGCGCGTGACATTGTAGCGTTCGGCGACGACCTCGCCCGTGTGCCCCATGTGATAATTCTCGAAGGCACACCACAGCCCGTCGTGAATCATGGTGTCAATCATCTGGACGTTACCCATGCGGAAGCCTTCGCGCGCCTTCGGCAGCAGGTACGGCGCGTTCGACATGGACTCCATGCCACCCGCGACGACTACCTCCGCATCGCCCAACTGCACGCCCTGCGCGGCCATCATCACGGCCTTGAGACCCGAGCCGCAGACCTTGTTGATCGTCACGGCCGAGACGCCGAACGGGATGCCGCCCTTCAGCGCCGCCTGCCGCGCCGGGTTCTGCCCCAGCCCCGCCTGCACGACGCAGCCCATGATCACTTCGTCCACATCTTCCGGTGCGACGCCCGCGCGCCGCACGCTCTCGCGCACGACCAACGCGCCCAACTCGGTCGCGGCGAAACCCTTCAACGCGCCCAGGAATTTTCCCGTCGGCGTCCGCACCGCGCTGATGATGACTGCTTCCCTGTTCTCCGGCATGTTTTGCACCTCCAAAGACAGTGACAAGTGACGGGTGACAGGTGACAGGCAAGACAAGTTTTTCTTGTCACCTGTCACTCGTCACCTGTCACGGTAGTTCGATTATACGTTCACACTAAGGAGTGTCAAGGAAGGCTTCGACATCGAGAGCGGACGTGTTTCGCAAATCAAAGCAGTAACCACGAAAGCACACGAAACAACACGAACAGAAAGCTGAGATACGCGCTGACAACTCATATCTATTCGTGTCGTTTCGTGTGGTTTCGTGGTTACTGCCTTGCTGTTATGAACGAACCAACTCATATCCGCTGCGTGAGCGTTGAAAGCGCGCGGCGCGGGTGTTAGACTCGCGGGCGCTCGCGCCGGAGTGCACGGGCGGGCACTTTCGATTCTGACGCAAGCTAAATCTCGACATGCAAGCATTGATACTCGCGGGCGGGAAAGGTACGCGGCTGCGCCCGCTCACGGTCTACACGCCGAAGCCGGTCGTGCCGATCTGCAACCGCTCGTTCCTGCTCTACCAGATCGACACGCTCAGACGCGCCGGCATCACCAACATCACGCTGTCGCTCTCCTACCAGCCGTTTAAGATCGAGCAGTTGCTCGGCGACGGGTCGGAGTACGGCGTCAAGATCAAGTACACAACCGAGCCGCAGCCGATGGGGACGGCGGGCGCGTACAAGTTTGCGGAAGAGTTGATCCGCGAGCGCACGGTCGTCTTCAACGGCGACATCCTGACCGACCTCGACCTGGAAGCAGTGCTGCGCGAGCACGAGGAGCGGCAGGCGGCGGCGACCATCGTGCTCGCGCCGGTCGAGAACCCCAGCGCCTACGGCTTGGTGGAAACAGAGGCGGACGGGCGCGTGCGCCGCTTTCTGGAAAAGCCGAAGCCCGACGAGATCAGCGTGAACACGATCAACGCCGGCACTTACGTCCTTGAGCCGCGCCTGCTCGATCTCGTCCCCGCCAACGAGAGCTATTCGTTCGAGTACGATCTCTTCCCCGACCTGCTGAAGCGCGGCGAAGCCTTCTACGCGCACGTGCCCGACAAGACTTATTGGATCGACATCGGCACGCCCGCGCGCTATCTGCAAGTACACCACGACCTGCTCGCCGACCGCGTCGGGCACGTGCGCCTGCTCGAGCGGCGCGGCGATTTCGATCTCGCCACCTCGGCGGAAGTGGACGACCGCTCGATCATCGCCGACGGCTGCATCATCAAGCCCGGCGCGCAGATCATCAACTCCGTGCTCGGCCAGGGCTGCTACGTGGACGAGCGCGCGCGCATCGAGAACGCGGTCGTGTGGGCGCACACGCGCATCTACGCCGACGCGCAGTTGGACGGCGCGATCATCGGGCGCGGCTGCCACATCGGGCGCGCGGTGCAGGTCGGCCACGGCGCGGTGCTCGGCGACAAGACTTCCCTCACCGACTACACGAAGGCTGGTAACGGCCTATGAGTCCGCGCGCCGCGCAGAAGACCACGATCCGCTTCGGCACGGACGGCTGGCGTGCCCTCATCGCGCACGAATTCACCTTCGCCAACCTTGAGCGCGTGGCGCAAGCCTACGCCGACTACCTGCGCCAGCAGCAAGGGCAGCATAAGACGGAGCGCGCCGCGCCGCCGCTGGTCGTCGTCGGCTACGACCGGCGTTTCCTGTCTGAACAGTTCGCCGAGCGCGCCGCGGAAGTGCTGGCGGGCAACGGGCTGAGCGTGCGCCTGTTCGGGCGCGACGTGCCAACGCCGGTTGTCTCGTGGGCGGTGCGCGACACGGGCGCGGCGGGCGGCGTCGTCATCACGGCGTCGCACAACCCGGCCGAGTTCAACGGCTTCAAGATCAAAGCGCCGTGGGGCGGCAGCGCGACGCCGGACATGACCGTCGAGGTCGAGACGCTGGTTGACGCGCGCCCGCCGCAACGCGGCAGCCTTGCGCCCGAAGCGCGCGATGGGCTGGACGCCTCGGTCGAGAGCTACCGCGCGCAGATCGCTTCGTACATAGACCTTGAGCGCGTGCGGGCCGCCGCGGCGCGCGTCGTCGCCGACCCGATGCACGGGTCGGGCGGGCGCTGGGTCGAGAGTTTTCTGCAAGGCGGCGCGTTGGCCGTCGAGACGATCCGCGCCGAGCGCGACCCGCGTTTTGGCGGCGTCAACCCGGAGCCGATTGATCGCAACCTCGCGCCGCTCAAGGCGCGCGTGCGCGAGGCGGGCGCGCTCGTGGGCCTTGCGACCGACGGCGACGCGGATCGCGTCGGCGCGGTCAACGAGTTGGGCGAGACGATGACGATGCACGAGGTCGTGCCGCTCGTGCTGCTGCACCTCGTCCGGCGGCGCAAGATGACGGGCGGCGTGGTGCGCACCTTCTCGCAGTCGGTGCTGACCAAACGCATCGCCGCCGCGCACGGCCTGAAGTTGCACGAAACGCCCATCGGCTTCAAGTATGTCGCCGACCTGATGCTGCGCGAGAACATTTTGATCGGCGCGGAGGAGTCGGGCGGCGTGGGCGTGCAGGGGCACATCCCCGAACGCGACGGCATACTCAACTCGCTGCTCCTGCTCGAAGCCGTCGTCAGCGCGGGCCGCCCGCCATCAGAGTTGGTGAAAGAGATGCACCGCGAGTTCGGCGCGTTCTACTACGACCGGCGCGACGTACACATCGAAGTGGCGCGCGGCATGAATCTCGTCCGCCAACTCGCCGCGCGCCCGCCCGCGCACGTCGCTGAGTACCTCGTTAAAGATGTCGAGCGGCTGGACGGCACAAAGCTCGTCTTCGAGGACGAGTCGTGGCTGCTCTTCCGGCAGTCTGGCACGGAGCCGGTTTTGCGCATCTACGCCGAAGCCACGTCCGTCGAGAAACGCGACGCGCTGCTTGAGCACGGGGCTGCGCTCGCCGCCGGTGCGTGATTGGGTGGCGACACTCGCCTTATGATCAAACAACTCATTCTATCCGTCGCCGCGACGCTGTTAGCGGCTACCGGCCTACAGGGGCAGTTCGAGCAACTCGCGCGGCCGGCGCGCGGGCACGTGGGCGCGGCCGTTGTGCTGCTTGAGACGGGCGCGGCCGTGGATTTTCATGGCGACGAACATTTCCCGATGCAGAGCGTCTATAAGCTGCCCATCGGCATGACCGTCCTGCGTCAAGTGGACGACGGCGCGCTTAAGCTGGAACAGCGCGTGCGCGTCACGGCGGACGACATGCTGCCGGCCATGGCCCACAGCCCGATCCGCGACCAGCATCCACGCGGCGGCGTGGACTTCACCGTGCGCGAGCTGCTCCGCTACATGATGGTGGAGAGCGACGGCACGGCGTCCGACGTGCTGCTGCGGCTGGCGGGCGGGCCGGACGCGGTCAACGTTTATCTGCGCGGGCTGGGCGTGCAGGGCGTGGTTGTGGCGACGACCGAGAAAGAGATGACACGAGGGGACGACGTGCAGTACCGCAACTGGGCCACGCCGAAAGAGATGCTCATGCTGCTGCGCGCGCTTCAGGAGGGGCGCGGGCTGTCCACGTCGAGCCGCGCGCTGCTGTTGCAGTTCATGACGGAGACGACCACCGGCCCGCGCCGGCTCAAAGGGCTGTTGCCTGCGGGCACGACGGTCGCGCACAAGACCGGCACGTCGAACACGGTGCGCGGTTTGACGGCCGCGACTAACGACGTGGGCCTGATCACCCTGCCCGACGGGCGGCATCTGGCGATTGCCGTGTTCGTCTCGGACTCGCCGGCCGACCAGCCGACGCGCGAGGCAGTGATCGCCAAGATCGCTCTCGCCGCGTTGGAGTGGGGCAAGGCGCAGGGTCATTAGCTTCGCCGGGGTAGAGACAGTAACCACGAATTCACACGAAATAACACGAAGTCAAAGACACGAAGTTTCGTGTTGCTCTGTTCGTGTTATTTCGTGTGGTTTCGTGGTTACTCTCTTCTGTTCCTTACCTTGCTCTGCAAGTTAGTATTAGCTGTTCGCTCATCGAATCATCCCCTATGCCTGAACTGCCGGAAGTCGAACTCGTCGCGCGCTCGCTGGATCGGCTCGTCGGTGGCAAACGCGTCGCCGCCGCGAGACTCTTACAACCCGACATCGCGCCGGAGACGACGCCGCGCGCCTTCGCCCTCGCCTTGCGCGGGCGGCGGATCGAACGGGTCGGGCGGCGCGGTAAGCTCGTCATGTTCGAGTTCGAGCGCGGGCTGTTTCTGCTCACGCACCTGCGCATGACCGGCCGCTTCCTGCTGCTCCTGCCCGAAGCGCCGCTGCCGAAACACACCCACGCGATCTTTTACCTGGCGGACGAGCGGCGGTTGGTCTTCTCCGATCAACGTCGCTTCGGGCGCATGCGGCTGGTGCGCGCGGACGAGTTGCCGCACCTGCGGCAGTTGCGCGCGCTCGCGCCGGAGCCATTCGCGGCGGAGTTCACGCCGGACTATCTGCGCGGCGTCTTCGCGCGCACGCGCCGCGCGTTGAAAGAGGTGCTGCTCGATCAGACGAAGGTGACGGGACTCGGCAACATCTACGCGGCCGAGGTGATGTTCCTGGCGGGCGTCCACCCGCAGGCGGTCGCGGCGCGCATCGGCGCGCGCAGGCTGCCGCGCCTGCACAGCGCCATCCGCGCCGTGCTCGAAGAGGCCATCGCGCACGGCTCGACGCTGAACGTCAATCCCGAAGACATCGAAGGCAGCTACTACGCGGGCGGCTATCAAGGGCGCTGGCGCGTCTATGATCGCGCGGGCGAGCCGTGCGTCAAGTGCGGCACGGCCATCCGCCGCATCGTGCAGGCGAACCGCTCGACGTATTTCTGCCCGCGTTGCCAGCGGAGGTAGCGGAGAGCAGTAGGCGGTAGGCGGTAGGCAGTAGGCAGTGAGGAAAAAAGCAGGCCGTTGCTTGAATGCGTGCTCGTCATCCGACGGGGACGCGATCAACCGACGGCCTGCTCCCTGTCTGCCACTGCCTACCGCCTACCGCCTACCGCCTACTGCTCACAAATTCGCCACCACGAAGTCCGTCATCATCTGGCGCATGTGGCGGACGAGCAGCGGGTCGGTGACGCCGTGGCGCGACTTCGGATACAGCATCAGTTGGAAGTCCTTGCCGGCCTTCTGTAGCTCGTAGGCGAACTGGATGGTGTTCTGGACGTGTACGTTGTCGTCCATCGCGCCGTGAATCAGCAGCAGCTTGCCGTGCAGGTCTTTGGCGGCGTTGCGGGGCGCGGACTTTTGATAGCCTTCGGGGTTGTGCTGCGGTGTGCGCATGTAACGCTCGGTGTAGATCGAGTCGTAGTCGTGCCAATCGGAGACCGTGCCGCCAGCGATGCCAAGCTTGTAGCTCTGGCTGTGCGTCAAGGCGTAGGAGGTCATGAAGCCGCCGAAGCTCCAGCCCCAGAGACCGATGCGCGTACCGTCCACGTAGGGCTGGCTCTTGAGCCACGTGAGACCGTCTTCGAGGTCGCGCAGTTCAAGCTCGCCGAAGTTGTTGTAGAGCGGCCAGGCCGACTCGACGCCCTTGTTCGACGCCGTGCGGTTGTCGCAAATCCAGATGATGTAGCCCTTCTCGGCGAGTAGCTGATGCCACATGTAGGTCACGCCGCCCCAGCCGTTCTTCACCTGCGGCGCTTGCGGCCCCGAATAGGTGAACTCGAAGACCGGGTACTTTTTCGTCGGGTCGAAGTCCGGCGGCTTGATCATCATCGCGTCGAGCGTGAAGCCGTCGCGCGTCTTGACCTGCACAAATTCGGTCTTACCAAGTTTGTACTGCTGCAAGGCCGCGACCTTGTTCTCGTCAATCACGCGCGCGGGCGTGCCGTCGGCGTTGAAGAGCCGCACCTGCGTCGGCGTGTTCACGTCGCTCCAGGAATCAACGAAGTGCGTGAGCGTCGCGTTGAAGCTGACGCGGTGGCTGCCTTCGGTTTGCGTCAGCCGCGTCAGTCCCGTGCCGTCGAGCTTAACGCGGTAGGCGTGTGGGGCGATGGCGCTGTGCTCCATGCCGGTGAAATAGACGAATCCTTTCGTCTCGTCCACGCCGTCAACCGAGCGCACGTCCCAGCGTCCGTCCGTGACCTGCTGTAAAAGTTTGCCGTCCGGCGCAAAGTGATAGACGTGCTTGAAGCCGGTGCGGTCGCTCAGCCAGAGGAACGAGCCGTCCTTGAGCCAGCGCGGGTTGTCGTTCGTCACCTCGACCCATGCCTTCGACGTTTCGTGCAGCAGGTTCGTCGTTTGGCCGTTGCCCGGATCGGCCGCGTTCAGATCGAGGAACGTCTGCTCGCGGTTCTGCGCCTGATAGACGACGCGCCGGCCGTCCGGCGTCCAGTCAACGCGCACGATGAGCAGGTCTGCCGGCTGATACTTCGCCGTGTCCACCCAGCGCACTTCCCCGCCCGCGACATTGGCGACACCCAAACGCACGAGCGGGTTCGGGTCGCCCGCCTTCGGGTACGGCGTCACCTCCAACGCCTGATGCAGCGGGATGTGATCGACGACGGTGAACTCGGGCACGGGCGTCTCGTCGAGGCGCAGGAAGGCGAGGCGCGTCGAATCGGGACTCCACCAGTAAGCCTCGAAGTTGCCGCGCCCGTAAACTTCCTCCTGATAGACCCAGTCGAGCCGGCCGTTCAGGATTTTCGGCCCGCCGTCGCTCGTCAACCTGCGCTCGTTGCCGCCCGCGACATCCACCACGTACAGGTTGCCGCCGCGCACGAAGCCGACCATCCGGCCGTCGGGGCTGAACGTCTCGCCGACCTCTTCGTCCTTGTTGTTGGTCAGGCGCACCGCCTTGTCACCGCCGATCTCGTAGTAGAAGAGATCGTTCGCCTGGTTGATGAGGAATGCCGTCTGCGCCGGGTTCATCTGATAGACGCCCTGATTCGCCACCCGCTTCGCGTCCGCCGCGCTGAAGCCGGCGAGGGCCGCGAACGCCGCCTCCATTTTGGCCGCGTCGAAGAACGGCACGGCCTCGCCGGTCAGCGCGTTCACCTTCAGGATGCGCGGCTTGCCGGAGTTGGGCGGGTTGGTTTGCAGGTAAGAGACGCCGTCCTTCAGCCAGCGCGGGTTGACCGGCGTGCCGGTGAAATCAACTTTCTTCACCGGGTCGTAGATGTCTTCAATCGTCAGCAGCTTCTCCTGCGCCGACGCGACGGCAGGAGAGCAGACGAGCAGGACGAGGGCGATTTTCAGCAGTAGGCGTAAATTAACCACAGGGGTATTCTCCATTCAACCGAGGAGCCTCCTTTTTGTCATGTTGGCCACAACCTTACAAAAGAACGTCCAGCGTACTCACAAATTGTCTTGACTGCAAAGTACGATAGAGATATAAATTGATTATCGCACAGACCGATAGAGTCTATACTCTATAAACCTCATGATCATTTCAACACTTTAGCCCCTGCGTAAGGAGTAACACGCGTGCGCGGATTCAATAAGTTTTTGCTGCTAAGTCTTATAGGTCTCACCGTAGCCGGGGCCACGGCAATTGCTGCGTTCCACAGTAGAGGCAAAGGAACGGCACAGACAGGACAGCCGCAGAAGTCACGGGAAATGACGGATTTTGAAAACAAGTTTCCCATAGCAGACGCTGATGAACCAGAACCTACTGATTTAAAAGAGCGGGAGAATCGGCAAGCAAGAGGTAGAAAATACGATAAAGATAAATCGGGGTTAGCAATTGACCCGTATTCCGACGTAGTAACTACATCCAGCCATTGGGCGACAGGCTTACCAGCAATTCCTGTCGAGCAGAGCGCGGCCATTGTCGTCGGGAGCATATCAAATGCCCGAGCACATCTATCTTCTAATAAGAAGAAAGTGTATTCAGAATTTACGGTTAAAGTTGAAGAAGTCCTAAAGAACGACAAGGACGATTCGATTCAGCGGGGATGTCTGATTGATGTTGACCGCGTGGGCGGGCGGGTGAGATTCCAGAATGGGAAGATTGGCCTGTATTGGGTGACGGGGCAAGGTATGCCGAGCGTTGGCGGTCGGTATTTACTTTTCCTTAGCCAGACTGATGAAGACCCGAGTTTTAGTATGCTCATTGGTTATGAGCTACGCGACGGTAGCGTTTTCCTATTAGACAACCCAGGCGGCGGGCATCCCATCACCCGTTACCAGGGGGCAGACGAAGCGGCCCTCTTAAGGGATGTACGTACAACAGTCAACAAGAATCCGTAATCCACTCTGTTGTAAACATGAAAAGCTCACCCTCACATAAACCTGTAGCCCTAATTCTCTGTTTATATGCAGCGCTTGCGTTATTGGTGTGGCTAATAGTCCAACATCATGTTAGCGCCCAAACTTACTGTCCTGTGCCTTAGTCGTTTGGCGAAGCTGGCGACCCAGCCAGGCCCCGCTGGGCACCCTTTCAGCGGGTGCATGTAATACTCTATCCGAACCACTTTACGGATAGTGATAAGGCAGCCCTACAGGAAATTTTACATGAATTTGAGGATACTGGTAGGACGCGTAATTGTTCTAATGTGAGTTTCGTTGACATAAGGGAAGAGAGGTTTTCCCATACCCGCCCCTACAGAAGGGCAACCAGGCAACCCAAGCGCCACCGATACGCTTTACATCTTCAGACGTAGTATTGCCGACATGCCTAATGCATCAGGGCAGCAAGGCGGTCGCGGTACTCTTGATCTTGGCTTCCAAAGATGGACAAACGCCAATATAGCTCTTAGAGAGGATGTAACAACTAGAACAGCATTTAGTACTGCCTATTTTAAGTCGACTTTTAGGCACGAGGTAGGACACTCATTCTGGTTAATTGATCATTACGATAGCCCGTGTAGCGTTACTATCATGTGTAGCGCCGGAAACGGCTTAGGTATAACCGAATGCGATAATTACAAACTTTCTGTCATTTACTGCCGGATTGCTGAACCTTCGTGCAAGAGTGCCGGAGAAGCCTGTACGTCTAATACAGAGTGCTGTAATCCCTATGTTTGCCCGGACGTAGCCCCTCGCGTCTGCCAGCGCCCGATTGCCTACTGTCCCGACCGCTGTGTGGCGCAGGAGGGCGGCAGTGCGACGCCCACTGATTACTGTATGTATCCCGCCTCCGGATGCGCCGAGGGCTATTCCGACGGCGGCGACGGCTGCTGTACTAACGATAACTCGCCCGTCCTCATCGACGTGGCCGGCGACGGCTTCGCGCTGACGGACGCGGCCGGCGGGGCGGACTTCGACCTCGACAGTGACGGAAGCAAAGAGCGGCTCGCGTGGACGGCCGCCGGCTCGGACGACGCCTGGCTGGCCCTGGATCGCAACGGCAACGGGCAGATTGATGACGGGCAAGAGTTATTCGGCAACTTCACGCCCCAGCCCAGACCGCCAAGCGGGACGGGCCGGAACGGCTTCCTCGCCCTCGCCGAGTACGATAAGCCGGAACAGGGCGGCAATAGCGACAGCGTGATTGACAGCCAAGATGCTGTCTTCTCAAGTCTGCGCCTGTGGCAAGACGCCAACCACGACGGCAACTCCGAGCCGAGTGAGTTACACGGCTTACTAGAGCTTGGCGTGGCCACGCTTGACTTGAAGTACAAAGAGGCGAAGCGGACTGACCAGTACGGCAACCAGTTCCGCTACCGGGCAAAAGTTAAAGATGTACACGGTGCACAAGTCGGGCGCTGGGCGTGGGATGTGTTCCTCGCCCACGGTCAGAGCGCACAGAATCAAATCAACAATAAGCTAAACGACTTCTTTGCTTTCGGCGAGTTGAGTAAGTTGTTACCGGCCACCCAGAGGGTCGCAGCCGCTGACGCCATACGCTAACAACCACAATGGTAAACTTGACAGGGCTGCGCAGGTCGGCGTATAAGCGCGGTTGAAAAACGTGGTGAGTTAAGGCGACTTGCGGCCACTTAAAATAAACAGCTAAACAGCTCGGCGCTTTACAGCCCCGCCAACTTCGCTTCGCTTGGAAGTCCCGCGTTGTTTAGCGCGGGAATTTTTTATGGACGACATACGCGAGATTTTAGCCAGCGATCAGATCACGGTCTTCGACGGCGCGATGGGCACGATGCTCTATAACAAGGGCGTCTATATCAACCGCTCGTATGACGAGTTGAACCTGACGAACCCCGATCTGGTGCGCGAGGTGCACGAGGAGTACGTGCGCGCGGGCGCGGACGTGATCGAGACGAACACGTTCGGTGCGACCGCGCACCACCTGCAACAGTACAGCCTGGAAGGCAGCCTGCACGAGATCAACGTCCGGGCGGCGCGGCTGGCGCGCGAGGCGGCGGACGAGCGCGCCTACGTGGCCGGCGCAATCGGCCCGCTGGGCTTGCGCATAGAGCCTTACGGCCCGACCTCGTTCGACGAGGCGAAGGAGATGTTCAAGGCGCAGGCGACGGCGCTCATGGAAGGCGGCGTTGACCTGTTCGTGCTGGAAACCTTCTCGGACGTGTCGGAAATCCGGCAGGCGCTGCGCGCCGTGCGCGAGTTGTGCGACCTGCCCGTCATCGCGCAGATGGCGATCCTGACCGACGGCAACACCTCCTACGGCACAACGCCCGAAGTCTTCACTGCGCAACTCGACGAGTGGGGCGCGGACATAATCGGCGTCAACTGCGGCGTCGGCCCCGCAGGCGCACTCACCGCCATCGAGCGGATGCGCGCCGTCACCACCCGCCCACTCTCGGCGCAACCGAACGCGGGGCTGCCGCGCGACGTGCAGGGGCGGCAGTTCTACATGTGCTCGCCAGAGTACATGGCGAAGTACGCGAAGCGTCTGATTCAGGCGGGCGTCCGCGTCGTCGGTGGCTGCTGCGGCACGACGCCCGCGCACATCAAGCTCATCTCCGACGCCGTCCGCGCCGTCTCGCCGCGCCGCCAGACGGGCCGGCTGTTAAAAACCATTCCCGCGCGCGTCGAAGAGTTGACGCCCGCCGACATACGCGTCGTGCCGCCGGAGGAGCGTTCAAATTGGAGTCGCAAGATCGCGCGCGGCGAGTTCGTCACGACCGTCGAGGTGCTGCCGCCCAAAGGCTGCGAGCCGGACAAGACCTTGCAGAGCATACGCCTGCTCAAAGAAGCCGGCGTCAACGCCGTCAACATCCCCGACGGCCCGCGCGCGCAGACGCGCATGAGCGCGCAGGCGACCGCGTTGTTAGTCGAACGCGAGATTGGCCTTGAGACCGTGCTGCACTACTGCTGCCGCGACCGCAACCTGCTCGGCATGATGTCCGACCTGTTGGGCGCGGCGGCGCTCGGCCTGAAGAATCTGCTGCTCATCACCGGCGACCCGCCGAAGATGGGGCCGTACCCGGACGCCACGGCCGTCTTCGACATTGACTCCATCGGTCTGACCAATATGGTCAACAAGCTCAACCACGGTCTCGACCTCGGCAACAATCCCATCGGCTGCCCGACCGCCTTCTCCATCGGCGTTGGCGTCAACCCCGGCGCGATCAACTTGGACGAAGAGATTAAACGCTTCGAGTACAAGGTCGAGGCCGGCGCGGAGTTCGCCATCACGCAGCCCGTGTTCGACGTGGAGCAACTGCGCGCCTTCCTCCGCCGCATCGAGCATGTCCGCATCCCCGTCATCGCTGGCATCTGGCCGCTCGTCTCCTACCGCAACGCCGAGTTCCTCCACAACGAAGTGCCCGGCGTGCGCGTCACGCCTGAGATCATGGAGCGCATGCGCGTCGCTTCAGATAAAGGCAAAGAGTTCGGCCGCGAAGAGGGCTTGCAGATCGCCCGCGAATCGCTGCTCGCCGTCCGCGAGTTGATTCAAGGCGTGCAGGTCTCCGCGCCCTTCAATAACGTCCGCTACGCCCTCGAAGTCTTCGAGGCGCTGCCGGAATTCAGCGAGCGCGGGGTTGCGGGCATCAGCAGTAGTGGGACAAGTTACTGAGCGATCAGGTACACGTCGTATGCCCAGCGCCCCACCTTCGCCCCTTGCGCGTCGTCCACCTTCGCCCGATAGCGGAATACATTCCCGTACTCATCCCTGCGCCGCGCCTCTGTGAAGTCAAGGTGTATCGCTGTAACGTCAAGCGAAGAGAGCATGCGCAGTTCGCCGGTTTCTGACACCCCGTTATGATTCACGTCCTGCCAGAGTCGTAAGGAAGAGTAGATCGCATCACGCCGGTCAATAACACCATCGCCATTGCCGCCTCTGTCCGCTTGGTCAAACACCGCAAGCGCGGCGAAACCGTTCGGCTGACTCGCGAGGGGCTGCTCCGTTGAGTTGCCGAACAACTCCTTGCCGTTATCAATCGAGCCGTTGCCATTGCGGTCGAGCGCGAGCCATGCGTCGTCTGAGGCCGTAGATGTCCACGGTATTTGTTTGCCTGTCCCGTCGCCGCGCAAGTCGAAACTGACACCGTTCTGAGCATTGGTGAGGCTAAAGCCGTCGCCCACAGTATCAATCAGGATCGGCGTGTCTGGATCGCATAGGCACATATCGGGGTCGTAGTAACCGGAGCAAAGATAGTCGGCTGCGCAATTCCTCTTGCTTGGACAACACATGCCTGTCGGATCAGGATATGTTCCGGGCGGGCAACTTCCATCAAAGCCGTACGTCGTGCAGCCACCGCCTTTAGCGATTGAGCAAGAATGCCTCTGATAGTGATGATTCCAGCTTTGTTCAATGGGGTCAATAAAACAAGGTGAAGGGCCCGTTTCGGTATAATAACCTTGCTTTGTTAGTTCGTCCCAAACGCCATAATCATCAGTGTTCTCAGACCAATATGGGGGTTTCAAAGGCCGGATAACATCCATTCGCATAAGTGCCTTTACATTGTCCTTTTTCTGAGACAAGAACATCATTACGTTCATATCCATCAACCCAGAAAATTCTCCAATGTGCTGTTTGTGTAAATACGGGCGTGGAGCCATTAGGACAAGTCTTGTCAAATGTTACTGGGCCGGACGGTTGCCATGTATCACCACAGTTGTATGCGAACACACATAGCGCGCTTATTACTGTCACACTGATTGCTACTAATAGCAGGGAAATAATCGTACGCTTCATGGCTGGGCACAATCTCCTTTTCGCTTACAATCTTCTGCCTTATCATGCTCACGTTGCCCACGCATCATTTTTAACGTTACTGTCTCGCCCTCCTCAGTCCCATCGGCGTATAAGA
>Ga0081539_10001249_pt1 | contig 45085 bp, 50 predicted proteins | sample TabmetS4T2R2_FD_71023 | JGI IMG/M metagenome (GOLD analysis project Ga0081539, IMG submission 71023) | Tabebuia heterophylla rhizosphere microbial communities from the University of Puerto Rico - S4T2R2 | ecosystem: Host-associated > Plants > Roots > Rhizosphere ... | reverse complement strand
CGGGCTGCGGGCGCGGATCGCTTCCAAGCTCCTTGCCCTGGCCGCCGGCATCTGGGTCAACAGCTGGCTCGGGCTGCCGAGCAGATCCTTCGCCCAGTTCGCCGCCTGAGCGTGGAATCAATCATCTAGGGCTCAGGCGGCGAGCGCCGCGGTGGCCCGCTCTTTGGCGGCCTCGATGAGCGCCAGCACGGCGGTCTCCTCGCCGGCCCGGATCAGCTCGATCGGGTCGGGATCGCCGTTGACGATGCCCTCGAAGAACTCTTTGCGGTCGTCGTAGGTCGGCAGCGTGCCCTTCGCCCAGCCGCGGGCGTCGTTCAGCATCACCGCCAGGCGCGCGTACTCCTCGCCGAACAGCTCCGAGATCTCCCGCTTCATCCGCTTCGCCAGGGCCGGCGAGGCGCCGGCGGTGGAGATCGCGATCGCCAGCGCGCCGGTGCGCACGATCGCCGGCAGGATGAAGTTGCAGAGCGGCGGCACGTCGACGATGTTGACCAGCATCGCCCGCTGCTCGGCGTCGTCGAAGACCTTGATGTTGACCTCGCTGTCGTCGGTCGCGGCGATCACCATGAAGACGCCCTCGAGGTCCTCGGGGCCGGCGTACTCGCGCCGCTCCCAGGCGATCGAGCCCTCGGCCGCCAGCGACTCCAGCTCCGGGTGCGCGGTCGGCGCGACCAGGGTCACGTCGCCGTCGCAGGCGAGCAGCCCCTCGACCTTCTCGAGGCCGATGTCGCCGCCGCCGACGACCAGGCACTTGCGCCCGCTCAGTTTCAGGCAGGCGATGTAGAACGGCGTCTCCAGCATGTCGCGCACGCAGGTCTGGTCGCAGATCCCCTTGCGGAACTGGCAGACGCACTCCTTGCCGGCGTAGGCCTGGGCGGGCATGTACTGAAGGTTAGAGGGCGTCGAGCGTGAGCTTCAGCCCGTCCTCCAGGCTGGTCTTGGGAGACCAGCCGAGCTCGGCTTCGGCGCGGCTCGCGTCGAGCGAGATCCGCTGCACCTCGCCGGGGCGCGGCGCGGCCAGCTGCGGCTCGAAGTCCTCGCGACCGCCGAGCCGGCCGAGGATCTCGACCAGCTCCAGCACGCTGGCCTCGCGGCCGGTGCCGATGTTGACCGCGCCGCCGGCCCGCGAGTCGGCCGCGGCCAGGGCCGCGTCGACCACGTCGCCCACATATATGTAGTCGCGGGTCTGGGTGCCGTCGCCGTAGACGGTCGGCTGGCCGCCGCTCCCGAGCAGGCCGCAGAAGATCGCGACCACGCCGGCCTCGCCGAGCGGGTCCTGGCGCGGGCCGTAGACGTTGCCGAGCCGCAGCGCCATCCCGGAGATCCCGTACTGGCGCTCGTACAGGGCGAGGTAGCCCTCGGCCGCGAACTTGCTCTGGCCGTAGGCCGACATCGGCGCGATCGCCGCGCTCTCGTCGAGCGGCAGGTCCTGGCCCTCGCCCTCGCCGTAGATCGCCCCGCCGGTGGAGATGAAGACGACCCGCCCGCATTCCGCCGCCCGCGCCGCCTCGAGCACGTTGGCGGTGCCGCCGACGTTGATCGCGGCGTCGAAGGCCGGGTCCGCGAGCGACTTGCGGACGTCGATCTGCGCGGCCAGGTGGAAGACGGTCTCCGGCCGCCGCTCGGCGGCCAGCGCCGACAGCGCCGCGGCGTCGCGGATGTCGAGCTCGACCAGCTCGGCGCTCGCCGCCAGCGCTCCCTCGAGGTTGACCAGGCGGCCGGTGGAGAGGTCGTCGACCACGGTCACCTCGTCGCCGCGCGCGAGCAGTCCGTCGACCAGATTCGAGCCGATAAATCCCGCGCCGCCGGTGACCAGGCATCTCATTGCGGGGCCGATCCTATGGGGATCGGCTGGGTGCAGGCGTGGCATCACCTGGGTAAACCCGGAGAAAGACGGCCGAGTTGCCCTGCTACCCTCGCCGCCCCATGAGACTGATCGTCACCGAGAAGAACAGCAGCGCCAAGAAGATCGCCGAAATCCTCGGCGCCCCCCAGGGTGGGCCGAAGGAGGACAAAACCTTCAAAGTCCCGTTTTACAGCTGGACCGACGAGCAGGGCGAAGAGCAGATGACCGTCGGCCTCAAGGGCCACGTGCTCGGCCCGGCCTTCCCCGAGGGCTACTCGAACTGGCAGAAGACCGACCTGCACGACCTGATCGACGCGAAGCTGATCAAGGAGCCGACGGACAAAAACGTCGTCAAAGCGATCAAAAAACTGGCCAAAGGCGCGGACAAGCTGGTGATCGCCACCGACTTCGACCGCGAGGGCGAGCTGATCGGCCTCGAGGCGCTGGAGGAGATGCTCGACGCCAATCCCGAGCTCGGCAGCCGCGAGGAAACCGAGGCCGGGACGCTGAAAGTGCAGCGGGCCCGCTACTCGGCGCTGACCAAGGAAGAGATCGAGCGCGCCTTCGGCGAAATCGACACGCTCTCCTACCCGTTGGCCAACGCCGGCGCCGCCCGCCAGGACATCGACCTGCTCTGGGGCGCGACCCTGACCCGAGCGGTCTCGCTGGCCAGCCGCCGCTTCGGCTCCAACTTCCTCTCGGTCGGCCGCGTGCAGAGCCCGACCCTGGGCTTGATCGTCGAGCGCGAGATGGAACGGCGCGCGCACGTGCCGAAACCGTTCTGGGAGCTGTTCGCCAAGTTCGAGCACCCCGACGGCAGCTTCGAGGCCCACCACACGGTCGACAAATTCTGGGAGAAAGCGGAGGCCGACAAAGCCTTTGCGGGGACCGTGGGCCCGGGCGTCGTCAAATCGGTGACCGCGCGCAAGAACACGCGCAAACCGCCGACCCCCTACAACACCACCGCCTTCAGCACCGACGCCTCCAGCCGGCTCGGGATCACCCCGGCGAGCGCGATGCGGATCGCCGAGGACCTCTACATGGACGGGTTCATCTCCTACCCGCGCACCGACAACACGGTCTACCCGGCCTCGCTGCCGGTCCGCGAGCTGATCTCCTCGCTGGTCCGGGTGAAAGAGTTCTCGGCCGCCGCCGGCCTGCTCGACCAGCCCCAGCTGACCCCGACCCGGGGCAAAAAAGAGACCACCGACCACCCGCCGATCTACCCGACCCAGGCGATCCACCCGGGTGCCCTCGACGGCTCCAAGAAGCGGGTCTACGAACTGGTCGTGCGCCGCTTCCTCGCCACCTTCAGCCCGCCGATGATCACCGAGTCCACCCGCGCCGACATCGAGGCCGGCTCGGAGACCTATTTCGTGCGCGGCTCGGTCGTGGTCGACCCCGGCTACGCCGGCATCTACACCTATGCCCGCTCCGCCGACGAGGAGATCCCGGCGCTGCAGGAGGGCCAGAGCCTGGAGCTGGCCGACGCGAGCAGCTTCGGGACGGGCGAGGGCGTACCCACCGAGAACCCCTGGATGGTCGGCAAGGAAACCCCGCCGCCCTCGCGGATCTCGCAGGCGAAACTGATCGAGATGATGGAGGAGCGCGGGCTCGGCACCAAAGCCACCCGGGCCGACATCATCCAGAAGCTGTTCGACCGCGGCTACGTCTACGGCAACCCGCCGATCCCCACGGAGACCGGGATCGCCCTGTATGAGGCGTTCAAGAACTACGTGCCGGCGATGGCGACGCCGGAGATGACCGCGCAGCTGGAGGCGGAGATGGACCGGATCGCCGCCGGCGAGGAGACCAAGAACGCGGTCGTCGGCGAGAGCCGCGAGCTCCTGCACAAGACCTGGAGCGAAATCGACGAGAGCCGCGAAGACCTGGCGAAAGTGATCTGGAAAGGGATGGACGAGGACCGCATCCTCGGCCCCTGCAAGGTCTGCGAAGAAGCCGGCCGCACCAAGGAGGACGGCTCGCCGAACATGCTGCGGATCATCCGCGCGAAAAAATCCGGCAAACGCTTCGTCGGCTGCAGCGGCTGGGTACTCGACGATCCGAGCTCCTGCGACCAGACCTTCCCGCTGCCCCAGCGCGGCGACGTCTTCCGGCTGGAGGAGCGCTGCTCGATCTGCGACCAGACCCCGCGGCTGAAAGTCCAGCCGTTCCGCGGCCGCCCCTGGAACCTCTGCCTGAACGACGACTGCGAGTCGATGCAGGAGATGAAGAAACGCCGGGCCGAGCGCGAAGCGGCGAAAAAAGCCAAAGAAGCGATGGACAAGAAACCGCCGGTCAAAGGTGACGAGGACGCGCCCGCCAAAAAAGGCAAAGCGAAAGTCAAAGCCTCGAAAGCCGACACCGCGACCCGCGGTCGCAAACGCGCCAAAGCCGGCGCGAAAAGCTGAGGCCGCCGGCCGTTGTTCGTCTCGCTCGAGGGAGTCGACGGCTCGGGCAAGAGCACCCAGGCGAAGCTGCTCGCCGAGGCGCTCGGCCCGGAGACGGTCTCGATCCGCGAGCCCGGCGGGACCGACGCCGCCGAGCGGATCCGCGAGCTGCTGGCCGACGCGACGGTGCCGCTGGAGCCGCTGGCCGAGCTGCTGCTCTTCCTCGCCGCCCGCGCCGACCTCACCGAGCGGGTGATCGTGCCGGCGCTGGAGGCCGGCGCCGACGTCGTCGCCGATCGTTTCTCCGACTCCAGCGTCGCCTACCAGGGCTCGGCCCGCGGGCTCGGGGTCGGTGAGGTGATCTCGCTCTGCGACCAGTCGACCGAAGGCCTCTGGCCGGACCTGACGGTGCTGCTGAAGATCGATCCCGAGGTCAGCCTGCTCCGCACCGACGGCGAGGACCGCTTCGAGGCCGAGGGCCTGGAGCTGCAGCAGGCGGTCGCGGTCGCCTATGAGGAAATCGCCCGGATCGCCTCCGACCGGATCGTCGTCGTCGACGCCGAAGGCAGCGCCGAGGAGGTCCACCAGCGGGTGATGGAGGCGGTCAGTGCCCAGCGCGCTGATTGAGGCGACCGAGCACCAGGCGCGCGCCCGGGTGGCGCTGACCGCGGCCCTGGAGTCGGGCCCCTCGCACGCCTACCTGTTCCGCGGGCCGCGCGGCTCGGGCAAGCGGGCGACCGCGCGGGCGCTGGCCGCCGAGATCCTCGCCGCCGGCGCCCCCGATCCCGAGGACGCGCGCCGCCGCGCCCTGCTCGACCCCTCGCCCCACCCCGACCTCGTCTGGCTCGCCCCGCGCGGCGCCCAACATCTGGTCGAGGAGGTGCGCGAGCGGGTGATCCGTGCCGCCGCCTACCGGCCCTTCGAAGGCGCCCGGCGGGTGTTCGTGGTCGAGGCCGCCGAGGCGATGCGCGACGAGAGCCAGAACGCGCTGCTGAAGACCCTGGAGGAGCCGCCCGAGTTCGTCCACCTGATCCTGCTCAGCTCCGAGCCGGAGGCGCTGCTGGAGACGATCGCCTCGCGCTGCCAGCCGGTCGAGTTCGCGCCGCTGCCGGCCGCGGTGCTGGAGGCGGAGCTGGCCGGAACGGGGGAGAGCGAGGCCGAGGTGGCCGCCGCCGCGCGGCTAGCCGGCGGCGACCTCGAGCGGGCGCGGCTGCTGCTCACGCCCCGCGGGCGGGAGCTGCGCCGCGAGGCCGAGCGCTGCGTCGGCGCGGCGCTGGCCGCCGAGCTCGCCGATTCCCCTTGGAAGCAGGTGCTGAGCGAGGCCGAGGGCGCCGGCGCCGACGCCGAAGAGGAGACCCGGGCGGCGCTCGAAGAGGAGGCGAAGGCGGGGCTGAAGCGGACCGCGCGCGACATCGCCGACGAGGCCAAACGGGCCGGCCGCCGCCGCCGCACCGAGATCCTCGACCTCGGCCTCGAGCTCTGCGGCCTCTGGCTGCGCGACCTCGCGGCCCTGGCCAGCGGGGCGGAGGAGGTCGTCTTCGATCGCGACCGGCTTGACCTGCTGCGCTCCCAGGGCGCCGGCATCGACCCGGCCAAGGCGCGCCAAGGCGCCGAGCTGGTCGCCGCGACCCGCCGCAGCCTCGATCTCAACGTCGGCGAGGAGCTGGCCTTGGAGGCCCTCTTCTTCCGGCTCGAGCGGCTCTTCGCCTAGCTGCCGCTCAGCCTTCGGCGCGGAAGGTGATGCCGTCCATTCCGATCGTGCAGCTACCCGCGCCGTCGCAGTAGGGCAGCACTTCACCCGATTTGTAGATGCTGACCGAAGCATCGGGGTCTTCGGCGACGGCGCGGAAGCCGAGCACGGCGGCGGGCCGGAACCCGGACGGCAGGAAGAACGCGGCGGTGCCGTCGTTGGACGTTCCGAGCTGCCCTTGCAGGTGGACGACGCCGCCGGCGTCGCGGTAGAAGGCAGCGAACGCGGATCCGGCTTCCCAGTTGCTCCAGCCGTTGAGGAAGGCCGGCTCGCCCGGTTTGCCGATTTCGTGCCACGGTTCGGGTGGCGCCAGCGCGTTCGCGGTCTGGGCGGATTGCGCCGTCTGGGCCGACGGCACCGTGCCGAGGCTCCCCGCGTTCACCTTCGCGCCGCCGATCGCCCCGTCCTTGATCTTTGCCCCGGTGATCGCCCCGTTCTTGATTTTCGGCGTCGTCACCGCGTTCTTCTTCAGCTGCTTGGGGCCGACGCTGTTCTTCGCCAGCTGCGTGGCCGCAAAGGCCGAGGCGCCGCCGACGGCGATGAACAGGGCCAGCGTCGCGACGACGTTGGCGTAGGTGAGTTTGGAGCGAAGCTTCTTCAAGGTGCCTCCCGTGGGTTGATCGCTGCCGAAGACCGGACCCGAGGGTACGGGGCGGCGTTCCGTTCGGCCAGGATCGCGTTCGTTCTATGCCGCGGCGACGCGGCGCATCATCGCCAGCGCGGCCCTGGTCGCCAGCTCGCGATCGTAGGTGAGGGCGAAGTCGAAACGCCGCTTGAAGTCGGGGCCGCGATCGCCGAGGTCGCGGGCGACGAAGGCGGCCGCGAAGTGGGGGCCGAGCACGGTCACGTCCCACTCGCCGCGCAGCGCCTCGGCCGAATCGAGCGCGACCCCGCGAATGCCGCGGCCCGGCTCCTCGGGCAGGCCGACCCCGAGCGCCGCGACCATCGCCGCGTGCTCGGCCAGCTGCGCGTAGCGCCGGGCGGTCTTGGCGGAGAAGAACTCGGCCTCCTGGAAGGTGCTGAGAATCACGGCGGCGGTCCCCTGCCCCGCCACCTGCTCCTCGATCGCCCGGCTGAGTTCGAGCAGGAGCGCCTTGTCGCCGCGGCGGGTCTCCCGGACCTCGGTGACCACCTCGAACGGGGTCTGGACCGCGTCGGCGAGGCGCGGTCCGGGGGCGGTGGGCGCTTCCGCGGAGGGCTGCGCGGCGTCGGCGGGCAGCGGCCCCGGGCGCCCGAAGAGCCAGCCCTGGCCGTGGGTCGCGCCGAGGGCCAGGGCGCGTCGCAGGTGGGCCTCGCTCTCGATCCCCTCGGCGAGGACGATCGCGCCGCTGCGCTCCGCCTCGGCGTTGACGGCATGGACGACGTCGGCCAGCTGCCGGGAGGGGACGTTGCGGATCAGCCCGAGGTCGAGCTTGATCACCTCCGGGCTGAGGAAGGGCAGCAGGGCGAGTGAGCGCGGGTCAGCGCCGACGTCGTCGAGGGCGATGCGGGCGCCGTGCTCGCGGGCCCGGTCGACCAGGGTGAGCAGCTCGGTCGGCCGCGCCGTGAGCGCACGCTCGGTCAGCTCGACGACGACCGGGAAGCTCTCGACGGCGGCGTCCAGCAGCTCGATCATCCCCGCAGGGGGAGCATTGCCGGCCGAGGAGGGCTCGACGTTGACGAAGATTGCCCGGCCTCCGCCCAGGCCCGCTTCCAGCGCTCCTTCCAGGGCCACCCGCCGGCATTCCCAGTCGAGCGTCAGCTCCAGGCCCAGCCGCCGGGCGATCGCGAACAGCTGCTCGGGGGCCTCGGTCGCGGAGCCGCGGGGGCCGCGGACGAGGGCCTCGTAGCCGACGGTGCGGCGGTCGCTGAGGCGGACGATCGGCTGGTAGACCGCGCGAACCTCGCCGACCGCGCGGGCCAACTCCTCACCCCCGGGGATCGCGCTCGGGTAGATACGGGCCTGGCCGACCTGCATCTACCTACTATCGGCGACCGGCCTGCTCCTCTTTAGATTCCGCCGGGCCCGGCGCGGCGCCGTTCCCGTTCTCCCGCTCCTGATCGCGCACACCCTCCAGCGCCCGTTCCTGGGCGAGGCGGGTGATCTGGGCCGCCTGGCGGGACATGATCACGCTGAAGTTGAGCGCCAGGCCGAGCAGGAAGAAGAGCACGATCGAGAACAGGGCGACGTTGGTGTCGCGCACGCCCATCGCGTCGGCGACCAGCTCCAGCAGGCCGGGGAAGGCGGCGCCGGCGAGCATCCCGAGGCCGGCGACGAACCAGATCACGCTGTAGCGCTCCTGCAGTTTGTCGCGGCGGATCAGCTCGAGGATCGCCAGCATGAAGGCGAGCGCGAGGATCGCCGCGAGGATCCGCGTCTGCGCGGTCAGGTGGACGGTGTTGGCGTCGTCGGCCGCGGCGAGCAGCAGGCTCATCGCTCGGCCCCGACCCGCTTCGGGCGGAACTGGCCGACCAAGAGGACGACCACGCCCTTGAAGATGAAGAAGGCCGACTTCAGCGGGGTGAGGAAGGAGCTGCCGCCCGCCCGCTCGAGCATCTGCACCGGCACCTCCTGGACCCGCAGCCCCTCGCGCACCGCCAGCTGCAGCGACTCGATCTCGGCGAAGTCGGGCGAGTAGTGCTGGCTGAACAGGGACATCACCTTGCGGTTGGCGGCGCGCATGCCGCTGGTCGTGTCGGTGAACCGCTGCCGGGTGGCGAGGGTGAGGAAGAAGCGGAAGACGCTGGTCCCGATCCGCCGCGAGAGGGTCGGCCGGTAGTCGTCGACCCCGATCTCGGCGTCGGGATCGGTGTAGCGGGAGCCGATCACCAGGTCGGCGCGGTCGGCTTCGACCTCGGCGAGCAGGCGCGCCACCTCCTTCGCCGGGTGCTGGCCGTCGGCGTCGAGATGGGCGCAGCAGTCATAGCCGCCACGCAGCGCGTGCAGGTAGCCGGTCTGCAGGGCGGCCCCGAGGCCCTGGTTGAACGGCAGCGTCGCGACCAGCACGCCGTTTTCCCGCACGGTCCGGGAGGTCGCGTCGGAGGAGCCGTCGTCGACCACGAGCAGGTCGGCGCCGGGGATCTCGGCGCGGACGTCGGCGATCACGGCCGCGATCGAGTCCTGCTCGTTCCAGGCAGGAATGAAGACGAGGGTGCGCATTTGTGACGATTCTCCCACGAAGGGCCTCGATTTCCGCCTGCCTCCTCGCGGCGAGCAATGGATTGTGTTAGTAAACCTTCATGAGTAGTGCGGATCAGACTGCGGCCCGTCCCCGCGAGGGGACGACCGGCCCGGCGGCGGCGCGGATCGGCGCGCCGCGGATCGGGATGCGCCTTTGGCTGACCGGCGCCTTCGGCTCGGTCAGCCTGATCACCGCCGCCGCCGTCTATCTGTTCGGCGACAACGTGCAGGCGCTGGTCGCGGCGGTGATGATCGGGATCCTCGCCGGCTTCCTGATCGCGGTCGCGATCTCCCACCGGGTCGTTCGTCTCGCCCGCGCGGCCAAAGAGATGGCCGGCGGCTCCTTCGACGCGCCGCTGACCGTCACCGGCCCGGACGAGATCGGCGACCTCGCCCGCGCCCTGGACTCGATGCGGGCCTCGCTGAAAGAGAGCTTCGGCGTGCTCACCGCCGACCGCAACAAGCTCGCGGCGATCTTCGACGGGCTGACCGACGTGGTCATGGTCGTCGACTTCGAAGGCCCGGTCCGCTTCTCCAACAAAGCCGCCTCGCGGCTGCTCGACTCGGCCGGGCGCCCGCCCGACGTCGTCCTGCCGCAGCTGCACCGCGCCTCGGAGGTCGGGTTCGCGGCCCACCCGGCGCTGCGGATCGGCGACCACGCCTACGCGATGACCGCTCGCTCCCTGCCCGACGAGCGCGCCGTCCTCGCCGTGCTCCGCGACCGCACCGACGAGCTGCGCCGCGAGCTCGCCGAAGCCGACTTCGTCTCCAACGCGGCGCACGAGCTGCGCAACCCGCTGGCCGGGATCTCCGGCGCGATCGAGGTCCTCCAGGGCGGGGCCAAGAACGACCCGGTCGACCGCGACCACTTCCTCCACCGGCTCGCTGAGGACGCCGAGCGGATGAACCGCCTCACCCAGTCGCTGCTGACCCTGGCCCGGGTCGAGTCGCGCGGCGCCGCCGAGAGCGAGGTGGTCGACGTGCCGGCGGCGATCCGCGACGTCGTCGCCGCGATTGAGCCGGCCCCGCACGTGGCGCTCGAAGTCGAAGTCGAGAGCGACCTCGCGGCGACCGGCGATCCGACCCTGCTGCGCCAGGTGATGATCGGCCTGGTCACCAACGCCTTCAAGAACACGCCCCCGCCCGGCACCGTTACCGTTCGCGGCCGGCATGACGGCGAGGGCGAGGTGGTCTTGGAGGTGATCGACACCGGGACGGGGATTCCGGCAGCCGAGATCGAGCGCGTTTTCGAGCGCTTCTACCGTCGCAGCGAGTCGCGCAAGCAGGAGGGGTTCGGTCTCGGCTTGGCGATCGCCCGGCGGATGGTCGATGTGATGGGTGGACAGATCGGCGCCGACTCGGTTCTGGGCGAGGGCAGCACCTTCTGGGTGCGCCTGCCGGTCGCCCAGCCCAGCCCCACGCCGGTCGCATGAGCAACGAACGCACACGCCAATAGCCAGGAGCAGACAGGGAAGATGAGCACCGGAAGGATCTTGATCGCCGACGATGAGCCGTCGGTCCGCGACTCGGTCGGCTACGCGCTGACCCAGGAGGGGTTCGAGGTGACCGCGGCCGCCGACGGCGACGAGGCCAGCGAGCTGCTCGGCAACGGCATCCCCTACGACCTCCTGATCCTCGACATCATGATGCCGGGGCCGAGCGGGCTCGACATCTGCCGCGACGTCCGCTCGCGCAGCGCGGTCCCGATCATCGTCCTCACCGCCAAGGACGCCGAGGTCGACAAGGTGGTCGGGCTCGAGGTCGGGGCCGACGACTACGTGACCAAGCCGTTCTCGGTCCGCGAGCTACTCGGCCGGGTGCGGGCCCAGCTGCGCCGGCGCGAGCTCGACCGCTCGCCGCTGGCCCAGGCGGTGAAGATCGAGGCCGGGCCGGTCTCGATCGACCTGGTCCGCCACGTCGCCACCGTGCGCGGCCTGCCGGTCAACCTGACCCGCTCGGAGTTCCAGCTGCTGCGGCTCCTGGTCGGCCGCCCCGGCGAGGTCTTCGCCCGCGCCCAGATCATGGAGGAGCTCTGGCAGACCGAGTTCGACGGCGACGAGCGCGCCTGCGACGTCCACATCTCCAACCTGCGCCAGAAGGTCGAGCGCGACCCCCAGCGGCCCGAGCTGGTCCTGACCGTGCGCGGGGTCGGCTACAAGTTCAATGCCGAGGGGTCCTGAGCAGACCGAGCCGACGCCCCGACCTGGGTAGGCTCGGGGTACAAGCTTCAAAGCGACGAGACGGGGAGGCCCCATTGCCACTGGTACCGATGGTCGTCGAGCAGACCGCTCGCGGCGAGCGCTCATTTGACATCTACAGCCGGCTGCTGGCCCAGCGGATCATCTTCCTGGGCGAGCAGGTAACCGATGACCTCGCCAACCTGATCATCGCCCAGCTCCTGCACCTCGAGGCCGATGATCCCGACAAGGACGTCAGCCTCTACATCAACTCCCCCGGCGGCAACGCCTACGCGGGCCTGGCGATCTACGACACGATGCAGTTCATCAAGCCCGACGTGCAGACGATCTGTTACGGGATCGCGATGTCGGCCGGCTCGCTGATCCTCACCGGTGGGGCGCCGGGCAAGCGGATGGCGCTGCCCAACAGCCGCATCCTGATCCACCAGCCGAGCGGCGGTTTCGAAGGCCAGTCCTCCGACATCGAGATCCACGCGCGCGAGATTCTCGAGCTGCGCGACCGCCTCGACGACATCTACGTCAAACACACCGGGCAGTCGAAGGAGCAGATCAAGGGCGACATGGAACGGGACAAATTCTTCCTGCCCCGGGACGCGGTCACCTACGGGCTGATCGACCGGGTGATCGAGTCGCACGAATACGGCGAGTCCGGCAACGGGGTCGCGCTGAACGGCGTCTGATTTCGCTCTTCCGAGTTTGGGGCCGCTATAGCGTGCCCAAACTCGGAAGCGCTGCTAGCGGAGCCGGCGCGCGGCCCAGTAGCCGGCGCCGGCAGCGGCGCCGGCGGTGAGCACGCCGCTGAGCCCGGCCCGCCGCGTTCGCGGGTCCCGCAGCGCATAGAGGAAGGCGATCGCGTCGCCGGCGTCGAGGGCGGCGGCGGCGAGGGTCGCGGTGCGCAGCGCCGCGCGGTCATCGCGGGCGGCGAGGGTGGCCGTGGCGAGCGCTAGGTCGCGGGCCCCGAGCATCCGCGCCAGGGCGATGCCGGCGGCGTCGGTCTCGCCGAAGCCGAGCCCCCGCAGCGCCGGACGGCTCGCGAAGGAAGCGCCGAGGCCGACCGCGGCGCGGCCCCACGCCAGCTGTAGTGCCACGGCTCGCCCGGTCGACTCGATCTTCATGATTGAAGGGTGGCAGAGGGCGACACGATCCTGCGGTTGGCGCGGCGCATCGAATCCCACCTGGCGGGCGAGCGGGTGGCGGTCAGCGCTCCGAGTCCGCGCGGCAAGGCCGCCGGCGTCGAGCGGCTCGACGGGCTCTGCCTGGAGAGCGCCGAGGCCCGGGGCAAGCACCTGCTGCTTCACTTCGGACCGCTGGTCCTGCACAGCCACCTGGGGATGAGCGGCGGCTGGCACCTCTACGCGCCGAACGCCGCCTGGCGTCGGCCGCGGTCCTCGGCCTGGGCGGTCGTCTCCGGGGACAAGCAGGAGGCGGTCCAGTTCGGAGGGCCGACCCTGCGCCTGTTGACCGCCGAGCGGGTGCGCCGCGACCCCCAGCTCTCCGGCCTTGGCCCCGACGTGCTCGCCCCCGACTTCGACCCCGATGCGGTCCTCGCGGCGATGCGCGCCGACCCGACCCGGACCGTCGGCGACGCCCTGCTCGACCAGCGCCTGCTGGCGGGGGTAGGCAACATCTTCAAGAGCGAGGCCTGCTTCGCCGCCCGCGTCGACCCCTGGAGCCCGATCGGCGAGCTCACCGACGAGGAGCTGCACGCCGTCCTCGCGGCCGCCCGCACGCAGATGCAGGACGCGGTCGAGAGCGGTCGCAAGACGTTCTCGGTCTACCGGCGCCGCGCTCCCTGCCCGGTTTGCGGCGGCCGCATCGCCTCACGCGGTCAGGGCGACGCCAACCGCACGACCTACTGGTGCCCGCGCTGTCAGGGGTCCTGAGCGGCCGATCCGCTCAGGCGCGTTGGATGCGGCCGTTGGCCCCGCACCCGATCCGGCCTTCCGGCGTCCCCGGATGGACCACGCCGCAGTTGCATTCCTCGAACATCCCGGGCTCGCCCTCGGCGCGGGCCTCGGCCGGCGGCCGGGCCTCGTCGACGAAGGTGACCTCGTGTCCGCAGCGCGGGCACGGGCCCTGCTTGCAGACGGTCTCGTCGCTGGTCCGGACCCATTCCATTTCGTCCACCGCCGCCTCCCAGCGGGGGTCGCGGGTCTCGTCGTAGGGGAGCTCGGCGTTCATCGAGCGGGGGATCGTAGCTATTCACTGAGGAATCTTCTTTAACTAAGGATTTCTTTTAGTGGAGGCGCGGGCCACCATTTACAAGCGGCCTTAGGAGAGGGACGACAGGAGGGCGGCGACCGCGAACCCGAGCGCGGTGAGCAGGCCGGCCGGGCGGCCGGCGTCCTCGCGCGCTGCCGGGATCATCGAGTCGATCAGCATCACCAGCAGGGCACCCGCCGCGAAGCCGTTGATCCCGCCCTGCAGGCCGCCGGAGGTGGCGTCGGCGACCGCGAAGCCGAGGGCGGTGGCGAGCGCGCAGACCGCGGCGACCGCGACCCACAGCACCAGCACCGTCCGCCGCGGGCGTCCGGCGTCGGCCATTTCCCGGGCCGAGCCGATCGCCTCCGGCAGGTTCGAGGCGAAGATCGCGACCAGCAGGGCGACGCTGATTCCATCGCCGCGGGCCAGCCCGATTCCCAGCACAAGCTGCTCGGGGATCCCGTCAAGGAAGGCGCCGAGCGCCAGCGCGCTACCGGTTTCCGATTCGTTCGCGGCCCCGGCCCGCCGCTGCAGTGCCGCGGCGCAGGCGAAGTAGGTGAGCGCCCCGACGGCGAGCCCGAGCCCGGTCCAGCCGAGGCCGCCGAGCTGGGAACCCTCCTCCCAGAGCTCGAAGCTGACCGCGCTGATCAACGCTCCGGCGCCGAAGGCGAGCACCCCGCCGACCTGCGGCCGGCTCCACGGCCGCGCGAAGGCCAGCAATGCGCCGAGGATCAGCGAGGAGGCGGCGAGGATTCCCCAACCGAGGGCGGTCAGCATCGGCGAAAAATCCAGACCCCGCCCCGGTGGGGATAGGGTGACGCGCGTGGGGGTCAGCAGCTACTACATGGTCGCCGGGGTTCCGCTCGATCGCGAGATGGAACGGCTGCGCCGGCTGCCGATCTTCTCAGACGGCCCGCTCGCCAAGCGCCGGCCCGACCTGCGGATCCGCCGGGCCAGCCGCAAACCGAACCGGCTCGGCTTCGCGGTCCCGCGCGAGTTCCGACTCTCCGTCACCGCCTATCCCGGCATCCGCGTCGGCGACGTGCTCGAGACCCTGGTCCACGAGCTCACCCACCTGCACGTCGGCCGCGCCAACGAGGCCCACGCCTGGCACGGGACGACCTTCAAGCACGCCCTCGGCGAAGCGATGTACGAGGCTTACGGCCTGATGGTCCCGATCCCCCGCAGCACTCGCCACGGCGTCTACGCGGAGGCGATCGAGCGGGCCGAGGGCAAGGCGAGCCGGCCGATGCGGACGACCCGGGTCGACGGCTGAGGTAGGGCGCGAGCGAGATCTCAGCGGCGCCAGAGTCGGGGCGCGCTGATCAGGAGGATCGCGTCCCGAGTCGAATAAACGTCATCTGCTCCCGCTTACCGATCCTTTCCGCAAAGCCGACGCCCGGACTCGAACCGGGACCCCTTCTCTACGAACGTCATATTTGAGCCGAATCTGGGCCGATTAGGCACGGCCCTGTCCAGGGGTTCGGCTGAGTTCGGTCCGGGACTGCAGAGTTGGGGACATATTTCGGGACACGGAATCGCCTGCGACGGTCGGCCCCTCTCGCTACGGTTGGCGCACGATGGTTGAGGAGTCGGTAATTCAAGAGGCCGGGCGGCGACTGGCAGCCGCCGCTGGTAGCGATGCCCAGGTGATTCTGTTCGGCTCTCACGCGCGCGGAGATGCGGGCAAACACAGCGATCTGGATTTCCTCGTGATCGAGCCTCAGATCGAGAGCCGCAAGGCCGAGTTCGTGCGCCTGCGCAACGCGCTCGGCGAAATCGGAGTGCCGGTGGACCTGATTGTCTACCGCAGGAGCGAGGCCGAGCAGTGGGGTGGGGTGCCAGGCACCGTCGTGTATGACGCTTTGAGAGAAGGGCGTGTCCTCGCAGGCGGATGATCTCGGAGCGGCGTCGCGCACTCTCGCTCGAAAGGCGACGGGGGACGCCACTGCCGCGAAGGAGTTTGCCGGGAACTCCAACATCACCGATGAGATCATCGGCTTCCACGCGCAGCAGGCGATCGAGAAGTGGCTCAAGGCGATGATCGCGGCGCGTGGAGAGGCCTTCGAGCACACTCACGATCTTCGTCGCCTGGTTCGCGTTGCTGCCAACGGTTTTCAGCACGCACCATTCGACGTCGACGCCGTCATCGCGCTCACCCAATACTCCGCCCCCTTGAGGTACGAGGACCTCCTTGATGGCGAGCCGCTCGACCGCGACGCCACGATCGCCCTCGTGGAGGAAGTCGAAGCCTGGGCGAAACGCTCACTGCAAGCGACCAGGTAGAGCCGACGCCCGGACTTGAACCGGGGACCCCTTCATTTCGAACGCCAAATTCGAGCCGAACTGGGCCAATTAGGCACGATTCTGTCCAAGGAGTTCGGCTGAGTTCGGTACAGACTTGCCGAGTTGGGGACATATTTCGGGACACGGAATCTGGGGGCTGGTCGCGACGCTCGGGGCTATCCTCCCGAGAATGTCGACGATGCCCTCGACGGATCGACTGACGGAAGTCGGAGCCCGCGCACGCGACGCGGAGGCCCGCGGTGACGACCGCCGGGCGGGCGAGGAATGGCGTCGGTACCGCCTCATCAAGGATGCGTCTCGCGATCCTGACGAGTTGCTTGCGGAGGGCATCGCTTTGAGTCTTCAGGCTGCCGAGCTCGCATCCGACCGGTGACGGGCTTCGGTCGAATCCTGGAGGACCTCAATGGCGCGGAGGTGCGCTACGTGTTGATCGGAGGCATCGCGCTGATCCGCCACGGAGTCGTGCGGGCTACGCGGGACATCGATGCTGTGTTCGATCCCGCTGCGGACAATGTCGACCGGATCCGTTCTCTGGTCGATCGATGGGGCGCTACCCGACCGGACGGCTCGCCCGTCCCCGAGGGTGGGATCGCTGGAGACCGGACCATTCATCTCTCGACCCCGCATGGCGAGCTGGATCTTCTCTCCGAGGCAGCGGCGGGCCTGCCCTTCTCAGGTCTGCTGTCGCGCTCAGAAGCCCGGCGCGTCGATGGGGTCGAGGCTCCGATCTGCTCCCTCGCGGATCTGGTTGCGATGAAGAGATCAGTCGGGCGCGAGCGGGACCTCGTCGATCTGGCCGATCTCGAATCGGCGCACGGCGAGCTGCCGGACATTCGCGACCTCAGCGCCTAGCCGAAGCCGTCGGCGCTCATGGCCGGCGCTCCTGAAACCCCGGCGATTCAAATCCGACGGTTTCTTCGGCGGCCTTGACGCTGCCAGCGCAGATGCTTTCGACACCGCCCTTCTGGCCGACCGCGAGGCGCCCGGCTTCGGTCCGCACCGAGACCCTGGGAAAGAGGCAGGCGTAGCGACCGAGCTTGCGCTGCAGACTTCGCCAGTAGGTGAGGCCGTCGCAGACGACGTGGTACCGGGAGCGTCGCTCTCACCCCTTGGTTCTGTAGCCGATCAGCGACGCGCCCGCTACCTTCCCGAGCTGTTTCTCTTGGATCGCGAGCCAGCGTTTGACCTCGCGCTTCGCCGTGCCCGACGAAAGCGATTCGTCGGCGGCCGCAGCGCTCGCGATGACCAGGAACGCGGTGGCGATGCTCGACCAGCCGCTCCTCAACGCTGACGAGGCCGCCCGCCTGCTGCGGATACCTCGCAGCACGATCTACGAGCTAGTGCGCTCGCGGGGGCTGCCTCACGTCAAGATCGGGACTCGCGGCCTGCGATTCACTCGTGAGGATCTCGCCGGCTGGGTCGCCGACAACACGTTCGCTAGCCGGCAGCCGCCGCGACGGCTGAGCCGCTGAGCCGAGCACCAGCGGAATTGCGGCTACTAACGCGCCGGGCTCAATCTTAACCCCTTTGAACCATTGGCTCTGTTAAATAAGGCAAGCTTGAATGACGTAATTACCACTGATTAATTTCAAGCTTCAGATGGGGGAGACATGAGACGACATGTATTCGCGTTGGTGGCCCTGGCAGGGGCTCTCTGCCTTCTAGCTGTGGCCTCTACCGCCTCAGCGCAAAGTACGCCGGAATTGCCGGCCGAAGAACCTGTTTCCAGTGAAGTGCCAAGCAACCCACCGGCCGCCAATGGCGAAGCAGATAGCCAGGTTGGCCTGTTAGCGGAACAAGGGTGTCCCGCGAACAATGTCTGCACCTACAGCCAGCCCTTCTTTGAAGGCACTCGGCACGAAACTCCCTGTTCGTCGTCCGGATACCAGCTCGGCTGGGGCGACCGGTCGGCGAGGAACCGCTGCGGTAACAAACTCAACAAAATCGAATTCGCCAATGGAACGTGGATCTGCATGAATCCAGGAGGCGACCGGCCGAATCCTGGATACCAGTTCAACTACGTCTTTCTCCCTAGTTACTACGGACCCCCTTGGTGCTAACCCCGAATTCCCATCAAGAAACCGACCAGGGCATCTAGCCCTCAAAGGGAGGAACAGTGAAACGAAGGAAACTGCCGATACTTCTTGCTGCTCTCGCAGTTGTTCTTGGCATAGCGGCGGCTAACGTTCAGGCTGATGCGCCTTTGCCGGGCTCGACCGAACAGGAATCGAGCAGCATGGAAGCCGATAGCACGACTAACGCCGCGTTGGCACTCTGTTATGCCAACGCGATCTGTACGTTCAAGAAAACCGGTTTTAACTCTCCATACTTCAATATTCTCTGCGAAGAATCAGGCCTCTTTTATGCCCTTGAGAATCTGTATTCGGCGTTGAATCGGTGTGGGAACAAAACGAACTGGCTTAGGCACAACGGGACGGTCGTGGCCTGTATGAATCCAGGCGGAGAAAGGCCCAGCCCAGGTGCATACAATGAGGTCTGGGTCGCCGCGCAGTACGGTGCATTCTGTTAGCCAGGGAGCCCGTCCCTGAGCGCGCCTGAGTGGCAAGAGTCCGCCTCCTGAGCGGGGAGGATGGGTTGCCGAACCCACCCCCCAGCTCAGGAGGGCTTCACTTGGAGGCGAATCGAAAGCGATCCGGGAGATTGAGGCCGCGATCGAGGAGTTTTTCGGGGCTCTCTAGATCCCCTTGGCACGATAGCCTCCGTCGTCATGGGCGGGAGCCGAAAATCGGTGATTGTTGCGCTGGCCTGCGCAGTTGTTGGGACGACCTTGGCCCTGGTCTTTGGAGGTAAGGGGTCAGGGCAAGGAGCGAAGGCGGATGAGCCAGCCTCGGGTCGTCCATCTGTGTCGATCGTCGCGCCGCGAAATGGGAGCGTTCAAGATGCGGGGGCGGCTGTGGTGAATGTCGTTGTCCGAAATTTTCACTTGGCCCCGCGAGCATTCGGCGGGACTCCCGTTGCCGGGGAAGGTCATCTTCGGTTTCGCCTCAACAGGGTTCCGGACTGCGTTAGTCCATTCAAACTCCAGCGCGCAATGGATGCCTCTGATGGTGAGTATCGGCTTGTCGGCCAATCGTTCGATTCGGCTCGATACTCGGGACCTAATGGCGTACTCGCCGAACAGATCGGTAGTAGGGGGCGCTATTCGCCGGCAACCCGACCGGAAATCTATTACTCGAATCTGAATGCTGGCTTTTTCCGCCTGATTGCCACCCTTGCGGAGAATGACGGGGAACCAACGCGTTTTCACGATGTCACTACCTTTCAAGTTCCCAAACGGCCTGGAAGTGAGTTCGTGCCGTGCCCTGAAGGTACGGTTCCGACTCCTGGTCCAGCAGGCAGCCTGCGCCGCTCGTAAATGCTCTAGCGGGTGGTGAGAGCGGCCGCTGCTGGGTCGCTGGTCCGGAAAGCTTCGGCCACGAGCGCCGCGTCGGCGTCGCGAGGCGCGTAGTGCAGGTACTTCATCGTGGTTTCGATATCGGCGTGGCCCATCCACTCCTGCACGCGCCGGATATCGGCCTTGGCGATCATGCGGGTGCCGAAGGTGTGCCGCAGATCGTGGAAGCGGAGCTTGCGCAGCCCGGCCCGTTCGAGCGCCGCGTCGTACCGGCGGCGCAGGGCGCGCCCGTCGAGGTAGCTACCCGACTGGCCGACGAAAACGAGATCGTCATCGCCGGTCCAGCGCTCGCGCAGGCCGAGCTTGGCGAGCGCCTCGGCGACAGGAGGGGCCAGCGGGACCGAACGGGACCTTGCCGGACTTCGGGGTGGTCAGGACCCCCTCGGCGAAGCTGGCCCGGACCCGGACCACTTGGCCGCCGAAATCCACGTCGCGCCAGCGCAGCGCAAGCAGCTCGCCCCGGCGCAGGCCAGTGAACGCGGCGGTGGTATAGATCGCGGCGTCCTGCTCGGACGCGGCCGCGCGGACCAGCGCCATGACCTCCTCGGGGGAGAACACTTCGATGTCTCCGGCTCCCAGACGGCCGCCAGGTACAGCGGAAGATCGGTCCCGCATGGACTGAGCGAGGCCCGGCCACTGGCTACTACACGAAGCGCCGCCGAAGACTGGCTGCGGAAGGTGCTGGACGATGCGCGGAACGGCACGCTGCCGGACCTCGTCAGAACCGATGTGAGCTTCGCGGAAGCCGCCGACGAGTGGCTTCGCTACATCGAGCATGACCGGGGGCGCAAGCCCTCGACGGTCGCCGGCTACCGGGCGCTGCTGCGCTCGCAGCTCCTCCCCACTTTCGGCGAGCTGCCCATCGAGTCGATCACCACGCCGATGGTCGAGGCGTGGATTCGCCGGCATCGAGCGCCCCCCCGCGACCCGGGCCAAGGCGCTTGTACTCATGCACGGAATCTTCAAGCGGGCGAAGAAGCTCTACGGGCTGCCGACGAACCCGGCTGCCGAAGTCGAGAAGCCACCGATCAAGGCCGGTACTTCGCGAACCACTGGGAACCCCACTTGCGCTCGACCCGGAAAAGGTGTCCCGAAGGGAATCGAGCCGGTGCCTGTTGAGGGGAAGTCATACCCCGTGTAGCCCCTTCTCGGGACGTATTTGGGACATATTTCCGTTGTCCCGCTCGGCTCGCGGTGGCAAAGGGGCTATTTGCTGCATTTCGAGAGCCGACGCCCGGACTTGAACCGGGGACCCCTTCATTACGAATGAAGTGCTCTACCAACTGAGCTACGCCGGCGGGCGGAGGTCATATTAGGCGGGATCGCTTCGCGGTTCCGTCGCGGCCGGCGTCGATGATGCGCGGATGCGCCGGCCCGAGGTCAAACGCCGCGAGGAGAACGAGATCGAGTTCTCGCGCATCGTCGCTTTTAGCGACGGGGTCTTCGCGATCGCGATCACCCTGCTGGTCCTCAGCCTCAACGTCGACGACCTCTCGCGGGACGACCTCTGGCAGGGGATCTGGGACCTGCGGGAAAACTTCATCGCCTACGGGATCAGCTTCGCGGTGATCGGCCGCTTCTGGCTCGTCCACCATCGCTTCTTCGGTGAAGTCACCGCCTTCGACGGGCGCCTGCTCGGGCTGAACATGCTCTACCTGGCGTTCATCGTGCTGATCCCGTTCAGCAGCCAGCTGCTCGGTGACTTCGGCGGCGAGACCCCCTCGCTGGTGGTCTATGCGGTGAACCTGATTGCCTGCATCCTCGTCGGCCTCTGGATGTTCCTCTACGCCCAGGGGGCGTGGCTGACCTCCGCTCGGGCCGAGAGCCGGCGCGAATCGGTCGTTCGCGCGGCCTACATCGCCGCCGTCTTCCTGGTCTCGATCCCGCTCGCCTTCCTCGCCCCCAACTTCGCGCCGCTGCTCTGGCTGGCGCTCTTCTACGACCCGGGCGACCGCTACGCAGCCGACCGTGGTTGAGCTTCCAGTCGCATAGCGACTGGAAGCTCAACCACGCTTCGCCGTGAAGGCGATCGAGCGACCGGGGCGCGCGCAGCTGACCGAGACGCCGCGCTCGGTGACCACGCTGAGGCAGCGGTAGCCGCCGAGGATCTCGCAGGAGGAGCGGGAGGCGGCGGGCGCTGGCGCGCAGCCCTTGCCCTGCTTCCAGGCCTTGGTCAGGTCAACCGCCACGGAGCAGGGGATTCCGGTCGCCCGCAGCTTCACCTTGGCGCCCGCGCCGCCCTTGCATTCCTGGGCACTGGCCCCAGCCGGCGCGGTCGAGCTCTTCGCCTTGGGCGCCGGTTGGGTCGAGGACTCGGTTCCGCTCTCCTCGTCCCCGCAGCCGGCGAGCAGGGCGATGGTGAGCGCGGCGGTCGCGGCGAGTAGAACGGCGGCGAGCCTCATCGGCCTCCAACCTACCCGCCAGTCGCCTCCTTCACCCGCTCCGCCGGTTGCAGATGGGCGCAGACCGGACACTCGGGCTCCGGCACGACCTCCTCGCGGCGCACGTCCATCGTCCGCAGGTCATAGATGTGAGCGACCCCCTGGGCGGCCGGCGGTGCCAGCCCGGTCAGCAGGTGCACGACCTCCATCCCGACCTGGCCGCCGATCAGGCCGCAGGCGGGGCCCAGCGTCGCCGCCGGCGAGGGCAGCGCCCGCCGCTGCTCGATCACCTCGTCGAACAGCGGGTACTCGCGCCGGTAGGCGATCTCCTGGCAGACGAAGCAGCCGGTCTGGCCGGGCACGTAGAGCGGCCCCACCCTGGCGATCGGCGGGAAGTGAGACATCGTGATGTAGGGGATGCCGAGCTCAAAGCAGGCCGAGTTGCACCAGCGCTCGATCTCGTGCGCGGGCCAGTCGGCGGCGTCGATGACGACGTCGGCGCCGGCGATGAAGTCGGCCAGCTCGACCTCGCTCTCCAGCCGCCGCGTCGTCGCGGTCACCTTCATCGCCGTGTTGAAGGCGCGCAGGCGCGAGGCCGCGACCTTCACCTTCGGCCGTCCGAGGTCGGCCTCGGTGTAGAAGATCTGGCGGTTGAGGTTGCTGATCTCGACCTCGTCGCCGTCGATCAGCCACATCTCGCCGACGCCGCAGCAGGCCAGCGCCCAGGCCGACCAGGTGCCGAGCCCGCCGACCCCGAGCACCGCGACCTTCGCCTCGCGCAGCCGGTCCTGGCGCTCGGAGGGGGTGCGGTCGGGGCCGCCGACGTCGCTGAAGTAGCGCAGCTGGCGGTCGAAGCGGGCGAGCTCGGTGGGGGGCAGGCGGTCGTCGTCGGCCGCGTCCTCGACCACTCCCAGCTTGCCGAGCTGGGCGATCGTGTCGCTGACCTCGGCGGCGCCGAACTCGTCTTCCAGGTGGGCCAGGGTGTGCTCGCCGTCGAGCGCCGCCAGCAGCCGCTTGTCGTGCTCGCTCGGCTCCTCGATCCGCACGTCGATTTCCATGCTCGGCCGCATCAGAATCAAGTCGCCGTTCGGCGCCGTGAACGGCTCGGTCGTCCGTTTGATGCGTGGTCTGCGCATCGCGCGCCCCCAATTCGTCGATTGTCCCCAGTCCCCGCCCCTACCGTGGGCGCCTGGCCTGAGCTTGAGACCCGAGCTTTGCTGGGGCCAGTTCCAGTATTTCAACCTGAGCTTGACCGCAAAACGCAGGGACTTTGGAGCCCCGCCGATTAAGCGGTAAATTCCTGAGTATGCGAAGTAGTTTGCAAACGCGGCCAGGGGGCTGGCAGCAGTTGAAGGCAGCGACCACCCCCCTGGGCCGCTGGGCTGAATCAGCCGGACTTCGAAATGGAGTGCAGCGGTGCGACCTGGTCGCTTCCAACGATGTTCATCTTCCACCTCCTCGCCTGAATTCGCTTAAAAAACCGACGGGTAGACGGATATGCCAAGCGAGCAGTCCACGACAAGGGACCGAGCTTTTTCAGAGCGGTCGTTCGGGAGTCGAATAGATGGCGACCGAACTCGAAAGGGGCGAAATCGCGTCGGTCCCTCTGGCATCGGCCGCCTCCGGCGAAGCCTTCATCGCCCGACTTTCGGTCGCGTTCGCCGACCCTGTTCGGCTGAAGATCATCACCGAGCTATTCCGGCGCGAAATGAGCCCCTCGCAATTCTATGCCGCCTTTGGTGGGGGGTCGCTCGAGTCCGTCTGTAGGCAATTCAAGAAACTCGAGCAACACGGCTGGCTGCGACTTGTCCATAGGGAAGCGCCATCGGGCAAGAGACGGGCTGAGAACTTCTACCGTGCTCCGGAGCTAGCGGTCTTCGATGAGGCGATGTGGGATCTCTTGCCGCAGACGCTGAAAGAAGAGTTCAGTTGGAGGATCTTCACGCAGTTTGCGGAGAGGGTTAAGTGGGCTTTCGAGGCCGAGACGATCGATGCTCGGGAGGACCGTCAGTTCCTCTGGATGCCCCTGACTTTGGACGAGAAAGGGCGGGCGCTCGTCTTCTCGATCGTTACCGACCTCTTCTACTCGCTCTTCGAGGAGCAGCGAGACGCGAACTTTCGCCTTGAACGGTCGGGGGAGACACCGATTCACGCGACCGTCGCGATTTCCGCATTTGACTCGCCGACGACCGGAAGTCGCTCGGACTCCTACCGGCTGGGTCCTGACAAGGGTGGCACCGACCGCGCGCTGTTCTTTGTCCGCCTCTCGAAAGTGTTTCGTCACCCGGCGAACCTCAGGATCATCACCGAGCTGAACCGGCGCGAGATGAGTCCGTCGGGGTTTCATCGCGAGTTTGGAGAGAGGTACGACCTAGACCAACGCGACGTTCATCGTCGGTTCGGGACCCTGGCTGCCGACGGTTGGCTCAAGCTCAGTCGAGAAAACACCGGAGGGAAAAGGCGAGGCGCGACTGAGCGCTTCTTTCGGGCTGCCGGTCCCGCAGTCTGTAACGACCAATCCTGGTCGAAAGTGCCTCCGAAGTTCAAGGAGCGTGAAACCTGGAAGATCTTCGAGCAGATCGCGGTGCGAATGCAGGACGCGATGGCTGCAGGAACCTTCGATAGTCGAGCCGACCGGGCTCATATGTGGATGGCGTATGAGCTCGATGAGCGCGGCTGGGATCAGATGCGTGCGGCGACCCAGAGCGTCATTGATCTGGTGCGTGACGAGGAGCAAAGGGCCGCGGCCCGGTTGGCCCGGCCAGGCGCGGAGGCACCGAAGCTGGCCACTGTCAGCCTCGCTGTCTTCGAATCGCCGAAGGGCGCGCCGTCTCGTCCCGGCGTTTCGGACGAGCCCTGGGTTTACTAACCAAATTGTCAGTGAAAACCGGCGTGTCGACGCCTAACGTGCTCTGGATGAGCACTTTTAACGGTCAGAACTCGCACAACGCTCTACTGGTCGCCCTCGGCCATCCGCTGCGGCGCAGGATCCTGCGGCGGATGCGGGACGAGGATCTGATCAGCCCCCGTGAGCTGGCGACGGACTTCGGACTGCCGGTTTCCAACGTCGCCTATCACGTGCGTGTCCTGGCCAGGTGCGGGGCGGTGACACTGGTCGAAGAGAGGTCGGTGCGAGGCGCCGTCAAGCATCTCTACCGCAGCTCGCTGGAGGCGCCGTGGGCACGGCAGATCATCGACCTCGAGCCGACGGCTCAGTCCGACGCGATCATCCCGACGCCGCCAGCTCGCGGGCACGGCTGAAGACGGCGTCGATCATCGGCACCGTGAGGCGGCCGGTGAAAGTGTTCTGCTGGCTCGGGTGAAAGCAGCCGAGCAGCGCCCAGCGCCCGAGATCCACCTCGGCTCCGTGCCCGAAGCGCGGTCGCGGTCGCGGCAGCTCGGCGCCGAGCCCGCGGGCGGCGCGGAGGACGCCGTCCCACCCGAAGGCGCCGAGCGCGACGATCGCCCGGCACTCGCTCAGCAGCTCGAGCTCGCGCTCCAGATAGGGAAGGCAGCGGTCGCGCTCCTCAGGGGTCGGCTTGTTGGCCGGCGGCGGGCAGCGGACGACCGCGGTGACGTAGGCGTCGCGCAGGCGCAGGCCGTCGCCGCGGTGGGTTGACTCGGGCTGGTTGGCGTAGCCGGCCCGGTGCAGCGCCGCGTAGAGCCAGTCGCCGGAGCGGTCGCCCGTGAAGATCCGGCCGGTCCGGTTGGCGCCGTTGGCCGCGGGGGCGAGGCCGACGATCGCGAGCCGCGCGGCCGGGTCGCCGAAGCCGCTGATCGGGCGCCCCCAGTACAGCTCGCCGCGGTGACGTTTGGGCGGATCGGCGGCGACCGCCTCGCGCCACTCGACCAGCCGCGGGCAGAGCCGGCACGCGTGCACGGTCTCGGCCAGCTCGGACAGCGAGGACTGGGAGAGCAACCTCCCTCGTACCGAGTTCGTAGGGTTCTCCGCCTTGGTCATCGCACCAAACCGAATCATGCGCGGGGGCGCGGTGCGGCGAGCTTCTCCGCTCGCCCTGGCGCTGCTCGCCCTGGCGCTCGCGCTGGGCTCCTGCGGGGGCGGCGGGGAGAGCACGGAAACGGTCGACACGGCAGCGCTGGAACGCGAAGCCGAGCGCGAAGCGGACATCGAGATCCTCAACCAGATTCTCGGCCGCCAGCAGGCCGCGGTCGACGCCTTCGACCGCACGATCGGCGGCATGCGCGGTCGCAACCGCGCCTTGGCGCTGCGCCTGCGCACGCAGGAAGAGGAACACACGGTGGCGGTGCTGGAGGCGCTGCGCGACCTCGACGGGATCGAAGAAGTCGAATCCGAAGAAATCGCCAGCGGCCCGCTGCAGAGCGAAGCCGAACGGCTCGACTTCCTCTACGAAGTCGAAAGCGCGACGATCGCCGACGAGCTCGGCGCGATCGCCCGCCTCGACTCGGCCTCGGCCCGCGAAGTGCTCGCCAGCACCATCGCCAACCAGGCCCAGCACCTCGTCCTCCTGCGCCGGGCGCTCGGCGCAAAACCCGCCAAATGGGTGCCTACGGCTTTCGAGGATGGCGCAACGCCCGCCCCGTAAGAGATGATTAACCGGTGACCGCGCCCCTGTACGCGATCGGCCGGTTCTGCTCGCGCCACCACTGGCCCGTGATCGGGCTCTGGATCGTGCTCGCCGTCGCCCTCGTCGCGATTTCTTCCGCCGCCGGCTCGAAGACCAGCGAAAACCTGACGCTGCCGGGGACCGGATCGACGATCGCCACCGAACTGCTGGAAGAGAATCTGCCCGAGCAGGCCTACGGCTCCAACCCGCTCGTCTTCGAAGCGCCCGCCGGCAAAAAGCTGACCGAACCGAAGTACGCCGCGGCGATCGAAGAAACGGTGAAAAAGCTGGAAGCGATGCCGGAGGTCAACTCGGCCCAGAGCCCGCTCGCCGAAGGTTCGAGGACGATCAGCAAAGACCAGCGGATCGCCTACATCCCGGTCGTGCTCGGGGTCGGTCCCGGCGAAATCAACGAAGAGGAATCGCAGGAAATCCTCGATGCCGCGGAGCCGGCGGCGAAAGTCGGGGTCGAGACCTCGATTGGCGCCTACGTCGGGCAGCAGCTCTCCAAACCGGAGACCGAGTTCGCAGAGGCCGTCGGGCTGGTCGCGGCGGTGATCATCCTCCTCTTCGCCTTCGGCACGGCGACGGCGATGATGCTGCCGATCGTCTCGGCGGTGATCGGCCTCGCCTGCGCGCTCTCGATCATCAAACTGCTCGAGCACGTCACCGACGTCCCCGGGGTCGCGGCCACCCTGGCGACGATGATCGGCCTCGGCGTCGGGATCGACTACGCGCTGTTCATCGTCACCCGGCACAAACTCCAGCTCAAAGAAGGGATGGAGCTGCGGGAGTCGATCGCCCGCGCCGTCGCCACCGCCGGCGGCGCCGTCGTCTTCGCCGGCTTCACCGTGATCATCGCCCTCTGCTCGCTCGCCTTCGCCGGCATCCCCCTGGTCTCGACGCTCGGCTTCACCGCCGCGGTCGCCGTGGTCGTCGCCGTCTGCGCCGCGGCGACGCTGCTGCCGGCGATGCTCGGGGCGCTTGGACCCCACATCAACAGCCTCCGCGTTCACTTCGGCAAGACCCACCCCGACGACAAGAAGCCGCACGGCTGGCTGCGCTGGGCTGACGGCGTCTCCGACCGGCCCTGGACCGCGGCGGTCGCCTCGATGCTGATCCTGATCGTGCTCGCGATCCCGCTGCTGCAGCTCGACCTCGGGCAGAACGACATCAGCGCCCTGCCCAAGGACTCGACCTCGCGCGAGGCCTTCGAAGGGATGGACGAAGGTTTCGGTCCCGGCGCCTACGGGCCGCTGCTGATCGCCTCCGAGTTCAGCTCCGCCGAAGAAGCAAAACAGGTGTTGCCGGAGCTGCAGAAATCGATCGGCGAAGCCGGCGACGTCGCCGCGGTCTCCGAACCGAGCCTCGACAAAGCCGGCACGGTGGCAGTTTTCACCGTGGTCTCGAAATCGGAGCCGTGGAAGGACGAGACCGTCACCCTGGTCGAAAACCTCCGCGACAACGTCATTCCGAAGGCGCTGGAAGGGACCAAAGCGAGCTCTTACGTCGGCGGCCAGACCGCGGGCTACATCGACCTGGCGACGAAGATCGCGGACAAGCTGCCGCTGATGATCGCGATCGTCGTCCTGCTCAGCTTCATCGTCCTCTTGATCGCCTTCCGCTCGCTGCTGGTGCCGATCAAGGCGGCGGCCTGCAACTTGATCTCGGTCGCGGCCGCCTACGGCGTCGTCACCGCGGTCTTCCAGCTCGGCTGGGGGGTGGAGCTGATCGGGCTCGACCACGCGATCCCGATCGTCAGCTTCGTGCCGCTGCTGATGTTCGCGATTCTCTTCGGGCTCTCGATGGACTACGAGGTGTTCCTGCTGACCCAGATGAAGGAACACTTCGAGGAAACCGGCGACGCGCGAGCGGCCGTCGTCCAGGGCCTCGCCAACACCGGCCGGGTGATCACCTCGGCGGCGGCGATCATGGTCTGCGTCTTCACCAGCTTCGTGCTCGTCGAAGACCCGGTGGTGAAGGAGTTCGGGATCGGGTTGGCGGTGGCGATCGCGATCGACTCGACCCTGGTCCGCTGCCTGCTCGTCCCGGCGGTGATGGTGCTGCTCGGCAAGAAAGCCTGGTGGCTGCCGGGCTGGCTCGACCGGATCCTGCCCCACGTCAGCATCGAGGGCGAGGAATACTTCGCCAAGCGTGACGCCGAAGCGGCCGCAAAGGCAGTCAAGCCGTCACACTGAGGGACCATGTTCCCGCTCAACCTGCCGAATGCGCTGACCCTGCTGCGCATCGTGGCGGTGCCGGTGGTCGTCGTCGCCCTGCTCGGCGAGACCGCTAACGGGGACACCCTGGCGGCGATCGTCTTCGCCCTCGCCGCCGCGACCGACGGCCTCGACGGCTACTTCGCCCGCTCGCGCGGCTCGGTCACCACCTTCGGCAAGCTGATGGACCCGCTCGCGGACAAGCTGCTGATCATCGGCGCCCTGGTCTCGCTGGTCTCGCTGAACCGGCTCGAAGCCTGGATCGCGATGGTGATCATCGCCCGCGAGATCGCGGTCACGATCCTCCGCACGATCGCCGCCGAGCGCGGCCTCGTGATCGCCGCCAGCTGGCTCGGCAAGGCGAAGACCGCCCTGCAGATCGCCGCGATCTTCGCCCTGATCATCGCCAACCCGGCCCCGCTGGGAGTCGACCTCCTGGTCTACGCCGCGCTCGTCGTCACCGTGATCAGCGGCGCCGATTATTTCTTCGGCTTGCGCCGGCGGATTGAAGCGCAGCAGAAGGAACGGGCCGCCGCCGCGGGGTGAGTGTCGACTTCCTCTCGCCTATCGAGAGGAAGTCGACAGGCATCACCCGGCGGCAGCGGGTTCGCGGGCGGCCATCGCGGCGAGCAGCTGCGCGGCCTCGTCGACCGGCGGCAGGGCGCGGATCTCGGCCGCGAGCTCGATGGCCCGCTCACGGTAGCTCCCGTCCCTCAGCAGCGCCTCGACGGCGCCGCCCAGCGCGGAAGTCGAGCCGGCGCCGTACTCGAGCGCGATCCCCGCTCCGAGCTCGGCTACCCGGCGGGCGTTGTGGGGCTGGTCGGCGAACAGTGGGATCAGCGCCATCGGGAGGCCGGCGGCGAGCGCGCCCAGGGTCGAGCCGGCGCCGCCATGTCCGACCATCGCCGCGGCGTGCGGCAGCACCTGCGCCTGCGGCAGCCAGCGCTCGACCCGCACCGAAGGCGGTAGCGGGCCCAGCTCGGCCGGTCGGCGGCGCTCTCCGATCGTCGCCAGGACCCGCACGGGGAGCTCGCCGAGCGCCGCCAGGGCGGTCGTGTAGAGGTCAGGGAAGTAGTCGCGAGCGGGGGAGGGCACCTCGGTCCCGAAGGAGAGATAGACCAACGGGGCGTCCGGGTCGCCCCAGCTGCGGGGCGGCGGAGCCGGTGGGTCGTCGCCGACCGAGCGGAAGCGGCGCACGTTCCGGCCCTGGGGGACGGCGGGATCCGCGAGCGAGGGCGGCGCCATCGTCAACGAAGGAGCGCCGCCGAGGCGCTCGCCAACGCCAGGGGGAACGCCCAGCGAAGCCCCGAGCTCATCGAGCGCCGGCGCGGCGAGCGGCGCCAGCATGTCGGCTTGAATCGAGAGGCCGACCCCGACGTCGACCTGGGGAAGTTCGCGCAGCTCCGCGGCGACGACCGAGGAGAACTCGGCGCTCTCGCGCACCACCACGTCGGGGCGCCACTCGTCGATCGCCGCGAGCGTCGCGGCGAGCGCGGTCCGCGCGTACATCCGCACGTAGAGCTCGGAGACGGCCCGGCCCATCGCCTCCACCACGGAGAGGCCGGCCTGCCCCTCGCGGAAGCGGGCGATCTCCTCGTCCGAGGGTTCGGGCAGGGGACGAAACGGCAGGCCGGCCCGCGCCGCGGTTGCGGCGGCGCCGGCGTGGCCAACGACGAGAACTTCGTGGCCGGCGCGGATGCTGGCCTGGGCGAAGGGAATCAGCGGGCTGAAGTGGCCGACGCCGGCGGTGGTCGCGAAGAGGATGCGCGGATTCATAGGAGCCTCCGGGGGAAGTAATCGGACACGACTGTCCGTTTGCGGAGCCGACGATAACAGGAAACGGACAGAGCTGTCCACTAGGTTGAGGACCATGACTCCCCGGGCAAAGGAGCCTCAGCGCAACGACGCGCGCCGTAACCGCGAAGCGATCCTCGCCGCCGCCCGCGAGCTGTTCGCCGAGTCCAGCGAGGTGCCGATGTACGAGATCGGGAAGCGGGCAGGCGTCGGGCAGGCGACCCTCTACCGGCACTTCCCCGACCGGGGCGCGGTAGCGGGAGCGATCTTTGCCGCGGAGCTCGACCGACTCGAGCGGGTAGCGGCCGAGCACGCCCGCGAAGCCGACGCCTTCTTCGCGATCATGCGGGCGGTGGCCGACGTGCAGGCGCGGTTCCACGGCCTCGTCGAATGCATGGGGGAGGACTCCGACCCCGACACCGGCCAGCTGAAAGAGCGCTTCGTCGGCCTCGTCGCGGAGCCGCTGCGCAACGCCAGGGCCGCCGGACTGCTGCGCCCTGATTTCGACCTGGACGACGTCTTCCTCGTGATCGCCCTGGTCGCGGGCGCGATCGAGCAGCGGGGCGGTGCGCAGGACGGGGCGGCCGCCGGCTCGCGGGCGCTGACCCTGTTGTTCGAGGGAATCGGCTCGCCGGCTAGCTAGCCGGTGACTCAAGCCATTCGCGCATCGTCAGGTGACGGGCGCTGTGCTCGCCGCTGGCCAGCTCGGCCCGCAGCTCGCCGAGCGTGCCGTAACGCTCGGCGACGACGTTGTGGCGGTGGATCGTCTCGAGGTTCTCCTGGCGGGCCATCACGAAGGCCTCGTCGGGGAGGTCGGGGTAGCCCTCGACGACCTGGCGGATCATCTCGCGCACGCAGTCCTCGACGAAGCGAGGCTGTTCGTGGGCCTTGACGACGACCGCCATCTCGTCCGGGCGCTTCATCAGCTCGTAGATCTCCGAGCTCATCGAGCTCTCGACGATTCGCAGCAGCTCCGGCGCGTCGATCCAGCTGGCGCCGCCCTCGGGACAGCCGACGTGGAGGGTGCCGATCCCGCGCTGGTTGTGGGTTGCGATCGGGACCAGCTCGACGATCCGCTCGACGTCCTCGGAGCCGAAGCCGTCCTCGGTCAGCCGTTCGCGGGCCAGCCCGGCGACCATCTCCTGGGCGCAGGGGCAGGCGGTCATCCCCTGGGCCTGGACCCCGGTCAGGGTGCGCTTGCCGTGCTCGGAGTCGACCGCGGTCCCGAAGAGGACGTAGATCTCCTGGGTCGACTGGCCGCTCTTCGGCGTCTTCACCGTCTCCGGGTAGCGGGCGGTGACCGAGACCTCGGCCCGCAGTCCGCCCTGGCGCTCGCGCACCCGCTGGGCGACGTGGGCGGCCAGCACCTCGGCGCGGAAGGCCTCGCCGAGCACGACCTCGTCGATCGCCTCGCCGACGATCTCCTCGAAGCGCGACATGTGGACGCCGGCCTGGCGCGGGTTGAGGTCGACGAAGCACTCGAACTCGGCGTAGAAGAGGTTCTCGTTGCCGTCGGCGTTGACCCGGATCACCTTCTCGACCCCGGTGACGCCGACCCGCGAGAGGCTGACCTGGGTGGCGGGCAGGCCGGCCTGGACGTCGGGCGGAGTGGTGGCGACGGTGCGCTCGGTTGACATCGTCCTGTGAAGGGTATGCGACCGAGTTGTTCGGCGATCCCCGCCGAGGTCGATACGCGCCTATACTTCGGCGCGGTCGGAGCTTTGGGGCCGGCCCCCAAGGGAATGGGGAGAGGGATGCAGTGGAGGATGGGATCATCGAACCGTTGGAGACGGTGACCGAGACTGTGCAGCGCGATCCGGCCGAGGACAGTCCGATCGGCGAGATCGAGGAGCTGCGAGGCCTCGTCACTCTGGGTCGCGAACGCGGCTACCTGACTTTTGAGCAGATCGCCTCGACACTCGAGGAGGTCGAGATAACCAAGGAGCAGGTCTCCCAGCTCCATGCCCACCTGGTCGAGCACGGCATCGATGTGGTCGCCGAGGACGGGGTCAGCGCTTACAAGGAACAGCGCGGCGAGAGCGAATCGGGCGGCCAGTCGAAAAAGGAAGAGCTCGACTTGACGGTCGAGCCGAGTCTCGACTCCCTGCGCCTATACCTGCGGTCGATCGGGCAGGTCGACCTGCTGACCGCCGCGCAGGAGGTCGAACTGGCGAAACGGATCGAGCGCGGCGACATGCTCGCCAAGCGGCAGATGGTCGAGGCCAACCTGCGCCTCGTCGTCTCGATCGCCAAAGGCTATTTGGGCCGCGGCCTCAGCTTCCTCGACCTGATCCAGGAGGGCAGCCTGGGGCTGATCCGCGCGGTCGAGAAGTTCGACTACCGCCGCGGCTACAAGTTCTCGACCTACGCGACCTGGTGGATTCGCCAGGCGGTGACGCGGGCGATCGCGGACAAGGCGCGGACGATCCGCATTCCCGTGCACATGGTCGAGAAGCTGAACCGGGTCGCCCACGTCGAACGCCAGCTGGTCCAGAAGCTGGGGCGTGAGCCCGAGCCGGCGGAGATCGCCGAGGAGCTGCGCTGGCCGGTCAGCGACGTGCGCGACATCCTCCGCGTCGCCCAGCTGCCGGTCTCGCTGGAGAAACCGGTCGGCGACGAGGACGAATCCGAGCTCGGCGATTTCGTCGCCGACGACGCCGTGCTGGAGCCGTTCGAGGAAGCGAGCGAGCACCTGCAGAAAGAAGGCGTGCGGCGGGCGCTGGACGCGCTGCCCGAGCGCGAGCGCCAGGTGATCGAACTTCGCTACGGGCTCTCCGGGACCGAGCCGCTGACCCTCGAGGAAGTCGGCCGCACCTTCGGCGTCACCCGCGAGCGGATCCGCCAGATCGAGAACAACACGCTGAAAAAGCTGAAGCGCCTGCCTGAGGCGCAGATGCTCAGGGATGCGAGCTAGGCGTCCCTGCTCAGCGCGGCTCGAGCACCCAGACCGACGGGGTGCGCTCGAGCTTCGTCAGGTAGAAGTCGAAGCCCTCGAACTGCTCGATGTGCTGGCGCCAGAGCTCGGCCCGCTCCTCGCCCTCGGCGACCCGGGCGCGGACCGCGCGGCGCTTGCGGCCGAGCTCGACCTCGGCCTCGGGGTTGGCGCTGAGGTTGTGCGACCAGGCGGGCAGCTTCTCGTTGCCGGCGTTGGTGTCGATCAGGATCACCCGCTCGCCGTCGGCCAGGTAGACGACCGGGGCGGTGCGCGGCTCACCCGATTTGCGCCCGGTCGTGGTCAAAAGACAGATCGGCGCCTTGCCGACCTTGCCGCCGACCCGGCCGCCGGTCAGGCGGTAGACGGGGACGTTGAGCTTGCCGGTCATCCGCAGCCCTTTCGCCCCCAACGAGTTCGAGAACCGTGACCAGAAGGTGTCGCTCGGCATGCGGGCGAGTATCTCACCCTCATACGATTTTCATCCCATTTGGCCCAAGCGCCTGCGCTCGGAGCATCTAGAGTGCTCGCATGCAAGAGCAACAGGATCACATCTTCCGCCGCGCCGCCGAAACCCACGACGCCCAGCTGCTGGCCGAGGCGATGCGCGAGGATGTCGTCCTCCACAGCCCGGTCCTCTTCCGTGGCTTCCAGGGCCGCGACGTCGTCATTCAGGTCCTCCAGTTCGTCGGGATGACGCTCGAAGACTTCGCCTACGTCGACGACGTCGCCGAGGGCGACACGGTCTTCCTCCGATTCAAAGCCAAGGTCGGCGAGCGCGAGCTGGAAGGGATCGACGTGCTGAAGCTCGACGAGGACGGCCTCGTCGCCGACCTCACCGTGTTCATGCGCCCGCTCTCGGCGATCACCGCCTTCAACGAACGCATGGCCGCCCACTTCGCCGCCGCCCAGTCGCCACCGCAGGCCGGGGCCGGCTAAGCCTCATTAAGATGGTCATCCCTCCGGGGGAGTGCCCGAGTGGTTAAAGGGGACTGGCTGTAAACCAGTTGGCTCTGCCTACACAGGTTCGAATCCTGTCTCCCCCATATTGACCTCTGGATCCCAGGGGCGCGACTGACTGATCAGGCAAGGCGGCGCTCGTAGGACTGCAGCAGGGCCTGGGCGTCTGTTTCGCCCGGCTGGGTTCGCTCGAGGCGCAAGCTGGCGCTGTCGCCGTCGAGGGTCAGGGTCGAGACCTGGTTGTCGAAGCAGGGGCCCTCGAGCAGGCGCCAGCGGCAGCCGGGGTCGGGAGCACCGGCGAGTTTCGCGAGGCCGGCGCAGATCGCGGTGAGCGGGCGCCCGAAGGCCGCGCGGACGACGCGCCGCTCTTTTTCCTCGAGCGGGTTGCGGTAGGGCGAGCAGACGGCCTGGTAGATCGGGCTGCGGTCGCCGTTGCCCCCGGGCAGTCCGAGCTCGCAGAGGTAGGCATGGTGGACGTCGCCGGAGAGGACGACGATCGAGTTCGGCGGCTTGCCGTGCTCGCCCCTCGCGATCGCGACGAGCAGGTCCCTCATCGCGGCGAAGGAGTCCTGGAAGGCGGCCCAGTGGTCGAAGTCGACGGCCCGCCGCAGGTGCTCGCTGGCCCGCGCGATCGGCGAGCCCCAGGCGCCGTCGCAGAGCCGCTCGTTCCAGGCCTCGAGGCGGTCGAAGGCGGGGGAGAGCATGAACGGCACCGTCGTCGCCAGCAGCAGGTGGTCGAAGTCGCCGCTGCAGTGCTCGACGATCCAGCTCCACTCCCCCTCGTCGACGATCGCGCGCTTGTCCGCCTCGAGCACGCGGCCGGCGCGGGAGTCGATGAAGACTGCCCGGGTGCGGCCGAAATCGCGATGGAAGCTCCAGCGCGAGCCGGAGGCGTCGACGTCGATCCGCTCGGCCCAGGCTCGCAGCGCCTCCGTGGCCTGCTGGTTGCCGCGGACCTCCCGGTAGACCTCGCTGGCGTCGAGCTCGGCCGGCGAGAGGTTGCCGAGGTGCTGGTAGACCCAGTAGCTGGTGATGCAGTCGACCGCGCGGCGGTGCCACCAGGAGCGACCGCGCATCTCCTGCAGCCAGGCGTGGGAGATGTTCCAGTCGTCGCTCATGTCATGGTCGTCCCAGAGCATCGAGACCGAGACGGTCGAGAACAGCCAGCGGATCAGCGGCTCCCGCCAGCTCTCGCGGTAGAGCCAGGTGTACTCCTCGAAGTCGAGGATGTCTTCGCCCGGCGGCGTCTCGGTGCCGCGCCGTTCCCTGATCCTTGCCCGGGTCTTCGGCGAGCCCTCGTCGACGTAGACCTGGTCGCCGAGCAGGAACAGCTGGTCGGGACGGCGGAAGCGCTCGCTCTCGACCATCTGCTTGGCCAGCACCCAGAGCGCGTCCGGCTCGAAGCCGTTCGGGTGGTCGGCGGAATCGGTGAACGGCGGTTCGTGGGGCACGGCGACGCGGCAGGAGCCGAAGGCGATCTCCAGCGGGTCGGAGCCGCCGAGGGTATTGATCGTGCTCGGCGGCATCCCCTCCAGGGCCGGCCAGACCCGGACGCCGTCGAGCGCGACCTCGTACTCGTAGGTCGAGTCGGGATCGAGGCCCTCGAGCCGGACCAGCGCGTAGTGGTGCTCTTCGACCCGAAAGGTCGGCTCGCGGCGGCCGAGGATCTCGACCTCGCACTGCTCGCTGACCTCGACCCAGATCGTCGCCTCGGTTTCCGAGACGTAGCGCAGCAGCGGTCCGATCACGAGCTCAGGCATGGAGTTGAAACGAGCGGGTCGGGGACTTGTCAGGCGTTATCCGCGGCGAGTGGCCCAACCCTCACACCTTGCGGTAGCGGGCGTCGGTGATCGAGTAGATCGCGAACCCGGCCAGACCGGCGGCGACGATACCCAGCAGCGCCGGCCCGTAGGAGGCGTCAGCGAGCTGGCGCAGGGCGCCGTCGAGGCCGATCGCCTGCTTCGGGTTGTAGTCGATCGCGGCCTTGATCAGGCCGTAGCCGATCAGCGCGAAGACGACGGCGCGGGCGACGTGCCCGAAGACCCCGAGCGCCGTGTAGCCCTTTTCGACCTCCTCGCTCATCTTGTCCCTGCGGGCGTCTTCGAGGAACTTCCTCCCGAGGCCCTTGTAGGCCTGGTAGATCGCGACCCCGATCAGGACGACGCCGGCGAGCGCAACCAGCACGGTCCCGCCCGTCCACCCGAGCACGCCCGCGGTCGTCTCTTTCGGGGTCCCCGAGCCGGTGCTGGAGCCGGCGACGATCGTCACCGCCGTCACGCAGAGGACCGCGTAGGCGATGCCGCTGCCGAGGGCGGCGATGCGGTCCATGCCGCTGTCGCGCTGTTCGGCCCCGTGGCCGACCGCGGCCCGGGTCAGCCGCCAGAGCGCGTATCCGGCCAGCCCGATCGCGACGAGGATCAGCAGGATCCGACCGAACGGCTGCTCGGCGATCTCCCTCAGCGCGTCCTGCTGGTTGGCCGCTTCGCCCCCCTCGCCGAACGCCAGCTCCAGCGCCAGGATCCCGATGATCAGGTAGACGACCCCGCGGGCGACGAGGCCCGCCCGGGCGAGCCAGCCGAGCTGCTTGGCCCCGGCGAGGTTCTCGCCTTCGCGTTTTGCCTTGTCGCTCAGATCCTCCATCTCCCTCGCTTTCAGCGCCCCACCGGGGGGACGCAGACCGTGATCGCGCCGGGTTCGACGTCAACCTTGAACGCCTCGACCTTCTTGCGGTCCCCGCCGTCGAGCTCGTAGGGGACCTTGCGGTCGAGCTTGACCCGCACCTTGCTCGCCTTCGTGACCCGCACGAAGGGCGAGCGCTCGGCGTTGCCGAGCGCCGTCCTGGTGACCGCCCGGATCAGCTGCACGGGGCCTTCGGCGGTGAGCACGCCGACGTCGAGCAGGCCGTCGTCGGGCTTGGCGTCGGCGAACACCTCGATGCCCCCGAACAGGTCCCCGACGTTGCCGACGAGGATGCAGCTCGCGGGCCCCTTGTACCAGCGCGTGCCGTCGATCTTGATCTTCGCCTCGAAGCCCGGGGCGTTCAGCTGCGAGGCGCCGCCGAGCACGTAGGCGCCGCGGCCGAGCCGGTCCTTCAGCTCGTCGGCGCCCTTGATCATCGCCGCGTCGAACCCCGCTCCGGCCATCACCGCGAAGCGCTCGCCCTCGAAGCGGCCGACGTCGAGCCGGCGGCGGGCCCCGCGCAGAGCGATCCGGACCGCCGCGGCGATCTCGGTCTCGACCCCGAGGTTCGTCGCGAACAGGTTTGAGGTCCCGGCGGGGATCACCGCGAGCGGGACCTGGGTGTCCCCGAGCGCGTTGATGCAGCGCCGCACCATGCCGTCTCCGCCCCAGGCGAGGAGCAGCTCGGCGCCTTCGCCGAGCACCTTCTCGACCGCGGCCGGCGCGCGCTTGCTCTTCGGCACCTCGACCCAGAGCGGTTCGGCGACGCCCGCCTCGGCGAGCGTCCGCCGCAGCTGCGGCAGCCCGCCTTCGAGCGTTTTCCCGGCGTGGGCGACGACGGCGACCTTCATGACCGCTGCCGCCTCTCGCTGGCGGCGCCGGCGGCGCGGCAGGCGAACAGCGCGACCAGGATCGCCCCGATCCCGACCAGGACGCCGCCGGCGACGTCGAGCGGGTGGTGCATGCCTTCGTACATGCGGGAGAGCGCGACGAAGCTGACCAGCAGGATCGCCGCGGTCCAGGCCAGCGCCTTCGCCAGGCTGCCGGTCCGGCGGCTGGTCAGCAGCAGCACAAGCCCGGCGTAGACGGCGACCGCCGCGGCGGTGTGCCCGGAGGGGTAGCTGGTGTCGACCTCGAGGTCTTCGAGGCGGGGCACGGTGGGGCGGTCGCGGGGGACCGCGAAGGAGGTGACGTAGTAGGTCGCCGACTCGAGGAGCAGGACGAAGAGCGCGAAGGCGGCGATCCGCCAGCGACGGGCGATCGCGAAGCCGATCGCCACCAGCAGCGCGATGCTGACGAGCACCGCGGCGCCGAACTGGGAGCCGATTTCGGCGATCGTCGTCAGCGTGCCGGTGCGCTCGGCGGCCAGGGTGTCGATGAAGCTCTCATCCGCGCCTTCGAGGCCGAGCCCGCTGTCGCTGACCAGGACCTCGGTTACGAAGAGGCCGAGCAGGATCGAGGCGGCGAGCAGCGCCAGGAGCCCGGCGAGCAGCGCCAGCGCGAAGACCCAGACGGGGTGGAGGTCGCCGAGCGCGCCCGCGAACCGATCCGGGTAGCTGCCCGGGCGCACGGCGAGGATCGAGACCGGTTTGCGGGTCTCCGGGGCCGGCGGCCGTGCGGCCGCCGCCGCGGTGCGAGATTGTTGCCCAATCGCCACAGCACCGGCCTACTTCCCCGATTGCGGCAGATTTACGCACCCGTCCCCCAGAGTGCGCTCGCTCTCGCCGGGTACCACGTGAGACCGTGCCGTCTCTCCTGCTGCTGGCAATCGCCGTCACCGCGGGCCTCGCCGCGGCCTCGCTGACCCGGCTCTACGCGCGGCGCCACCCCGGTGCGCCGCTGGCGATCGAGACCGCGCGGGAGGTCGGCCGCCATGGCGGCGGCCCGGCCGCCCGCCGCGTGCTCCGCGCGGCGCGCCTGGACCCGGAGAGGGCCACCGGGCTCGCCCTGGCCCTGGCGGTCGCGGCGGTGCTCGTGGGCGGCATGGTGCTCGCCGTGCTGGCGGTGGTCGTGCGCGACACCGATGCCCTCGCGGGCCTCGACACCAGCGCCGCCGAGTGGGGAGATCAGCACGCCACCGCCTTCTCGCACGAGGCGATCACGCTGGTCACGCGCCTCGGCGAGGCGACGGCGGTCGTGGTCGCCGCGGTCGTGGTCGCGGCCGTCGAGATCGCCCGCACGCGCAGCCGCTGGGTGATCCCCTTCCTGGTCGTGGTGATGCTGGGGGACACCCTGCTGACCGAAGCGATCAAGGAGCTGGTCGACCGCGCCCGTCCCGAGATCGAGCCGGTGGCCGCGACCCTGGGGCCCTCCTTCCCCAGCGGCCACACCTCCACGGCGGCCGCCTCCTGGGCGGCTTGTGCCCTGGTCGCCGGCCGCTGGTGGGGCCCGCGGTCCTGGCCTGCGCTGGCCGGGGTCGCGGTCGGGATCGCCGTCGCCGTCGCCGCCAGCCGCGTACTGCTCGACGTCCACTGGCTGAGCGACGTCATCGCCGGCCTCGCTCTGGGCTGGGCCTGGTTCGCCGCCTGCGCGCTCGCCTTCGGGGGTCACGCTCTGCGCTTCGGCGCCGCCGCGCAGGTGGCCGCACGCGAGGCGAGCCGAGTGTGAGCGATCTCACGGCCGGCGCCTCCGCGACCGGCATATGAATACGGGTACGCGCCCGTCCAGGAGGAGGAGGATGATGTCCCGTTCCGCGCTACCGCCCGGCCCCCAGTTGCCGGCGCCGCTGCAGTTGCTTGGTTTCTGGACGCGGCCGCTGGCCTTCCTGGAGCAGTCTCGGCAGCGCTACGGCAAGCGGTTCACGATCCGGCTGCCGGGCACGCCGCCGTTCGTGATGTTGAGCGAGCCCGAGCAGGTCAAGCAGGTCTTCCAGGCGCCGCCGGACGTGCTGCGGCCGGGGGAGGGGGCGCGGGTTCTGGAGCCGATCATCGGCAGCAACTCGGTGATCCTGCTCGACGAAGGCGCGCACATGACCCAGCGCAAGCTGCTGCTGCCGGCCTTCCACGGCGAGCGGATGGAGGCGCTGACCGGGCTGATCGAGGAGGTGGCCGAAGCCGAGGTCGCGGCGCTGCCGAAAGACGTGCCGGTCGCCCTCCATCCCCGCATGCAGGACCTGACGCTGAAGGTGATCCTGCGGGCGGTGTTCGGGCTCGAACCGGGCCCGCGCTTCGAGGCGCTGCGCGAGCGCCTGGCCGGGATGCTCGAGTTCGGCGACAAGCCGATCAGCCTGGTCCCGCCGAAGCCGGAAAGCCTGGGCGCCCGGGTGGCCGAACGGGTCGGGCCATTCGTGCGCTTCGTGCGGATGCAGGAAGAGGTCGACGAGATCCTCTTCGCGCTGATCGCCGAGCGGCGGATCGAGCACGCCGGCGACGACATCCTCGCGATGCTGGTCGAGGCGCGCCACGAGGACGGCTCGCCGATGAGCGATCAGGAGATCCGCGACGAGCTGCTCACCCTGCTGGTCGCCGGGCACGAGACGACCGCTTCCTCGTTGGCCTGGGCGTTCTCCCGCCTGGTCCACGAGCCGCGGGTGCTGGGCCGCCTGGTCGAGGAGATCGACGCCGGCGAGGAGGCCTACGTGACGGCGACGATCCAGGAGACGATGCGGGCCCGGCCGGTCCTGCCCAACGTGGCCCCGCGGCTGGTCGCGAAGCCGATCGAGGTCGGCGGCTGGGAGTACGAGCCGGGCTGCAGCCTGGTCTGCAACGGCTACCTGATCCACCACGACCCCGAGATCTATCCCGACCCCTACGCCTTCCGTCCCGAGCGCTTCCTCGACGACCCGCCCGGGACCTACACCTGGATCCCCTTCGGCGGCGGTCGTCGCCGCTGCATCGGCGCCAGCTTCGCCCTGCTGGAGATGAAAATCGTGCTGCGGGCGATGCTCGCCGCACGCGAGGTCAGGGCCGCCGGCCAGGACGTCGAGCTGGCCCAGCGGCGCAACATCACCGTGCGTCCGGCGGGCGGCGCGACGGTGATGTTGCGCGACCGCGCTCGCGTTCCGGCGCTCGCCTAGCGGGACAGCCTGGCTCCCCGTCCCACTCCCGGGCACGGTGGTTTAACGTCCCGCCAGTCATGGGTTCGATCAGCACCGACGCCCTCTCCGGCCGGGTGATCGCGATCGCCGGCGTCGGCGGCGGCCTCGGGCCGCTGGTCGCGGCCGAGCTGGCCGCCGCGGGCGCGACCGTGGCCGGGACCGATCGCAGCCAAGAGACGCTCGACGCGCTCGGCTCCGAGCTTGGGCTGCCGCCCGAGCGCTGGGACGGCAGCGTCGTCGACCTGCTCGACGAGGAGGCGGCGCGCGGCTGGTGCGCGGCCTTGGTCGAGCGCTTCGGCCGCGTCGACGGGCTCGTCCACCTGGTCGGCGGCTGGCGCGGCGGCGAGCCGCTGCACGAGTCCTCGCTCGAGGACTGGGACTTCCTCCACGGCCTTCTGGTGCGCACGGTCCAGCACACGACCCGCGCCTTCCACGACCAGATCGCGGCCTCAGGGCACGGCCGCTTCGTCCTCGTCTCTGCCAAGCAGGCGCAGGCGCCGAGCAACACCAACGCCGCCTACGCCTCCGCGAAGGCGGCCGCGGAGGCCTGGACGCTGGCCTTCGCCGACGGGTTCGAGCCGGGCGGGGCGACCGCCAACATCGTCGTCGTCGACGCGATCCTGACCCCGCGGATGCGGGCGGAGAACCCCGACGGCGACTTCGCCAGCTTCACCCCGGCCGAGGATCTCGCGGCGGCGATCGCATTTCTCTGTTCGGACGCGGCGGCGAAGATGAACGGGCAGCGTCTGCCGCTTACGATGCGCTGATGAGCAGGGCTCCGAAGGGGGGCAACGCCCCCAACGGCAAGATGACGATCGGCGAGCTGGCGCGCCGGACCGGGATGACGGTGCGCAACATCCGCGCCCACCAGACCCGCGGCCTTTTGCCGCCGCCCGAAGTCCAGGGCCGCACCGGCTACTACAACGAGGAGCACGTCGCGCGGATCGAGCTGACCCGCGAAATGCAGGCCGAGGGCCTCAACCTCGAGGCGATCCGCCGCGTGCTCGAGAGCACCGGCGGCTCCTCGAAGGAGATGGTCGACTTCGCCCGCGCCGTGCGCGCCCCGTTCGAGGACGAGACCCCGGAAATCTTCAGCGCCAAGGAGCTCGCCAGCGCCTGGGGGGTGAAGGAGCTCGACCCGAAGCTGCTGCGCCACGGCGAAAAGCTCGGCATCCTGCGGGAGCTGCCCGACGGCAAGATCGAGGCGATCAGCCCGCGCCTGCACCGCGCCTCCCTCGCCCTGAACGAGTTCGGGGTCGGCCCGGAGGCGGGGATGTCTCTGGCCGACAAGCTGCGCGACCACGCCGAGGCGGTCTCGCGGATCTACATCGACCTCTTCGTGAAGGAAATCTGGGAGCCCTTCGACCGCGCCGGCCGCTCCGAGGAGGAGTGGCCGCGGGTCCTCGAAGCGCTGGAAAAAATGCGCCCCCTCGCTTCCGACGCCCTGGTCGCGATGTTCCAGATCACGATGGGCGAGGCGACCGAGAAAGCCGCCGAACAGACCCTCCGCAACCCCGGCAAACCCGGCGGCAAACGCCCTTCCAAATCCCGCCGCTCAAAGTCCTAAGCCTCACGACTCTGCCCTAACCGGCGCCATAAGCCCCCCTCCAACAGACTCGTGGCCTAAGGGTGTCTCTGCCCCGGCTGGAGTGGAGGGGTCTGGGTATCCCTGGAGCGTCTTGTGTTTTTTTGCTTCCGCGAATCGAGGCGTAAAGCCGCCTCTCGCCCCACAAAAAAACTAAGCGGAAGGGATACCCAGACCCCTCCCCTGCAACCTCCGAAGTAAGTCGCCCTCAGCCCACGATCTCGAAGCGCTTCTTGATCGGCTTCGACACGTTGTTCGCGGTGTCGGTGGCGCGGAACACGACCTCGTAGCGGCCCGGCCGGGCGCGGAAGTGCTTGGAGCGGGCGCCGACCTTGACGTGGTTGACGCCGATGAAGGTCTTCCAGGTGCGGTAGCCGTTGTAGACCCGTTTGCCCTTCGAGTTGAAGCGGTAGTACTCGGCGTCGAGCATCCCCCGGTCGGAGATCTGGGCGCTCATCGCCACCCCCTTGGTCCCCTTGAAGCGCCGGCTCTTCAGGACCAGGCCGCCCAGGGTCGGCGGTTTCACGTCGATGTTCAGCGGCGGCTGCGGCCCCGGGTCGGAGTTGGGGTCGCCCGGGGTCGAGGAGACGATCACCTCGCCACGCACCGAGGCGTGCAGTTTGCACTGGAAGAGGTAGGTCCCCGGCTGGGTGAACTGCAGCGTGTAGTTGTCGCCGGGCTGGTGGAAGGGGGAGTCGGTGCCGGGGTCGGAGTCCCACTGCAGGTCGTTGGCGGAGATTCCGGTGACCGAGTGGGCGAGGTCGGGCCCGAGCCAGTCCCAGGTCACCTTCTCGTTCAGGTCGATCTGGACCTGGGGCTTTGACCAGGCGTAGTTGGCGATCGAGACCCGCGTGTTCAGCGCCTGCGCCGGCGCCGCTGCGATCGCCGCCAAGAGAAGCGCTGTCGAGGTTAGTCGCGCTATCCGCGACAAAGCTCGACAGCGGTCGCTCAGGTGACGAGGTACCAACCGTTCATTCCCTGGTGCAGGTGCTGGAAAACGTGGCAGTGGTAGAACCAGCGGCCGGGGTTGTCCTCGGTGAACTCGACCCGGAAGGAGTCCCCGGGGCCGAAGGTTTTGTTGTCGACGACACGCCCGTCCGGTTCTTTCCAGCGGTGGCCGTGCAGGTGGAAGGTGTGGAAGAAGTTGTCGATGCCGTAGACGTGGAAGGCGATCCGTTCGCCGACGTGGGCTTCGTAGGTCGGCGTGTTACCGGCGTAGGCCTGGCCGTTGACGCAGTAGTAGGTCCCCTTGAGGCCGGTGATCGAGGGGTCCCAGGTGTGCATCGCCAGGAAGAAGTCTTTGTTCGGCCGCGCCTCGCCTTTGGCCCGGACCACCAGCGGCCCGAACAGGCCCTTGAAGACCGGCAGCGGGTCCATCGGCCCGTGGTCGTGGTAGAGCCAGGACCCTTCGGTCCCTTCCTGGGCCTCCCAGACGTAGGTGAAGGTGCGGTTGGTCTGGACGAAGCCGCCCGGGTCGGTCCACTTGCCCTTGTAGGCGCCGTCCATCTCGTTCGAGTAGAAGATCCCGTGCGGGTGCATCGTCACCGGCGCCTTCAATTTGTTGCGGAAGTGGACGACGACGGTGTCCCCGACTTCGGCCTCGATCAGCGGCCCCGGAACGGTCGCCGGCCCCAGCGCTTTTTTGAACCCGGCCGAATAGGCCCGGTAGCCGTAGGCGGCGAAGCTCGTCTTCCCGAACTTCACCTTCTGGTTCGTCATCTGGTCGCGGTGGGTGGGGACGATGTTCCACTTCATCGACTCCGCCGCGATCCAGTACTCGCGGGTCTGGCCGCCGGGGGGCAGCGCCGCCAGGCGCTGGATCCCCGGCTGCCCGCCGCTCCAGTCCGCGGCCGCCACCTTCGGCGGCACCGCGACCTGGTCGGCGAGACCCTCGACGTCGATCTGCCCTTCGTCGGTCGAGACTTGCTGGCCGGCGATCGTGCAGATCAGGGCGCCGCCGCTGAGCGCCAGGAAGCCGCGGCGGTCGAGCCCGCTCGGGTCCATCATCGGCGCTCTATTTCTTCACCGTGACGGTCATTTTCATTTCCGTCGGGTGAATCGTGCAGATGTACTTGTAGCTCCCGGGGGTCGGGAAGGTCTTCGCGAAGGAGGCGTTGGTGACCGCCGTCGTCTTCGTCGAGTACGTCCCCTTCTGCTTCAGCCCTTTCGGCCCCTGCTTCAGGTGCACGTCGTGCGGATAGGCATTGGCCGAGGACCAGACCCATTTGATCTTGCCGCCTTTGGGGATCGTCACCGACGCTGGTCCGAAGTAGAAGTCCGCCACCGTGACGATCTTCGGCTTCGGCCCCTGCTTGGCCGTCGCGGTCGCCCCCATCAGGGCGACCGCGACGACGCAGGCGGAGAGCAGGCCGAGCGCCCCGGTCTTCAGAGCCCGGCTCATTTGCAGCTCAGTTCGCCCGGCTGGGCGACGATCTCGACCGGCTTGTACTTCTTGAACGCCGGATGGGCGGGCAGGCGTTGCACCCAGCTGCACTGCTGGTTCTGCGGCGGGTTGGAGCCGGCGTAGCCGAGGATCGTTTTCGGATCGCTCAGGTCGGCGAGGTTGAGCTGCAGCCCGGCGGCCGGTTCGAGGCTTTTCGCCTGGTCGTTCAGCAGTTCCGGCTGCGGGCAGGCCGGGTAGATCA